>Ga0208460_10000440_pt1 | contig 29042 bp, 31 predicted proteins | sample AD_STIC10_MetaG_FD_184436 | JGI IMG/M metagenome (GOLD analysis project Ga0208460, IMG submission 184436) | Active sludge microbial communities of municipal wastewater-treating anaerobic digesters from USA - AD_STIC10_MetaG (SPAdes) (version 2) | ecosystem: Engineered > Bioreactor > Anaerobic >... | reverse complement strand
TTGTTAGTGAAGTGCCTCATACGACCAGAGAGCCACAAAATACCGAAATTAATTATCAAGGCAGAACAATAAATATTATAGACACCGCTGGAATTAGCAAGAAAGGAACCAAGTCGGATGGTTTGGAAAAATATGGAATAATAAAATCTTTAAAGGTTTTAAAAAGCGCTGATATTATTTTGTTGGTAATCGATATTAATGATGAAATAACCAAACAAGACGCTAAAATAGTTGAACAAATAGTAGAAGAGGGAAAAAGTTTTATTATTGTAGCTAATAAATGGGATTTAATAGAAGATCGTAATACAAAATATTGGACCAGAAAAATTAATGGACATTTCCCTTTTATAATGTGGGCTCCCATTGTCTTTGTTTCGGCGCTTAAAGGAGAAAAGACAAATAAAATTTTTGATTTAGTTCTTAAAATCGATGAGTCTAGAAGAACTAAAATAATAGATGCCGTTTTATCAAATTTTTTAAATAAAATGATTAAAAAGCATAAACCAACCAAAGGGAGGGGTGTTAGGCATCCTCGGGTTTATAGCATTAGACAAACTTGGGTTAATCCCCCAAAATTTGAAATTAGAATTGGTTCTCAGGAAGATTTGCACGATTCTTATTTGCGATTTTTAGAAAATCGTTTAAGAGAAAATTTTGATTTTTTTGGAACGCCGGTAAAAGTTTCTATTAGAAAAAATAAAAAAATTCACGGCAAAGCTGGTTAGTTGTTTGCCTTTTGTTATTTTTTTTGTTATTATCTTGATTGCTAATTATTAAAATAATTTATAATTAATCATTAAATTATGGACAAAGAATACAAGAAAGAAGAAAAGCATGAAGAAAAGAAAATCCATGCCGAACATGATTCTAGTAAAGATGGTTGCTGCGGTTCTGATAAGTGTTGTTGCGGTGGTTTTTTCAAAAAGAACAGAGCAGTAATAGCTTTAGTGGCAGCTGTTATTTTGGTAGTAGTTGGAGTTTTAATCTTTAAACCAGGGGAAAAGAAAACAGTGATATCTTTGGATGATGCTAAGGTGAAAGCAGAAAAATTTATTAATGATAACTTTGCTGATCCTTCATATCCGATAACAATCGTTAGCATTGAAGAAGCAGAGGAAAAAGGTTTATATAAATTGAAAATTGATATTGGTGGTGGAGAAATCATAGATTCTTATATTAGTAATGATGGTAAAAAATTTTTTCCTCAATCATTTGATATAGAGGAATTAGAAAAAAATGCTGCAACTGAAACTGCCACAACAACTGGTAGCGAAACATCATCAACAGAAACATCTGATGAAAGATTTAATGAAGGGGCTGATTTCGATTCAGAAAAAAAAGTAGTTATTTATTTTTTCTGGGGAGATGGTTGTCCTCATTGCGCTAACCAAAAAACAGCTATGCAAAGTTGGTTAGACAAATATCCAGATATCGAAATTAAGACTTACGAAACTTGGGCCAATGAAGAAAATAGAACTTTGTTAGAGTCATTTGCAACAGCTTATGACACAACCGTTCAAGGCGTTCCAATGACATTTATTGGTGACAAATATTGGGTAGGTTATGCCGATTCTTTAGGATCTGAAATGACAGCTAAGATTGATGAATGTTTGACCAAGACCTGCGAAAATCCAGGTAAAAGAGTAAAATAGCAAAAGATTCAATATAAAAAAATAACCGGAAATTTCCGGTTATTTTTTTATTTACTTGATTATTATTTAACTTGCATAACGACTTGACCACCGATAAAAACTAAATACATCATCAAAAGAACAAAACCTTCTATCCTGCTTAACAATTGATCTGTTCTGTAAAATATATAAATTAATATGAACAAGGAAATATTAAAGATAATTAAAAAAAAGTAGGCGGCATCAATATTTATATCTATTGGTTTAATAAAGCTTAAAAATCCCAACATTAAAACATTGCTTATAGCCGAACCAATAAGGTTGCTAAAAGACAATTCTTCAACTTTTCTTTTGAAAGATCTTATAGCTATTATTAATTCGGGCAAATTTGTTCCGATTGAATAGAAGAGCAGACCGATTATAAAAGGCGAAATATTGTGATTTCTTAAAACAAACATTGTTGTTTTAACTATTAAATCAGAAATTATTGTTAACAAAACAATTCCTATTAATATCCAAAAAATGTGCTTGATTATTTCTTTGCTGTTAACTATTTCAATTTTTGGCCAATTTATACTTTTATTTTTTTTATATAAAAAATAAACTATCAAGATATATGAAATAATCATTATTATTCCATCTATTTCATTTAGTCTTCCCTTAAAAGCTAATATCAGGGGCATAAAAAGAACTATTAAGGTTGCCAGAAAAGGCCAGGAATTTTCTTCTGTTTTTATTTTTCGATTTAAAATTAAGCTTATTCCTAAGATTAAGGCTAATAAAACGATTGTTCCTCCAACTAAGTTTCCAAAAGACATGTCGGGCACATTCATTAGGGTTGAGTTTATTCCAATGGCCATTTCTGGGGTACTAGTCATTATTCCTAAAATGATTCCTAAAATAAATATTTTTATTCCTAATTTTTCTCCTGTTTTTCGTAAATTTAAAACTATCAAATCAGCTGATTTGCTTAACAAAAAAAAGAGGAGTATTAAAAATAATATAGCTAAAATTTCCATATTCATATTTGATGTTTGGTTAATTTATTGTTTTAAAATTATAACAAATTATAATAATAAGTAAACAAAAAAATAACAAAAAACAACCCAAGATAGTTTGGGTTGTTTTTTCTGTGGACCTTAAGGGATTCGAACCCTTGACCCCCTGCTTGCAAAGCAGGTGCTCTAGCCAGCTGAGCTAAAGGCCCATTTAGTTGACAATAATCAAAATCATCAACTAGTCCATAATAAACAATAATTTATATCAAGTCAATACTTATATTTTACTTAAACCCTCCCTCTGGTTAGTGGTGATAAAATGATATTTAAAAATCCGTCAACCATTCCAGTCATCATTAATAATCCAATGAATATTATTATTAAACCGACTAATTTATACCCCATTCTAGAGCCTCCTTCGGCGCCAAGATGTTGTTCAAACCAATTAATCCTGCCAAAATTTTTTAATAGCCATTCAGTATAAATAACTATTAGTGTTCCTATTACTATAAATATTAAACCCCCTATTATTTTCATACTTTTTAATAATTAATAATTTATAATTAATTTTTTTATTGTATATAATTTAACGGATTTTGTTTAACTCCATTAGATATAACCTCAAAGTGAATATGCGGACCAGTTGACCAACCAGTTGATCCCATGTCGGCTACAATGTCTCCTCTATTAACCTCATCCCCGGCTTTAACGTGTAATTTAGAGGCGTGGGCATAAAGGGTTTTTAAGCCACCACCGTGATTAATAACCACATTATATCCATAACCATTGTTCCAGCCAGATCTTTCAACGGTTCCGCTTTCAGCAGCATATAAAGGAGTTCCTGTTTTGTTAGCAATATCTAACCCTTGATGTCTCCAAGAATAATATTGAGTAATACGATGTCCAACGGTTGGCCATAAAAGCTTGCCACCATCATAACTTGTACTTGGGTTAGTAGTAATAGATTTAGCTATAGATGTTCCAGTATAAGCTGGCTTGCTAGCAGGAGTCGCTACTACTATTTTTCTGCCACCAGGTATAAATATTTTTTGATTTAATTTTAAAACTTCTTCAGAGTCAAGGTTGTTGGCATTAATAATTGATTCAGAAGAAATATTGTATTTTTTGGAAATACTACTAATAGTTTCATTTTTAGCTACAACATGCATTAAACCAGTTTCTGGCAATATTTTAAGACTATTTCCTGGTCTAATTAGAGATCTAGATGTGAGATTATTTTCCCACAAAATGGTTTCTACACTAATGCCAAAATCTTGAGCAATACTGCTTATTGTGTCTCCTGTTTGAACAACATAGCTCACAATTTCTTGTCTGGCGTCTCTGGCCTTTGGTGTTTGGGCAAGATTTGGTCTTTCTAAGGAGTCGCCAACTAAAACATTGTTTTCATCTATTTGAGTATTAATGGATGCTCGTGGCTTATTTTTTATTAAATCCCTTTGTTCTAAATATTTTGACTGAACAACAATTGATGGCCTTTCTTCATAACCACTTTCAATTATTAGTTCTTCTGGTTCCGATACTGAGAAATCACCAACGATTGTTTGAGCCAGGGCCGTCTTGTAAACTTTTTTATTGAAAGGAGTGGTATTTAAGAAACCAGTTGTTATTAGAATTAAGCTTATAATTATCAGCAAAAATACTGGGTAATTTTTCTTAAAAATATAGAGATGAGAATCGTTTTTTTTGTTTATTTCTTTGATTTTTTTGTAAATTAATATATACTTATAATATATATTAATTGTCATTTTAAAGAAAAAAAAGTTCAGAACCGCTTTTGTTGGCCTGTAAATGAGGTAATTCAAGATAAAAACTACTATTTTTTTAACCAAAAATATGGTTTTTATCAATAATATCAGTGTTTCTGCTAAAAATTTTTTAATTCTAACCTTAGTCATAAATTACTATAAAATGTTATCATTTTGTTAGTTTTTAGTCAATTTATTATGAAAAAACCAATTGTTTTAATTATCATGGATGGTTATGGAATAAACAAGAACAAAATTGGCAATGCTATTGCTTTGGCGCGTAAACCAAATTTAAATACTTATTTTAAAAAATTTCCCAACACAACTTTAAGTGCTAGTGGAGAGTCGGTCGGTTTATTAAAGGGTCAAATGGGTAATTCTGAGGTTGGGCATTTAAATATTGGTGCTGGAAGAATTGTTTATCAAAATTCTTTGAGAATTTCTAATTCTATTAAAGATGGTAGCTTTTTTATTAATAAAGAATTTCTAGAATTAATTAAATATTGTCAAACAAATAAAAAACCACTTCATTTGTTTGGTTTAATTTCTGACGGGGGAGTTCATAGTTTAAATCATCATTTATATTCCTTGCTTCTTCTGGCAAGGAAAAATAAAATAAAGAATGTTTACATTCATTGTGTGCTGGATGGTCGCGATGCACCGCCCAGAAGCGCTCTAAAATATCTAAGAGATCTTAATAAAAAGATTAAGGAAATAGGTGTCGGTAAAATAGCCACTGTTATGGGAAGATACTATGCAATGGACAGAGACTCTGTTTGGTCAAGAACTAAAAAAGCTTATGACTCCATGGTTCTTTCCAGAGGTAATAAAGCTAAAAGTTTTGAAGAGGCTATAAAACTGTCTTATCAAAAAAATGTTTCTGATGAGTTTTTTGAGCCAACTATAATTTTAGAAAAAAATAAACCGGTGGCCTCAATTGAAAGAGGCGACGGCCTCATCTTTTTTAATTTTAGAGGGGACAGAGCAAGACAAATTTGTCGAGCGCTTACTTTTAATAATAAAAATTTTGGTGGCTTTAAGAGGGAAAAGACTGTTTTCCCATTAAAAATGGTTTCTTTGACTGAATATGATAAAAAATTTAAAATGATAAAAGTGGCTTATAAGCCAGTTAAAATGAATAATGTTTTTGGTGATTTTATAAGTAAAAAAGGTTTTAAACAACTAAGAATAGCCGAGACAACTAAATATGCCCATGTAACATTTTTCTTTAATGGCGGAATCGAAAAGCCTTATAAAAATGAAGACAGAATACTTGTGCCATCTCCCTTGGTTGATACCTTTGATTTAAAGCCAGAAATGAGCGCCGTTGGAATAACTTCAAAAGTTATAAAGGAGATAAAAAAAGAGAAGTATGATTTTATAATAATGAATTACGCAAACGGTGACATGGTTGGTCATTCCGCTAATTTAAGGCCAACCATAAAAGCAATAGAAACAGTAGATAAATGTGTCGGTGAGGTGGTGAGTGAAGTGCTAAAAAAGAAGGGGATTGTTTTTATTACAGCTGATCATGGCAACGCTGAGCAGTTAATAGATTATAAAACAAAAAAACCAATGACAGCTCATACCACAAATTTGGTTCCATTTATTATTGTTGGCTTGGATAAAAATATTAAATTAAAAAAGGGTATTTTAGGAGACATTATCCCAACAATTTTAGATGTTGCAAGCATAAAAAAACCAAAGAGCATGACAGGGGATTCTTTGATTATTAAAAAATAATTTATATGCAAAAAATAATAAATTTAGATCAAGCCGTAATTAATGCTTTAGAATTTTTATCTAAAGAAAAATTACCAAAATTGAATTTAAAAAATTTTTCTTTTCCTTTAGTGGTTGGAAGTGGCAATGCTTATAACACGGCTCAAATTATTTTTTCCAAACAAAAAGCTATTATTGCCGATGAAAGTAATTTTAGAGAAATAATTTCACGTTATAAAGAATTGATTAATAAAAAAATAATTAAAGAAGTTATTGTTATTTCAGCTTCTGGCGAAAAAGATTCTGTTTGGGAAATAGAACTTGCTAAAAAAAACAAATTAAAAACTGTTTTGCTTACTTGTTCTCCTAATTCTACTGCAGCTAGATTGGCCGATAAGGTTTTGGTTTATCCCAAAACAGCTGAGCCCTATACTTATAATGTTTCTACTTATTTGGGAATGATTTTATCTTTTACTGGAGAAAAGCCGGAAAACATTTTAAATTTTTTAAAGAAAACAAAATTAACAAAAAATATTTCTAATTTTAAATCTTATTCTTTTGTTTTGCCAGACGAATTTTTAAACATTTGTCCAATGTTAGACATCAAAAAGAGTGAACTTTTTGGTCCGTTAGTTTCAATTAGAGCTTTTAGTTTTGGACATGCTCGTCATGCTAAGTTTGTGATTAGAGATAAAAATGAATTAGTGATGACTTTAGGCGCTGATAAAAATGAATATTTTGGAGTGCCAACTAGCAGAATTCAAATCAACTTGCCTCAAAATTATAATTTTGGTTTAATACTCTCTGTAACTTATTATTTAATAGGAAAAATTCAAGAAATAAAACCAGCTTATTTTAAAAAACATATTAAAAATTATTGTTACGATTACGGTCCGAAAGCTTATGGTAAGAAAGAAAAATTTGATATTATCGTTTCTAATTAAATTTATAAATTAACTTAAAAAATATGTCAGGACATTCTAAGTGGGCAACAACCAAAAGGGCCAAGGCTGTGGTTGACGCCAAGAGAGGGGCCATCTTCACAAAATTAGCCAACGTTATAACTATCGCTGCCAAAAAAGGTGGTGATGTTGACAGCAATCCTTCATTAAGAGCTGCTGTTGATAAGGCGAGGTCGGTTAATATGCCCAAAGACAATATTGAAAGAGCTATTAAAAAAGGAACCGGAGAATTAGCCGGAGATGCTGTTGAAGAATTGTATTATGAAGCTGTTTTACCAAATAATGTTCAAGTAGTTGTAAAGTGTTTAACTGATAATAAAAATCGTAGTGCCGCCACTGTTCGTCATGCCCTGTCAAAAGCTGGCGGATCCTTAGGATCGGTGATGTGGAACTTTGAACAAAAGGGAGTTGTGGTATTAACCAAAGAAGAATTAAAAAACAAGAATATAAATTTAGAAGAATTAGAATTAGAATTAATAGAAACCGATATTGATGATTTTAAGCCGGAAGAAGATGTTTTGATTGTTCTAACTAAGATAGAAAACTTACAAAAGACTAGAAAATTCTTAGAAGATAAAGGGCTAAATATTGATTCAGCCGAAATAGAGTATGTTGCTAAAGAAAAAAATGCTTTAGACGAAGAATCGTTAGAAAAAATAAGAAATTTTGTAGAAGAATTGGATGATTTAGAGGATGTAAGCGATTATTATCTGAACGTGGAAGTATAGTTTAAAAAGTTATCCACAGCCTTTCCACATATTTTTGGAAAAATTTCAAGACTATAACGACAAACCCCTTTATTTAGAGGGGTTTTGTTTATGTTTGCCCGGTTTATTATTTTTTGCTATAATCATTTTTACAAGATATAGTGGTTATAAATAATTTTGACATACTATATATTGTGTTTATTGGGAATATATGAAATGTCCTGTTTGCCACTTTGAAGACACAAAAGTAGTTGATTCTAGGATATCAGGCGATGGCTTTTTGATTAGAAGAAGAAGAGAATGTTTAAAATGTGGTTTTAGATTTTCTACCCACGAAGAAATGGAGATATTAGACCTAACCGTTATAAAAAAAGATGACCGACGCGAAGCTTATGATAGAGAAAAAATAGTTATTGGACTAAGAAAAGCTCTTGAAAAAAGAAATTGTAGTGAAGAAAAGTTTAAAAAATTGATTTATTGCATAGAAAGAGATTTACAAGTCTTAAACAAAGATGAAGTTAGTTCGGTTGAAATTGGAGAAATTGTTATGAAAAATTTAAAAAAAACAGATAAAGTTGCCTATATTAGATACGCTTCAGTTTATCAGTCTTTCGATGGTCTAGAAGAATTTAGCGAAGAATTGGAAAAGTTATTGAAAAGCAAAAAAGATAAATAAAAATTTAATCATATAACCTGTTTTAAAAAGTTTTATCCTGCTTTAAAATTTTTTAAAGTAGTTTATAAAAAAATGCATGCCTAATCAAAATATAAGCCAAATTCGTAAAAGATCAGGTGAAATTTCTGATTTTAAACAGAACAAGATTACCGAAGCTGTTTTAAAGGCAATGAAATCTGCCGGGGAGGATAACTTATCCTTAGCAGAGCAGATAAGTGACAAGGTGGTTTCTAAGATTGCCAAAAAATTTCATCATAATACTATCCCAGCAGTGGAGGAGGTTCAAGACATTGTTGAAGAGACTTTGATAGAAGAAAAATTGATAAAAACAGCCAAGGCTTATATTTTATATCGAGACCAAAGAAGACAAGTTAGAGAAATAAATCAGAATACAGAAGAAAAGTTAATGGAGGATTATTTAGGAAGAACTGATTGGAGATTAAAAGAAAATAGCAACATGAGTTTTTCTGTTCAGGGATTAAATAACTATATCGCTTCTTCTATTTCTGCTAAGTACTGGTTGAACAAACTTTATCCAGAAGCAATTAGAAAGGCTCACGTTGATGGTGATTTTCACATCCATGATTTAGGATTGCTTGCTCCCTATTGCTGTGGTTGGGATTTAAAAGATTTATTAATAAAGGGTTTTGGTGGTGTTTCAACTAAAATTCAAAGTAAGGCTCCAAAACATTTCAGAAGCGCCTTAGGTCAAATTGTTAATTTTTTCTACACCATGCAAGGCGAGGCAGCTGGAGCTCAAGCTTTTGCCAATTTTGACACCTACCTAGCACCTTTTATTAGATATGATGATCTTTCTTATAAAGAAATAAAACAGGCCCTACAAGAATTTGTTTTCAACGTTAATGTTCCAACTCGTGTTGGCTTCCAGACTCCTTTTACTAATGTAACTCTTGATGTAACCCCATCTAAACTTCTAGGCGAAGAAAATGTTATTATCGGTGGAAAAATAATGAGTGAAAAATATGCCGACTTCCAAACAGAGATGGATTTGTTTAACAAGGCTTTTGCTGAAGTTATGATTGAAGGAGACGCTTCTGGTAGGGTTTTTGCCTTCCCCATTCCTACTTATAATGTTGATAAAGATTTTGATTGGAATCGTGAATCATTGAAACCAATGTGGGAAATGACATCTAAATATGGAATCCCTTATTTTTCTAACTTTGTTAATTCTGACATGAATAGGGACGATGCTCGTAGTATGTGTTGTCGCTTAAGACTTGATAACCGTGAACTAAGAAAAAGAGGTGGTGGTCTTTTTGGAGCAAATCCTTTAACCGGAAGCTTAGGTGTGGTTACCATTAATTTGGCTAGACTTGGATATTTATCTAAGGACGAAAACGATTTTAAAAATAGATTAAAGAAATTGATGGACTTAGCTAAAGATAGCTTAGTTATTAAAAGAAAGGTTATTGAGAAATTTACCGAAGACGGTCTTTATCCTTATTCTAAATTTTATTTAGCAGAAATAAATGAAAGATTTGGTTCATATTGGAAAAATCACTTTAACACAATCGGAATAAACGGCATGAACGAAGCTGTTTTGAATCTTCTAAAATCAGATCTTACTAGTGTTAAAGGCCATAAATTTGCTTTAGAGATAATGGACTTTATGAGAGACGTTATTGCTGGTTATCAAGAAGAATCTGGAGATTTATATAATCTTGAAGCTACACCAGGAGAGGGTTGTACTTATCGTTTTGCCAAGAAAGACAAAGAGCTTCACCCAGAAATAGTTTGTGCTAACAATGAAGCTGTAAACGAAAGAGGGGCTGATCCTTATTACACAAACTCTACTCACTTGCCAGTTGGCTTTACTGATGATATTTTTACCGCCTTAGACTTACAAGATGAATTACAGACAAAATATACTGGAGGAACTGTTTTGCATGGATTTTTAGGAGAAAGAATTAACGATATAGAGTTAACTAAAAAATTAGTTAAGACAATTGTTGAAAATTATAAATTACCTTATTTTACAATTACTCCAACATTTTCTGTTTGCCCAATTCATGGTTATCTATCCGGTGAACATAAATATTGTCCCAAATGTGATGAAGAAAAAAATGGCGGTGTTTTCATCTACAATCAAGAGGAATCACATTCGGAAAATTGTCAATGTTAATAGTTTATTATTAATTTACATAGCAATATTATGAAAAATCTTAATATTGTTAATACAAAGAATATGAGCCCAATAGAGACAAACAACAGAACAGAATGTATAGTTTATAGTCGCGTTGTTGGTTGGTTAACCCCAACAGTAAATTATAACAAAGGAAAATTTGCCGAATATTGTGATAGAAAAACTTATAAAGTAAGTTCAGAAAAATTAGGCAATTTTAAGAATTAATTTTTTAAAAAAATGATTATTGGTGGTTTAGAGAAACTCAGTTTAATTGATTTTCCTGGTTATTTATCGGCTATTGTTTTCACCAAATCCTGTAATTTCCGTTGTCATTTTTGTTATAACCCCATGCTCGTTTTCGCTGAAGGCGAAAATGAATTAAAAAATATAGATGAAGGTCCTTCTTTAATCCCGGAGGAGGACTTTTTTCTTTTTTTAAAAGAAAGAGTGGGAAAATTAGAGGGATTGGTTATTTCCGGTGGAGAACCAACCCTACAGCCAGATTTAAAAGAGTTTATAATAAAAGTAAAAAAACTTGGTTATAAAATAAAGCTAGATACTAATGGAACTAACCCCGAAAAGGTTTCCGATTTGATCAAAAATAATTTATTGGATTATATAGCCATGGATTTAAAGGCCCCTCTAGAAAAATATGAAGCAGTTATTGGTGTTAAAACGGACATTAATAAAATCAAAGAAAGCATAGATTTATTAATTAATGGTAACGTTCCTTATGAATTTCGAAGCACTTTGGTTCCTGGGTTAGTGAATGAGGATGATATTCTAGAAATGTCTAAAGATATTGAAGGGGCAAATCTTTGGTATTTACAAAAATTCAAATCGGACATTAGACTGGTTAATGGTGATTTTGAAAACAAAGAATCATTTACTGACAAAGAAATGGAATATTTTTCAAATATTGGTGGAAAATTTACGAAAAAATGTTTATTTAGATCATAAATTAATTAAAATAAAAAAATATCGGTCTTCTGACCGATTTTTTTGTTTGATTTATAGTATCTATTTTGTTATAATTCTATCGACAGATTAATACTAAAAAATTAAAAGACTTTTTGTGTTTTTAACAAAATTTATAAGAATATGGAAGAGCCTAGAGAAAAAAATATATACGATTTAGTAAACAATGATAATAATGAACAATTAAAAAATGAAAACAATCGAGAAGATGGTTCGCTATCTGTTTTATTAGAGGAAAATATTAAAATAAGTAATGAAATTTTAGAAATTAGCAAATATATTAAAAAATATATTTTTTTTCAAAAAGTAATGGTTTTTGTAAAATTATTTTTAATTTTAATTCCAATTATTTTAGCTTTTGCCTTTTTACCATTTTTAAAAGGTCTGGTTGGTCCTCTTCAATCGGTTCTGAGTGTTTACAGCGGAATAGAAAGTGGAAATATGGATTTTTTGAATAATCTTAATCAATAATTTGATGTAATTATATGTCTAGCAATGATGTAATTTTCTTTGGACAGACAAATTTCAGAAATCAAATGAGAAAGTTTGGTATCAAAACCGACGATCGTCGTCGGCACATGTATTTGATTGGGAAAACTGGTATGGGAAAATCAACTGTTTTAGAAAATATGATAGTTGAAGACATTAGGGCTGGTCGTGGGGTGGCTGTAGTTGATCCTCATGGTGATTTGGCTGAAAAGGTTATTAAATATATTCCTAAGGAAAGAATTAATGATGTTATTTATTTTAATCCAGCTGATATGGATTATCCAATAGCCTTCAACTTGGTAGAGCAAGTAGATCCTCATCTCCGGCATCTAGTAGCTTCTGGATTAATTGGAGTTTTTCAAAAATTATGGGCTGATTCTTGGGGACCTAGACTAGAGTATATACTTAGAAATGCAATTTTAGCTATTTTGGACTATCCTGGTTCGACTCTTTTAGGTGTGGTTAGAATGTTGTCCGATAAAGCATATAGAAAAAAAGTAGTAGCCAACATTAAAGATCCAGTTGTTAAATCCTTTTGGGAAAAAGAGTTTGCCGGTTATGCTGACAAATTTGCCTCAGAAGCGGTTTCTCCTATTCAAAACAAAGTCGGTCAATTTTTATCCAGCTCTTTCATGAGAAATATCGTTGGTCAAGTTCAATCCTCAATCAATATGAGATCGGTTATGGATGAAGGGAAAATTTTAATCATGAATTTAAGCAAAGGAAGAATTGGTGAAGATAACTCAGCCTTATTGGGAGCCATGATGATTACTAAAATTCAATTAGCGGCTATGAGCAGAGTTGATATTGAAGAAAAAGAAAGAAGAGATTTTTATTTATATATTGACGAATTTCAGAACTTTTCTACTGAAAGTTTTGCCAATATTTTATCAGAAGCCAGAAAATATCGTTTAAATTTGATAATGGCTCATCAATATATTGAACAACTCGATGAAAGGGTTAAACCAGCTGTTTTTGGTAACGTTGGAACGATTATCGTTTTTAGAGTTGGCGCAGCCGATGCTGAGGAATTGGTTAGAGAGTTTGCACCGGTTTTTACTGAAGAAGATATTGTTAATTTGCCAAAATACGAAATGTATTTAAGATTAATGATTGATGGTATTGCCTCCGATCCGTTTTCGGCCAAAGGAATGTCGCCACTTTTAGAGGAGGAAAAAACTAATAATGTGGAGAAAGTAATTGAAAGTTCAAGACAAAAATATGCTACCGAAAGACAGGTGGTGGAAGACAGAATTATGCGTTGGCACATGGAAGATGAAGACGAAAAGAAAGAAACGAAACAAGATTCTAACGATGATTTCAAAAAACAAAACGAAACTCAAAGTGTCCCTAAAAATAATTTTAGTAAAAACAATTCAGAAAATCAGAATAATTTTAAAAAAGATGATCAAAAAAATAAAAAAGATTCTTTTTCTACTTATTGTTCGGCTTGCGCAAAGGATGTTGAAGTTTATTTTAAACCAGACGGAGTTAGACCGGTTTATTGCAAGGAGTGTTTAAAAAAAATGAAAGATGGAAGAATTAAGCCACAAAAAGTTAGTAATAATGTGCCCTCTAGACAAAACAATGTTGTTAAAAAAAGTGATAATAGAGAAGAAAAAAAAATAATTATTTCTGAACCGATAGTTAAGGATATTAGCATAGCCGAAATTAGTTTGGAGGCTTTAAGGGAAATAAGCCCGATAAATTTTAAAGGAAAAGAAATAAAAGATAAAGAAGATAGAGACAAAAATCAAAGTTCATCAAGTAATTTTAATGGCTCTCAAGAAATTGAATTAAAAGAAGGTGAAGATGTTGCTTTTGACAATTAGTTTTTATGGATTATTTAAAAATAGCTAAGGCCACAGAGCTTTCTGGTCGCGATAGAAAGATTTATAAATTTTTAGAAATTTTACCAGGAGCTTTGTCAGTCGGTAGCTTATTAATTTTAATTATTTTTTCGTTTATTAAGCCAGTTTGGGTGGCTTATTTTTTAATTGCTTTTAATGTTTATTGGCTTTTACAGGTTATTTTTCTCGGTATATATTTAATTGTTTCTTATCGTAACTTGAAAAAAAATAGGAAAATAGATTGGAAGGAAAAATGTGAAAACTTAGAGAAAGAACTGAATGTTTTACCGGACAAATGTTTGGCTAAAAGCGGAACAAGACTAAATGATGTTATCCATCTAATTATTTTACCAACCTATAATGAGGACATTGAAATACTTAGAACTTGTTTTTTGAGTTTAACCAAAAATAATTATCCAACTGATAAAATGATCGCTGTTTTAGCGATTGAAGAAAGAGGAGGTGAGTTAGCCAGGGAAAGGGCCAATATTATTGAAAAAGAATTTTCCCATTATTTTAGAAATTTTGCTATATTTGTTCATCCTGATAATATCGAGGGAGAATTGAAGGGTAAGGGGGCTAATCAAGCTTATGCTGGTAAAATGGTTAAAAAGGAGATTGTTGACAAAGAAGGTTTGGATTATGAGAAAATAATTGTGAGCGTTTTTGATATTGACACCGTAGCTTCTCCTGGTTATTTTCATTGTTTAACCTATAAATTTTTAACAGTTGAAAATCCATATAACGCTAGCTATCAACCAGTTCCAGTTTATCACAACAATATTTGGCAAACACCGTTTTTTGCTCGAGTAGCCTCGGCTTCTAATACTTTTTGGCAAATGATGCAACAAATAAGGCCAGAAAAATTAGCAACCTATTCTTCTCATTCAATGACTTTTAAAGCTTTGGTTGATATTGATTTTTGGTCTCCCAATATGGTGAGCGAGGATTCTAGAATATTTTGGCATTGTTTCTTGTATTATAATGGAAATTATCGAGTCGAACCGCTTTATTTTCCGGTTTCAATGGACGCTACTTGTGATAAGAACTTTTGGCAAACAGTAAAAAGTTTATATAAACAGCAAAGAAGATGGGCTTGGGGTAGTGAAAATGTTCCTTATCTAATTTTTAATGTGATGAAAAAATGGTCACAGTTAAAAAAAGGAAGTACCTTGAGACATGTTTGGATTCAAATCTACGGCTTTCATTCTTGGGCTACTAGTGCTTTGATTTTGGGTGTTGTTGGTTGGTTTCCAATCATTTTTGGTGGTAGCAAATTCAACGATAGTGTTATCTTTTTAAATTTACCAGATACAACTCAAAAGTTAATGACTTTGGCCATGAGTGGTCTTGTCCTAACATCAATTTTGTCTTCGATTATGCTTCCCAAAAGACCAAAAAATTTTGGTTTATTAAAAAATTTGAAATTAGTAGTAGAGTGGATATTTGTGCCGATTTCTGTTATTATATTTGGGGCAATTCCTTGTTTAGATGCCCAAATAAGGTTAATGTTTGGTAAGTATATGGGTTTCTGGGTTACGCCTAAAAATCGTTAGTTTTATGTCTAAAAAATACAATCTTAGTCCAACTGAAAGACTCAATTATGTTCATAAGGGAAAGGTTAGCCAAACCGGTAAGTTTAATTTTGCCAGAAAATTTTTTTCCACTTTCTTTCTATTGTTTATTTTAGTTTTAGTTTTAATTCCCTATTATGGAAAATTAAGTAAAAAGAAAATGTTAGAAGAAGAAATTGCTAAGGAAAAAGAAAATATTAGTCGATACGAAAAAAACAATGAAGAATTAAAAAATCTTATTTCTTATTTAAGCTCCGATCAAGCAGCTGAAGAAAATGCCAGAATAAATTTTGGCCTGCAAAAAGAAGGGGAAACGGTTGTGGTGGTTAAAATGCCATCTAAAAAAGATAATGAAGTTTTAGAAAATAATAACAAGGAAAAAGAGGAGTGTTCTTGTTTTGAAAAATGGTATAATTACTTTTTCAAAAAATAATTGCCTCTTTAGCTCAGTTGGTTAGAGCAGTGGTATCGTAAACCATCGACGCCAGTTCGAATCTGGCAGGGGGCTCATAATTAATTATCATTTATGTTTAAATTTAGAAACTTTTTTTTATTTCTGACAATTTTTATTTTTTTGTTTTGCCCTTATTTCTTAATCAAGGCTCAAAATATTGAAGCAGAAGTAGTTTTTGACAGTAATCAAGTAAAAAATCAGGCCGAAATGGAAAATACTGAAAATGAAAGCGTTGACGATCAAAAATATGGCATTAATATTAAAAATGTTTCCAGTATTTATTTAGATAAAAATACTATTTTAAAGGGTTATACCGTTGGTGCTTTTGATAATTATTTAAAGCTTTCTTTAGTTCCCGGAATTTTAGACAATGATACCGAAGTTTTAATTGAAAAAATTTCTGACACTGAAATGACATTTCCTTGGATGCTTAAAAAAATAAGTTCAGTTGTTCAATTTGAGTTTGTAAATAAAAAGGCTTATGACAATCACAAACCATTTTATATCCAGCTTAATTACGATGAACAAGATTTAAATTATAAGCAAGTATTCTTTTATGACAAGGGACAAAATTTATGGCGACCACTACCAACTAAAGATTTTCCTGAAGAAAAGTTTGTTCGATCATTAATTCACTTGCCCTATGCTCGTTTAGCAGTTTTTTCTTATCCTAAAACAGAAATTTCTGGCAAGGCTAGTTGGTATAAATTTAAAAATGGTGATTTCACGGCCTCTACTGTTTATCCCAAGGGTTCGGTATTAAGGGTCTATAATAAAGCCAACAAGAAATATGTTGATGTTGTTGTTAATGATTTTGGCCCAGAAAGAGATAAATTTCCTGATAGAGTTTTAGATTTAGATTATGAGGCTTTTAAAAAAATTGCCAATAAAGGAGAGGGAGTTATAGATGTTTTTATTGAGCCCTTATTAATACCGAAGGATAGTTTTGGTAGAGTGTTAAACGTTGGTTTAGGGATTAACAGTCAACCTCAGATAGATTCAGTGTCGGCAATTTTAATTAAAGAAAAAAATTGGGAGACTGTTTTTGAAAAAAACGCCGATCAGAAAATGTCAGTAGCTAGTTTATCAAAATTGTTATCAACCTTAACTTTTTTTTCTGTAGAAGAAAATGAAAGTAGACTAGAAGAAATAGTGAAATATAAATTACAAGACGAAGAATATAATTATCAATATTTTAATAAATGGCAGGTTGCTAGAATAACTTTAAATGGAGGGGACGAGCTTTCCATTAAGGATGTCGTTTATTCAGCTTTAGTAAGGTCGGCCAATAATATGGTGGAAACAATGGTTAGAGTTAGTGGTCTAAGTAGAGATAAGTTTATTGAAGAAATGAATAAAATAGTCAAAGATCTTGGATTAAATTCCTCTACCTTTTTTGAACCCACTGGTTTAGACAAAAAGAATGTTAGCACTGCTAGGGAATTTGCTTTAATTTCCAAAACCGCTTTGGATAAAAAAATTATAGCCGATGCTAGCGTTACTAAAAGTTATAAATTTTTTACTAGAAATGACAATAGTTTAAAATTACGTTATAATAGTAGCGAATTAGTTTTAAATAACAACTATCCTGATTTTAAAATAATTGGATCTAAAACTGGCTACATTGATGATTCTTCGGGTTATTGTTTGGTTACCAGGATTGAAGTTAAAGGGGAAAAATATATAGCGGTAATTTTAAATTCTTCTTCTCGTGATCAAAGTTTTAAAGAAATGTTAGAGCTTTTAAATTTTGCAGTTTTTGATTCTAAAAAATAGTTTATGATTAAATTAATAGAAGTTAACAAAATTTATAAAAATAAAACTAAAGTTTTAGATAATATTAATTTATCAATTAAGGCCGGAGAATTTGTTTCTTTGGTTGGTCAATCCGGTACCGGCAAAACGACTTTGGTTAAAATTTTAACTGGAGAAGAAAGAGTGTCTTCTGGCAAGGTATTTGTTGGTGATTGGGATATAACCAATATTGGTAAATCGGAAATTCCTTACTTGCGTCGTCAAATTGGAGTAATTTTTCAAGACTTTAAATTATTAAAAAAGAAAACTTTGGGCGAAAACATTTCTTTTGCTTTACAGGTTTGTGGAAAAAGCTCAAATAAAATAAAAAAAATAGTTCCGAGTGTAATGAAAATAGTTGGTTTAGCTGGAAAGGAGAATCGTTATCCCAACGAAGTTTCTGGAGGAGAACAACAAAGAGCTGCTATTGCCAGGGCCTTAGTTCATCAACCTAAAATACTTTTAGCTGATGAACCAACTGGTAATTTAGACGCTATAAATACCGGTGAAATAATAGATTTATTATTAAAAATAAATAATTTTGGCACAACTGTTATTTTAGTAACCCATAACAGAGAGGTTGTTAATAATTTAAATCGTAGGGTGATTACTATTGACGCTGGCCGAATTGTTAGTGATCGTGCCAGAGGCAGATATGTAATATAAAAATTATGTTTTTATCTTTTTTAAGAATACTAAGATTTAGTTTGCAGGACATCAGTAGAAATGTTTGGTTGTCGGTCGTAACCGTTACTATTTTAATTTTATCAATGCTTTCTATTAATACTCTTATTTTACTCCGAGCCATTAGTGATGATGCCGTCATGGCTATTAAAGAAAAAATTGATCTAAGTCTTTATTTAAAACCGGACGCCCCTGAATCAGAAATTTTAGAACTTAAAAACAAAATAAATTCAATGGAAAGAGTTAGGGTTGTTAAATATACATCCAAACAAGAAGCTTTAGATTTTTTTAGAGATAAAAATAAGAATAACCCCGAAATTTTACAAGCCATACTAGAGTTGGGCAAAAACCCCCTTTCCCCTAGTTTGGTTATTATTCCTCAAAATGTTGAGATGATCCCTGATTTAATAGAAGAGTTGAGAGCTATTGATAGTGATATTATTGAATCCCGAGATTTCTCTGATAACAGAATTCTTTTGGAAAAAATTAACACAATTACCGACAGAATAAGTGATGTTGGTTTTTTTATAATTTTAGTTTTTATTATCACCAGCTTGTTGGTTGTTTATAATTCAATCAAAGTAGCCGTCTATACTCAAAAAAGAGAGATTGAGATTATGCGCTTGGTTGGAGCTTCTAATGCCTTTATTTATTTACCTTTCTTATTTTCATCAGTCATTTATACTTTGATGTCGGTATTAGTTATGATTGCCGTTTCTTTTCCCTTGCTGGGAATTTTGCAGCCTTATTTAGAAATATTTTTTGTTGATTATAATATTAATGTTATTAGTTATTTTGTAGAAAATGTTTGGGTGATTTTTGGTTGGCAATTTATAGGAATTTCCGTGGTCAATGTTATCGCTAGTTATTTGGCGGTAAATAAATATGCTAAAGTATAATTCTTGTTTTAATTCTTGACTTGTGGCTAATTATCATTTATTATATTTTTGTTATTCGGGGATCGTCTAACGGTAGGACTCCAGGTTTTGGTCCTGGCTATTGGGGTTCGAATCCCTATCCCCGAGCGAGCGAGAAAAAACACCCTAAGGGGTGTTTTTTTAATGCGAGCGAAGGGGAAGCAAGTCAATTTATTGACTTGCTTTAGGGATGAGAAAGCCGGAGCGATGTGCGGAGCGTAGCGACGCACCGCGAGGCCGGGTCGGGGCGCTTAGTGAATGATTGAGCGTAGCGAAAGAATGAGGCTTAGCGACCGTGACCGAATCCCTATTTCCGAGCGAATGAAAAAAAATGCGCCTTTTGGCGCTTTTTTAATATAAACAAACAAGAAATACTGCTTGGCATTTTTTTGTTGTGTGTGAGGGGTCGCTATTGAGTCTTTAATTCAGACTGTTTTTCTGTTTGACTTTTAATTTATTTATAAGTATCATATCAATATAAATTGATAATAATATATTATATGCAGGCCAAGTGTTGTGCTAATAAAAAAATAATAGTTGAGTATTCTAATCTAGCTAAATTTTTAAAAATAATTAGTGATGATAATCGCTTAAGAATACTCTGCCTTTTAAAAGAGGGAGAGAAATGTGTTTGCGAAATATATTCTAGTTTGAACATAGCTCAAAACCTAGCCTCTAGTCACCTTAAAATAATGTTTGATTTTGAATTAATTAATGTTAGACAAGAATGGAAAAGAAATTATTATTCAATAAATAAGAAAATATTTAAAAAATATAATAATTTGTTAATAAATTATTTAAAAAATTATGAGTAGTAAAATTAACAGCATTCAAGTTTTGGGATCTGGTTGTTTAACCTGCAAAAAGCTTTTTGAGTTAACTCAAAAAGCTATAAATCAGTTAAGCTTAGAAATTGAAGTTGAGTATATAAATGATATTCAAAAAATTATTGAGCTTGGTGTTATGTCTAGTCCGGTTTTGGTTGTTAATGGTGAAGTGGTTTTAGCAGGACGGTTACCCAATTTAGATGAATTGAAGAAAATTATTTCTGATCGCGTACAAGTAGACGAGAGTTTAAAACTTGGCGACTGCTTTTGTGATGGTAATTGTTAAATTAATATGGATATTTTTTACCCTCTACAATTTATTGCCGATAAAATTGCTTACAACTTATTAGGACTACTAAAAGGTTCTCATTTGGGTGATGCGGTTAACTTCTTTCTTTATGATTCTTTAAAAATATTAATTCTTCTTTTAATTATCAATTATTTCATGGCGATTTTACGACATTATTTGCCCGTTGAGAAATTGCGTGATTTTTTAGCTTCTCGTAAGTGGTATGGTTTTGATTATTTTTTAGCAGCTATTTTTGGAACGATAACTCCTTTTTGTTCTTGCTCATCAATTCCTTTATTTATTGGTTTTTTAGAGGCCGGCATTCCACTCGGTGTTACTTTGTCATTTTTAATTGTTTCTCCTCTTGTTAATCAGGTTGCTGTAGCTCTTTTTGTGGGTTTGTTTGGTTGGAAAATTGCCATTCTATATGTTGTGTCAACGATTCTACTGGGGATGGTCGGTGGCCTAATTTTGAATAAATTAAAATTAGAAAAATATGTTGCCGATTATGTTTGGAAAATTAAAGGTCAAAAGCTTGAAATAAAAAGTAAGAAGATTCCTGTTAGAAAGTTATTAAAAATTTTTTGGAGCGAAGGTCTTGTCTTGACGAAAAAAATTACAATCTATGTTTTGCTTGGAATTGCCTTGGGTGCTGTCATTCATAGTTTTGTGCCGACTGGATTTTTTGAAAAATATATCACAGTGGATAATTTATTGGCTGTTCCGATTGCGACTATTGTCGCCGTGCCGATGTATGCTAACGCTGTTGGTGTAATTCCGATTATGCAATCGTTGGTAGAAAAAGGCATTCCACTTGGAACCGCCATGGCTTTTATGATGGCGGTAGTTGGCTTGTCATTGCCGGAGGCTTTAATTTTAAAGAGAGTAATGAAAATGAAATTACTTGTTTATTTTTTTGGTATCACTACAATTAATATAATAATAGTAGGGTATTTGTTTAATTTATTTTTACATTAAAAATGTAAACAAAGTATTGTTTATTTGTTTAGTTGTTTTTTTATTTATATCATATTATATTATATAAAGGTTATACAATTAAATAATTATTATTTATGAAAAAAATCTATTTTTTGCTTTTGTTTTCGGTATTTTTATCGGCTTGTTCTTTGGGTGTTTACGATAATAATAAAAAAGAAGAAGTTGTTAATCTGAAAAACAATGTAACCACTGAACCAAAAAACAACGAGGAGAAGTATAATTGTAGTATTAATGGGCTAATTTTTAATTATCCTAAGAATTGGAATTCTTGTCGGATTAACAACAACAAAATATATTTTAGGACAGATTTTGAAAAATGGGAGGTGGATCTTGTCGGAGAAGTTTATCAAGTTCAACTAGATGAACATTATAATGAGTATGAGGAATATTTAAATATTTTTAAGGATCAAAAAAACAAAGATCTTTTTGAATTTACTGACAGGAGTGTGATATATAAAGATGCTTGTGGGGGAGCTGTGGCGTGTTATGTTTTAAAAATTGAAGATAGAATTTATCTTATAAATTGGACCATTGAAAGTAATCAAGCCCCAGAATTAGAATATGATGGCGTTTGGTCTCCAGATGAGCATAATATTGAGCTAGAAGATGTTTCAACAGTAATGAAAAGTATTAGTTTAAAAAATTAATTTTTATGATAAATTTTAGGCATAAATATTAATAAAATTATATGGCACAAATATTTTGTTTCGGAGATAGTATAACTTACGGTGCTTGGGATGTGGCTGGTTCTGGTTGGGCGCAGGGGTTAAGAATGTATTTAGATAAAAAACAAGAAGAAGATGATGGTCTTTATTTTTTAATCTATAATCTAGGTATTCCCGGCGAAACAACCGATGGTTTGATTAATCGTTTTTTATCAGAAACAAAAGCGAGAATTAGAGAAGAAAGGCAAGAAGAAAATATTTTTATTTTTGCTTATGGAGCTAATGATGCAGCTGTTATCCCAAGTCAAAATAAATTTCGCGTTGACATTAAAAATTTTGAGAATAATCTAGAAAACGTAATAGATCAGGCTAAAAAATTTGGCAATAAGATATTTATTTTAAATATTACCCCCGTCAATGAAGAATTTACCGCCAGCCCGGTTAATAAAGATAAGTCTAGGCTTAACAAATATATTGAGATATATAATGAGAAAATAAAAAAAATAGCTGATAATAAAAATATTTACTTTATTGATATTAATTCGGCCTTTATGGCTAATGACTACAAAAGCTTATTTTGTGAAGATGGATTACACCCAAATAAATCTGGTCATAAAATTATATTTAATGAATTATTAAAATCTATGAAATCAGTAATGGACCTGGATGGTTAATGTTGGTAATTATTTAATTTTGATGATTTTTGTATTGTTAAAAGCAAGAATAATTTTTATATGTGAGTGATAAAAACGCCTTTTAAGGTGTTTTTTGGTATAAAAGAATAATGATAGACGATATTAAAATATTTTTCATGTAACAAAAACCAACTATTTTCGTATACTATAATAGAGAATAAAAAACAATATGCATAATTATATTTACAAAAACCACAATAATTCAGCCAATACTTCTACTGGCGTCTTTTTTGTTTGTTTAGTTAACCCAATGGAGGGCAAAAAAGGTGGTTTTTATAAATATTTGCAGTTAAAAAATACTTAATAAAATTAGATAATTTATAAGCTTAAAATATTTCTAAAGACCATCTCAACAAGATGGTCTTTTTCTTAACTGTTCTTTGAAAATAAACCTTTAAAAAATAATTAGCCATGACCAGAAAAATAATTAAAAATTACGTAGCTTTTATGTTCCTTGATAGCCTGGCTATTAGTTTTTTCTTCGGAACTTATCAGCTTTTTTTAACCCAAAAAGGGTTAAGTTTATTAGAGATTAATCTTCTTAACTGCTGTTTTATGTTTTCCAGCTTCCTTTTGGAAATTCCTACCGGAGCCATTGCTGATTTTCTAGGAAGAAAGCGATCAGTTATTATCGGGCTTTGGTTCTATTCTATTTCTTTCTTGATTTATTTTTTGTCTGATAATTTTTGGCAATTTTTATTAGCAGAAATTATTGGTGCTTTTGCTGTAAGTTGTATCTCGGGTGCATTGGAAGCTTTGGTGGTTGATTCTTTAAATCATCATGGTTACAAAGATGGCTTAGAAAATGTTTTTCGCAAAACAGAAGTTAAACGTTTGGCTGTAATTTTGGGAGTAATTGCTGGTTCTTTTTTAGGACAAATTGATTTATCCCTTCCCTGGCTATTTAGTTGTTTAGCTTTTGGATCACTAGCTGTAAGTGCAAATTATTTTTTTAAAGAAGAATATTTTGTAAAACCCGAAAAAATAAAATTCAATTTTGAACCAATTAAAAAAATCGCTAAAGAAAGTGTTTTATATGGTTTGAATAATCGTCGTCTGATTGTTGTTGTTTCTTTTTCAACTATTTTAGCTTTTTCGGTTCAAGCCATAAACATGTATTGGCCAATAATTTTTAAAAATAATTTTTCTGTGCCGATTAAATACATGGGATTTATTTTTACTGGTATAATACTTTTTTCTTATCTTGGTTCTCAATTTTCTAAGTTTTGGCAAGGAAAAATTAATAACAAAAAAAATGCTATTTTTCTTTCCCAGTCAATAACTATTATTGGTATTTTGGGTTGTTTCTTTTTAACAAATTTATCTTTATTTTTTGTTTTCTTTTTCTTCCATGAATTTGGCAGAGGATTGTTTGAACCCTTAAATAGGGCCTATATCAACGAAAATATTGATAGTAAAAATAGAGCAACCGTTTTATCTTTTGAATCAATGATTACTAGAGCTGGCGCTGGTTTAGGATTAATTTCTAGCGGTTTAACTGCCAATAATTTTGGCATTTTAAATTCCTGGTTGATATCTTCGCTTGTTTTGTTTGCTGGAATTTTAATTTTTTGGTTAAAAAGTAGAAAAGCAACCTCTCACAATTAGTGGGAGGTTTTTTAAAATTAAGTCAGCTTGACAATAATGTTAGAATAATATAACATTAAAATAGTTAGAAATAATTAACAAAAAAATATGACAAAAAAACAATACATGATTTGTCGTTTGGTCATTATCGTTCTTTTAAGTTTTTTAATTAGTCTTTCAATTTCTTTGAACAATTATTATTTACCATTGGTTTTTACTGCTACTGCTGTGGCTGGTTTGCATTATTGTCGGAAACAATTAAAAACAGGAGAGGTTATTGCCGATGAACGTGATTATCAGGTTGCTGGTAAGGCGGCTCGTTATGCTATTTCAATTTATAGTTTGCTGGGAGTAATCGGTGTTTTTGTTTTAATGGCTATTTCTCATAAAAATGGAATGTTATATATTCTTAGCCAATATTTGGCTTTTAGTATTTGTTTTTTAATGTTATTAAACGCCTTTTTATTTAAATACTTAAACAAAAAAGGAAAATAATATGAAAAACAGAATTAAAGAATTGCGACAAAAAATGAATATGACCCAAGAAGAATTATCCAGTTCGGTTGGAGTAAGAAGAGAAACAATTGTTTTTTTAGAACAAGGAAAATATAATCCGTCGTTAAAACTGGCTATGGATGTAGCAAAAATTTTAAAAACAAAAGTAGATGAATTGTTTGAAAATTAATAAATATTGTTTTAATTATTTTTTTATGAAAAAAATATATATTAAATCTTTCTTTTTTTGGTTTGTGCTTTTGGTTTTAGCTTTAATTAATGCCACTATTAGAGAGGCCGGTTATAAGCCAATCTTAGAGCCTTATATTGGCTTGTGGGCACATCAAATAAGTTCACTAACTGGAATATTGTTATTTTTTATAGCCATATATTTTTTTCTAAAAAGAAATAATAATTATAACAAAAAAGATTTAATTTTTATGGGAATTATTTGGTTTGTTATGACCATAGCGTTTGAAACCCTGATGAATGTTTTTATGAGAAACTTAAATTTTAAACAAGTTTTACAAACTTATTATTTTTGGCAGGGAGAGATCTGGGTTTTTGTTTTATTATCATTATTGATTTTACCTTTTGTAGTTGATAAAATTTTAAATAAAAAAATAAATAATTCTTTAAATCAATGATTATTAAAGTCGACAATTTGTCAAAGAAATTTAAAAATTTTGTAGCTGTTGATAATATTTCCTTTGTAGTTGAAAGTGGAAGTATTTTTGCTTTTCTTGGCCCAAATGGTGCTGGCAAAACAACAACTATTAAAATGTTAACCACCCTTTTAAGGCCAAGCTCCGGAAGTGTTTTTTTAAACAATTTTGATGTTGATAAAGATCCTGGCAATGTTCGAAAATCTTTTGGTATAGTTTTTCAGGATTCTAGTTTGGACGAAGAATTAACAGCTTTTGAAAATATGAATCTCCACGGAGTTTTATATAATGTTCCTAAAGATATTTTAAAAGACAGAATCAAACAATTACTAGAAATTGTTGAGCTTTGGGAGAGAAGAAATGATCAGGTTAAAAAATTTTCCGGAGGAATGAAGCGTCGTTTAGAGATCGCTCGAGGGTTATTACATCATCCTAAAATTTTGTTTTTAGATGAGCCGACATTAGGACTAGATCCGCAAACTAGAAATCATATCTGGAATTATATTAAAAATTTAAACCAAGAAGAGGGGGTTACTGTTTTCTTTACAACCCATTATTTGGACGAGGTCGAAAGAGTTGCTAGTAAGGTAGCAATAATAGATAGAGGAAAAATTATCATTCAAGGAACTATTGGTGAGCTTAAAGAAAAAACTGGCGCTGATTCTTTGGAAAATGCTTTTATAAATTTAACTGGAAAAAATATTAGAGAAGAGGATTCTTCTAGCATTGACATGATGCGCAATCGTCGTCGTGTTTTTAAACATTAAAATTATATGAAAGTTATCTATATACTTTGGTTAAGACAAATAAAAAGATTTTTTCGTTCTAAGGCTAGAATTATTGGTTCAGTTGGTCAGCCACTTTTGTTTTTGTTAGCGCTTGGTTTTGGTATGGGCCCTATTTTTGAAAAAGCAGGTGAAGGAAATTATATTTCTTTTTTATCCCCAGGAATTATTGGCATGACAATTTTATTTTCTTCTATTTTTAACGGAGTAGATGTTATTTGGGATAGACAGTTTGGTTTTCTTAAAGAAACTTTGGTTGCCCCGGTATCTAGATTTAAAATTATATTAGGCAGAACCTTGGGGGGTGCAACTACTTCTTTTTTGCAAGGACTTATTGTTTTGGCTATCACTATTCCGATCGGTTTTAGTCCCAACTGGTCAATGTTGCCTATAGCAGTTGTTTTTATGTTCTTAATAGCTTTATTTTTTACAGCCTTGGGAACAAGTATTGGCTCTTCTTTGAAGGATATGCAAGCTTTTCAGTTAATAATGAATTTTTTAGTTATGCCAATATTTTTTCTATCAGGCGCTCTTTTTCCGGTAGAAGATTTGTCTAAAATTATGAAATATTTTGTAAGCGCCAATCCTTTGGCTTATGGAATAGATGGATTGAGGGGCAGTTTGATTGGTGTTTTTCATTTTGGAATAGGTGTCGATTTTTTAGTACTATCTGTTTTAACGATCATCGGATTAATTATTAGTTCTTATATTTTTTCTAAAATAGAAGCCTAAATGTTTTGGTGACTCCCTTAAATAGTTTAATTGACAAAATTAACTCATTTGCTATACTTCTTTGTTATTTAACAATTTAAATTCAATTAAATCCAAAAGGAGGTAATTATGAAAGTATTGGAATGGTCTCGTCTTTATAATGGTCAGGGGGCTGATGAATATCCGCAATTATTTCAAATTCAGGCAACTTCACTTTCTCAGGCGATAGAATTAGCTTCCAATTTTCCGGTTAGCAGAAAGAAAAGCTCGGCGATTGGTTGTTATCCAGCCTTTGAAGAAAATAAAACATTTAAACCGGAAGATGGTGTGATATTTAACACCTCGTCTCAGACAGCGGCTTTTATTTTGGTGGCTAAAGAAGATTCTGTCGGTGGGTCTATAACCAGGGAGGCCGTTTTTGCTCTTAGAAAAGACCTCGGAGAAAGGACTTGGCTGGTTAAGTGTGTGGCTATCGAAAAATTTAACTCCAAAGAATATCGCAGACATTTCTTTTTAAAGAGAATTGAAAGAAAACTTTTATACAGCATCGGAAGCGATGATAATTTTATAGAATGCCAAGTATAATTGAATTTTCTAAAAAGCACCCGCAAAATTGCGGGTTTTTTTATATCTTTACAAAATAAATGTTTTTTGATATACTTGATTGATTAAGTATTAATTAAGTAAATATGCAAAATGTAAATGAATCTATAAAGTTTTTTATAAATTTATCAAAAACACAGAGTATTTTGAGCGATCGTTTTGATCGCGGCTTAGGCGGCTTAAGTTTTAATGAGTTTTTAATTCTTTTTTATTTAGTTCGGTCTGAAAACCAGAAAATGCGTCGAGTTGATATAGCCGATAAGGTTGGTTTAACAGCTTCTGGAGTTACCAGAATTCTTCTGCCAATGGAAAAGGTGCATTTAATAGAAAGCGGACCAGTCGAAGATGATGCTCGCGTTCGTTTTGTTGGAATAACTGAGGCCGGAGAAGAGAAATTAAAAGAGGCCTTAGATCGATTAGAAATTTTAGCTGAAGAAATAATTTCTCCCGATAAAAAAGATGGTTTAAAAAATTTGTCAGATTTGCTCATTGAAATTGGAGGAAAGGTTTTGATGAATTAATTTTAAAAATATGAACGAAAGCAATAACTTAAATAAAAATAGTATATTTAAAGAGTTTTTTAAATTAACAAAACCATATTATAGACCAATTATCTCTTTGTCTGTTTTGATAATTTTTTTGGAAGCGTTTAGTTTGGTTGGCCCTTATATTTTAAAAATAATAATTGATGAGATTTTGATTTTTTCTCCAGATAAAATTAGATATTTTATTCTGTTAATTTTTGTTTTTTTCCTTTCATTGTTAATTCTTTCCGTTGCTAATTATTTTAAAGATAAAAAAATATTTAGTGTTATATTAAAGGCGGAGTATGATATACCAATTAAATGTCAAAAGAAATTATTAGAACTAGATCTAGCCTATCATCAAAAGGAGGGTACCGGTGAAAAAATAACAAAGATAGAAAAAGGTGTTGGCAAATTTGTTGATTTGTTAATTACTATTTTTTGGGAATTACTGCCAGTGTCTTTTCAATTAATTTCTGTTTCTGTTATTTTGTTAATTATCGATTATCGCTTGTTTTTACTTTTGTTTGTTTTTTCTTCACTATTATTCTTTTTAAATATTAAGGTAAATAAAAATGTTTATCCAATTAGAAAACAGCGTTATAAAAGATATGAACAGGCCTCTGGCAAGATAGTGCAAACAATAGTTAATATTGGAACGGTTCAGTCTTTTTCTCAGCAAGAAAGAGAACTTAATGAACTTAGTTTTCTTAAAAAGGGAATTCTTTTAGATGAAACAAGGGAATGGTCTTATGTTTTAAAATTTTCTAACTTGAGAGAAATAATTGTTGGACTTGGTAGAGCATCGTTTTTATTTTTAGGCATATTTTTAATTATAAAAAACCAAAT
>Ga0208460_10000435_pt1 | contig 29276 bp, 28 predicted proteins | sample AD_STIC10_MetaG_FD_184436 | JGI IMG/M metagenome (GOLD analysis project Ga0208460, IMG submission 184436) | Active sludge microbial communities of municipal wastewater-treating anaerobic digesters from USA - AD_STIC10_MetaG (SPAdes) (version 2) | ecosystem: Engineered > Bioreactor > Anaerobic >... | reverse complement strand
GGCATCCGAGAACCGAGGTGGGGCGTCGACGACGACGTCGATGAGCAGGGCCCGCCCCGAGAGACGCACCTGGCTCTGCTGGCGGTCGAGCTCGAGGACCGCCGCCTCCACGGCGCGCACCGCCCGCGCGCTGACGCCCGGACGCTGGTGGAGCACGCGGTCGACGGTGGCGAGCGAGACCCCGGCCTGTTCGGCGATGTCGCGCGCCCGGTGGCTCTGGCGGGGCATGTCCCCATCGTGGTCGTCCGGCGGGCTGCACACCAGCGCCGAGACGCCGTTTCTGAGGACTTTTTGAGGGGTTTCTGCCTCCCTCACAGCCCGGGGTGGCCGCACGCTGGAGGGAGAGGCCGCACCGAGCAGCCCGTGCCGACGACGCCACGCCGAGGAGAAGCCATGACCGCCCGCCCCACCACCACTGCTGTCCGCGGGTTCCGCCGCACCGAGGACTGCCGGCTCGAGGACCTCCTGACAGTGCTCGCCGAGCCCACCGACCTCAGCGCCTATCCACACGCCGACCGTGTGGAGCAGGGCGTGCTCGTCTACGAGGCGGCGGACGTGCGCCCCCTGCTCGACGACCCCGTCCGGGCCGACGACCTGCGGGCCGAGATCGCCGACGCCCTGGCCGACGGGCCCGGCATCGTCGTCTTCGCCGGAGCCTTCGAGCGCCCGGTGCTCGACCGCGTGAGCGCGGCCTTCGAGGGCATCATCGCCCACGAGAAGGCGTCTGGCGGCCCCGCCGGAGACCACTTCGCGGCGCCCGGTGCCAACGACCGGGTCTGGAACGCCCTCGAGAAGCTCGCCGTCGCCAATCCGCAGGCGTTCGTCGAGTACTACTCCAACGACATCGTGGCGCTGGCCGCGAGCGCCTGGCTCGGCCCGGGCTACCAGGTGACCTCGCAGGTGAACGTCGTCAACCCCGGGGGCGCGGGGCAGACCGTGCACCGTGACTACCACCTGGGGTTCCAGTCACCCGAGGTCACCGGGCGCTACCCGGCGCGGGTGCACGACCTCTCGGCCCTGCTCACCCTCCAGGGTGCCGTGGCCCACTGCGACATGCCCATCGAGACCGGCCCGACGCTCTACCTGCCGCACAGCCAGAAGTACTCGCACGGCTACCTCGCGTACTGGCTCCCCGAGTTCCAGGAGTACTTCGGCACCCACCACGTGCAGCTGCCACTGCGCGCCGGGGACGCGGTGTTCTTCAACCCCGCGCTGCTGCACGCCGCCGGGTCGAACCACACGAGCGACGTGCGCCGCATGGCGAACCTGCTGCAGGTCTCGTCGGCGTTCGGCCGCGCCATGGAGAGCGTCGACCGCGACCGGGTCGTGCGGGCGCTCTACCCGGCACTGCTCGCGGCCTCGGGATCGGGGATGCCGTCCGCCCACCTCTCGCACGCCGTCGCCGCGAGCGCCGAGGGGTACGCGTTCCCGACGAACCTCGACCGCGACCAGCCGGTCGACGGCATGACCCCGGCGAGCCAGGCCGACATCGTGCTCGAGGCCCTGGATGCCGCCTCGCCCGCCGACGTCCTTGCCTCACGCCTCGATGAGGTGCAGGAGGCGAAGCTCAGCCACTGACCGGGGTGAAGGCCTCCCGGAAGGCGGCGAGGGCGGCATCCGGGTCCGCGCTCGCGAACGCCTCGAGACCGACGACTCCGGTGTACCCGGCATCCGAGAGGGCACGGGCAACGCCCGCGTAGGCGATCTCACCGGTGCCCGGCTCGCAGCGACCCGGCACGTCGGCCACCTGGATCTCGCCGATCCACGGCAGCGCCTCGCGGCAGAGCTCGATGAGGTTCCCCTCGCCGATCTGCGCGTGGTAGAGGTCGAGGTTGAGCCGCAGGTGGGGTGAGTCGATGCCACGCACGAGGTCGAGGGTGTCGGCAGCCCGGGCGAACGGCGTGCCCGGGTGGTCGACGGCCGTGTTGAGGTTCTCGAGCACGAAGGTCACGCCTTCGCGCTCCCCGAGCTCGGCGATGCGGGCCAGGGTGCGGCGTGCGGTGTCCCACATGGTGGGGGTCGCGACCTCGCCGGAGCCCAGGGCCACGACGGGCAGCCCACGGTTGTCCAGGCCGGTGCCGTGCAGGTTGAGGCTGGGGGTGCCGAGGCGTCGCGACACCTCGATCGACTGGGCCGCCGTACGCAGCAGCTCGTCCGCTCCGGCCTCGTCGGCGAGCGTGCCCGTCGTGTAGCCGGTCATGGACGTGAAGTGCACGCCCGACGCGGCCAGCGCCTCGAGGGAGTCGAGGTCGTGGTTGCGCCAGTCCCAGATCTCGACGGCGAACCCGGCGTCGTGGATGGCGCGCACCCGGTCAGCGACCGGGCGGTCGACGAAGAGCATCTCGGCGCTGGCAGCGAGGACAAACGGTGAGGTGTTCATGCGGGCACTCCTCGGTTCTGGTGGTGATGGCAGCGTTGTCGCGGGCCGGTACGCGCGTGGTCATAATGCTATGTTGTCAGAACATTTCATTGACAGCATCTCTGATGGTAAGTGACACTGGCCATCGGCCGCACCCCCGGCTCCCGAGAAAGGCCCGGACCCATGACCCTCACGTCGCTGCTCGATCGCGCGTCGTGCTCGTCGTCGGCGGGACCGACGGTCTCGGCGCAGGAATCGCGCGCGCAGCGGCTCGCGAGGGGGCACGCGTCGCGGTTGCCGGCCGACGCCTCGAGAAGGCGCAGGAGGTCGCGGACGAGCTCACGGCATCCGGAACGAAGGCGCTGGCGGTGCGGTGCGACGTCTCCGACCCCGACAGCGCCCGGGGTGCTGTCGCCCGCACCGTCGCCCACTTCGGCCGGGTCGACTGCCTCGTGAACTCGGCCGGCCTGACCACCCGTGGGACCCTGCTCGATCCCACCCCAGAGCTCTTCGACGCCCACGTCTCGACCAACCTGCGCGGGCCGTTCTTCACGATGCAGGCCGCAGTCGCCGACATGGTCGGCAGGGGTGCACCCGGGACGATCGTCAACATCATCACGACCGAGGAGCTCGGCGGGGGGCCCAGCCTCGTGGCGTACGCCGCCTCCAAGGCCGGCCTCGCCACCCTCACCCGCAACGTCGCGCACGCCCACCGCTGGGACCGGATCCGGGTCAACGGCCTGGACATCGGGTGGACGCAGACAGCGGGCGAGGACACCATCCAACGGCGCTTTCACGGCGCCGGTGACGACTGGGTCGCGAAGGCCGCCGCCAGCCTGCCGATGGGCAAGCTGGGCCAGGTGGACGAGATCGCCGACATGGTCGTCTTCCTCCTCTCCGACCGGAGTGGAGTCGTCACGGGCTCGGTCATCGACTGGGACCAGAAGATCCAGGGATGTCACGACTGATGCGTATCGGACTCATCGGCCTCGGCCGGATCGGCGCCTTCCACGCCGACACACTCGCTGCCCTCGACCGCGTCGACGAGCTCGTCGTCACCGACCCGGTGGCCGCCGCCGTCGACGCGGTGACCGGCCGCATCGGCAAGGCCCGGGCCGTCGCCTCGCCCGACGCGCTTCTCGACGCCGGCGTCGACGGCGTCGTCATCGCGGCGGCGACCGCCGCGCACGCCGAACTGCTCCTGGCCTCGGTGGCGCGCGGCATCCCGACGTTCTGCGAGAAGCCTGTCGCGGGCACGCCCGACGAGGGCGTGCTGGTGCGCGACCGTCTCGCCGCCTCGGGCGTGGCCGTGCAGATCGGCTACCCCCGCCGCTTCGACCCGGCGTTCGTCGCCGCGCGGGATGCCGTGCGCGACGGGAGCCTCGGACAGGTCACCACGGTGCGCTCGACCACCATGGACCCCGCTCCCCCGCCCGCCGCGTACCTGGCCGGCTCGGGCGGCCTCTTCCGCGACTGCTCGGTGCACGACTTCGACGCCGTGCGCTGGGTGACCGGCCGCGAGGTCGTCGAGGTCTACGCCCTGGGTGCGGTCGACCCGACGGCACCGCCCGAGATGTACGCCGGGATCGGTGACTGGTCGACGGCATCCGTGTTGTTGACGATGGACGATGGGTCGATCGGCGTCGTCTCGAACACCCGCACCAACGGCCGCGGCTACGACGTGCGGCTCGAGGTGCACGGCACCGACGACTCCGTGGCCGCCGGCCTCGACGAGGGCCTGCCGCTGCGCTCGACCCAGCCGGGGGTCACCTGGCCCGCCGGCCCGGCCCACACGTTCTTCATGGACCGGCTGGCGGAGGCGTTCCGCCGTGAGCTCGCGACGTTCTGCGCCGTGGCCGCCGGCGAGCAGGCCTCACCGTGCACGATCGAGGACGCCATGGGCACGGCCTGGGTCGCCGAGGCCGCCACCCTGTCGGCCCGGGAGCACCGTCCGGTGCGCATCGACGAGGTCGCCCGCTAGGCCGGAGGTCAGAGCTGGGCGGCCGCCTCGTGGAGGGTGCGGGCCGCCATGCCCAGGCCGTCGAGAACCGACATCGCGGCATCCTCGTGCTCGATGTTGACCACGATGTCGGGGTCGACCTCGCGCAGGGCCGTGAGCACCTCGGTCCAGTAGTCGACCTCGTGGCCGGCACCGACGGCGACGAAGCGCCACGCCGGGTCCTCGGGCCAGGCGTTGCACCAGTGGCCGTAGCCGGTGGGCACCTTGTTCGGGTCGTCGGCGGGCACGCGGCGGAACTCGTTGTCGAGCACGCCCTTGGTCTTCACCCCGTCGAACAGGGCGACGTCCTTGGCCGCGGCGAAGTAGATGAGGGAGCCGAGGCGGCGGATGACCGTCGGCACGTCCATCTGCTGCCACATGAGGTGCGAGGTGTCGAGCTCGACGCCGACGTTCGTCGCCCCGGTGGCGTCGACGAGGCGCTCGATGGTCGGCACGTTGAAGGCCAGGTTCTGCGGGTGCAGCTCGATGGCCACCTTGACGTCGTTGTCGCGCGCGAGGGCGTCGATCTCCTTCCAGAACGGCACGGCCACCGACCACTGGTAGTCGAGCACGTCCATGTACACGCCGTCCCACGCGTTGACGACCCACGAGGGGTACTTGGCGTCCGGGTCCGAGCCCGGGCTGCCGGACATCGTGACGACGTGCTTGACCCCGAGCTGGCCGGCCAGCTTGATGGTGCGGCGCAGGTCGTCGGCGTGCTTCGGGCCGACGCCCGGCAGCGGGTTGAGCGGGTTGCCGTTGCAGTTCAGGCCAGTCAGCTCCACGCCCTTGTCGGCGAAGACGGCGAGGTACTCCTCGCGCTGGCCCGCGGAGGCGAGCAGGCCGTCGACGGGGCAGTGCGGCGAGGGGATGAACCCGCCGGAGTTGACCTCGGCGGAGGTCAGACCCATGCCGGCCAGGACGTCGAGCGCGTCGGGCAGGGTGCGGTCGTGCAGGCAGGCGGTGTAGGCGCCGAGCTTCATGATCGGGGTCCTTTCGGTGTGCTGGTTCTGGGGTGTGGTGTGGGTGTGGTCAGGAGGCGATCGAGACCGCGGAGCCGCCGTTCACGGCGGAGCGGGTGACCGCGGCGAGGATCTGCATGTTGTGCAGGCCGTGGGCCAGGGAGGGCACGGGCGGGAGCTTGCCGATCCCGGCCACCTGGTCGAGGAAGGCCCGGGCCTGCCAGGCGAACAGGTCGTTCTGGCCGTAGCCGACCGAGGGGAAGTCCATCGCGAGGCCGCGGGTGAGGCCGGGGTGCTGTGGGCCGAGGAGCACCTCGCGGTACCCGTTGGTCTCCGCACCGGTGGCGAGGTCGGCGAAGGTGAACACGCCGGGGTGGTTCAGGTCGAAGGCGGCCATGCCGTTGGCTCCGAAGATCTCGAACCCGAGGCCGTTGGGCAGCCCGTGCGAGATGCGGGAGATCGAGAAGGTCCCCACGGCGCCGCTCGTGAACGTGGCCGTGAAGGTCGCGATGTCCTCGTTGTCGACGGTGTCGCGCTCCTGGCTCACTGCTCCCCCGGCCGCGTGGCCGACCGTCGCGCCGAGCGGCACGGGCCGGGTCGTCGTGAACGTCGCGAAGGTGCCGCCGCTGACCTGGGTGATCGGGCCGCACAGGTACTCGCCGAGGTCGATCATGTGGCTGCCGATGTCGGCCAGCGCACCCGTGCCCGGGCCGCCCTTGTAGCGCCAGCTGATCGGCGCCTCGGGGTTCTGGGCGTAGTCGCACCAGTAGTGGCCGTTGAAGTGCCGCACCTCGCCGATGCCACCGGACTCCACCTGGGCGCGGATCGCGTTGATCCCGGGCGTGCGGCGAAAGGAGAAGCCGACACCGGCGTGGCTGTCCGCAGCCTCGGCAGCGGCGACCATCGCCTGCGCGTCCTCCACCGAGGGTGCGAGCGGCTTCTCGCAGATGACGTGCTTGCCGGCGGCGAGCAGCGCCTCGACGACCGGGCGGTGCAGCTCGTTGGCGATCGCGACCGAGACGACGTCGATGTCCTCGGCGTCGACGATCGCCTGCCACGACGCCTCGGCGCGCTCGTAGCCGAAGCGGCGTGCGGCATCCACGGCGAAGGGCTCGTGGGCATCGGCGACGGCGACGAGGCGGACCTCGGGCAGGTCGAGGTCGTAGAGCTGGGTCGCGGACCGGTAACCGGCGCAGTGGGCGCGGCCCACCATTCCTGCGCCGATGACGGCGACGCCGAGCGAGTTCTGGGTCATGGGCGGTTCGTCCTTCGCAGGTTCCAGACGAGCGGCGGGCCGACGTCTGTGTGGGCGGTGGGTGCTCGACGGGGAGCGGGTCGTCTCAAGTGTGGGACCGGTCCCACACATTTGTCAATACATTTGCTGCCAAGGACCTGGCTGATCTCAGCACGCCAACTTCTCCGTCATCCCAGTGATGGCGGAGAAGCTGTGCCGCGGCGGAGAAATTTCTCCGACCGGTGAACATTTCTCCGACGTCCCAGTGGTGGCGGAGAAGTTCAGCACGCTGCTGGGCCGTGACCTCGGATGCCGTGGCGCGCCATCGGTGGGCCGCTCTCGTCCCGGATGCCGTGGCGCGCCATGGGCGGCCCACCCGCGTCCCAGCTCAGTGGGCTGGTGGCGGCGCCGTGGTGTCCCGGGGCAGGACCTGCGGCACGAGGAGCGTGTGCTCGGCCGGGCGCCGCGGGTCGGCGATGCGGGCGACGAGGCGCTGGGCCGCGACCCGGCCCATCTGTTCCACGTGGGTGTCGACCGTGCTGAGACGGATGTGCGCCGCCGCGCCGAGCGTCGTGCCGTCGTAACCCATGACCGAGACCTGCTCGGGGACGGACAGCCCGGCATCCCGCACGGCCGCGAGCACCCCGACGGCGGCGGCGTCGCACCCGGCCAAGATCGCCGTCGGCCGCCTGTCAGCGGGCAGGTCGAGCAGTCGGCGGGCGGCGTCGTAGCCGCCGGCCTCCGTGCTGTCGTCGACCTGCACCCGCATCTGGCGCGCCAGCCGGTGGGCGCGCATCCACGTCTCGTAGCCCTCACGACGCAGGGCGAAGCCGCGGCCGAGGGCCCCGGCGACGTGGTGGATGCGCCGGTGCCCCAGGCCGCCGAGGTGGTCCATGGCGGCCGTGGACCCGGCGAGGTCGTCCTGGGCGACGACGTCCACCCACTCGTGGGTGATGTCGCGGCCCCCGAGGACGACGCTGGGGATCCGGCCGACCGCGTCGAGCAGGTCGGGCGCCTCGGGGATCGTGCCGGCGAGGATCAACCCGTCGAGGCGCAGGTCGATGAACGAGCCGAGCACCCGGTGGTCGAGCTGCCGGTCCAGGCGACCGTCGGCGATGAACGGGAGCAGGCCGGTGGAGGTCAAGCCGCCACTCACGCCGTCCATGACGTCGGCGAACCAGGGCTGGCGGAGGTCGTGCAGCAGGACCCCGACGATGTTCGTGCGGCGCTGGGTGAGGCTGCGGGCCAGGCTGTTCGGGCGGTAGCCGAGCTCGTCGATGGCGCTCAGCACGGCCTCGCGGCTGGCCGGGCTCACCCGGGAGGAGTCCTGCAGCACCCGGGACACGACCGACTTCGAGACCCCGGCATGGGCCGCCACCATGCGCAGGGTGACGTTCTCCGGCCTTCCCTGCGCGCCGGGGGTGCCGTCCGTGGTCATGGCTCGAGTATCGCGCGTCCCGGGATCCCCACCTTCGCGTCGGCGGTTGGGCTTTCCCTCATCGCACTTTGTAGGATAGTCTAAATGTCCTGACATTAACTCACTCATGAGGAGAAGCTCGATGCCCGGAACTGCGCAGGTACCGGCCGGCGTGTCGTCGCCACTGCTGACCATGACGCAGACGACGCCCACGGCGCTGTGGAACGACAGCGCCGACCCGACCGAGCTGGCTCGGTCCATCAGCTGGGGCGCCGTCGGAGCGACGTGCAACCCCGTCATCGCCCTGGCCGCGATCCGTGCGGACCAGGAGCGCTGGGAAGCCCGGATCGCCGAGATCGCGGCCGAGCGCCCGACCGCCAGTGAGTCGGAGATCGGTTGGACCGTGGTCGAGGAGGTCTCACTCATCGCCGCCAAGCTCCTCGAGCCGGCGTTCGAGGAGTACCAGGGGTACAACGGCCGCCTGTCGATGCAGACCGACCCCCGCCTCGCCCGGGATGCCGTGGCGCTGGCCGACCAGGCCGAGCGCTTCGCGTCGCTCGCGCCGAACATCATCGTCAAGATCCCTGCGACGTCCGTGGGGATCGTCGCGATCGAGGACGCGACGTACCGCGGGGTGAACATGAACGTCACCGTCTCGTTCACGGTTCCCCAGGCCTTGGCCGCAGCGGAGGCGATAGAGCGCGGCCTGCAGCGGCGCGAGGCCGAGGGCAAGGACATCTCGACGATGGGCCCGGTCGTGACCATCATGGTCGGCCGCCTCGACGACTGGCTCAAGGAGGTCGTCGCCCGCGACGGCATCGACATCGACCCCGTCCACCTCGAGTGGGCCGGGGTCGCAGCGGTGAAGCGGGCGTACACGCTGTTCCAGGAGCGCGGCCTGCGCTCACGCGTGCTCGCGGCCGCCTACCGCAACCAGCTGCAGTGGACCGAGCTCGTGGGCGGCAACCTCGTGCTCTCGCCGCCGTTCGGCTGGCAGGAGAAGTTCCAGGTCAGTGGCCACGACCCGCAGCCGCGCATGGACATCCCCGTCGATCCGGAGATCCTGGCGTCGCTCGAGCAGCTGTCCGAGTTCCGCCGCGCCTACGAGCCCGACGGCATGTCGCCTGAGGAGTTCGACTCGTTCGGGGCCACCCGCAAGACGCTGCGGCAGTTCCTCGGCGCTGACGAGGAGCTCGACCAGATCGTCCGCAACGTCATCATGCCGGCGCCCTGACGAGTGCAGACACGGCCCACCCCCTGATGGGAGGGACCATGCCGGTGGCCCCCGACCCTGCCGTCGAGCTGATGGCAACCTGCTGGAGCTCCGCCGGTGATGCCGCGTCGGACCGCGCCGACCTACGGAGCCCACTGACCCTGCGCGAGCGGGTCGAGGCAGCCTCAGCGGCAGGCTTCGTCGGCTTCGGGCTGCTGTCCGACGACCTGCCCGCCGCCGTCGCGGAGTACGGGCTGCCCGGCATCCGGACCCTGCTCGCCGACAACGGGATGATCCACCTCGAGCTCGAGAGCATCCCCAACTGGTGGGCCGACGGCGAGCACCGCGAGGAGTCCGAGCGGGTGCGGCGGATGCTGCTCGAGGCGGCCGAGGTGCTGCACCCCGGACACCTCAAGGTCACCCCCGACGGGGACAACCAGACCTGGGACCGCGCCCTCTGGGCGGCGAAGTTCGCCGAGCTCGCGGCCCAGACGGCCGACGTGGGAGCCAGGTTGGGCATCGAGTTCTTCCCGTGGTCCAACATCAGCTCGCTGCAGCTCGGGCTGCAGCTCGTCGAGGATGCCGGTCACGAGGCGGGTGGCGTGATCATCGACGCCTGGCACGTCGCGCGAGCCGGCACCCCGGCATCCGACCTCGCATCGGTGCCACTGCAGCGGATCGTGGGCGTCGAGCTCGACGACGCCGATGAGGACGTGGTCGGGACCCTGTTCGAGGACACCGTGCACCGGCGGCGGTACTGCGGCGAGGGCGCCTTCGACCTCACGGGCATGGTCACCGCCCTGCGCACCGCCGGGTGGGACGGGCCCTGGGGCGTGGAGATCCTGTCCGTCGAGCACCGGTCCCTGCCCGTGGGCGAGGCGCTGGCCCGCGCCGGCGAGAGCGCCCGAGCCGTCCTCGCCTGAGCTGCCGAGAACGCAGAAGTTCGGATCCCACGCAGTGATTGCTGCGTGGGATCCGAACTGTTGCGTGCGGCCCTTCCCGCGGCCCCGACGGGTCAGACGTTCTGGGGGAAGCCCAGCTCGATGCCGCCGTGGCTGGGGTCGAGCCAGCGGGAGGTGACGACCTTGCCGCGGGTGTAGAAGTGCACACCCTCCATGCCGTGGGCGTGGGTGTCGCCGAACAGGCTGTTCTTCCACCCGCCGAAGGAGTAGTACGCCATCGGCACGGGGATCGGCACGTTGACGCCGATCATCCCGACCTCGACCTCGTTCTGGAAGCGGCGGGCGGCGCCGCCGTCGTTGGTGAAGATCGCGGTGCCGTTGCCGTAGGCGTTGGAGTTGATGAGCTCCAGGGCCTCGTCGTAGGACTTCACCCGCAGCACCGAGAGCACCGGCCCGAAGATCTCGTCCTGGTAGATCGACATGTCCTTGGTGACGTTGTCGAACAGGGTCGGCTTGAGGAAGTAGCCCTCGCCGTCGGAGTTGATGTCGCCGTCGCGGCCGTCGATGACGAGCGTGGCCCCAGCGTCGGTGCCGGCGTCGAGGTAGGACGTCACCTTGTCGCGGTGCGCCGCGGTGACCAGCGGGCCCATGTCGCAGCCGCGGGTGCCGTCACCGGTGACGAGCTTGCCGACACGGTCCTGGATCTTCTGCACGAGCTCGTCGGCGATGCTCTCCACCGCGAGCAGGGCCGAGATGGCCATGCAGCGCTCACCCGCGGAACCGAACCCGGCGTTGACCGCAGCGTCCGCCGCGAGGTCGAGGTCGGCATCCGGGAGGACGAGCATGTGGTTCTTCGCCCCGCCCAGGGCCTGCACGCGCTTGCCGTGTGCCGTGCCGGTCTCGTAGACGTACTTCGCGATGGGGGTGGACCCCACGAACGAGACCGCCTTGACCTTGGGGTGGGTCAGCAGCGCGTCGACCGCTTCCTTGTCACCGTGCACCACGGACAGGACACCGTCGGGAAGACCGGCCTCCTTCCACAGCGCCGCCACGGCGTTGACCGCCGACGGGTCCTTCTCGCTGGGCTTGATGACCACGGCGTTGCCGCACGCGATCGCCACCGGCACGAACCACAGCGGCACCATCGCAGGGAAGTTGAACGGGCTGATGACGGCGACCACGCCCAAGCTCTGACGGATCGAGTACACGTCGACCTTGGTCGAGGCGTTCTCGGTGAACCCACCCTTCATCAGGTGCGGGATGCCGCACGCGAACTCCGCGACCTCCAGGCCACGGGTGACCTCGCCGAGCGCGTCGGAGAGCACCTTGCCGTGCTCGGCGGTGATGAGCGCGGCGATGTCCTCCTTGCGCTCGTTGAGCAGCTCGCGGAACGCGAACAACACCTGGGTGCGCTTGGCCAGCGAGATGCTGCCCCAGCCGCCCGCCCACGCGTCATGCGCGGCCGTGACGACGTCGTCGACCAGGTCGGCGGAGGCGAGGTCGAGCTCGCCGGTCTGGACCCCGGTGGCGGGGTTGAAGACCGGGCTCGTGCGCTCGGCAGTGCCGTCCCACGGAGCGCCGTTGATGAGGTGGGTGATGCGGGTCGGGGTCGTGCTCACGGTGTATCAGTCCTGTCCGTGTGGCTGTTTGTCCTTACATACTAACATGGTTGCCGGTCCAGTGTCACCGTGCGGCGTGCCCGATCTCAGCTGGGCGACTCGATCGTCGGAGGGGTGCTCCATGTCGCAAGGTACTCGTCGATGGTGGAGCGCATGAACCGGGTCGACTCCTCCGCCCGGTCCTCCCACGCGAACACGCACGACGTGAGGATGCCGTCGAACCCGTTGCGCTCCAGGCCCGCGAAGAAGGCCCCGAAGTCCACCTCGCCCTGGCCGATGTCGAGGTGCTGGTGGACCGAGACCTGCGAACCGGGCGGGTTGACGATGTACCGCAGGCCCGACGAGGCGGTGTGGTCGTAGGCGTCGGCGAGGTGGCACATCGTCGTCAGGGCCCCGGCCTTGTCGAGGATGCCGTCCACGTCGTTGCCCTGGTGGAAGGTGTGCGGGGTGCAGTAGAGGAACGACACGTTGTCGCTGTTCAGCGCCCGGATGAGGTCGAGGGCCCGCTTGCCGTCCTCCTCGAAGTCGTCCGGGTGGGGCTCGAGCACGAGGCGGATGCCCTCCTTCTCGAAGACGGGCAGCAGCTCCTCCATCGAGCGCCAGAACTGCGCCTCGCAGACGTCCGCCTGGCGCGGGTTGCCGTTGAACTCGGAGTTCATCGTGTCGACACCGAGCATCGAGGTGATCTGGATCGCGCGCTTCCAGTAGCGCACCGCGGCCTGGCGGGCGCCCTCGTCGGGGCCCGCCCACTTGTAGAGCGGCAGCACCGAGGACACCCCGACACCGGCCGAGGACAGCGCCGAACGGAAGGCCTTGACGCCGGCGTCGTCGACCCGCGGATGGGTGAAGAACGGCGTGAAGTCCTCGCGGGGCGACAGCTCGATCCACTCGAAGCCGAGGTCGGCGACGACACCCGGAAGGGTCTGGAGGGTTGTCGTCTCCCGGACCATGTACGGGTCGAGCGCGATCTTCATGCGAGGGTCTCCTGGTCGACGAGGGACACCGCGACGGGTGTCCCGGAAGCGAGCGAGGCCATGCCGGCCTCGCAGACGACGGTGGCGGCATAGCCGTCCCACGCGGTCGGGCCGGTGACGACGCCGCGGCGAGCGGCATCCGCCCAGGCCTGCAGCTCCAGGTCGTAGGCACGCTCGAAGCGCACCCGGAAGTCGGCCGGTACGGCTCCGCCCCACGAGCCGTCGCCGCTGTCGACACCGCCGGCAGCGGTCGTGTACAGGTCACCCCAGGGGCGACCGGCGATGACGGAGCCGGCCTCGCAGACCGCCTCGCAGCGGACCTCGTAGCCGACCTGGTTGCGCACGAACACCTCGTTCGTGACGATCGCGCCACCGGCCATGCGGAAGTACGACACCTGCGGGTCGACCACGCCCTCGGCGGCAAAGCCGCTCGGGGCCGGTGACAGCACGGTGATCTCGGTGATCTCCTCGCCGAAGACGAAGCGGGCGACGTCGACCTCGTGGACGAGGCTGTCGCGCACGATCATCTCGGACCGGAACGAGTCGGGGACGTCCTTGTTGCGGTGGGTGTTGTGCAGCAGGAGGGTGCGTCCCAGCCGACCCGAGTCGACGATGGCCTTGAGGCGCACGTACTCGGGGTCGAACCGTCGCATGAACCCGAGCTGCACGAGCGGTCGCCCGATCGCGCGCTCGGCCTTCAGCACCCGCAGCGAGGACTCGCTGTCCATCGTGAGCGGCTTCTCGCACAGCACGTGCTTGCCGGCCTCGAGGCAGGCGAGCACCTGCTCCTCGTGGACGAACCCGGGGGAGGCGATGACGACGGCATCCACCTCGTCGTCGGCGACGAGCGCAAGGGGGTCGGCGACGACGCGCACGCCGTCGAACTGGGCCGCCAGGGCCCCGGCCCGCGCCGTGTCCGGATCGGACACCGCGACGAGCCGGGCACCTGAGGTGCGGTGGGCGACACGGTCGGCGTGGTCGGCACCCATCATGCCGACGCCGATGATGCCGACCCGCAGCTCCTGGTCGGTCACTGACCCTCCTTGGTCTCTTCGGCGATCTCCGCCAGCTCCTCGGGGTCGATGACCGGGGCGGCGAGCGCCCCGTGGTCGACCTCGTGCGGCGCGACGACCTTGCCCGGCTGGGCACCCTCGAGCTCGTGGCTGAGCTCGTCGAGCTCCTGCCCACCGGCCATCTCACCCGTCAGCTGGGCGAGCGTGAGCTCGTCACGGTGGGCGTCGAGGACGACCCGGCCCAGCTTGAGGATGACGAAGTGGTTGCCCACGAGGTAGGCGTGGTGCGGGTTGTGCGTGATGAAGATGACGCCGAGCCCCGCGTCGCGGGCCTTGACGATGTACTTCAGCACCACTCCGGACTGCTTGACGCCGAGGGCGGCGGTGGGCTCGTCGAGGATGATGACACGCGCACCGAAGTAGACGGCGCGCGAGATGGCGATGACCTGCCGCTGGCCTCCCGAGAGGCTGCCGACCGGTCGGTCGAGGTCGGGGATGACGATCCCCATCTTCGTGAGCTCCTCGCCGGCGATCCTCTTCATCTGGTCGACATCGAGGAAGATGCCCTTGCGGATCTCGTTGCCCAGGAAGAAGTTCCGCCACACAGCCATCAGGGGGGCCAGGGCCAGGTCCTGGTAGACGGTCGCGATGCCCAGCTGCTGGGCCACGCGCGGCGAGGTGAAGCTCCGCACGACACCGTCGATCTTCATCGAGCCCTCGGTGTAGTCGTGCAGGCCCGCGATGATCTTGATGAGGGTGGACTTGCCGGCGCCGTTGTCGCCGAGGACACACGTGACCTCGCCCTGGCGGACGCTGATGTTCACTCCCCGGAGGGCATGGACGTTGCCGTAGCTCTTGCCGCAGTCCTCCAGCTCGAGGACCGGGTTGTCGCCGACCCTGGCCTGGGTCTCCTCCAGCGCGCTCATTTGCCCTCCGCCTTCCGCTTGACGTACATGTTCACGAGCACCGAGGCGATGAGCATGACCCCGAGGAACGTCTTGAACCAGTCGGGGTTCCAGCCGGCGTAGGTGATGCCGAGCTGGGTCATGCCGAAGATCAGGGCGCCGACAGAGGCCCCGACCACCGAGCCGTAGCCACCGGTGAGGAGGCAGCCGCCGATGACGGCCGCGATGATGTAGATGAACTCGTTTCCGACGCCCTGCCCGGACTGGACCGTGTTGTACTCGAAGAGCAGGTGCATCCCGAGCAGCCAGGCCGCGAAGCCGACACCCATGAACAGCGCGATCTTCGTGACGACGACCGGAACACCGACGGCGCGGGCGGCAGCCGAGTCACCGCCGACGGCGAAGATCCAGTTGCCGTAGCGCGTGCGCAGCAGGAGCAGCGACACGACGATCGTCAGCAGGATCCAGTAGACGACCGGGATCTTGATCGTCACCGGCCCGATGTCGAACGACGACGCGAACACCGCCCTGGCGCTGTCGAACCCGTCGATCTCACTGAGCGAGTTGGACGAGACCCCGCCCGCGATGATGCGAGTCATCGCCAGGTTCACGCCTTGGAGCACGAAGAACGTGCCCAGGGTGACGAGGAAGCTCGGGAGTCCGGTGACGTGCAACAGGTATCCGTTGAAGGCACCGATGGAGAGGGACAGCAGGAGGGCCGCGAGCACCCCGACCCACACGTTCAGGCCGAAGTACCACGAGGTGTGCGCGGCCATGAGGCCGGAGGTGGTCACGGCCACACCCGCCGACAGGTCGAACTCGCCACCGATCATGAGCAGTGCGACCGCAACGGCCATGATGCCGATCGTCGACGAGCCGTAGAGGATCGTTCCGATGTTGCCGACGCTGCGGAACGCGGGGGCGACCGCGAAGAACAGCGCGGCGATGGCGAAGGCGCCGATGAGGGCTCCCACCTCGGGGCGAGCCAGGATCAGGGAGAGCGCCGAGCGGGTGACGACCCTGTCGTCGGCGGGTGTGGTCGTGACCGTGGTCATCTCAGGTCACCGGGTCCCGTTGGCCGCGAACTCCGAGACCGCGTCGATGTTGGTGCTGTCGATGAACGACGGCCCCGTTGCCACGTTGGCGCCACCGCCGAGGGTGTTGCCGTTGGTCTTGTACAGCCACAGCGCGTCGACGGCCAGGTAGCCCTGGAGGAACGGCTGCTGGTCGATGGCGAAGGCCACGTCCCCGGCCTTGATCGCCGCGACGAGCTCCTTGTTGGTGTCGAAGGTGCCGATCTTGGCCGCGCTCCCGGCGGCGTCGACGGACTTGACGGCGTCGAGCGCGAACTGGGCGCCCAGCGTGAGGACGTAGTCGATCGACGTGTCCTCGGTGAGCTTGGCCTGGATCGACGTGGTGACCGCGGAGTCGTCGCGGCCGTTGACGTAGAGCCGCTCGACCTTGATGCCGGCTGCGCCCTCGGCGACACCGTCACAGCGGTCCTCGAGCTGCTGCTGGCCCTGCTCCTGGATGACGCAGACGATGCTCTTGCCGCCCTCCTCGACGATCTTCTTGCCCGCACCGATGCCGGCCTCCTTCTCGCCCTGGCCGAAGTAGCCGATGGCGCCGAGGGCGAAGGCGTCGTTGCCGCCTGCGTTGAACATCGTCACCGGGATGCCGGCCGCGACCGCGCTCTCGATGGCGGCACCGAGCGCGGGGGTGTTGGGGTCGGTGACGGCGATGCCGTCGACCTTCTTGTCCACGGCGGCCTGGATGAGCTGGGCCTGCTTGGTGGCGTCGGGGTCGTTGGAGTACTCGAGCTTGACGTTGCTCTTGGCGGCGCCGGCCTCCGCACCCTTGCGGATGATGTCCCAGAACGTGTCACCGGGGGCCTGGTGCGTGATCATCGCGACGGTCATCTCGGGGGTGGTTGCGCCACCGCCGGAGCCGCCTTCGGTCGAGGTGTCCTCCTCCCGGCCGCCCGACGAACAGGCGGCGAGGGAGAGCGCCGCGGCCATCGACATGGCGATGACGGCAATGGTCTTCTTCTGACGAATCATGAGGGATGAGCCTTTCGAACATCACCGCTTCTTCGAGGCGGTGTCCTGTGGGTGGTTGGTGGTGCGTGGTGGTGCCAGTGGTGGCGGTGGAGCAGGAGGACCTCGGGGTCCGCCAGGTGTGTCCGGTCAGCCCTCCTTCGCGCGACGGCGCGCCGCGTGCCCGGTCGGGGCGACGGTCGGAACGGTGAGCGGACGCTGGGTCGACTTGTGCCCGGCGTAGTCCTTGTAGGCCTTCTTCGTCGACGTGAGGGTGCTGACCTGGCTCACGGGGACGTCCCACCAGCTGTCGCTGTCGGGGGCGAAGACGAGGGGGTCGGTCTCGACGTGGATGACGACCGGGCCGCCGTCCTGAGGCCAGGCACGGGCCTGCGCGATCGCGTCCTCGAGCTCCGCGCGTGAGTGCACCTCGATGACGTGGCAGCCCAGGCTGCGCGCGTTGGCCGCCAGGTCGACCGGCAGCACGTCGCCGTCGAGCCGCTGCGACGCCTCGCCGCGCATCCGGTAGCTGGTGCCGAATCGCTGGCTGCCCAGGCTCTCGGACAGCGAGCCGATGGAGTGGAAGCCGTGGTTCTGCACGAGCACGACGATGACCTTGACGCGCTCCTGGACTGCCGTGACGAGCTCGGTGGGCATCATCAGGTAGCCGCCGTCGCCGACCATGGCGAAGACCTCGCGGGTCTGGTCGGCGAGCTTGATCCCGATCGACGCCGGCACCTCGTACCCCATGCACGAGAAGCCGTACTCCACGTGGTACGCCTTGCGGTCGCGCACCCGCCACAGCTTGTGGATGTCACCGGGCATCGAGCCGGCGGCGCAGAGGACGACGTCGCGCGGGTCGCTGAGCTCGTTGACGCAGCCCAGCACCGTGCCCTGCGTGAGGAGGCCGTCGGCGAGGGAGGAGGTGACGGCATCCGAGGGGTTGTAGGCGTCCTCGACGAGCGCGTCCCACGCCTTCCAGAGCGACGCCTGGCGCTTCCGGTACGCCGCCGTCACCGACCAACCCTCGAGCGCCGATGTGAGCGCGGTGAGCGACTCGCGGGCGTCCGCGACGACCGACAGGCCGCTGTGCTTGCCCGCGTCGTACGCCGCGATGTTGATGTTGACGAAGCGGACACCGTCGTCCTGGAACGCCGTTCGGGATGCCGTGGTGAAGTCGGAGAACCGCGTCCCGATCCCGATCACCACGTCGGCGTCGTGCGCCAGCGCGTTGGCGGCGGTCGTCCCCGTGGAGCCGATGGCCCCCATCTGCTGCGGGTGGCCGTGCGGGAGCGACCCCTTGCCGGCCTGTGCCTCGCCGACGGGGATGCCGGTCGCCTCGCAGAAGTCGAGCAGCGCCTGCTCGGCGCCGGAGTAGTGCACCCCACCGCCCGCGACGACGATCGGCCGCTTGGCGGAACGGATGACGGCCGCGGCGGCCGCGATCCGGGATGCCTCGGGCCGGGGGCGCGCCACGTGCCAGGTGCGCTCTGCGAAGAGCCCTTCGGGCCAGTCGAAGGCCTCGGCCTGGACGTCCTGCGGCAGCGAGATCGTCACGGCGCCGGTCTCGGCCGGGTCGGTCAGTACGCGCATGGCACCCATGAGGGCTGAGGGGAGCTGCTCCGGGCGGATCACCTCGTCGAAGAACTTCGACAGCGGCCGGAAGGCGTCGTTGACGGTGACGTCCCCGGCATACGGCAGCTCGAGCTCCTGGAGCACCGGCGACGAGGCGCGGGTGGCGAACGTCCCGGACGGGAGGAGGAGGACCGGGAGGCGGTTGATCGTCGCGAGCGCAGCCCCGGTCAGCATGTTCGTCGAGCCGGGACCGACGGATGCCGTGCACACCCACGTCTGGAGCCGGTCCTTCTGGCGGGCGTAGGCCACCGACGTGTGCACCATCGCCTGCTCGTTGCGCGCGAGGACGTACGGCAGGCCGGGCGTCTCTCCGGCCTTGGTCGCCCGCAGCTCCTCCTGGAGCAGGGCCTGGCCGAAGCCGGCGACGTTGCCGTGGCCGAAGATGCCGAAACACCCGGCGAACAGCTGCTGGCGCTGGCCATCGCGCTCCGACCACTGGTTGGCCAGGAAGCGGACGGTCGCCTGGGCCACGGTCAGCCGCACGGTGCCGGACGGGGTACTCATCGGGGGTCTCCTGACAGGGGGAGTCGGGGATCGGCGGGTTCGTCGACCCAGCGGTCTCGGACCCAGGCATGGGCCGGGTCGTCACAGATGCGCCAGACCCGCTCCGGGCCGGGGCCGGCCATGACGTTGAGGTAGTAGAGGTGGGCGTCGGGCGCGGCGACCGCCGGACCGTGCCAGCCGTGCGGCACGAGGACGACATCACCGGTGCGCACCTCGGCCAGGACGTCGATGGGGCGCTCGCCCGCCGAGTAGACCCGCTGGTAGCCGACGGGGTCGGTGCCGCGCGCGTCGGTGGAGCAGGTCTCGAAGTAGTAGATCTCCTCGAGCTCGCTCTCCTCGCCGGGGCGCTCCTCGTCGTGCTTGTGCGGGGGCCACGAGCTCCAGTTGCCGGCGGGGGTGATGACCTCGCAGACGAGCGCCGAGTCGGCGTCGAGGACGTCGGGGAGCCCGAAGGACCGGACCTCGCGGGTGGCGGTGCCGGCACCGCGCAGCTCGACGGGCACCTCCTCCGGGCGCACGTGGCGGAACGGTTTGGGTGCCGCCGCCTTGAGTGCCGTCGACCCCGCCAGGGCCACGCGCACCGGCCCCTCCGCTGTTGCCGTGACCGTGAGCTCGCTGTCCCGGGGGACGTAGGCGACATCCGTCGGGCCGTCGAAGACGGAGGTCCGGCCGGCGAGGTCGACCACGTGGCGCGTCCCCGCGGCATCCGTGACGTCCACGATCACGCTGCCACTCAACGGGACGACGACGAGCTCGTGCTGCCCGAGGGACAGCGTGCGGCTCTCGCCCGGGGTGAGCGTGGCGACCTGGAGGCGGGTGTGCTGCCAGCCGTCGAGCTCAGCCGTGATGGCGACGTCCCACCCGTCGCCGGTGGTCGACCCGAGCGGGAGCACCCAGCGCTCGTTGTCCCGGCCCGTGCCGGTCACGGCGCTCATCGCACACCTGCGTGCACGAGGCCGGCGGCGATGTCGACAGCGGCTGCCACGTCACCGTCGGGCGGGTAGAGCAGGGCCCGCCCCACAACGAGGCCGCGCACGGCCGGGACGTCGAGCGCGGTGGCCCACGAGGCGTACGTGTCGTCCGGGTGGCCCTGGGGGTCACCGCCGAGCAGGAGGGTCGGCATCGTCGTGGCGTCCATGACGCGCTCGAGCTCGTCGACCACGGGCAGCTTGAGCCAGGTGTGGGCGCTGGCCCCCGACAGGCCCGACGCGACGTGGATCGAGCGGATCGTGGAGTCCGGGTCGAGGAGGTTGCGCACCCGCCCGTCCTCGACGACGGACCAGAACGGCTCGACGAGCGCCATGAGGCCGTGACTCCCGAGCTCGCTGACCGCCCGTGCGCTGGCCTCGAGGGTCGCGACGGTGCCGGGGTCGTTCAGCGCGACCCGGGTCAGCATCTTTCCGCCGTCGAGGCCGCGAGCAGCGATCTCGGCGGCGGAGTACCCGGTGAACCGGTCGTCGAGCTCGAAGACGGCACCCTGCAGGCCACCGCGGTTCATCGAGCCGATGACGACCTTTCCGTCGAGCGCACCCATGAGCAGGAGGTCGTCGAGGATGTCGGCCGTCCCGAGGACACCGTCGACCCCGGGACGTGCCAGCGCGACGGCGAGCCGATCCAGCAGGTCGGTGCGGCTCGCCATGGCCATGGCGTCCGAGCGGACCCCGAGGGCTCCGCGAGCCGGGTGGTCGGCCGCGACGAGGAGCAGGTGGCCGTCACCGCCGAGGAGCGGGCGGTGCACTCGGGAGTCCCACTGGCGCGAGATGCGGCCGGGGTCGCTCGCGCGGACCTCGGTGAGGCCGTCGCGCGAGAGCGCGGTGAAGGGGCTCATGACGCCGACCTCCGCTCGCTGATGGCCGCCTCGACCTCATGGGTCGTGGGCATCGCGGTGGAGCACTCGAGCCGGGACGCGACCAGCGCCCCGGCCACGTTGGCGAACTCGATCGTCCGGCGCAGGTCCCACTCGGCGAGCAGGCCGTGGACCAGGGCACCGCCGAAGGCGTCGCCCGCACCGAGCCCGTTGACGACCTGGACGGGGAAGGGTGCCACCTCGATCCGCTCGTCAGGCGTCGCGGCGAGCACCCCTTTGGGGCCCTGCTTGACGACCGCGAGGGCGAGGCCGCGCTCGAGGAGCGCATCGGCCGCGCGGTGGGGGTCGGTCTCCCCGACGGCGACCTCACACTCCTCGCGGTTCCCGACGGCGACGGTGACGTGTTCGAGGGCCCGACCGACCTGGGTACTGGCTTCGGCGGGGTCACCCCAGAACATCGGGCGGTAGTCGAGGTCGAGGATGGTGTTGCCGCGACGGGCCCGCGCCTCCCACGCGGCGAAGTGCGCGCCTCGCGACGGCTCCTGCGACAGCCCGGTCACGGTGGACCAGAAGACCCGGGCCTCCCGGATGGCGTCGAGGGGCAGGTCGTCGCGGGTCAGCAGGAGGTCGGGCGCCGTCGGGTGCCGGTAGAAGTAGAGCGGGAAGTTGTCGGGGGGGAAGACCTCGCAGAACGCGACGGGAGTGGGCGGCCCGGCCCCCTCGATGGTGCTGATGTGGCGTGGGTCCACACCGAGGTGGGCGGCCTCGCGGCGCACGTAGCGGCCGAACGGGTCGTCGCCGACCTTGGTGACGAGAGCGACGGAGTGCCCGTGCCGGGCGGCAGCCACCGCGACGTTCGTGGCGCTGCCACCGAGGAACTTCTGGAAGGTCTGGACGTCCTCGAGGGCGACCCCGTGCTCGAGGGGGTAGACGTCGACGCCCGTCCTCCCCATGGAGACCAGGTCGTGTCTCGACGACGGGCTCACGGTCACACGCCCTGGGTCGTGAGCTCGAGGGTGCGCGCGACACCGAGGATGTGGGCGATGGATGCCCGGACGTCGGCCACGGGGTCCACGCCGGTGTCCTCGGGCGCGCCGGTGAGGATGGTGTCCTGCTCGAGCACGTACCAGCCGGCGTACCCCGAACCCTCGAGGGCCGTGACGATCGCCGCGATGTCGACGTCCCCCTGACCCAGCGGCACGTACATCCCGCGGGCCACGGCGCCGGTGTAGGTGTCCTGACCCTCCTGCACCTCACGGGCGAGGTCCAGGCGGACGTCCTTGAGGTGGACGTGGCCGACCCGCTCGGGGTGGTTCACGGCCACGGCCACCGGGTCGCCGCCCCCGATGAGCAGGTGCCCGGTGTCCAGGCACAGGTGGACGCGGCTTCCGGCGAGCACCCGGTCGGTCTCCTCGCCGCTCTCGACCATCGTGCCGACGTGGGGGTGCAGGGTCGCGGTGAGGCCGCGGTCCGCGGCGGCGTCACGGATCCGGTCGAGGTTGCCCAGCAGCGTGGCCCACTGCGCGTCGTCGAGGACGGGCCGGTCGTCGTAGCCCTCGGCGCCGGTGGCCGCGGCGATGACCACCGTCGAGGCCTTCGCGGCGACCAGGGCGGTCATCGCGATCTCCACCGTGGGCACCGGGTCGACCGAGGGGTCGTGGAGCACGACGGGCACGAACTGGCCGACGGCGCCGAGGCCGTGCGACGCCAGCGTCGCCGCCTTGTCCTCGGGGGACTCGGGCAGGAACCCGTCGGGGCCGAACTCCGTGGCCGAGATGCCGACCTCGCGCATCTGGGTGAGGACGACGTCGGAGTCGAGCTGGTGGCCCCAGCCGGGGACCTCACACACACCCCAGGAGATGGGGGCACCAGCGACGCGCTCGGCGAGGGGGGAACGGACGGTCATGCGGCTCAGGCCTCCACGGTGGGGATCTCGGACATCTGGACGAGGCGCCGCTCGGCGCGCGAGAGCTCGCACGCCTCGGCGATGCGGAACGCCTCGAGGGCGTCGCGCACGGTGCACGGACTCGGGGTGCGGCCGGCGGCGACGTCGAAGAAAGCCGTCAGCTCGGCGCGGTAGGCCGGCAGGAAGCGCTCCATGAACGACCAGTGCTGCGGACCGGGAGGGAAGGTGACGCCCGGCTCGGCCGAGTGCATCGCGAGGGAGTTGTCCAGGCCGACGGCGATGGTGCCGTCCTGGCCCATGACCTCCATCCGCACGTCGTGGCCCCCACCGGAGTAGCGGGTGGCGCTGCACATCACGAGCGTGGCGTCGTCGAGCGTCAGGATGGCCGCCGCGGTGTCGACGTCGCCGGCCTCACCGAAGAAGGGGGCCCCCTTGTTCTCGCCGGTGGCGTAGACGCTGACGACCTCGTGGCCGGTCACGAAACGGACGATGTCGAAGTCGTGGACCGAGCAGTCGCGAAAGAGTCCCCCGCTCGTGGGGATGTACGCCGCGTGCGGCGGCGCCTGGTCGTGCGTCGTCGCACGGATGGCGTGCACCGGGCCGAGCTCGCCCGACGAGACGGCCTCGCGCGCCCGGCGGTAACCGACGTCGAACCTGCGTTGGAAGCCGATGTGGACCGGGACGTCGGTCGACTCGGCGAGCCGGGTGAGGTCGAGCGTCTCGGCCAGGGTCGCGGCGACGGGCTTCTCGCAGAACGTCGGGATGCCGGCAGCGATGCCCTGGCGCAGCAGGGGGGCGTGGCCGGGTGTCGCCGTGGTGATGACGAACCCGTCGATCCCCGAGGCGAGCAGGGCTTCGACGTCGTCAGCCACCTCGAGCCCCAGATCTCCGGCGACGGAGGCGGCCAGCGCAGGGTTGGCATCGGCCACGACCACCTGGTCGACCGCGTCCAGCCCGGCCAGGGTCGCGGCGTGGAACGCCCCGATCCGACCGACTCCTGCCAATCCGATCCGCATCTGCACTCCCTCGTGACGATCCGCGTGCCAGCCAGGTACCTCGTCGCACCGGCCGGGTGGTTCGACAACTCTGGACTGACGGGCAACCTCATGTCAAGCATTTGTCCTGACATTCTCATATTCGTACGTCGTCAACCTCCGATGTACGGATGCCTACCTGTTCTACAGTGTGCTGCGTGTCCCCACACCTTGTGAGCGTTGCGATCGACCGAGACTCGCCCATCCCGCTCTACCACCAGCTGTCGCAGCAGCTGAGCGCGGCGATCTCCGGTGGCACCCTGCAGCCCGGGGATGCCTTCGAGAACGAGGTGGCCCTCGCCGAGCGGCTCCACCTGTCCCGGCCGACGGTTCGTCGGGCCATCCAGGAGATGGTGGACCAGGGCCTGCTGGTGCGTCGCCGCGGCCTCGGAACCCGCGTCGCGAACCGCAAGGTCCACCGCCGCGCCGAGCTGACGAGCCTCTGGGACGACCTTCGTCGCGCTGGACGCCACCCGGAGACGACGATCCTCACGCACGAGATCGTCACCGACGAGCGCGCGGCGGCCGCCCTCGATCTCGACCCCGACACCCCCATGCTCCTCGTCGTGCGGGTGCGTACCGCCGACGGCGACCCCATCGCGTACATGCACAACTGGCTCCCGCCGCAGTACGCGGACATCCCGCTCGACGAGCTGCGGGAGATGGGCCTCTACGCGGCCCTGCGCAATCGCGGCGTGCGCCCGGTCGTGGCCCAGCAGACCATCGGGGCACGGATGCCGACACCGACCGAGCGCAAGCACCTCGCCATCCGAGGGCAGCAACCCGTGCTGACGATGAGCCGGATGGCCTTCGACGCCTCCGGCAAGGCCGTCGAGTTCGGCGACCACTGCTACCGCGCGGAGGACTACTCGATCGACATCATGGTCGACGAGCGCTGAACGCCACGGCCGGCAAGCCGGGGCTGAACGCCACGGCTCCTCAGAGAAGCCCGAGCCCCAGCGACGCGAGGTACTCGCGCGTCTTGATGGCGTTGGGCAGCGGGTAGTCCTTGTCGCAGCCGTACATGTCCTGCTCGCACACGACGTAGAGCTCCTTGTCGAGGTCGGCGAGCGCCTCGATCAGGTCGCGCATGTCAGGCAGGCCCGCCGGCGGGGTGACGGAGCAGCCGGCATGGACGGCCTTGACGAACGGCCAGTCCTCGTCGTGGGCCTGCTTGACCAGCACGGGGTCCATCGCCTTGATGTGGACGTAGGAGATGCGCTCGGGGTACTGGCGGCACAGCTCCATGGGGTCGCCGTCGCCGTAGACGATGTGACCGGTGTCGAGGCAGAAGCCGACGTACTCGGGGTCGGTCGCCTGGAAGATGCGGTCGATGTCGGCGGGGGTCTCGATGTGGCTGTCGCCGTGCGGGTGCAGGACCATCTTCAGGCCGTAGTCCTCCTTCATGATCCGGCCCAGCCGGTCGGCGTTCTTGATGTAGAGGTTCCACGCATCGGTCGAGAGCACCCGGTCGTCGGTGTACGCGCCGGTCTTCTCGTCGCGGAACATCGGGGGCAGGTGCACGACGTACTCGGCGCCGACCGCGGCGTGGGTCTCACCGATCTCGCGGAAGAACCGCTCCGTCTCGGCCCAGGCCTCGGCCTGGTGCAGCACGCCCCACCCGGTGCCGGCGACGACGCGGAAGCCGCGGGCGTCCATCTCCTCCTTCAGGCGCGCCGGATCGGTCGGGAAGTACCCGAACGGGCCGGTCTCCATCACCGAGAACCCGGCGCTCGCCATCTCGTCGAGGGCCACGTCCCAGTCGATCTGCCTCTCGTCCAGCGGAAACCAGACACCCCACTGGTCGGGGCAGACGCCGATGGTCAGCTTGCTGTAGCGCGGGTCGGTGTTGCGCTCCTTGGACTGTGCCATCGAGAGGTTCCTTCCGAGAATCGTGCGGTCGGGACCAACCTACTAATGTGCTTTTGTCCTGTCAATACGTCAAAGGAGGTCGTCGTCGATCACATGCCGCAGGTACCGCCGAGGCTCGGCGAGGAAGCTGCGGTGGTGGATCACGACGTCGAGCTCGTCCCACGTCGTCGGCCGGATGCCGTGCTCCCCGAGTTCCAGCACGCTCGCCCCCGGGATCGCGGCCAGCACGGGTGAGTGGGTGGCCAGCACCACCTGCGTGCGCGGCCGTCGCGCCATCTCGGCCAGCTCGGCGACGAGGTGCAGCTGGGCCGAGAACGACAGGCCGGCCTCGGGCTCGTCGAGCACGAACAAACCCTCACCCCGGAAGCGCCGCGTACCGAGCAGGGTCACGAACGACTCCCCGTGCGACATGGTGTGGAATGCGGGGTCCGTCGGCCCCGGGTTGGTGTCGAGCCAGGTGAACAGCCCGTGCATCGTCTCGGCCCGTACGAAGTAGCCCCACCGCGGCGCCCCGGGGTCGCGCACGACGGTCACCCACTCGTGCAGCAGCGACTCACTGGCGTGCGTGCGGTGGGTCGCGCCCGTCGAGCCACCCTCGGCGTTCATGCCCGCCGCCATCGCGAGCGCCTCGACGAGGGTGGACTTGCCCGAGCCGTTCTCGCCGACGAGCACGGTGCACGCCGCCAGGTCGATGCCGTGCTCCAGCACCTGCGCCACCGCGGGGATCGTGAGCGGCCACACGTCGGATGCCGGCAGCTCGGCGTCCCGCGCCCGCTCCAGGCGCCGCGCCGGGAGGCCTGCGGTCCACGGACGCGGGGCGGACGGCATCCGGCCACGCTAACCCCGACCGCCCACACACGTAGGCTTGTCGATCGTGACCGAGAGCCCGACGCCGACCCTCCCCGAGATCGACCTGCCCGAGCAGATGCAGGTCCGGCGCGACAAGCGCGACCGCCTCCTCGCATCCGGTCGGGAGCCGCACCCGGTCTCCGTCGCGCGCACGCACTCCCTGGCGGAGGTCCGCGAGCAGTGGGGCCACCTCGAGCAGGGCGAGGAGACGCAGGATGCCGTCGGCGTCGCCGGGCGCGTCGTCTTCATCCGCAACACGGGCAAGCTCGCCTTCGCGACCCTGCAGGAGGGCATCGGCACCCGGCTGCAGGTCATGCTCAGCCTCGCCGAGGTGGGTGAGGAGGCCCTCGCCGACTGGAAGGCGCAGGTCGACCTCGGCGACCACGTCTTCGTGGAGGGTCGGGTCATCAGCTCCAGGCGCGGTGAGCTGTCGGTGATGGCCCGCCGCTGGGAGATGGCGAGCAAGGCACTGCGCCCGCTGCCGGTGCTGCACAAGGAGCTCTCGGAGGAGAGCCGCGTGCGCCAGCGCTACGCCGACCTCGTCGTGCGGCAGGAGGCGCGCGACATGGTGCGCACGAAGGCCACGGCCCTGCGGGCGATGCGCTCCGTGCTCGAGAGCCAGGGCTACGTCGAGGTCGAGACCCCGGTGCTCCAGCTCATCCACGGCGGCGCCGCCGCCCGACCCTTCCGCACGCACCTCAACGCCTTCGACCAGGAGATGGTGCTGCGCATCGCCCTCGAGCTGAACCTCAAGAAGGCCGTCGTGGGCGGGGTCGACCGGGTCTACGAGATGGGCCGCATCTTCCGCAACGAAGGGGTCGACGCCACGCACTCCCCCGAGTTCACGATGCTCGAGGTCTACCAGGCCTGGGGTGACCAGACCTCGATCGGCGCCCTGATGCGCGACCTGTACCTCGGGGTCGCGGACGCGTTGGGGTCGCGCGTCGTCGAGACCCCGTCGGGACCCGTCGACCTCGGCGGCGAGTGGCGCTGGCTCCCCGTGTACGAGGCGGTGAGCGAGGTGGTCGGCGAGACCGTCACGATCGACACCCCCAAGGAGACCCTGCTCGGGTACGCCGCGGCCCACGGGGTCGAGGTCGACCCGGGGCTGACCAAGGACAAGGTGTTCCTCGAGCTGGTCGGCGAGCTCGTCGAGCCCGACCTGCTCCAGCCGACCTTCCTGTGCGACTACCCGGCGATCGCCCAGCCCCTGGCTCGCCCGCACCGCGAGAAGGAGGGCCTGATCGAGGCCTGGGACCTCATCATCGCCGGCGTCGAGCGCGGCACCGGCTTCTCCGAGCTCATCGATCCCGTCATCCAGCGCGAGGTGCTGACCAACCAGTCGCTGCTCGCCGCCGGGGGCGACCCCGAGGCGATGCAGATCGACGAGGACTTCCTGCGCGCGCTCGAGTACGGGGCACCGCCCATGGGTGGCCTGGGCCTGGGCGTCGACCGCCTCATCATGCTCTTCACCGGGTCCAATATTCGCGAGACCATTCTCTTTCCGCACCTCAAGCCGGAGGCCTGACATGTCCTCGATCTGGCCCTATCTCGCCGCAATCGTGCCGACGATTGTCGTCGCCACGATGTTCTACTTCCTGATCAAGAGCATGCTTGAGGGCGATCGTCGGGAGCGCCTCGCGCAGAACCGCTTCGAGGCCGAACTGGACCGTGCGGGGCGGAGCGATGCGAATTCGCCTTCGGATTCCGTACCCCCACCCAAGGCCCCGGGAACGACGCCTGGCACCCCGTCGACGTCGGGCGACGACACCCCCTGATTCCTGGACGCATTCAATTGTCCGAGGAATGTTGTCCACAGGGCAATTCCCACTTCTGGGAATGCGCTGCTAAATTGTCCGCGGCATGTTGCTACGTGCCGCGGATGATATCCGCAACGACCTGAAGGGAAAACCATGGCTAAGAAGGTCCAGGTGCTCCTCGTCGACGACCTCGACAAGAGCTCCCCTGCTGACGAGACCGTCTCGTTCTCACTCGACGGTGTCAGCTACGAGATCGACCTCACCTCGGACAACGCCGCAAAGCTGCGCGACGACCTCGCCGTGTGGATCGGTCACGCCGAACGCACGGGTGGCCGTCGCTCGGCCGGTCGCTCCACCGCTGGCAAGGGCTCCGGCCGCAAGGACGTCGGCGCCATCCGGGCGTGGGCCCGCGAGAACGGCCACACGGTCAACGACCGCGGTCGCATCTCCGCCGAGATCCAGGCCGCCTACGACAAGGCGCACGCCTGAGCCTCGACCCGAGCACCGCAGCGGCATCCGTCGACCCGACGGGTGCCGCTGCGCGCATGTCACGCCGCCACGCGTGGCTGACGTTCACCGCGGGCGGGCCGCCGCTCGCCCACACCCTCATGACGGATGCCGTGGCGTGGCAACGCGCGCTGCGCTCGCTCCAGAGCCGCTGGTACGCCACCGACGCTCCGCCACAGGTCGCTGCGGCGTTCGTCCTCCAGTGGCTGCTCCAGGTTCCGGCCCACACGGGTGCCCATGCCGCCGCGAGCGGCCCGTGGCGTGCCGACCTGACGCACCTGTCCTTCGCGCTCGATCCCGCCACCGTGCCGCGAGAGGTGCGGCTGAACGGCCTCGTCGCCGACGAGGGGTCGCTCGAACAGCGGTTCAACCGGGCCGAGCGCGACTACCGCGCGGTCGCGCAGCCGCTCGCCACGGCATACGAGTCGCAGGTGCGCCTCGGCCCACACACCCGGTCGATGATGGTCGACGACATGTGGAACGCCGCCCGGCGCGAGGCCGAGTCGGCCGCGGGGTTGCTGCGCCCCGGCGCCACGCCCCGGGCCTCGTGCTGCCTGCTCTACGCCCTGCCGGGCTGTGTCGAGTGCGCCGGGTGCCCCCGCCTGCGCCCCTCCGCAACGTCCGGCACCCTGGTGCCCTGAGCAGCCAACCTGCCGGACGCAAGGAGCAGCCCCGACGGGACGTCCGGCATGTTGGTGGTCTGGACGACCAAGGTGCCGGACGCAAGGAATCAGGGGAGGTCGGCGAGCAGGTCTGCGTCGCGGGCGAC
>Ga0208460_10000426_pt1 | contig 29638 bp, 26 predicted proteins | sample AD_STIC10_MetaG_FD_184436 | JGI IMG/M metagenome (GOLD analysis project Ga0208460, IMG submission 184436) | Active sludge microbial communities of municipal wastewater-treating anaerobic digesters from USA - AD_STIC10_MetaG (SPAdes) (version 2) | ecosystem: Engineered > Bioreactor > Anaerobic >... | reverse complement strand
CGGTTATGGTTACGGTTATGGTTACGGTGCCTATTCCCCATGGGGTTTCGGATACCCGCCCATCTACTGGTGGCCGGATTACTCCGTGGACAATGGCGCGCTCCGCCAGAATCGGGTCGAGCGGGAGCGCTCCGAGCGCAGCGCACTGGTCTGGCGACCGACCGTTGCGGCGCCACGCAACATGGAACTTGATGCCTGGCGGCGCGGCCAGCAACCGCCCAATCGATTCGACCGCCAGGCTAATGACTCGCTGCACAGGCCAGTCACGGGATTTCAGGACTCCCGTCCAGCGCGCGTGATCCGAACAGCACCCCAGGAAACGTTTTCGCGCTCATCTGACTCTGCGCCGGGGATGCACTCTGGCGGCGTGACCGCGCCGATGCAACGCATGCCGGCAAGCCAGCCGGTGCCGCGCAAGCAATAAAAAACCGCGCTTTCGCGCGGTTTTTCGGGTGACACCCCAACGTCTCAGCCAAGCATGGACGTTCAGGCCGGGAGGCGGCTGAGCGCTTCGTTGATGCGGGCGCGGCGGGTTTCCAATTGCTGGATCTGCGAAGTAGCCAAATCCAGGGCAGAGGTGTCGCGCATGTCCTGCATTGCCATTTCCAGGCGGCCAAGTTCGATCATGAGATCGTGGCGGAGGAACAAGGGGTTGACGCTCATGGTGGCGATACTGGAGATCATGGCTTGGCACTCCGTTGGGGTTGGGTGGCTTGATTGAATACGTAGCAAGGCCCGTGCCAACCCGCCTGGAATGCGGAAAAAATCCGAAATCGTGGATCCCGATCTGTCAAACCTGACAGTGTCTGTCGCTTGCTGACCGCGGCTGATCGAGTACAGCCCGCCTCGCCGCTTTACCGCGATTTCGGTCACAGTCTGCCATTCGTTGTTACCGATATCGTGGCGTGGACTCCGCAAACGCACGTGCCGCGCCTATAATCGCGCCGTCAGCGCAGGCAGGCTTCACTGGCGGAAGCAACCAGTCAATCTGGCGCCCGGCATCATGGTCCTCTTGGATTCCCCCCTGTTCCTAAGACCGCCGGGCGCCAGTCTTCTGTGCGCCGGCACCATTGCGGTGCGTACCCGGAGTCTGCAAGGGAAAGGTGCATCCTCCCACCGGCACGCGGCCAGCCCCTGAATTCCGACCTTCGGCGTGCTCGCAAACGCCTAGCGCCGGTGGGAGTGCGGATGGGGTACAGCAGGTTCCGTGCCAACTTCGCATTATCGGGCGCGAGCCGAAAACTGATTCCTTGTCTTGGCTCGCCGCCACAGGTTGCCTGTAACCATGGTGAAAATTGCGCCGTCAGACGCGGCGCGCGCTACGCGATAAAATTGCCCGCTATTCCCGGAGATCCGACAGGAAATGTCATCCCCAGCTTTCAACCGCTTCGATGTGATCGTGATTGGCGGAGGCCATGCGGGCACCGAGGCTGCGCTTGCCGCGGCTCGCTCGGGCGCAACCACCTTGTTGCTCAGCCACAGCATCGAGACCATCGGCCAGATGAGTTGCAACCCCGCGATCGGTGGCATCGGCAAGGGTCACCTGGTGCGGGAGATCGATGCCCTGGGTGGCGCCATGGCCCACGCTGCAGATCGCGCAGGCATCCAGTGGCGAACCCTCAATGCGTCCAAGGGGCCGGCGGTGCGCGCCACGCGCTGCCAGGCCGATCGCGTGCTCTACAAGGCGGCGATCCGCGCAATCCTCGAAGCCGAACCCAATCTGAGATTGTTCCAGCAGGCCGTCGATGACCTGATCATCGAGAACGGTCGCATCAGCGGTGCACGAACCCAGTCCGGGCTGACTTTCCATGCGCCCAGCGTGGTGCTCACCGTGGGCACCTTCCTGGCGGGCAGGATCCACATCGGCATGACGCATCATCCGGGCGGCCGAGCCGGGGATGCGCCGGCCATGCGCTTGGCCGAGCGCATGCGCGAACTGCCCATTGCCGTTGATCGCCTGAAGACCGGCACGCCACCGCGCATCGATGGCCGCAGCATCGACTACTCGGGCCTGGAAGAGCAGGCCGGAGATGATCCGGCGCCGGTGTTCTCGTTCATGGGCTCGCGCGGGGAACATCCGCGCCAGGTCAGTTGCTGGATCACGCACACCAGTGCGCGCACGCACGAGATCATTCGCGCCGGTTTGGGGCAATCGCCGCTGTTTACCGGGCAGATCGAGGGTGTCGGTCCGCGCTATTGTCCATCCATTGAAGACAAGGTCGTGCGTTTCGCCGGCAAGGAGTCGCATCAGATCTTCATCGAGCCGGAAGGCCTGGACAGCTACGAGATCTACCCGAACGGCATTTCCACATCGTTGCCATTTGACGTGCAACTGGATCTGGTTCGTTCCATCCGTGGATTCGAGAATGCGCACATCACTCGCCCGGGCTATGCCATCGAGTACGACTACTTCGATCCGCGCGGACTCAAGCCTTCGCTGGAAAGCAAGGTCATCGAAGGTCTCTACTTCGCGGGCCAGATCAATGGCACCACGGGCTACGAGGAGGCCGCGGCACAAGGGCTGGTCGCGGGTTTGAATGCCTCGCGCGCCACGCGTGGACTGGAGCCGTGGTCGCCACGACGCGACCAGGCCTATATCGGCGTTCTCATCGACGATCTCACCACCAATGGCACGATCGAGCCGTACCGTATGTTCACCTCGCGTGCCGAATACCGCCTGCACCTGCGCGAAGACAATGCCGACCAGCGCCTGACGGCCATCGGCCATGAGCTTGGCTGTGTCACTGCCGAGCGATACGAACAGGTGCGTCGCAAGCAGGATGCCGTGGCTCGCGAGCAGTCGCGCCTGCGCGCACTGTGGGTGACCCCGGGCAATGCGCTGGGGCGAGCCTTCGAGTCACGAACCGGTATCGGCGTTACCCGCGACTCAAGTGCGCTGGACCTGTTGCGACGGCCCGAGCTCGACTACGCGATCCTCAATTCGGTGCAGGGCATCGGCCCCGGCGTGGATGAGCCGGAGATTGCCGCGCAAGTCGAAATAGCCTGCAAGTACGAAGGCTATCTGGAACGCCAGCGTGAAGAAATCGAGCGCAGCCGTCGCCACGAGTCAACGGCAATACCGGTTCAATTCAACTATGACGAAGTACGCGGCCTCTCGGCGGAAGTGTTGATCAAGCTCAAGGCATCCCTGCCCACGACCATTGGCCAGGCGCAACGCATCAGCGGGGTGACACCGGCGGCAATTTCCCTGCTGCTGGTGCATTTGCGCCGTGGCAGGCATGTGGCCTGATCCAGCGTTTGCAGGCGGGCAGCGTCATTCGCACATTGCCGTTTGCATGAAAGCAAAAGGCCGGCGATGCCGGCCTTTCTTGTTGCGCGGGGATCGGGCAATCAGCGCTTTTTCGGCATCTTGGGCTGCGCCATGGCAAAGGCCTTCATTGCATCGTCGTAGTACTTCTGTGCTTCCTCGGGAGTGAACGTCTCGCCGCCACCGCGTTCATTGAGGATCAGCTGTCCGTTCTCGTCCCAGCCCAGTCGGCTATTGGCGCGTCCCTTGACCAGCAGGGCCATCGGTTTGTCGTTGAGGAACGCGTACTCGACGTTCGAACGTACCGCTGTATCGCCCTCGCCCAGCTCGGTATTGACGCGCATGAAGCGCAGCCTGTTGCCCGGCTCGACAAAACCATCCCAGGCGACCGACAGATCGCCATCGAGGAAGGCATCCTGGATGCGCCGCATGCCACCGATATGGTTCTTCAGCTTGTTGAAGTCCGCCTTCAGGAGCTCGCCAGGGGTGGCTTCGGCATTGAGAACAATCTTGATGTCCGAGCCGGCGCCACCGGTGAGCACCGGCGCCTGCAGCGCCTGTGTGTAGTGCCGCTCGCCATCGGTGATTTCCACGTTCACGACATAAACACGCGTGCGGTCAATGCCCGCCGGGTTCATCGGCAAGCGGAAGCTGTAGGGAGGCTGGCTGGTGAGGTCTTCGTTGTGTGTTGCCAACGCCACTTCCTGCTGGGCGACATCCACCAATTGCACGCTCAACTTTGCACCCGGGTTGATCACTGCCGGTTCGCGCAAACTGATGGTGCCGGTGATCTCGCTCGGAATCGGCGCATCCACGCCTTGGGGCGCGGCGGCAGGAGCCTCATTGCTGGCCGCCGTGCCGGCAGCAGGGGCTGACGGGTTGCGTGAATCGCAACCTGCGAGTGCAGCCAACACGATCAATCCGGTGGCGATGGGCTTCAACATGGTCTAGTCCTCAGGATACAACAAACGAAAGATATCGTAGATCGGCCGTGCAGGGGTAATGCCGGGAGTTAACGGGCATCGGTCGAAATTGGGGTGAGCTGGATCGGCATTCTTTTCCGTGAACGCTCGCGGGCCGAAAACAATAATGCTCCGGCGTGATGTAATCAATCGTCGGAAACGTGATTTTCCGTCATATGCCCGGCCTGGGCGCATGCCGGCATCGGCCCCCGCATTCCGCAATTCATCGGGCATGATCGACATGCATCAGCCGGCAAATGACCACTTTCAGCACCTGGCAAAGGCGGTTCACGGCATCAAGCCAGCGCAGAGCAGACCTGGTTGCGCCCGCTTTGTTTTGCCCGGTACAACTGGGCATCCGCGGCGCGCATGAAGTCGCCGGTGCTGGTCATCCCGGCTTGCCACTCGGCCACGCCAACGCTGATGGTGATTCGCTTCACCTCGTTGTCGAGGTTGAACTCGAGTTCGGACAAGGCAAGGCGCAGGCTGTTGGCAAATGTCACCGCACGCGCCAGTTCATGCTCGGGCAACACCAGGGCAAATTCCTCGCCGCCGATGCGGGCCACGATGAAATCCTCACGGGCGTGTCCGCGCAGCGCCAGTGCGACCTTCTTCAGCACGATGTCACCATTCGGATGGCCGTATTCGTCGTTGATGGCCTTGAAGTGATCGAGGTCGATGATGAGCAGGGCAAGCGGACGCTTGTGGTTCATCGCGCGCACGATTTCCCGGTCCATCATCTCGAGGAATTGCCGGCGGTTGTAGAGGTCGGTCAAGGGGTCGGCGGTAGCCAGTTGGTACAGCTCTTCGTGGTAGCGGGCTTCGACGGAGGAGCGATCCATGAACTTGAGCACGCAGCTGCCCACCGAAATATGATCGCCATCCTTCAACTCCGCCTCGATGATCGGCTGGTCATTGAGGAAGGTCTTGTTTGTCGAGTCGAGGTCCTTGATCCGGTAGCCGGCCGGTTCCCGCGTGATGCGGCAGTGGGCCCGCGACACGCTGCGTTCGACGATCTGGAAATCCGCCTCCGGAGCACGTCCGATCACCAGGGGATTTTCGCCCAGGTTGATGCGCTGGCCCAGGCGTTGGCCCTGCAAAACCACAAGACAGGCGGGTACCTCGCCAGCACCGAAGCGCCGCTGTGGCTGCATGGTGCGGCGCTGCGTGGTGCTGGCGTCGTAGTTGCGCCCACTCATTGAGCAATCCTTTTCAGAAGGAAGGCCGAAGCACGTCGAGGGTTCAGGTCCCTGCCGGCAGGATTCTACGCGATCAGGGATTTTCGCTGATTGCGCTGGCCGGAAGCAGGGAAATGTCGGCAACGCGCAGGAACAAGCTTCGCAACCGCCCCAGCAGGACCAGCCGATTGGACTTGATGCGCTCGTCTTCGACCATCACCATCACTCCGTCAAAGAAGTGATCGACCGGTTCGCGCAGGCTTGCCAGGCGTCGCAGCAAGCCCACATGATCGCCTTGTCCGATCATGGGCAGGGCATCGACTTCGGCTTGTGCCAGTGCATGGGCAAGCTCGCGTTCGGCTCCAGCTTCCAGCAAGGAGTCGTCAAGCACGCCACCGGGAACAAGGTTGGCCTGGCGCAGGATATTGCCGATGCGCTTGTTGGCAGCGGCCAGCGCCTGAGCCTCGGGCAGGCGCGTGAACTCGACCAGTGCGCGCAGGCGCCGGTCGAAATCGCTCATCGATGGCGGTGCCAGCACGCGTACGGCTTCAAAGGCTTCCGCAGGGATGCCCTGCTCCAGGTAATAGCTGCGCATGCGGTCGAGCACGAATGCATACAGATCCTGGCCCAGCTCGGCACGTTGCTTGCCGAGATCCAATGCCGGAGCCTGGCCTGCCTTCGACTTGCCCTGCGCGCTGGCAAACGCGCTGTCCGGGAGGTTGGCCAAGGCTTCCGCAAAATGAGCTTTCAGGTCGATGTCGAGTTGCGCCTCGATCAGGGTTCGGGCGAGGCCCAGGGCAGCGCGACGCAAGGCAAAGGGATCCTTGTTGCCGCTGGGTTTCATGCCCACGGCAAAAATGCCGGCCAGGGTGTCCACGCGTTCGGCGATGGCAAGCACCTGCCCGACCGGAGTCGAGGCGATGGCGTCGCCGGATTGGCGTGGTCGATAGAACTCATCAAGCGCAACGGCGACTTCGGATTTTTCCGTTGGCTCGCCCTGGCTTGCGTAGTAGCGACCCATGACGCCCTGCAATTCGGGAAACTCGCCGACCATGCGCGTCATCAGGTCGCATTTGCTCAAGGCTGCTGCGCGCGTGGCAAGGCCGGCATCCACGCCGAGACGGTTGGCTATGACCCGTGCCAGTTCGGCAACGCGAATGCATTTGTCCCAAACGCTGCCCAGTGCCTGCTGATAGGTAACCGATTGCAGGGAATCCTGGAACGCGGCCAGTCCCTGCTTGCGGTCCTCATCGTAGAAGAACTGCGCATCGGCGAATCGTGGCCTGATCACGCGCTCGTAACCCTTGCGAATCTCCGCCGGATTGCGCGACTCGATGTTGGCAACCCCGATGAAGTGCTCGCTCAGGCGATCTTCGGCATCGAAAACCGGAACGAATTTCTGGTTCGTCTCCATGGTCATGATCAGCGCTTCCTGCGGCACGCGCAGGAATTGCGGATCAAAGCGGCAGGCGATGGCCACCGGCCATTCCGTCAGGTTGGCGATCTCGTCGAGCAGGCCCGCCGAGAGTCGCGGGTTGCCACCGGTTGCCAGCGCTGCGCGCGCAACTTCGTCCCTTATGCGATGCCGGCGCTCATCGGGATCGGCCAACACCTTGGCCTCGCGCATGGCCTCAAGCCAACCGTCGGCGCTGGCGATTTCGATCGCATCGGCGTGGAGAAAGCGATGGCCGCGCGAGTACCGCCCTGAATTCCGTCCGAGGATCCTGCAATTGACCACTTCCGACCCATGCAGCACGACCAGCCAGTGCACTGGGCGCACGAAAGCATAGTCATGATCGCTCCAGCGCATCGGCTTGGGGATGGGCAAGGCCTTGAGTGCCTCGTTGATGATTTCCGGCAGCAGGGCCGCTGTCGGCTGGCCCGGTTTTTCGCTGCGTGCGACGAAGCGTTCACCCTTGGCATCCGTCAGCCGTTGCAGTGCTTCGATGGCGAGTCCGTTCTTTGCCGCGAAGCCGGTCAATGCCGGTGTCGGCGCGCCGTTGGCATCGAGGCCGACAGTGAGGTAGGGGCCGAGCACTTCGGATTTCTGATCCTGCTGCTGCATGGGGACGTGCGGAATCCATGCGGCCAGGCGCCGCGGCGAGCAATAGCGGCGTACCGCATTGGCATCCGTTGCAATGCCACGCGCGGCAAGGCCGGATTGCACGTTTTCCGCGAACCGGATAGACAGCTCGTCGAGTGCCTTCGGCGGCAGTTCTTCGGTGCCGAGCTCGATCAGCAGGGATGCATTGCCTTGGCCCGCCATCATGCGGCCTCCTTCTGCTTCTTGAGTCCCGGGAATCCAAGTTTCTCGCGTTGCGCAAAATAGGCTTCGGCAACCGCGCGTGCGAGTGCGCGGACGCGCAGGATGTAACGCTGCCGCTCGGTTACGCTGATGGCGCGTCGGGCATCAAGCAGATTGAAGGTATGGCTGGCCTTGGTGACCTGCTCGTAGGCCGGCAGTGGCAAGCCGGCTTCCACCAGGGCCTTGGCCTCGGCTTCGCAGGTATCAAACCATTCAAAAAGCCTGGGTACGTTGGCGTATTCGAAGTTGTAGGTGCTCTGCTCGACTTCGTTCTGGTGGAACACATCGCCATAGCTGACCACGCCGCGCGGGCCGTCGGTCCAGACCAGGTCGTAGACGTTGTCCACGTTCTGCAGGTACATGGCGAGGCGTTCGAGGCCATACGTGATTTCGCCTGTCACCGGTCGGCATTCGAGGCCACCTGCCTGCTGGAAATAGGTGAACTGGGTGACCTCCATGCCGTTCAGCCAGACTTCCCAGCCCAGTCCCCACGCGCCCAGGGTGGGGGACTCCCAGTTGTCTTCGACGAAGCGCAGGTCGTGCACGAGTGGATCGATGCCGAGCGCCTTCAGCGAGCCGATGTAGAGATCGAGGATGTTGTCCGGATTGGGTTTGAGCACGACCTGGTATTGGTAGTAGTGCTGCAGCCGGTTCGGGTTGTCGCCGTAGCGCCCGTCGGTGGGTCGGCGGGAGGGTTGCACATAGGCGGCCGACCACGGCTCCGGACCCAGTGCGCGAAGGAAAGTGGCCGGATGGAAGGTGCCCGCCCCGACTTCCGTATCGAGCGGTTGCACAAGTACACAGCCCTGTTCGGCCCAATAGCGGTTGAGGGTCTGGATGACATCCTGGAAATTGAGTCCTGACATGGTTCCGGTCACGGCGGCAACGACAAAGCGCGCTAGTATAACGGGCAGTGTGGGAACTCCGAGGATCGGCAGGGCATGGCAACCACTCCGACGCGAACCGTGACCGGCAAGGCATCCGCTGCTTCGGATCCGTCCGCGCGTCTTGGCCAGCACTACCGTATCGATCTGGAAGACGTGCTGGCTGCCCTGCTTGCCGATGGCCTGATTTCCAGCGAGGACACGAACCGCGTGCGCGCGGACGTGCGCACGACCAAGGGCAAGCTGGAACTGCATCCCCTGGTCCTGGTTGCCAACCTGAAACTTGCCGATCTGCGCGAAGCAGGCAAGCCGTTGAGCCTCGAAGTCCTGACGCATTGGCTGGCCAATCGGGCTCATCTGCCGTATCTGAAGATCGATCCGATGAAGGTCGATGTGGCGGCGGTGACGCAAGTGGTCAGTCACGCGTATGCCATGCGCTATCGCATCCTGCCGGTGGCAGTCACCGAGCTGCAGGTGGTATTTGCCACTTCCGAGCCGTTCGACACGCGCTGGATTGCCGATCTCAGCCATATCCTCAGGCGCGACATCCAGCGCATGGTGGCCAGTCCGCTTGATGTCAGCCGCTTCCTCACCGAGTGGTGGGGCGTGCAGCGCTCCATCCAGCGTGCCAAGGATGCCAAGGCGGAAGCGGGTGATCGTTCGGCGCTTCTCAATTTCGAGCAGCTGGTCGAGCTCGGCAAGACCGGTGACTTGGGCGTCGATGATCGCCACGTGGTGCATATCGTCGATTGGCTGCTGCAATACGCCTTTGAGCAGCGCGCCTCGGACATTCACCTGGAGCCGCGACGGGATACCAGCCTGATCCGCTTCCGTATTGATGGAGTCATGCACAAGGTGTTCGAGTTGCCGACGCCGGTGATGACCGCAGTGACCTCGCGCATCAAGATCCTCGGGCGCATGGACGTGGCCGAGAAACGCCGGCCACAGGATGGCCGCATCAAGACCCGTTCGCCCGGCGGCCGTGAAGTCGAGCTGCGCCTGTCGAGCATGCCGACCGCGTTCGGCGAGAAGATCGTGATGCGCATCTTCGATCCCGACATCGTGGTCAAGGAGTTTCGCCAGCTGGGTTTCTCGGAAGACGAGGAAAAAATCTGGCGTTCCATGGTGGAGCGTCCGCACGGCATCGTGCTGGTGACCGGCCCCACCGGCTCAGGCAAGACCACCACGCTGTATTCGACGCTCAAGGTGCTGGCCACCCCGGACATCAACGTATGCACCGTTGAAGACCCGATCGAAATGGTCAGCCCCGAGTTCAACCAGATGCAGGTTCACAACGCCATCGACCTGGACTTTGCCGCAGGCGTGCGTACCCTGATGCGGCAGGATCCGGACATCATCATGGTGGGCGAAATCCGTGACCTGGAAACCGCGCAGATGGCGGTGCAGGCTTCATTGACCGGTCACCTTGTGCTGTCGACCCTGCATACCAACGATGCGCCGAGTGCATTGACCCGCCTGCTCGATCTTGGGGTGCCCAACTACCTGATCCAGTCGACCCTGACCGGCGTGGTGGCGCAGCGTCTGGTCAGGACCCTGTGCCCCCATTGCAAGAGCGAGACGACACTGGACGTTCGCGCCTGGGCGGCACTGACCCACCATTGGCAGTTGCACGTGCCGAGCAAGAGTTACGGTCCAAAAGGGTGCCTGGAATGCCGCAAGACCGGCTTTCTCGGGCGCACCGGAATCTACGAAATGATGCGGATCTCCCCGCCGCTGCGTGCCTTGATCCAGCCAAGCATGGATCTGGCCAAGGTTGGCGAGGTGGCTTTGTCCGAAGGCATGCAGCCCTTGCGTGTTTCCGCCGCCGCCCATGTGGCCAGCGGCATCACCACGCTCAAGGAAGTGATGCATGTGCTGCCGCCGGTTGAGGCGGCTGACTAGGGGTTTGCGCGGCAGAATGAATTCGACGCGAAACGGCGCTGGCGCGATTCAGCGGATCAATCGGAAGGTGCGCATAGTGGGCTCTATGCAAGCCTGACGATTGATCTGATCAATCGATGGCAGTGCAGTTGCAGCCGGATGGCTTCTGCCGCGCAGGCTCCTGGCCCAAGTCCGAAGGTGTTGCCTGAAATGCGGAGGCGCACCGGCCAGCCATGGCAATCGTGCAATGGATGCCCGCATGGAGTTGCGGGTTGAAGCTGCGGACCAGTTCAGTGGATCGAACTGGTCCGCCGTGCGTGAGCCTTACTTGCGGCCGCGAAGACCGCGACGAATGGCCTGCAGTGGATCACCCAGCTTGACGGTCGACAGATAGCTGTTGATCGCTTCGTTGGTTACGTCGTAAAGCGGACGTCCCATGACTGCTGCGGTTGCCTTGAGGCTGTCGCGCATGCGCTTGGATACACGCAGGCTTGCGTCGCGGGTGTCGTCATCAATTGCTTCTTTTTTCCTGGTTGCCATGTTCCCCCCAATGGGATGGTGATTAAGATGGTTGTGCGGCGAATTCCAGTTTCTCCGCGCCGCCAGTATAACGGCAAATGCTTGCGGAAAAAATGTTCACACGTGAAGTGCTGTAAGAATTTGTGAAACATGGGCTGGGGCGGAGCCTTGAGGCGGCTGCGGGCCTGCGCAGCTGAAGCGGTGCCCGACCCGATTCGGCGATAGGCGAGGCTCTGGATTCAGTTGCTTGACATGTGCGCAGAATCGGGGTTGTGGCGTACGACCAGGCGAGCCGCGAGGATGCCAAGCTCGTAAAGCAGGCACATCGGTACTGCAAGCAGGAACTGGGAAATCACATCCGGAGGGGTAAGCACGGCGGCAATCACGAACGCGCCGACAATCGTATAGGGTCGGCTTCGCACCAATTGGTCGGGAGTCACCATCCCGATTGCCACCAGTATGACCAGGGCGACGGGAACCTCGAAGCACAGGCCAAAGGCAAGAAACAGGACCAGGGCAAAGTCGAGAAAGCGGCTGATGTCGGGCATGACCGCGACACCCGCCGGGGCCACGCTGGTCATGAAACTGAAGATCGCCGGCAAAACCAGGAAATAGGCAAACGCGCAGCCGATATAGAACAAGGTCACCGAGGATGCCAGCAAGGGAATCGCCAATCGGCGTTCGTGCCGGTAGAGGCCTGGCGATACAAAAGACCAGAGCTGGAACAGTATGAAAGGCATGGCCAGGAAAACGGCGACGAAGAACGCCAGCTTGAGTGGGGCGAAGAATGGTGATGCCACGTCGGTGGCGATCATGGCGCCGCCCGTGGGCAGGTGCTCCAGCAATGGCTTGGCCAGCCAGGCATAGAGCTGGTTGGCCAAGGGCAGCAACGCAATCAGGATGATCAGTACGGCGGCAACGGCCTTGAGCAGCCGCGAGCGCAGCTCGAGCAGATGGGAAAGAAACGATTGCTCGGTGTCGCCGGTGCGCTCAGGATTGCTCATTGGACGGCGGCTTTCCGGTTTCGCCATTCACGGCATTCTTGATCTGTTCGGCCGCGGAGCGGATATCGTCGCCAAGGTCGACATTGCGCGAGGAATCGCGGATTTCACGCTTGAGGTCTTCGGCAGCCAGTTCGCGCTCGATCTCGCTGCGTACGCCCTGCCAACCATTGCGCAGCTTGCGCAACAGCGCGCCCACCGTACGGGCAGCCGTGGGCAGGCGTTCGGGGCCAAGGACCAGCAAGGCCACCACCGCGATGATGGCCAATTCGCCGAAGCTCAAATCAAACATCGGCGCGCCTAACCCTCGGCACGATCCTTGGCATTCGTGCTTGCCTGGGCGCTGGCGGAGGGCGGGTCCGCCTTCAGCTCCGCCGGCTTGGACGCCTCGTCGCCTTCCTGCATGCCCTTGCGGAAACCCTTGATTGCCGAACCCATGTCTTCGCCGATGTTGCGCAACTTCTTGGTGCCGAACACCAGGGCGACGATTACCAGGACGATGAGCCAATGCCAAATGCTGAAGCCACCCATTGCGAATACTCCGTAGATTCTGTTGCCGGCGATGCGGAATCCGTCATGGTCGAACGTGGCCGAGACGGAATCCAGCGGCGAAAGTCATGCACGCGCCTGTCGGAGCCACGCAAGGCGGCATCCGCTCATTGCGCAGTGTACTCCTCCAGGCGGTCGCGGAAATCGATGATCTGCGCGGGAACATTGCTGATTCCGCCTTCGAAAATGCGTCGCGGAGTCACGCCTTCTCCAAAGATCAACTGGTTACTGTCGTTGCCGATGGACAACACGGTTCCGTCCAGGGCTACGCCCGCAAACAGCCCGCGAGCCCGCGAGTAGGAAAAGATCTCGGCCTTCAATTGCGCGTCGGTCGCTGCCTGCGCGGTACGACCCACCGGTCCCGCTGCCACCGATGCATCGGCGCCAAGCGTGAACTTGCCGTGCACGATCGAGTCAACCCCGCGTTGGGTGCGGAACACAAGGATGACGTCGGTGGAGGAAACACCGGCCTGGAAGCCCACACTGCCGCCGGTGAGGTTCACGAAGCTCGGGTTTGACCAGGTGCCGTCGCGCGACTTGATCGACATCAAGCCTTCGCCACGTCGTCCGCCGATGACGAATCCAACCTTGAGCACATCCGGTACCACCGCGATGGCGTGGGCGTCACGCAGCAGATCCCTCGGGATGGCCTTGTCGGGCGCCTGCATCACCTCATTGAGCACGCGTACCGCATTTTCCGCGCGCACGAGTTCAGGGTCGGCGGCAAATCCAGCCAGTGGAACCACGGCCAGCAGGCATGACAGGACGCGAATGGCAAAGGGCATGAAAGACTCCGCAGTGGAAACTCCACCCAAGCTAGCAGGTCAAGCTGAGTGTGCGATGAAGCGACGTGTGCCGCGGAGCGCGGAAGCGGGTCAGGCGCGGCGCTTGCGCAATTGCACGGCGCTGCCAATCAGGATCAGCAGACCGAGCAGAAGCATGGCCCAGGAAGAATTGGCCGGCAGTTGGGCGGGCTCTGGCGTGCCGCCAGGGCCTTCGGGAACGCAGGAAGTCGGTGCGACTGCCAGCCCTTTCATGCTGAAGTAGCGAAGGCCATCCGGTCCGGTGATTGGGCCGAGATTGGTCATGGCGCCGCTGGCAACATCAAACCGGGCCAGATCGCTCCATTCGCGATTGAATGGCGGGTTGTAGCTCAGCGTCGCCCAGAGCGTGCCGTCAGAGCCGAAGCTCGGGCCGATCCACGGGATGACGCCGTCAAAGCCGCCGATCAATGTGGCCGTGCCATCGCTGGTGCTGATCCGGTACAGGCCGCGGTCACTGTTGATTCCAGTGCCATAGAGCACGCCACCACGCATGGCCAAGCCGGTGATCTGGCGGCCCGTGGAGCCTACGCGGGTGATGATTGCGGTTTGCGCATTGACTCGCCACAGATCGTGGGTGAGCGCAGAGGTCATCCAGAAAGAGCCGTCGCAACCGTAGGTCATGGACAGGTCGAGGGCATCGAACTGGCCTTGTCCCTGGCCGGCAAGTCCGAAGTTGCCGACAAACGTGGCAGAACCATTCATCGCATTGATGCGCACCAAGGCCTTCTGCGTTCCGGCAATCGCGTACAGCTCGCTGCCTGGGCCGTAGCTCAGGCCGGTCAGGGCAGCCAGAGGCAATCCGGCGTAGTCGCCAGCACGCCCTACATAGGTCGCCTGGCGGGTGCCGAGATCGACGCGGTAAAGGTCGTCATACGCCACGCCGTAGGCAAACGGCTCCGCCACGGCTGCCGAAAAGGGAGCAATGGAGAGCACAGCTGCGATGAGGCAGGCACGCATGCGCATGGAAGGTTTTCTTTGTTATGTTATTGGTAATCGTCACCCCGACGAAGCCGCCGGGGTGCATCGAGTCTAGCAGTTTTCGTTGTGCAGACAAGGTCTTGAGCCATCCTGCCGACGCTCTGGAAACCCACTGGGAGAGGACCGGGCATGCCGCGTTACCTTGCGTTTCCTGCCCCGGAGAAAGGTCCCAGTCTGGCCGTCGTGCTGGTCAACCTGGGCACGCCGGATGCTCCCGACGCGGCCTCTGTCCGACGCTATCTGTCTGATTTTCTTTCCGATCCGCGCGTTGTCGAGCAGCCACGCTGGCTCTGGTGGCTGATCCTGCACGGGTTTGTGCTGCGCGTACGGCCGGCGCGATCGGCGCGGGCTTACCAAAGCATCTGGACGGCGGACGGCTCACCCTTGCAGGTCGGTACGTGCCAACTCGCATCCCGGCTTGACGCACGGCTCCAGGAGCTCGCGCCGGGTCGGGTGAGGGTGCTCCATGCCATGCGCTACGGTGCTCCCTCGCTTGCCGACACCCTTGCCCGGCTCGCGGGCGAAGGCATGCAGCGACTCCTGGTGGTCCCCCTGTTCCCGCAGTTTTCGGCGACCACCACGGCCTCTGTCCTGGACGCGCTCGGCAGGGTGCTGGCGCGTTGGCGCAGGCCGCCCGAGTTGCGTTTCGTCAGCGATTACCATGCGGACGAGATGCACATCGACGCGTTGGCGCGATCGGTTCAGGCGCATTGGCAAACGCATGGCCGAGGCGAGCGCTTGCTGCTTTCATTTCACGGCATTCCACAGCGCTACGTTGAAAATGGAGATCCGTACCTTGACCAGTGCCGGGCAACGGCTGCTGCCTTGCAAGCCAGGTTGGGAATCGAGGACCAGCAGGTCATCGTCTGCTTCCAGTCACGCGTCGGGCGCGAGCCGTGGTTGCAGCCCTATTTCGACGCGACCCTGGATGCACTTCCTGCCCAGGGCGTGCGCAGCGTCGATGTCTTGAGCCCGGGATTTGCCGTGGACTGCCTGGAGACGCTGGAGGAAATCGCCATGCGTGGCCGCGACAGCTTCCTCAAGGCCGGTGGCGAAAAGTTTCATTTCATCGCATGCCTCAACGACAGCGATGACCAGGTGCAGGCTCTGGCAAGCCTGATCCGGCGCCAGTGCGCGGGCTGGCCGGAATTTTCCGCACGCCTCGTCGATCCGGCATGACCATGAGCGTGCCGGTGTGCGCCGAACTGGAAATTCCGCTCGCGCATATCCGGCTTGCGGCGAGGACATGGGGCAAACCGGACGATCCGCCGCTGTTGGCCTTGCACGGTTGGCTGGACAATGCAGGCTCGTTTGACGCGTTGGCTCCGCTGCTCGATGGGCGCCACGTGGTCGCGCTTGATCTTGCCGGACACGGGCGCTCGGCACACCGGGAGGCTTCCAGCTGGTATCCCTATGTCGATTACCTCGACGAGATTGCCGGCGTCATTGATTTCCTGGGCTGGGATGCGCCAGACCTGCTCGGACATTCGCTGGGCGCGACCCTGGCCAGCGTATTTGCCGCGGTGTTTCCACAGCGGGTGAATCGACTGGCCCTGATTGAAGGCTTGGGTCCGCTTTCGCTGCCGGAAGCAGGTGCGCTTGAACAATTGCAGCGCGCAATGTCGGCACGCGTCGGCTATCGCGGAGGCAGGCTGCGCGTGTTTCCGCACATGGACGCTGCCATTGCGGCGCGGCAGCAGCACGGCCAACTCACGCTTGCAGCGGCGCGCAGCATCGTGATTCGCGGCACGAAGTCGGCAGCGGATCCACAGGCGGCGGAAGCCTGCGTGTGGTCCAGCGATCCGCGCCTGATGCTGCCATCGCCGATCCGGCTCGGCGAGGCGCAGGTGCTATCGATCCTGGCCGGAATCACCGCCCCAACGCTGTTGGTTCTGGCGCAGCCCGAGCAATCCTATCTGCCGCGCGCGAAGATGGATGCGCGTATTGCAACGGTGGCTGATATCCGTGTGGTGCGGATGAGCGGGAGCCATCACCTGCATATGGAAAGGGCCGGAGAAGTGGCGGCGGAGATTCGCCATTTCCTGGGTTTGCGCGTGGGCGCCGACGTCAGTCCAGCGAGCCCTGAACCAGGCGCGCCAACTCGGCCTTGAGGGCCTGGCCATTGCTGCGCAGCCAGTCACGTTGATCTTCCCAATCGGGAATGTGCGATGACACCAGGGCCCAGAAACGGGGCGAATGGTTGCGGATTTTCAGGTGGCACAGCTCGTGCACAAGCACGTATTTGAGCGCCGCCGGCGGGGCGAGCGCCAAGGCCAGGTCCAGGGTCACCCGGTCGCGTGAATCGAGGCTGCCCCACAGACTCTTCAGGCTGCGAACGCGCAGCGCGGTGGGCGCTGCACCCAGGGCAGGGCAATAGCGCGCCAGCCAGCGCGATACATCCTTGCGCAACTGGGCTTCGAAAAACGTGTGCAGAAGGCTGCGTGCGGCCGACAATGTGCGTCGATGCGGCTGCGGCAAGGTGAGGATGAGTCGATCGTCTTCCAGTTCGATGCGCGGATACGATCCGCTGCGCCACAGCAGGCGAACCGTCTCGCCACGCAGCGGAATCACTGTGGGTGCGCCAGGTTCCAGCGGTGGCGGTTGCGCACCCAGGTTGAGTTCGTCGAGTTTGCGCTCCAGCCATTCACCGTGCTTGCGCAAGAAGGCGAACACCTGGGCCGGATGCGTGCCCTCCGGATAAGTCACGCGTGCGCCGCCCGAAGTTACCGTCAGGCGCAAGCGACGAGCGCGCGGATGACTCTTGCGCAGCACCTTGATGGTGTCGCCGGTGGGCGTCGGCAATTCCAGATAGCGATTTTCAGACTCGAGATTCATGGTTTACAGGTTCCAGACTTCTCATCCTGAATTGCGTTCGTCTGGTCGCGGCAGACCGAACCACTCGTCAAGCTTTTCCAGCAGGCGTTTCGTTTCCAGACTCATCAATGCGAATCGTGCATCCAATTCCTGTTGCGCGGATGCGGAAGTTTCCTCGCCGATCTCATCCAGCACCACGTCGAGAAAGCGGAATTTGCGGATGGTCAGATCTTCGCCGAGCACGAAGGCCATGCGTTGATCCAGCTCCAGCCCGAGTTGAAACACCTGCTTTCCCGACTTGAGATGCTCGCGCACCTCGTCGGATTCAAGGTCTTGGCGGCGACATTTCACGATCGCACCCGCTTCCACGGGATCGCGCAACTCGCACTCGTCGCCCCAGCCGAGTCCTGAGGGCAGCTTGCCACCAACCAGCCAATCCGTCATCAGGGATCTGGGCGAATCCGAAGGCGCCATCGGGGTGGCCGGGAAACGGCCCAGCGCCTCGCGCAACTGGCTGACCACCGCCTCCGCAAGCTTGCGACTGGCGGTATCGATCACCAGCCAGCCGCTGTCCTCGGTAAGCCAGGCAAAGGTTCGCGAGGGTTTCACGAAGGCGCGGGGAAGCAGGTCGGTCAGTACCTCCTCCTTGAGCCGCTTGCGTTCACGGGCGCTGACTCGGCGCGCCTCTTTTTCAGTGATTTCGCCGATTTTGACTGCCAATGCTTCAGATATGACCGAAGATGGCAGCAATTTGTCTTCGCCTCCCAGACAAAACAGGGTGTTTTTGCCGACCCGATGGGTCAGCTCTTCGGAATCGCGGCCAAACGGCGAAACAAAGCCCTGGGTGGCCATCTCGATGGGACCGCAGGGGCGCAGGCGATGATCGGCAAGGTGCTTGTCAAAAGCGGACAGGGCCCGACGTGGAAGTTCAGGGAAACGGAACAGGGTCAGATTGCGAAAGAACATGAAAAATGGAGTTTTCCGTGTGAAGTTGAAAAGGGAAGGCGATAATCGCTGCGATCAGGGTTCGGGCTCGCCGCGCGCGAGCCCGGCAAAATCAAACAGCGCGGAGTCGGCCAGTTGCGATGGCTCCACGCGGGTGAGTGCGCGGAAGATGTTCTCGACCCTGCCGGGGTGCCGCTGTTCCCATTCCGCCAGCATTGCCTTGACCTGGCTGCGTTGCAGGTTGGGCTGCGAGCCGCACAGGTTGCAGGGCAGGATCGGAAACCGGCGAAGGCTGGCATATGCGGCGATGTCGGCTTCGCTGCAATAGGCCAGCGGCCGGATCACCACATTGCGGCCATCGTCCGAACGCAGCTTTGGCGGCATCGCTTTCAAGCGCCCCTGATGGAACAGGTTGAGGAAAAGCGTCTCGACGATGTCCTCGCGATGGTGGCCAAGGGCAATGCGCGAGCAATTGTTGGCCGCAGCGAATTCATACAGCGCGCCGCGCCTGAGCCGCGAACACAAGGAGCAGGTCGTGCGTCCCTCGGGCACCAGGCGCTGCACCACGCTGTAGGTGTCCTGCTCGATGATGCGGAAGGGAATGCCGAGCGCTTGCAGATGGGCGGGCAGGATGGCCGGGTCATAGCCGGGTTGTTTCTGGTCGAGGTGCACGGCAATCAACTCGAAGCGAACCGGTGCGCTGCGCTGCAGCCCGTGCAGGATATCGAGCAGGGTCCAGGAATCCTTGCCGCCGGACAGGCAAACCATGATGCGATCGCCGTCCTCGATCATCGCGTAGTCGGCAATTGCCTGGCCCACTTGATGGCGCAGGTGACGCTCAAGACGGGAGAGGTCGGCACCGCCGTCGGGAGACTCGGCAATCATGGGCGAGTGCATTTGTGCCACTGGATCAGCATTGTCCTAAACTGTGCGTCGAGCCCGGGAGTCGCATGAGCGCCGAAGATACCGCCATCACCGTTCGCCGCCTGACCGCGCTCAAGTGCGAGCATCGCGACCTCGACGCGATGATTGTGCAATTGGCGCTGCAGCCCAGCCTGGATGAGCTGGAATTGAAGCGATTGAAGAAGCGCAAGTTGCAATTGAAGGACGCCATCGCGCTGCTGGAAAGCCGCCTCATTCCTGACCTGGACGCATGATTCCCCGGAGTCGATGGGACGGGCACGAACTCATTCACTCTTCTGTTCGCCGCTGGCCGCATCAGGTTCGGAAATTTCCGTGGGCTTGGATGTCAGCTTGAGGATGCCGTGGCGGATGTCGCGGCTGAGGATCACCTTGGATTCGGTGACCAGGGTCTCAAGCGCGACATCGAAATCGAGCTTGTTGTTTTCATCCGCGCGGATCACACGACGTTCGCGCAGTTTCTGGATGAAGCCGCGGAACAGGGAACGATCGAAGAACTCCGGCGCGTTCAGCTCTTGCAGCAGCGACAGGCGCTGGGCGGTGAGGAAACAAAGATTCTCCAGTTCCGCGGCCGACAGTGTGTGGCGACCGTTGCTGACCAGCAAGGCGATGGTGATGTAGTAGCGCTCGACGGCTTGCAGGAGGCTGTGCGAAAGCGTTCGCAGGCGGAATGCGGTATCGCTTTGACCTGGCGCGCGCTCAAGCACGCGGCCATCTGCATCGGTGGTGAGCAGGCCGCGCTTGACGAAGAAATCGAGCGTGCTGCGCAGATGGCTGGTGAATTCCTCGGGGGTCCAGTGCAGGAACAGCTCGGCCTGGATGAACGGATAAATCAGGCGGCCGATGCGCAGGATGGTGGAGCGGCTCATGCGCCGGTTGTTGAGGAAGCAGCAGGCGATCCAGGCCGCTGCCACGAACACGTGCTGGACATTGTTGCGGAAATAGGAAAGCAGCACGGCGTTGTCGCCTTCCGCCATCAGAACGTCGCCAAGCGGATGCTGCACACGGCGGATCCACTGCATGGATTCCCCGTAGGCGATGATCTCGGCCGGCGACAGCGGCGTGATGGTGAGCCGCTCGCTGAAAGGCAGCGCCGCCAGCAGATCCTTCAGCAGCTCCAGCTGCGCCAGCAGATCGATTTCCGACATGGCGTGCTTGGGCACGGCCAGCAGGGACATGGCCAGCAGGTTGATCGGATTGATGTCGGCAGCGCGATTGACGCTGACCTGGATCTGCTGGGCCAACTCGTCGATGGTGTCGGAGAGCCACGCGGGTTTCTCGTCCTCCGCCACCGGGGCACCGTCCCAGCCCGCGTGTGCAGCGAGCACGTCGTTGAGTTTGATCGGCTCGCCGAAATTCACCGCCACCTGGCCATAGTTGCTGCGCAGCACCTTGGGAATGCCCATCAGCAAATGCCAGATCGATTCCTTGGCCTTCGGCTTGCCGGAAAGCTCGTCGAGGTAGCTGCCTCCTTCCATCAGTTTTTCGTAGCCGATGTAAACCGGCTGGAACAGGACCGGGCGACTGGGTTGGCGCAGGTAGGCGCGCACGGTCATCGCCAGCGAACCCGCTTTGGGTTGCAACAGGCGACCGGTTCGCGAGCGTCCGCCTTCGATGAAGTATTCGATCGAATAGCCGCCGGCAATCAGCTGCGCCATGTATTCGCGGAACACCGCCGAGTACAGCGCATTGCCCTTGAAGCTGCGGCGGGCAAAAAAGGCGCCGCCCTTGCGCAGGATGGAACCAACCACCGGCAGGTTGAGATTGATGCCGGCAAAGATGTGCGGTGGCACCACGCCATGCGTGTAAAGCAGGTAGCTCAACAGCAGGTAATCCATGTGGCTGCGATGCGTCGGCACATAGACAACCTCGAAGCCGGGCGCGGCTTGTTTGAACTTCTCCAGGTGATGCACGAGCACGCCGCGATAGATGCGGTTCCATACCGGAGTGAGCATGAAGCTGAGCGAGCGCACCATCGGGTGCGAATAGTCGGCAGCGATTTCATAGGCCATCGCGTGCGCTTTTTTCTGCGCAGCTTGCAGCTTGCTCTTGTCGCGCCTGGCCTGGTCTGCGATGGCTTCGCGCACCGAATCTGCGGCCAGCACCGAATCCACCAGCATGCGGCGTGTCGACAGGTCCGGACCCACCACCACTTCGCGCACCCGGCGAAAATGGGTGCGCAGTACCCGCGAAACCTTGCGCACGGTGCGCTCGGGCGAGAGGTCCTCGTCGACGATTTCACGCAGGCTGATCGGTGGCGCGAATTGCACAAGCGTGTCGCGACCATTGAGCAGGATGGCCAGCAGTCGCCGGAAGCGGCCCACCACGACCCAGTTTTCCGCAAACAGCACGCGGAACCAACCGGTCTGCCGATCCGGTGAACGGCCGACGAAAATTGAAACCGGCAGCAGGCGGATGTCCCGCTGCTCACCAGCCGCGACCATCGCGGCAAGACGCGTCAGGGTTTCGGATCGGGTCGGGTGCGGACGCGAACGAAACAGGCCCGGTCGGGGCGTCAGCGCGATGCTGGCGCGGGTTCGCTTCATCGGAAGCTGGTTGGCCGCTTCGTAGGGCGAGGGCAGCCCTGCCTCGTGACAGGCCTGGTCGAGTATCAGGGTGTCGGACAGGCCGTGGCGTTCGACCACGTAAACGGTCGGAACCTCATCGCTGCCGAGCAGTTCAAGCGGATCCTTGGGTTCGCGGCGGATGCGGATCCAGGGCCTGTTCACCGCACCGAACAACTTCAGCCAGAACGGTACCGCTGCCGATGCATCCGGGGCGCGATGCAGTGGCAGGCTTTGCTGGCGGGAATCCGACCCATGTTCCGCATCGCGCGGCTCGGGCATTGCGGTCACTCCCCGGCCGGAACCGCGGGAGCATTCAACGTGGAACCGGTGCGCCTGGCCAGTTTGTCGATGGTGTCGCGGTCATACCAGCGGCCATCCACCCTGACCATGTCGGATTCGGTCTGAACCGGCGTTCCGGCCAGGTCGTAGCTGATCTGCAACTTGACCAGATTGGGGTCATTGGTGGTGGTTTCAGTCACCTTGATCGAATCCAGCGTGGCGTCGACCGAGAATCCGTAGACTTCCAATATGCGCTTGAGGCCGCGAGCCAGCGACTTCATTTTCGGCGCTGCCTGGTCGAAGGACAGCGAGCGGGCCTCGTCGAGGGTCTTCAGGTTGAGCGCGCGCGCGGTTTCGATGGCAACAACCAGCGCCTTGCGGGCTTTTTCCGGATCGGTCGGGTGGCTGGTCTGCAGGCCGCTTACCACCGCATCCAGCACCTGGGTGGCGCGCTGCTTTTCCGCCGTGGTCAGGTTCTGGCTTTGGTGAATCAATCCCGTCACGTAGCCGCTGCCCATGGCCAGGATGGCCGGCAACTGGTTCTTGTACTGCGCGTCGAACTGGCGAATGTCAGGCTCAAGCTGCTTGAACAGCCCGGTTTCGGCATCCTTCGCCGTGAGCCGTGTCATGGCTTCGGCAAAGCGTTTGCGGGCATCGTCGCTGACCGGATGCTCCGACGCACGCTGGTCCCATTCCGTCTTCATTCGAGTGAATTCAGCAGGCGGCAGCGAAAGCTCGAGCAGACCTGCGATGTCTCCCTCGCGCGCGAGCCGGATCGATGCTTGCACCGTTTGCACCGCATCCGAACTCGGCGGCGGGATAGGCCCCGGATCGCGGTCGCAGGCGGCAGTCCCGGCAATCACGACGAGCGCGAGAAGTCGGCAGGCAATTTTCAGCATGAAACGATCCGGGACAGACTTGCGGGGAGGCGCGCACTCTAGCAGCCCGGTCCATTCCGGTCAGCCGCCGGGTCAGCCGATGCCCCGTTCAGTCAAAAGAAAACCCGGAGAGCCAAGGCTTTCCGGGTTCAATCCGGCAAGGCCGGAGGGGGAAATCAGTCGTCGTTGTCTGCGGTGGGGATCCGATCCGGTGCAGGAAGGTCACCAACCTCCTGAAACCGTGATGCGCATGTTACTTAGGCGTTATTCCTAATGCAATACCTTAAGAGACATTATCTAATGTACTGATATTAAACCGAAAACGTCTGCAATTTCAGGAGTTGACCGCCATCAGGCCGATCATGCAGGCGCAAAACTTGCCCCCACGAGAGGTTGCGCGGCCCCGCTTGAGCCGATCCTGCTTTTTCAGTTCAAGCGCAGGGCCGCCTGTTTGGCCCGGCGCCTGTCTTCTGCGGGCTGGCGCCAGTCGTTGTTGAACAGGGCGGGCTCCCACGAGCCATAGGTCGGGTTGGGCAAGACGAACCAGCGTTCGCCAATCCAGTCCAGATAGGGTTCAACCGCGTCGCGACGACCTTGCGGGGTATTCGCCGTCACGTCGACAAAATCGCCCAGCTGATCGCCGACCTGGACCAACACGCGGTACTTCTGGGCAATCAGCTGGCGTCGGCATCCCTTCTCGCTGCCATGCTGCTCACAGCCGGGCACCACGGTGCCCAAGCCCAAAAATGCCTGCTCGTCGTTGGCGATCGGCAGGTCCAGTTTGCGCAGGTTGGCGAGGGTGGCCTGTTCAAGGTCGCTGGCCCGGTTGGACAGGTAGAACACGGTGATGCCGTGTCTGCTGGCTTCCCGCAGGAATTCCACCACGCCGGGAACCGCATGGGCGCGTTCCTCCCGGCACCATTGGGCCCAAGTGAACTCGTCGTAGCTGGCGTTGTTCACGACCAACCTTGCCTGGTAGGGCGAGTTGTCCAGCACGGTTTCGTCGATATCGACGATCACCGCCGGCTTGAGGCCGGCAACCAGGGGCGACTTGCGGTCCTCCGCCGGCAGCGCATCCCAAGCTGGGTCCGCCAGCGCCCGCGACAATTGCTGCCCGGCATCGCGATAAGTCTGGCGGTAGATCAAGTCGCGCTCTATCGCTGCCTGCGTCCAGGCCACGGCATTCAGGTTGTCATTCGGCGCGGGCGATTCGGCAGTCGCCGCAGACGATACCGAAGGCGATGCGGGTGCGGCCGGAGCCGTGCGCTGGGGCAGGTGGCTGCACGCGCCAAGCAGCAGCGAGGCAGCCAACATCGGGACAATCAGTTTGTTCACGCAGTAACTCCACGGGACAGAAATGAAATCGGCTTGCAGTTTGTGTCGAGTCTACGACAAGGGCATGACGGACCGGACTGGCAAAGCGCGACAGTGGCTGACAGACTGCGCGCCGCCCTTGCGAATCCCCTGACCACATGTCCCACGAATCCGACATTTCATCATCACGTTTGAGCGGCATAAGTTATGCATTGGTGGCGGCTGCGTTGTGGCTGGTCCTGCACCTGCACTTGCTGCCGGTGCTGCTGTCCGGCTTGCTGGTCTACACCTTGATCAATGCTCTTGCCCCGTGGTTGCAGCGCCTGTTGCCCGGCACCCAGGCACATTGGGTACTGGTTGCCTTGTTGTCTGCGGCCGTTGTGGGCCTCCTCAGCTTCGCGATTGCCGGCGGCATCGCCTACCTTGGATCCGAGAGCGGCAACCCGACCATCCTGTTCGAACGCATGGGGCCGGTCATTGAACGTGCGCGCGCACAGCTGCCGGCGTTCGTCATCGACCACCTGCCGAGCAATGCCGAGCAGATTCGTGACGCCATCATGGCGTGGCTCAGCGAGCATGCCGGCCAGTTGCAGTTGGCCGGCGCAAACGCGGCCAGGGTCATCGTGCATCTGCTGATCGGCATGATCCTGGGCGCCATGCTGGCCTTGCAGATGGCACTTGCGCAGTCGCCGGGTGGTCCGCTGACCGTGGTCCTCAAAAAGCGCTGCGAGAACCTGGTGATCGCTTTCCACGACATCGTGTTTGCCCAGGTCAAGATTTCCGCATTGAACACCCTGTTCACCGGAATTTTCCTGCTGGTGGTGCTGCCGCTGTTCGGAGTGAACCTGCCGCTGGCCAAAACCCTGGTGCTGGTCACCTTCATCTGCGGCCTGTTGCCAGTGCTCGGCAACCTGATCTCCAACACCATCATCTTCGTCATCGGCCTGTCGGTATCGTTGTGGGTTGCGGTGGCCGCGCTGACTTTCCTGATCCTCATCCACAAACTCGAGTACTTCCTCAATGCACGCATCATCGGCACCCAGATACGCTCGCGCGCCTGGGAACTCCTGATCGCCATGTTGCTGATGGAAGCCGCCTTCGGCATTGGCGGCCTGATCGCCGCGCCAATCTATTACGCGTATCTCAAGCGTGAGCTGGAAGCGAAAGCCTTGATCTGACGCGTGACCAGTTGACCCTCAATGGTCTCCTGCAAAAACCGGCCGAATTTGCGCATGAAAACCGACGGCATTTGTTCGTGAACTCGGTGGCGTTTGTAGGAGCGAGCTTGCTCGCGACTGGATGCACGAAGGCGTCGCGTGCGAGCACGCTCCCGCAAGAGCCAAAGCTGCGCTGTGCTGGACTGTGGAGCCTTGTTTTGTGTGGGAGCGAGCTTGCTCGTGACTGGATGCACGAAGGCGCCGCGTGCGAGCACGCTCCCACAAGAGCCAAAGCTGCGCTGAGCTGGACTGTGAAGCCTTGTTTTCTGTGGGAGCGAGCTTGCTCGTGACTGGATGCACGAAGGCGTCGCGTGCGAGCACGCTCCCACAGGAGCCAAAGCTGCGCTGAGCTGGACTGTGAAGCCTTGTTTTCTGTGGGAGCGAGCTTGCTCGTGACTGGATGCACGAAGGCGCCGCGTGCGAGCACGCTCCCACAAGAGCCAAAGCTGCGCTGTGCTGGATTGTGGAGCCTTGTTTTGTGTGGGAGCGAGCTTGCTCGTGACTGGATGCACGAAGGCGCCGCGTGCGAGCACGCTCCCACAAGAGCCAAAGCTGCGCTGTGCTGGATTGTGGAGCCTTGTTTTGTGTGGGAGCGAGCTTGCTCGCGACTGGATGCACGAAGGCGCCGCGTGCGAGCACGCTCCCACAAGAGCCAAAGCTGCGCTGTGCTGGATTGTGGAGCCTTGTTTTCTGTGGGGGCGAGCTTGCTCGCGACTGGATGCACGAAGGCGTCGCGTGCGAGCACGCTCCCACAGGAGCCAAAGCTGCGCTGTGCTGGACTGTGGAGCCTTGTTTTCTGTGGGAGCAAGCTTGCTCGCGACTGGATTCGCGAAGGCGCCGCGTGCGAGCACGTTCCCGCAAGAGCCAAAGCTGCGCTGTGCTGGACTGTGGAGCCTTGTTTTGTGTGGGAGCGAGCTTGCTCGCGACTGGATGCGCGAAGGCGCCGCGTGCGAGCACGCTCCCACAGGAGCCAAAGCTGCGCTGTGCTGGATTGTGGAGCCTTGTTTTCTGTGAGCGCCTTCAGGCGCTTGCCCCATTTTTGGGGCGATGCATCTACGCCGCGCCTATCGACCCTGAAGGGTCTCCTGCAGCTGCGTGCGACGCTCCCCGCAAGAGGGGATAAACGCCCTTTCGTCGGGCTCAGGACAGGCTTCAGGCGTTTATCCCCTTCTGGGGGCTTGCCCCTGTTTCGGGGTGATGGTTTTGCGTCGCACCTATCGACCCTGAAGGGCCTCCTGCTAAATCCGGCTGCACAGACCGTCATCGCAGCGCAATGAAGCGTATGCGGGGTTTCCGATCTATTCCTCAAACAAGGCTGCGAGTTTGGCCAGGCTGGAGCTGGCGACTTCCTTGCGTTGTGCTTCATCCTGCTCGACGTCGCGGCCCGACCAATGCAGATCGGCTTCGGGCAGTTCGGCGAGGAAGCGGCTGGGGTCGTTGGCGATGATCTCGCCGAAGCGGCGCTTGCGTCGGGCATAGCTCAAGGCAAGCTGCTCTTTGGCGCGGGTGATGCCCACGTACATCAGGCGGCGTTCTTCATCGAGGCGGCCTTCCTCGATGCTGGCCTCGTGCGGGAAGGTGCCTTCTTCCACGCCGATGATGAACACGAAGCGGAACTCCAGGCCCTTGGCCGAATGCAGGGTCATCAGGCGCACGGCATTGCCGGGATCGTCGCGATCATTGTGCGCGAGCAGGGCCAATTGCGCGGCGAGATCGCCAGCGGCACCTTCCTTCTGCATGGCGCGGAACCAGTCAGCGAGTTCCTTGAGGTTCTCCATGCGTCGCGCCCGCGCGCCCGGTTCGCTGACTTGCGCGGCAATATGGTCGGCGTAACCGATGCGCTTGATCAGGGTATCGACCAGTTCCGCGGCAGGCAGGCGTTGCGCATGCTGCCCCAGTTCGCCGATCAGTTGGACGAAGCTGGCCAGTGCACTCGCAGGTCGCGCCGACAGACCGGCCAGTACAGTGTCGTGCTGGGCTGCCCGCAGCATCGATTGATGGCGCGCGCCGGCAGACTGGCCGAGTTTCTCCAGCGAGGTCGCGCCAATCTCTCGACGCGGCACATTGACGATGCGCAGGAAAGCGGCGTCGTCATCCGGATTGTTGATCAGGCGCAGGTAGGCGAGCAGGTCCTTGACCTCGGCGCGTTCGAGGAAGGCGGTGCCGCCGGTCAGGTGGTAGGGAACCCGCGCAATGCGCAGCGCCTTTTCCAGCGGCCGCGATTGATGGTTGCCGCGATAGAGGATGGCGAAATCATGCCAGCGTGCCTTGTGCTTTTCGGCCAGGTGCAGGATCTCGGCGGCGATGCGCTCGCTTTCGTGTTCATCGTCACGGCATTCAAGAATGCGGATCGGTGGGCCTTCGCTGCTTTCGCTCCACAGCTTCTTTTCGAAAAGATGACTGTTGTTGGCAATCAGCGTATTGGCCACACGCAGGATGCGTCGACCGCAGCGGTAGTTCTGCTCCAGCTTGACGACTTTGAGTTTTGGATAGTCACGCGAAAGCTCGGCAAGGTTTTCCGGATTGGCGCCGCGCCAGGCGTAGATGCTCTGGTCGTCGTCACCCACTGCGGTGAACATGCCGCGCTCGCCGGCCAGCGCACGCACCAGCCGATATTGCGCGGTGTTGGTGTCCTGGTATTCGTCCAGCAGCAGATAGCGGATGCGCTCCTGCCAGACGGCGCGCAATTGCTCGTTGGTTTCGAGCAGTTGCAAGGGCAGGCGGATCAAGTCATCGAAATCCACCGCATTGAATGCGGCCAGTCGCTTCTGATAATCGGCGTAGATCTCTGCTGCCTCTGCTTCACGTGCACCCTGGCTGCGCTCGGCTGCCTGCTCCGGGGTGAGGCCGTCGTTCTTCGCGCGAGAGATCAGGTTCTGCAATGCCCACAGCGCATCGTTCTTGATGCCCTTGGGCGCGAGGTCCTTGATCAGCCCCTGGCTGTCGTCGGCATCCAGCACGGAAAATCCGCGACGCAAGCCAGCGTGGGTATGTTCGGTTTGCAGGAAACGCAAGCCCAACGCGTGAAACGTGCACACCGTCAAACCTTCGGCATCCGCGCCCTTCAGCAGCTTGCCGACACGCTCGCGCATCTCGCGCGCCGCCTTGTTGGTGAAGGTGATCGCGGCGATCTTCGAAGCCGACAGGTGCTTGCGCTTGACCAGATGGGCGATCTTCTCCGTGATCACCCGCGTCTTGCCCGAACCCGCGCCGGCCAGCACCAGCAGGGGGCCGTCGCAGTACTCGATGGCCGTGCGTTGTTGAGGGTTGAGCATATGGGGCCGGGAATCGGGAATCGGGAATGGGGAATAGAGAATGGTCAAACGGCCAAGGTTACCGGCCGGCGAATGCAAGTTCGTGAGTGCGCACATTGTGCCTTGAGTGGCTTCCCACGTCATACCGGGAGGTCGGATTTTTCCTCTGTGCGAGAATCGCGCGTTCGCTCTTCAACCATTCCCAATTCCCCATTCCCGATTCCCGGCTCCCCAATGGCCAAACTCTATTTCTATTACTCGGCGATGAATGCCGGCAAGACGACCACGCTGCTGCAGAGCGCCTACAACTATCACGAGCGTGGCATGCGCACGCGCATCTTGACGCCGATGCTGGACAACCGCGCGGGCGAAGGTGTGGTGGCCTCGCGCATTGGCCTGCGCGCGAACGGCATGCGCTTTGCCCGCGCCGATGATTTGCTGGCTCTGATCGACGCCGATATTGCCGAGAACGGCAAGCTGGATTGCGTGCTGGTCGACGAAGCGCAGTTCCTCAGCAAGGCCCAGGTCTGGCAACTGAGTGACGTGGTGGACAGACGCGGCATTCCGGTTCTGGCCTTCGGTCTGCGCACGGATTTTCGCGGCGAGTTGTTCGAAGGCAGCCAGTACCTGCTGGCCTGGGCCGACAACCTGGAGGAGATCAAGACCATCTGCCACTCGGGACGCAAGGCAACCATGGTGGTGCGCGTCGACGAACACGGTCACGCGGTCACCGACGGCCCGCAGGTTGAGATCGGTGGCAACGAACGCTACGTGTCAGTGAGCCGCGCCGAGTTCAAGAAGATCGTGGCCGGCGAAGGCCATATCGAGTTGCAGCAGCCGGTGTTGCCGTTGTAGAGCAGGGATCGGAGATCGGGGATCGGAGATCGGGGATCGGGGATCGGGGATCGGGGATCGGGGGCGAGCCGCGCTCTGCGTCTTTCCCTGATCTCTGATCTCCGATCTCCATTCCCGGCTCTCAACGCTGACACTGCGGGCAATAGAACGTGGAGCGTTGGCCGAGGCTGATGACACGGATTGGCCGCTTGCATACCCGGCAGGGTTCGCCGCTGCGGCCATAGACAAACAACTCCTGCTCGAAG
>Ga0208460_10000424_pt1 | contig 29878 bp, 30 predicted proteins | sample AD_STIC10_MetaG_FD_184436 | JGI IMG/M metagenome (GOLD analysis project Ga0208460, IMG submission 184436) | Active sludge microbial communities of municipal wastewater-treating anaerobic digesters from USA - AD_STIC10_MetaG (SPAdes) (version 2) | ecosystem: Engineered > Bioreactor > Anaerobic >... | reverse complement strand
GGCCGTCTCGCTGATCTTCGGCATCTTCGTCTCCACGCTGCTGACGCTGATCGTCATCCCGGTGCTGTACTTCGCGCTGTACCGACGCCGCCACGAAACTTCACCCGCTTAACCTCAAGGAGATCTTCATGACCATCGAACGTGTGATCCGCATCATGGCCGGCTTCTTCGTCATGCTCTCGCTGCTGCTGGGCGTCGAAGGCAGCCCGCTGTTCGTCAGCCGCTGGTTCCTCGCCTTCACCGCCTTCGTCGGCTTCAACCTGTTCCAGTCCGGCTTCACCAACTTCTGCCCGCCCAGCATCCTGCTGAAGAAGCTCGGCATGAAGGACGACGGCCCGAGCTGCGCACGCTGAACGAGCGACTCACCATGTCCAGCGAATCCGTCACCGTGCGCCTGGCCCAGCGCCAGGACTACCAGTTCGAGGTGCAGTTCGGCCCGGGCGTGCCCATGCTGGTCGCCGACGAGCCCGCGCCGCTCGGCCAGGGCCAGGGCCCGTCGCCGGTACAGCTGCTCGCCGCGGCGGTGGGCAACTGCCTGTCCGACTCGCTGCTGTTCGCGCTGCGCAAGTTCAAGCAGAAGCCCGAGCCGCTGCAGTGCGAGGTCAGCGCCGAGGTAGGCCGCAATGCCGAAGGCCGGCTGCGCGTGCTCGGCCTGCAGGCCACCCTCACGCTGGGCGTGCCCGCCGAGGCGCTCGAGCACCTCGAGCGCGTGCTGGGCACGTTCGAGAGCTACTGCACCGTCACGCAGAGCATCGCGCAGGGCATCCCGGTGCGCGTGCAGGTGATCGACGCGCAGGGCGCGGTACTCAAATAGGACGACGGCATGAGCACCGACCACGCACCCCTGAAGCACCTGATGCCCGGCTGGTTCGCCACCGTGATGGGCTGGTCCGGCCTCGCGCTGGCCTGGCACCGAGCCACGCCGGCGCTGGGCGACATGGCTGCCGGCATCTCGCTGGTGGCAGGCGCCATCGCGCTGCTCGTCTTCGCGCTGTTGGCCGCAGCGCTGCTGCTGCGCTGGCAGCGCCATCACGCGGCCGTGCGCGAGGATCTGCAGCACCCGGTGCGCCACGCCTTCTTCGCCGCCATTCCGATCTCGGCGCTGCTGCTGATCACGCTGGCCGTCGCGCACTTCGGCCCGGGCGTGCCGGGGCTCGGCGCGCTGTGGCTGATCGCCTCGGTGGCGCAGTTCGCCGTCACGCTGTGGGTGCTGTCGCGCTGGCTGCGCGCCACGGCCGCCGCCGGTCCCGCGGCCTGGAACTGGGGCGGGATCACGCCGGCGCTGTTCATCCCCATCGTCGGCAACGTGCTCGCGCCGCTGGCCGGCATCCCGCTGGGCTATGGCGCCTGGGCCGCGGCGCAGTTCGGCCTCGGTCTGCTGTTCTGGCCGGTGGTGATGGTGCTGGTCATCGTGCGATTCGGCCAGGCCGGCATGCTGCCGGAGCGGCTGCTGCCCACGCTGTTCATCTTCGTCGCGCCGCCGGCGGTGATCGGCGTCGCGGTGCTGCAGCTCGGCGCGCCCGCGCCGCTGGCCTGGATGCTGTGGGGCATGGCGGCGTTCCTGGCACTGTGGGCCGCCACACTGACGCGGCGCATCACCGACCAGCCCTTCGGCATTCCGCACTGGGGCATGAGCTTCCCGCTGGCCGCGCTGGCGGTGCTGAGCCTGCGCCTGTCCGACACGCCCGAGGGCCGCTGGCTTGCCGTGCCGTCGCTCGCGCTGCTGGCGCTGGCCTCCCTGGTGATCCTGGGCCTGACGCTGGCCACCGTGCGCGGCCTGCGCGCCGGCACGCTGCTGGTGCCCGAAGGGCCGCCGGTGATTCCCATCAAGACACAGACGTCGGCTGCGTGAGCGGCACGGCTAAAGCACAATGTCGACGCCTCAACCGACACCTCCCGAGGGCGCTCGCGCCCCGGACGCCTGCACCATGTCCGTCCTGAACGACGAGAAGACCCGCACCGACCTGCTCAACCGCCTCAAGCGCGCCGAGGGCCAGCTTCGCGGCATCCAGCGCATGATCGAGGAAGGCGAGGAATGCCTGGCCATCGCGGGGCAGATGTCGGCCGTGCGCAAGGCGCTGGACAGCGCCTACGTGCGCATGACGGTGTGCTTCATGGAGCAGGAGCTGTCGGCGCGCCTGGGCGACAAGCCCGCCGCGCGGGCCGACCTCGGCCACATGCTCGACAACGTCGAGACCCTGCTGGGCAAGATCCGGTAACGATTCCTTGTTGCGGGCAGGGATTCGCCTGCATAGATTGCGCGCGACGGCCCGCTCCGGCCGTTGCCACACAAGGAAGTCCCATGAAGAACGCTCTCCTGGCCACCGCGCTCGCGCTCGCCGCCGGCACGGCCTTCGCGCACAACTGCCCGAACGAGATGAAGGCGATCGACGCCAAGCTCGCCGCCAACCCCAAGTTGGCCGACGCCGACGCCGCCAAAGTCAAGCAGCTGCGCGCCGACGGCGAGGCCGCGCACAAGGCCGGCAAGCACGATGATTCGATGAAGGCGCTCGGGGAAGCGAAGAAGATCCTCGGCATCTGACCCCTCGTGCGCGGCTACGATGCCGCGCATGAGCGCCTTCCCCCACCTCCTCGCCCCGCTGGACCTCGGCTTCACCACGCTGCCCAACCGCGTGCTGATGGGCAGCATGCACACCGGCCTGGAAGACGGCCGCAAGCATTTCCCGGCGATGGCCGCGTTCTTCGCCGAACGCGCGCGCGGCGGCGTGGGGCTGATGGTCACCGGCGGCTTCGCGCCCAACATCGAGGGCTGGGCCAAGCCCTTCGCCGGCACGTTGGCGACTTCGGGCGCGGCACGGCGCCACAAGCTGGTCACCGACGCCGTGCACGCCGAGGGCGGCAGGATCGCGCTGCAGATCCTGCACACCGGGCGCTACGGCTACCACCCGCTGTGCGTCGCACCCTCGCGCATCCAGAGCCCGATCTCGCCGTTCACACCGCGTGCGCTCGGCGCAGGCGGCATCGAGCGGCAGATCCGCGCCTTCGTGCGCTGCGCCAGGCTGGCCCGCGAGGCCGGCTACGACGGCGTCGAGGTGATGGGTAGCGAGGGCTACTTCATCAACCAGTTCCTCGTCACGCACACCAACCAGCGCACGGACGACTGGGGCGGCTCGTACGAGAACCGCATGCGCCTGCCGGTGGAGATCGTGCAGCGCGTGCGCGAGGCGGTGGGCAAGGACTTCATCCTCATCTACCGCCTGTCGATGCTCGACCTGATTCCCGACGGCAGCTCGTGGCCCGAGGTGGTCACGCTGGCGAAGGCGGTGACGGCGGCGGGCGCGACGATCCTCAACACCGGCATCGGCTGGCACGAGGCACGCATCCCGACCATCGCCACCAGCGTGCCGCGCGGCGCCTTCGCCTGGGTGACGAAGAAGATGCGCGAGGAGCTGCGCGCTGCGGGCCTGAGCATCCCGCTCGTCACCAGCAACCGCATCAACATGCCCGAGGTGGGCGAGCAGATCCTCGCCGACGGCTGCGCCGACATGGTCAGCCTGGCGCGCCCGCTGCTCGCCGACCCCGACTTCGTCGCCAAGGCGAAGGCCGGTCGCAGCAGCGACATCAACACCTGCATCGCCTGCAACCAGGCCTGCCTGGACCACACCTTCCAGCTCAAGATCGCCAGCTGCCTGGTCAACCCGCGCGCCGGGCACGAGACCGAACTGGTGCTGCAGCGCGCGCCGGCGCGCAAGCGCTACGCGGTGGTCGGCGCCGGGCCCGCCGGCCTGGCCGCATCGACCACGCTGGCCGAACGCGGCCACGAGGTGCATCTGTTCGATGCGGCGGCGCAGATCGGCGGCCAGTTCAACATGGCGAAGAAGATCCCGGGCAAGGAGGAGTTCAGCGAGACCCTGCGCTACTTCGGCGGCCGGATCGAGCAGGCCGGCGTGACGCTGCACCTGAACACACGCGCGACCGCGGAAGCGCTGGTCGCGGGCCGGTTCGACGCCGTGCTGCTGGCCACCGGCGTGGTCGCGCGCGACCCGAAGATCCCCGGCCAGGACGGCCACAACGTGCTGAGCTACATCGACGTGCTGCTGCACGGCAAGCCGGTGGGCGAGCGCGTCGCGGTGATCGGCGCCGGCGGCATCGGCTTCGACGTGGCCGAGTTCCTCGTCACGCCGGCAGGCCACTCGCCGACGCTGAACCTGCCCGAGTGGCTGGCCGAATGGGGGGTGGCCGACCCCGCCACGGTGCGCGGCGGCGTGGTTCGCGCCAAGCCCGCACCGCCGGCACGCCGGGTGACGCTGCTGCAGCGCAAGGCCGGCAAGCTCGGCCGTGGCCTGGGCAAGACCACCGGCTGGATCCACCGCGCCGCGCTGCAGATGAAGCAGGTGGAGATGATCGGCGGCGTGAACTACGAGCGCATCGGGCCGCAGGGCCTGTTCGTCACGTATGGCGAGAAGCGCCAGGATGGCCAGCTGATCGAGTGCGACACCGTGGTGCTGTGCGCCGGCCAGGAGCCGCTGCGCGAGCTCGAAGCACCGTTGCGCGCGGCCGGTGTCGCGGTGCACCTGATCGGCGGCGCGCACGAGGCCTCGGAGCTCGACGCCAAGCGCGCCATCGACCAGGGCACGCGGCTGGCCGCGTCACTCTGATGCGGTCAACGGCAGCTTCATGATCCAGAAGCCGGCGCCGCGCTGCAGGTGCTTCACGGCGCCCAGGCGCTCGTAGAACCCCGGCCCGTCGGTGCCGAACCACAGCTGCTCGAAGCCCAGGCCCGCCGCCTGCCGGGCCATCGCCTTCACCAGCATCGAGCCGATGCCCTGCCCGCGCCGCTCGGGCACGACCACCATCGCGGCGAGCCACGGGTAGAGCTCGGGCAGCGAGTCGTCGTCGTTGTCGATCAGGTGCACGCAGCCCAGCGGTGTGGCGTCGTCTGGGCCTTCCAGCGCAATCAGGCTGGCGAGCACGCGCCCCGGCGCGGCACGCCCGCCGAAGGCGTCGGCAAGTTCGGCTCGGGTCATGCCGTCCTTCGCGTCGGCCCAGAATTCGCGCCAGACGAGGCCGGCGACGAATTCGACATGCTGCGGGTGGCGAGACAGGTCGTCGACGATCGCCGCCATGCCTGCCCCCGCCTGCCTTGTGATCAGGTCGCCGGCTTGTCCGACAGCGCCTTCATGTTGTCCTTGAGCTCCTGGCTCATCGGCGCCTGCAGGTTGATGCCCTTGGGCGGGATCGGCGACTCGAACCACTTCTTGTAGAGCTTCTCGAACTCGCCGCTCTTCATCAGGTTGGCGATGGTGTCGTCGACCAGCTTCTTGAACGACGGGTCGTCGCGGCGCAGCATGATCGCGTAGGGCTCGACCTGGATCGCCTCGCCGACCACCGCGAGCTCGGCCGGGTTCTGCGAGCTGGCCTTCAGGCCGTAGAGCAGGATGTCGTCCATCGCGAAGGCGACGGCGCGGCCGGTCTGCACCATCAGCGCCGACTCGGCGTGGTCCTTGGCGCCGAGCAGGTCGATGCCGAGCTTCTGTTCTTCGTTGAGGTTGCGGATGATCTTGAAGTTGGTCGTGCCGGTGGTCGACACCACCTGCTTGCCCTTCAGGTCATTCAGCGATTTCACCGGCGTGCCGGCCTTCACCAGGAAGCGCGTGCCGGTGTAGAAGTAGTTGGTGGCGAAGGCGACCTGCTTGGCGCGCTCGCTGTTGTTGGTGGTCGAGCCGCACTCGATGTCGATGGTGCCGTTGACCAGCAGCGGGATGCGGTTGGCCGAAGTCACCGCCTGCGTGTTGACCTTCAGGTCGGCGCGGCCGGTGGCCTTCTTGACCTCGTCGACGATCTTGCCGCAGATCTCCCAGCCGAAGCCCACAGGCTGGGCCTTGTCGTCGAGGTAGCTGAACGGGATCGACGACTCGCGGTAGGCCACGGTGATGGCGCCGCTGGCCTTGGCCTTGTCGAGCGTGGACTGGGCCTGCGCGGCCAGCGGCAGGGCGCAGGCAGCGGCGAGGGTGGCGAGAGCGAAGTTGCGCATGGGTCGGATTCCTTTGTGCAGGAGGGTTTCGGCAGCCGGTCGCCGCCGCAAGAAACATGCTAGCCGGCCGTGCCGGTTTGTCACTCGGTGACTTTCACACCCTTCCAGAACGCGACCCGGCCCTTGATCTCGCGGGCCGCGTCGCTGGGCTCGGGGTAGTACCAGACGGCATCCGGGTTCACGTCGCCGTCGACGAACAGGCTGTAGTAGTGCGCCTGGCCCTTCCAGGGGCAGCTCGTTCGGTGGTTGCTGAAGCTGACGTACTCGCGCTTCAGGCTGCTCTCGGGGAAGTAGTGGTTGCCTTCCACCACCACCGTGTCGTCGCTCTCGGCGATGACCACGCCGTTCCAGATCGCTTTCATGCAGTCTCCTTGGGAAGCCTCAAGCGTAGCGCGACAGCGCGCTCTTCAGGCGCAGGGCGATCGCGGCGGCCAGCGCCTTGTCGCCGGCGACCGTCACGCTGTCGCCGTGGCGCAGGATGTCCATGGTCAGTTCGGTGGCATCGGCGTAGGGCACCTGCAGTTCGTAGCGGCCGTCGGCGAGGTGCCGAGCCTTCTGCTGCGGGTGCCATTCTTCGCTGGCCACCCACTGTGCCGCGTCGGCGTCGAACAGCAGCGTGGCCCATTTCACCTTGGTGTCGCCGCCGCCGTAGATGCCGTAGCCGGCGTCCAGCGCTGCCTCCAGTTCGCGCACCGGCACGTTCTTCGCCTTGGTCTCGAGCAGCTTGGCCTCGCGCACCGCATCGAGCGCGAAGCGGCGCAGCCCGTCGCTGGCATGGCACCAGGCGTCGAGGTACCAGGTGCCGCGGTAGTGCACCAGCCGCTGCGGCGACACCTCGCGTTCGCTCTCCCGGCGGTCGCTGCGCTTGAAGTAGCGCAGCCAGATCCGCCGCCGCTGCACCAGCGCACTGCCGAGCAGCTCGAACCAGCGGCTGGGCACGCGCCGCCGCGCCGTGCCGATCACCTTGATGCGCCGCATCAGCTCGCGCGACTCGGCCGCGTCGGCGCCGAGCATGCCCTGCAACCGCTCGAGCATCGGCTGCAGGTGACGGGACAGCACGCCGTCGTCGTCGAGCCCAGCGAGCAGCTGGTGCATGGTCAGCAGCGCGTGGATCTCGTTCTCGCTGAACCACATGCCCGGAAGCTCGTGGCGCTCGCCACGCGCGGCGGCGGCATCGAAGCGGTAGCCGTTGTCGAAGGCGTCGTAGACGATCGGCGCGTTCAGGCGGTCGCGCAGGTACTGCAGGTCGCGCTTGAGCGTGGCCGGCGACACGTCGAGTTCCTCGCGCAGCGCGGCGAAGCTGACGCAGCCGCGGCTGCGCAGCAGCAGTTCGATCTTGTAGAAGCGTTCGGTGCGGTCCATACGGGGTGTCTACGGTGAAGGTAGCTCACCCGGTGAGCCAGCCGGGGCGAGCTTACCCCGAGTTCGCGGCACCTCGGTGGCTCACGTGTTGAGCCACCTGGCCGGAACACTGCCTTCCATGCCGCAGCCCGCGGCGCCACTGCGAGAACCGCCATGACGACCGAATTCACCCATGACCTGCCCCTGGGCAGCACGCTCACCGCGCACGAGCACATCGGCTTCGAGCTCGGCTGGGACTACGCCCACCACGGCCTGACGCCGCCGGCGCCCTACGACCAGGAGCCCTCCAGCCTGCGCCACGGCCTGCTCGCGGGCCAAGCCGCCTTCGGCACCCGCACGCTGCTGGCCACGCGCCACGTGCGCAAGTGGCTGCAATTGCGCCTGCACGCCTGGCTGCGCGGGCGCAGCGTCGAGCTGGTGCAGGTCACACCCAACCACCTGCAGCAGATCGAGGTGAGCCACTGCCCGATCACGCGGGTAGCGCTGTCCACCGCCACGCTGGAATCCACCGACGCCTCGGTCGACCGGGTGCGCAACGACGCCGGCTACGCCGCCGGCAACCTGGCCGTGATGAGCACCAAGGCGAACCACGCCAAGGCGGCCCACGGCTTCCGCGACGCGCTGCGTTTCGTGCGCGACATGGAGGCCGCCAACAGCGCCGGCGAAGGCGGCCTGACCGTGGCGCAATGGGCGCGTGTGGCCGTGCTGTGCAGCTTCGTCGAGCCGCTGTCGCACGAAGAGGCCTCCTCGCTGCCGATGCTGGTGCTGCCGCCGAACCGGCTGCGGCTGTTCAACCCGATCCAGGCGCTGCAGGCTTTCGTCGGCCGCCAGCTGCTGACAGAAGGCTGGAGCCAGCGCATCGCCCGCTTCGAGGTGCTGCTGCCCGGCAAGCCCGCGCGGCGCGCGTTCCAGATGTTCTTCCATGCCCTGCTGCCGCGCGTTCTCGAAGCCGGCCGGACCGACGAGCCGCAGCGCGCCCGCTGGGCGGTGGAAGACGCCTGGCGCAACCCGCTGGTGATGAAGCGCTGGACGGCCTTCGCCCGGCTGGTCACGCCGGCGCAGTGCGAAGCCGTGCTGGCCCGCGCCGCCGCCCGCCACCTGGGCACCCAGCGCATCACCCAGATCGCCACCGCACAAGCCACCGAGGGCTGGAACCTGGAGTCGCGCGGCTACGTGCCGCACGCGGTGCTGATGCGCCGCGCCAGCGTCCCGCCGCGGCAGGCCAGTCTGCCCCTGTGACCGCCATGTGAGCGCCCACCCCTGCTGACACGACGTTGTCAGCAGGGGTCTGTCAGCATGACGGCGATTCGAACCCCTCAGGGTCAACCCGATGTCCATGCTGACCACTCGGTCATTAAGTCGCCAAGTAAATCATTCGTTTGATTTACTTGATAGCATCGCGGCCATGACCGAGATCAACCCCGCCCGCCCCCGCGCGCCGCGAAGCGATGGCGAGCAGTCGCGCGAGCGCCTGCTGCACGCCGCACTTGCGCTGTTCGCGCAGCAGGGCTTCGCCAAGACTTCGACACGCGAGATCGCCGAGGCCGCCGGTACCAACCTGGCGGCCATCAAGTACTACTTCGGCGACAAGGCCGGGCTGTACCGCGCCGTGTTCTTCGAGCTGCAGTCGGCGCCCGAAGAAGAGATCCAGCGCTTCGGCGGCGCACAGTTGAGCCTGCGCGACGCCTTGCGCGGCCTGTACATCGGCCTGATCGAGCCGCTCAAGCAGGGCGAGCTGACCACGCTGTGCATGAAGCTGCACATGCGCGAGATGCTCGAGCCCACCGGCCTGTGGGCCGAGGAGATCGACAAGGGCATCCGGCCGATGCACGAGGCGCTGGTCGAGGTGCTGTGCCGGCATGTGGGCGTCGCCCGTCCCGACGACGAGATCCAGCGTCTGGCGGTGTGCGTGGCTGCGCTCGGCGTGCATCTGCACGTCGGCCGCGACGTCACCGATGCCCTGGCGCCCAGCCTCAACGCCACGCCCGACGCGCTGGACCGCTGGCTCGAAAGGCTGGTGATGTACGCCGAGGCCATGGTCGCGGCCGAGGTGCAGAGGCGCCAAAGCACCGGCTGACCGCGCTGTTTTCGACAGGGAGAACAACAAGCATGAACGAACCGACCCCCCCGAACCGCCGCGGCGCTGCTGTGTCGGCGCTGCTGGCCGCTCTGGCCCTCGCAGGCTGCGCCGGCCTGGCGCCGGCGACGACGCCCACCGCGCCGCCGGCCCCGGCCGCGCAATGGCAGGCGCCGCTGCCGGCGTCCGACCCCGCCGCCGAGCTCAAGCGCTGGTGGCAGCAGTTCAATGACCCGTTGCTGGCCCAGCTGATCGAGTCGGCGCAGTCCGCCAGCCCGACCATCGCCTCCGCCCGGTCGCGCATCGAGCAGGCCCGCGCCGCGCGCGTGGCCGGCGGCGCCGCGCTCGGCCCGACGCTGGGCGCCAGCGCCAGTGCCTCGCGCGGCCGCTTCGACCTCGCCACGCCGGTGGGCACCAGCGCCGGCGCGGGGCTGCAGGCGGCGTGGGAGATCGACCTGTTCGGTGCCAACCGCGCCGGCAGGGACGCTTCGCAGGCCCGCCTCGATGGCGCGCAGGCGCTGTGGCACGACGCGCGCATCTCGGTGGCCGCCGAGACGGCGTCGAGCTACCTCGGGCTGCGCGCCTGCGAGGCGCAGCTCGCGCAGACCGAGTTTGACGCCGCCTCGCGCGCCGAAACGGCGCGCTTGACCGATCTGGCCGCCAAAGCCGGCTTCCAGGCCCCGGCCAGCGCCGACCTGGCACGTGCCAGCGCCGCGCAAGGCAACGCCTCGCTCACCCAGCAACGCGCGGCTTGCGACCTGGCGGTGAAATCGCTGGTCGCGCTGACCGCGCTGGCCGAGCCGGACCTGCGTGCAAAGCTGCAAGCCGGGCGCGCGCAGCTGCCGCAGCCGGCGCAGATCGGCGTCAGCCAGGTGCCGGCCCAGGTGCTGGCGCAGCGACCCGACCTCGCCAACGCAGAGCGTGAACTCGCCGCCGCTGCGGCCGATGCGGCGCAGGCCCGCGCCCAGCGTTACCCGCGCATTGCGCTGGCCGGCAACATCACGCCCTCGCGCTTCGAGACCGGTGGCATCAGCACCAGCGGCACGCTGTGGAGCATCGGCCCGGTCAGCGTGAGCCTGCCGATCCTCGACGGCGGCGTGCGCCGCGCGAACGCCGAGGCGGCCCAGGCCCGCTACGACGCCGCCGCGGTGAACTACGCCGCCAGCCTGCGCACCGCGGTGCGCGAGGTCGAGTCGGCACTCGTCGCACTGCAGAGCACCGCCGGCCGCGGCGACGACGCACGCACCGCCGCCGAAGGCTTCGAGCGCTCCTACCGCGCCGTCGAATCGCGCTACCGCGGCGGCTTGGCCAGCCTGTTCGAGCTGGAAGACGCCCGCCGCACCGCGGTGGCCGCGCAGTCCGCGCTGATCGAGCTGCAGCGCGAACGTGTCGCTGCCTGGATCTCACTGTACCGAGCGCTCGGTGGCGGCTGGACGCCCGCCGAGCCGGCGCAGGCGGAAGCGACCCCGAACCCCCGCAGCTGAATCGCCCCTTGAATCCTTGCCAAAGGCCCACGAGGCCTGCGGCACCACCGAGATGAACACCATGCCCACCTCGACCCGACTGCTCCTCGTCGCCACGCCCCTGGCCGTGGCCCTGGCCGCCGCGCTGATCACCGTCAGCGTCTACGCCGCCGACAAGCCGGCCGCCTCCGCGCCGGTCAAGCCGGCACTGACCGTCACCGTCACCAGCCCGCAGACCGCCAACGTGCCGGTGAAGATCAACGCCAACGGCAACATCACCGCCTGGCAGGAAGCCAGCGTCGGCACCGAGGCCAACGGCCTGCGCCTGGCCGAGGTGCGCGTGAACGTCGGCGACGTGGTCAAGCGGGGCCAGGTGCTCGCCACCTTCGCCGCCGACACCCTGAGTGCCGAGCTGGCGCAGACGCGTGCCGCCGTCGCCGAGGCCGAGGCCACGCTGGCCGAAGCCGCCGCCAATGCGCAGCGGGCCCGCGAGCTGCAGACCACCGGTGCGCTGTCGGCGCAGCAGATCAACCAGTACCTCACCGCCGAGCGCACCGCGCAGGCACGGCTCGAAGCGCAACGCGCCGCCGCGAAGACTCAGCAATTGCGGCTGGCGCAGACGCAGGTGCTGGCGCCCGACAACGGCGTCATCTCGGCGCGCAGCGCCACCGTCGGCGCGGTGCTGCCGGCCGGCCAGGAGCTGTTCCGCCTGATCCGCGGTGGCCGCCTCGAATGGCGCGCCGAAGTGCCGGCCGCAGACCTCGTGCAGCTCAAGGCCGGCGTGCCGGCGAGCGTCACGCCGGCCGGCGGCAGCGCCATCGTCGGCAAGATCCGCATGGTCGCGCCCACGGTCGACCCCGCCACGCGCAACGGCATCGTCTACGTCGACCTGCCGCAGCCCGGCTCGGCGCGGGCCGGCATGTTCGCGCGCGGCGAGTTCGAGATCGGCAACGCGCAGGGCCTGTCGCTGCCGCAGAGCGCCGTGGTGCTGCGCGACGGCTTCAGCTACGTGCTGCGAGTCGGGCCAGACGCCAAGGTCACGCAGACCAAGGTGACGGTGGGCCGGCGCTGGGCCGACCGCATCGAGATCACCGGCGGGCTGGACAAGGCCGCGCGCGTGGTCGCTGCGGGCGGCGGCTTCCTCGGCGACGGCGACACCGTGCGCGTGGTCGAGGCGTCCCCGGCCGCCGTGCCGGCGCAGAAGACCGCGTCGAAGTAAGGAGCCGGCCATGGCAATCAACGTTTCCTCCTGGTCGATCCGCAACCCCACGCCATCGATCCTGCTGTTCGTGATGCTCACGCTCGCCGGCCTGCTGGGCTTCCGGGCGATGAAGGTGCAGAACTTCCCGGACATCGACCTGCCGATGGTCACCGTCACCGCCTCGCTGCCCGGCGCCTCGCCGGGGCAGCTCGAGACGGAGGTCGTGCGCAAGATCGAGAACTCGCTGGCGACCGTGCAGGGCCTCAAGCACATGTACGCCACCATCCAGGACGGCACGGCCACGCTGACGGCGGAGTTCCGCCTCGAAAAATCCACCCAGGAAGCGGTGGACGACGTGCGCGATGCCGTCTCGCGCGTGCGCTCCGACCTGCCCGCCGACCTGCGCGACCCGGTCATCAGGAAGGTCGACCTCGCCGGCACGCCCATCCTCACCTACACCGTCGCCTCGCAGAAGATGGACGACGAGGCGCTGTCCTGGTTCGTCGACAACCAGGTCACCAAGGCGATGCTGTCGGTGCGCGGCGTGGGTGCGGTCTCGCGCGTGGGCGGCGTGACGCGCGAGGTGCGTGTCGAGCTCGATCCGGCGCGGCTGCTGGCCCTGAACGCCACCGCCGCCGACATCTCGCGCCAGCTGCGCCAGGTGCAGCAGGAAGCCTCCGGCGGCCGCACCGATCTGGGTGGCGCCGAGCAGTCGGTGCGCACCATCGCCACCGTGCAGTCGGCCGAGGAGATGGCGGCGCTCGAAGTGGCGCTGTCCGACGGGCGGCGCATCCGCCTCGACCAGGTCGCCAAGGTGCACGACACCGTGGCCGAGCCGCGCTCGGCGGCGCTGCTCAACGGCAAGCCGGTGGTCGGCTTCGAGATCGTGCGCTCGCGCGGCGCCAGCGAGATCGAGGTGACGCGCGACGTGCGCGCCACGCTCGACAAGCTCAAGGCCGAGCACGCCGACATCACCATCACCGAGGCCTTCAACTTCGTCGACCCGGTCGAGGAGAACTTCGACGGCTCGATGAAGCTGCTCTACGAAGGCGCGGCGCTGGCCGTGCTGGTGGTGTTCCTGTTCCTGCGCGACTGGCGCGCCACCTTCGTGTCGGCGGTGGCGCTGCCGCTGTCGGCGATCCCGACCTTCTTCGTGATGCACCTGATGGGCTTCACGATCAACGTGGTGACGCTGCTGTCGCTGTCGCTCGTCGTCGGCATCCTGGTCGACGACGCCATCGTCGAGATCGAGAACATCATGCGCCACCTGCGCATGGGCAAGACGCCGTTCCAGGCGGCGATGGAGGCGGCAGACGAGATCGGCCTGGCGGTGATCGCCACCACCTTCACGCTGATCGCCGTGTTCCTGCCCACCGCCTTCATGGCCGGCATCCCGGGCAAGTTCTTCGTGCAGTTCGGCTGGACGGCAGCGATCGCGGTGTTCTTCTCGCTCGTCGTCGCCCGCATGCTGACGCCGATGATGGCCGCCTACATCCTGAAGGCGCCCAAGCACGAGGAGCGCGAGCCGCGCTGGCTGTCCGTCTACATGGGCTGGGCGAAGTGGTGCCTGAAGCACCGCTTCCTCACGCTGCTCGGCGCCGCGGTGTTCTTCTTCGGTTCCTTCGCGCTGGTGCCGCTGCTGGCCACCGGGTTCATTCCGCCGGACGACCTGTCGCAGACGCAGGTGACGGTGACGCTGCCGCCGGGCAGCACCCTGAAGGAAACCTACGCCGCGGCCGAGCAGGCGCGCGAGCTCGTGCAGAAGAACCCGCACGTCAAGCTCGTCTACACCGCCATCGGCGGTGGCGCGGCCGGCTCCGACCCCTTCGCCGGCGGCGGCCTGCCCGAAGTGCGCAAGGCCGTGCTGACGATCAACATGACGCACCGCAATGACCGGCCGGGCCTGTCCAAGCAGGACCTGGAGTCGCAGCTGCGCGACGCCGTCGCCGTGCTGCCCGGCGCGCGCGTCAAGGTGGGCCTGGGCGCATCGAGCGAGAAGTACGTGCTGGTGCTGGCCGGCGAAGATGGCCGCGCCCTGGGCGAACACGCCGCCAAGGTGGAGCGCGAATTGCGCACCATCCCCGGCATCGGCGCGGTCACGTCCACCGCCAGCCTGGTGCGCCCCGAGCTGATCGTGCGGCCCGACTCCGCACGCGCTGCCGACCTGGGCGTGACGTCGTCGGCCATCGCCGACACGCTGCGCATCGCCACCAACGGCGACTACGACCAGGGCCTGGCCAAGCTCAACCTCAGCCAGCGCCAGGTGCAGGTGGTGGTCAAGCTGGCCGACGAGGCACGCGGCGACCTCGATCTGCTGTCGCGCCTGCCGGTGCCCGGCGCACGCGGCCCGGTGCCGCTGTCCAACGTGGCCACCCTGGCGATCGACTCCGGCCCGGCCGAGATCGCGCGCTACGACCGGCTGCGCAACGTGAACTTCGAGATCGAGCTGAACGGCCAGCCGCTGGGCGAGGTCGAGAAGCGCGCCTTCGAGCTCGACAGCCTGAAGAAGCTGCCCGCCGGCGTGATCACCACCTCGGTGGGCGACGCCGAGGCCATGGGCGAGCTGTTCGACAGCTTCGGCCTGGCCATGGCCACCGGCATCCTGTGCATCTACATCGTGCTGGTGCTGCTGTTCAAGGACTTCGTGCAGCCGGTGACCATCCTTGCCGCGCTGGTGCTTTCGGTGCCGGGTGCCTTCCTGGCGCTGTTCCTCACCGGCACGGCGCTGTCGATGCCGTCGATGATCGGCCTGATCATGCTGATGGGCATCGCGACGAAGAACTCGATCCTGCTCATCGACTACGTGATCCTGGCGCGGCGCGACCACGGCCTGAACCGCTGGGACGCGCTGCTCGACGCCTGCCGCAAGCGCGCGCGGCCGATCGTCATGACCACCATCGCGATGGGCGCGGGCATGATGCCCATCGCCCTGGGCCTGGGCGTGGACCCGAGCTTCCGCTCGCCGATGGCCATCGTCGTGATCGGTGGGCTGATCACCAGCACGTTCCTCAGCCTGCTGGTCGTCCCGGTGGTCTTCACCTTCGTCGACGACGTGGTGCAGTGGGTCGGCCGACACGCGCACCGCCACCGCACCGCCGCCGATACCCCGGCGCCGGCCGGAGCCGGCGGAACTTCGCCCGGCCCGGCGGATCCTCACTGAGCCCTTGGCCGCCTGCGCACGAGAACCGACATGCCACCCATCCGCACCCTCACCGCCCTGTGCCTGACGGCCGCGCTGGCCGCGCCTGCGGCACGCGCCGACAGCCCGATCCCCGCACCGGCCGCCTCGGCCCCGGCCGAACTGGCCGGCGTGCCGTTCGGCACGATGGACTTCGACTGGCGCGACGAGTCGCGCAGCCGTTCGGTGCCGGTGCGCCTGTACCTGCCCGACGCCGCTGCGGCCGGCAAGCCGGTGCCGCTGGTGGTGTTCTCGCACGGCATCGGCGGCTCGCGCATGGGCTACAGCTACCTCGGCCGCTACTGGGCCAGCCAGGGCTACGCCAGCCTGCACCTGCAGCACGTCGGCAGCGACCGCAACCTGTGGGCCGGCAACCCGTTCGGGCTGGTCGGCCGGCTGCGCGACGCCGCGCAGGACAAGGAGGCCATCGCGCGCGTGCTCGACCTGCACTTCGCGCTCGACCAGTTGCTCGCCGGCCCGCTGGCTTCGCGCATCGATGCCGACCGCATCGTCGCGGCCGGGCATTCCTACGGCGCCAACACCACGCTGCTGGCCGCCGGCGCCCAGGTCGAGCGCGCTGGCCAGAAGCTGGACTTCCGCGACGCGCGCATCAAGGCGGCGATCATCCTGTCGGCGCCGCCCTTCTACGGCGAGACCGACCCGGCGAAGGTCCTCGCCGGCATCACCGTGCCCACGCTGCACGTCACCGCCACCGAAGACATCATCCGCATCCCGGGCTACTACTCGGGGGCAACCGACCGCGTCGCGGTGTTCGACGCCACCGGCAGCCCGCGCAAGGCGCTGGCGGTGTTTGCCGGCGGCTCGCACAGCATGTTCACCGACCGCAGCGGCACCGGCGGCATGGCGCTGAACCCGAAGGTGAAGGACGCCACACGCGCGCTGTCGCTGGCCTTCCTGAAGGACGTGTTCGACGGCGAGGACGCTGCGCTTCGTCAATGGCCGGCGCAGTTCGCCGGCATCGTGGCGCGCTACACGCGGCTCGGCCTGTAAGCTGCCGCGGGTGAACACCCGCGACCCGCGACTCGACGAGCACCATGCCCTGGTGGACGCTCTGCAGCGCTCGCTGGGCGAGGGCACCGAACGCATCGAGACGCACATCTCCACGCTGCTGCTGGCCGGCGGCTTCGCCTACAAGCTGCGCAAGCCGCTGGCGCTGGGTTTCCTCGACTTTTCCACCGCCGGTCGGCGCCGCGCCGACTGCGAAGAAGAGCTGCGCCTGAACCGCCGCACCGCGCCGCAGCTCTACCTCGACGTGCTGCCGGTGTTCGGCCCGGCCGCGCAGGCGCGTTTCGGCCGCGCCGATGAAGCCGGCGAGCCGATCGACTGGCTGCTGCGCATGCGCCGCTTCGACAACGACGGCCTGCTCGACCGGCTGGCCGCGCGCGGCGAACTGACCGATACGCTGATCGACGCCCTGGCCGCCCGCGTGGCCTCGTTCCACGACACGTTGCCAGCTTCGCCCGCCGCCTTCGGCGACCCGCAGGCCGTGCTGAGCTGGGCACGCGCCAACTTCGACGCGCTCGGCGGCGAGGCGCCGGCGGCGTTGCGCGAGTGGACCGAGCGCGAGTTCGCGCGCATCGCCCCGCTGCTCGCGCTGCGGCGCGCGCAGGGTTTCGTGCGCGAGGGCCATGGCGATCTGCACCTGGGCAACATCGTGCGCATCGACGGCGAGCCGCTGCCCTTCGACGGCATCGAGTTCAACGCCGCGCTGCGCCACACCGACACGATGGCCGACCTGGCCTTCACCTTCATGGACCTGTGGCGACATGGCCTGCCGCGGCTGGCATGGCGCTTCGCCAGCGGCTACGCCGAGCACACCGGCGACTACGGCGGCCTGGCGCTGCTGCCCTTCTTCGCCGTCTACCGCGCTCTGGTGCGGGCGCAAGTCGCGTCGCTGCGCCTCGGGCAGGCCGGCAACGAGAACGCGAGCGCCGCGGCACGCGCAGCGCTGGCGCGCGACCTGCGCGTCGCCGGCGAGCTCTCGCACTTGCCGCAGGCCCAGCCGAAGCTCGTGCTGAGCTGCGGCCTGTCGGGCTCGGGCAAGAGCACGGTGGCGCTGGCCCTGCTGCAGCCGCTGGGCGCGGTGCGCATTCGCTCCGACGTGGAGCGCAAGCGCCTGGCCGGCGTGGCGATCACCGCGCGGCCGACCGACGAGCAGGCGCGGCAGCTCTACAGCCGGGCGATGAACACCCGCACCTACGCGCGGCTGCAGTCGCTGGCGCAGGCGCTGCTTCGCGCCGGCCTGAACGTGATCGTCGACGCCGCCGCGCTGCGTCGACGCGAGCGTGACGACCTGCGGGCGCTGGCCGCGGCCGAAGGCGCACGCTTCGTGCTGGTCGAGTGCACGGCGCCGGAGGCCGTGCTGCGCGAGCGCATCGCGCGGCGCATGGCGGCGGGCCACGACGCCTCCGACGCCACGCTCGAGGTGCTCGACTTCCAGCTCGGCATCCGAGAGCCGGTTGCGATCGACGAAGCCGCCCGGAGCATGCCCACCGACTGCGACGCGGCCACGCTGGCCGCGCGTTGCGAGGCGCTCGCCGAAACGCTGCGTCAGTGATCCTCGATGCGCGTGCCGTTCTGTTCGGCGAGTTCGCCGGTGTCGGCGTCCACCCAGTCGGCCAGGCCCAGCTCCTGCTCGGCCTCCTGCAGCGTCTCGCCGGGCTCGATGCTCTCTTCGCCGGCCGCATTCATGTCGTCCAGCGCCTCCTGCACGGTGGCGAAGGGGCCGAACTGCTGGTGGCCGTCGGCCGCGAGCCAGTAGTAGCCGTCGGGGTGGCGCACCACGGAGCCGCTGTCGGGCAGCGATGTGTCGGCCAGCGATGCTTCGTCGAAGCCGGGCTCCGGCGGGGTGTTCAACGCGGCTTTCAGCGACTTCATGGCACGGCCTCTTCGGGGGACGTGTCCATCCTAGTCCCGCCAGGTCGGGCCGTGTTGCATTGAATCAAGCCGTCACTCGGCGTCACTGCCGGGCGGCATACTGCGTCTGCACAACTCGCAAGGAGACCGATCCATGAGCCTGCGCCCGCTGCTCGCCCGATTCCTGATGCTGCTCGCCGTGGCGATGCTCGCCGCCTGCGCGGCCATGCCCGGGCGCGACCCGCTGCGCGTGGAGGTGGTCGGCATCGAGCCTGCCGAAGGCCAGGGCCTGGAGCTGCGCCTGGCGGTCAAGCTGCGCATCCAGAACCCCAACGACGGCGCAGTGGAGTTCGACGGCACCGCGCTCGAGCTCGACGTCAACGGCAAGACGCTGGCCACCGGCGTGAGCGACCAGAAGGGCAGCGTGCCGCGCTACGGCGAGAGCATCCTGGTGATCCCGGTGAGCATCTCGGCGATGAACGCGGTGCGCCAGGCGCTGGTGCTGGCCGACGGCACGCAGCGCGACACGATGCCCTACGTGCTGCGCGGCAAGCTCGCCGGCGGCGCCTTCGGCTCGGTGCGCTTCACCAAGGAAGGTTCGATCAACCTGGCGGCGCTGAACCGGCGCTGAGGCGCTCCATCTGCCGCCGCGGCAGACGCTGCAGCGTGCACAGCAGCGCATGGTCCACGCCGCCTTCGCACAGCGCGGCGTGGCGCTCGCGCAGGTCGGCCTGCATGCGCAGCAGCAGGTGCGCCGTGACCTCGGCATCGGCCAGTGCGCGGTGCGCGCGTCCGGCGCTGGGCAAGCCATGCCATGCGGCCAGCGTGCCCAGCTTGTGGTTCGGCGCCTCGGGGTACAGGCGCCGCGCCAGCAGCAGCGTGCAGGCGAAGGCATGTGCGTCGTCGGGCTCGCAGCCGGCGCGTACCGCTTCAGCCTGCCAGAAGCCGCGGTCGAAGGCAGCGTTGTGCGCGACCAGCGGGCAGCCGCGGGTGAAGCGCATCACCTCGTTCATCACCGCGCGCGAAGGCGGCGCCTCGGCGAGCATGGCATTGCTGATGCCGGTGAGTTGCTCGATGAAGGGCGGCACCCAGGCGCCGCTGTTCATCAGGCTCTGGAAGCGGCCGACGATGCGCCCGCCCTGCACCAGCACGGCCGCGATCTCGGTCGCACGCGCGCCTTGCGAAGGTGAGGTGCCGGTGGTCTCGAAGTCGATGACGGCGATGGTCTGCATGCGCGGCGTCAGATCGCGCCCACGCAGCCGGGCGCGCCGCAGCGGCAGCGCAGCTTGCCCTCGTGGTGCGTCTCGCCGTAGTTGACGGTGATCTCCTCGCCTGGGGCGATGTCGCGCATCGCGTAGAACTCGACGCGGCCCTGGCGGATGCGCAGCACCGCGTTGGGCTGGCAGGAGTGGTTGGTGAAGCGAAGCGGGTCGGTGGAGCCGGACGCATCGATGGCGCGCGTGTGGCTCACCTCGACGATCATGATGCGTTCCATCGTCTTCGCGCGGCGCCGCGCCTCGCGCACGCTGAGCGATTCGCCGCGGATCTCGCCGATCTTGCGCCGCGCCGGCATCGCCTCGGCCGCGAAGGCGCCGCGGCCGTCGATGCGGCTCGTGCGCACGTCGACGGCGAACTTCTGCGGGTCGGCGGGCACGCCCTTGCGGCGCGGTTCGGGGGTGGCCGCAGGCGGGGCGGGGAGCGTGTCGAGTCGAGCCATGAACCCGATTGTCGCGTCAAGCCCCGGGCACGGGGGACGCCACGCCCGAACGAGGAACTTTCGCACGCGAATGCCGTTGCGGTGTCGAAATGGCGGCTCTGCGTGCCCCTTATCGGGTTCATGACAAGGTGTGACGGTCGATAAGCTTCCCATCACGTTGTCACACCCGCAGGACCTGACCATGAACCGCCAACCGAACCGCTACCTCGCCAGCACGCAGCGCCGCCTGAGCCAGTACGGCACGGGCATCGAATGGGAGGAGCTTCCCTCCCTGACCGAGCGGCTGGTCAACGTCGACGCCCGCCGCGGCGACTTCCAGAACTCCTCCAGCTTCTCCAGCACCTGGGACGTCACCATGCCCGCCGCGCTGGACCCGCTCACCGAGAGCGGCCCGTTCCAGGAGCCGCTGCGCGGCCTGGTGACGCGCGAGCTGCGCGAGCCGGACGTGTTCCGCCACTTCTTCGCCTGAGCGCCGCCAGACGCTTCGACCGCCGCATCGGATACTCGCGGGGCGCACCTGAGCGCTCCGCCCCTTGCTCCACCTCGACGCCACCGCCACCGCCGCCCCGCTGGGCTGGCCCGCGCTGATCGACGCGCTGCGCCGCGCCTTCGCCGAAGGCTGCGAGGTCCCGCTTCGCCACACCCATCGCGTCGATGATCCCGAAGGCCGCGGCGGCACCGTGCTGCTGATGCCGGCCTGGCGGCCGGGCCGCTACCTCGGCATCAAGACCGTCACCATCTTTCCCGGCAACACCGATCGCGGTCTGCCGGGGCTGCACTCGCTCTACACGCTGTTCGACGCGCGCACCGGCGAGCCGCTCGCGCAGCTCGACGGCAACGAGATCACCTCGCGCCGCACCGCCGCGGCCTCGGCCCTCGCGGCGAGCTTCCTCGCCCGCGGCGATGCCTCGCGCCTGCTCGTGCTGGGCAGTGGCCGCGTCGCGCAGCATCTTGCGCCGGCAATGCGCACGGTGCGGCCGGTCACGCAGGTGCAGGTGTGGAACCATCGGCCCGAAGGCGCTTTGGCGCTGGCACGTCAGTGGCGCGCCGAGGGCTTCGACGCCCACGCCGCGACCGACCTGCGCAGCGCGGTCGAGCAGGCCGACATCGTCAGCTGCGCCACGCTGGCCGAAGCCCCGCTGGTGCGCGGCGAGTGGCTGCGTGAAGGCACGCACCTCGACCTGATCGGCAGCTTCACGCCGCGCATGCGCGAGAGCGACGCCGCGTGTTTCTCACGCAGCCGCGTGTTCGTCGACACCGAGGAGGTGCTGGCCAAGTCGGGCGATCTGCTCGGCGCAGTGGCCGAGGGCGCGTTCGACGCGTCGAAGTTGCAGGGCACGCTCGCGCAGCTGTGCCGAGGCGAGCGGCCCGGGCGCGGCGGCGAGCGCGAGATCACGCTGTTCAAGGCGGTGGGCAACGCGCTGGAAGACCTGGCCGCGGCCGAGCTGGTGGCCGGCGCTATGCTGGCGCGGTGAACCCGCCCCGCACCCTCCGCTACCACTGGGAAGACTTCCCTGCCGGCTCGATCCGCGAGTTCGGCGCCAAGACGGTCACGCGCGAGGCCGTGCTCGCCTTCGCCAGCGAGTTCGACCCGCAGCCCTTCCATCTCGACGACGAGGCCGCCGAGGCCTCGCTGTTCGGCAGGCTCTCCGCCAGCGGCTGGCACACCTGCGCGATGACCATGCGCATGATCTGCGACGACCACCTGCTCGAGGCCGCAAGCCTGGGCTCGCCCGGCATCGACAGCCTGCGCTGGACGCGCCCCGTCTATCCCGGCGACACCCTGCGCGTGCGGCTCGAGGTGCTGGAGGCACGGCCGATGGGCAGCCGGCCCGACGTCGGCCTGGTGCGCTCGCGCTGGCAGGTGCTCAACCAGGACGGCGAGGTCGTGCTGACCATGGAGGGCTGGGGCATGTTCCGCCGCCGGCCGGCAGGAGAAAACACCGGAGACGCGGCATGAGCGAAGCCGGCATCGAGGCCGTCACCCAGGCGCTCCTGCAGGCTCGCCGCAGCGGCCTCCCCGCCGACGCCGCGCCGCTGGCCGACGCGCTGCCCGATGCCGACGCAGCTTACGCAGTGCAGCACAGGGTGGCGCAGGCGCTCGGCTGGTTCGGCGACAACGCGCCGCGCCACTGGAAGTCCGGCGGCCCAGGGCGCAGCCAGCCGATCACCCACGCCCCGCTGCCAGCGGCGGGTGTGTGGGCCAGCCCCGGCGATGCCTCGCGCTGGCCGATGCACAGCCGGTTGGTCGAGTCGGAGATCGCGCTGCGCCTGGGCCGTGAGGTCGACGCCGAACTGGCGCGCACGCTCGACATGGACGGCGCCGCGGCACTGGTCGACGCAATGGCCGTGTCGATCGAGATCGTCGATTCGCGCTGGCAGCAAGGCCTGGCCGCGCCGGCGCTGCTGCGCCTGGCCGACCTCGCCTCGCACGCCGCGCTGGTGCTCGGCGAGTGGCAGCCCTTCGAGCGGCGCGACTGGGCGGCGCAGCGCGGCCGGCTCGGCATCGGTGAGCAGCCGGCCCTGGCCTTCCGCGGCAGCCATTCCTGCGGCGACCCGGCCTGGGTGCTGGCCGACTGGCTGCGCCACGCCACCACGCGCCACGGCCGGCTGAGCGCCGGCACGGTGGTGACCACCGGAACCTGGGCCGGCGCGCCGCCCGCCGCACCCGGCGACAAGGTGTTGCTGGCCTTCGACGGAATGGGCCAGGCCGTGACTCACTTCTGATTGGCGGCTCGCAAGTCTGAGACGGCGCGGCCCGGATGCCGGAGAATCGGCATTCCGCTCCAGAAGTTTGCGCCCAGGTCGCTGCATGCATTACCCGGATTCGAAGGACCGTTCCGCCGAACTGCTGCGCCAGGCCATCCCGATGATGGCGCAGCATCCCGCGCCGCTCCATCCGATCACCTACGCCGTCTGGTACGACTACCTGGCCGGCCGCAACGCGGGGCTGAAGGCCGAGATGGACCAGGTCGTCGCGCGGCAGGTGCCGATGAGCGATGCGCTGGTCTACACGCTGTACCGCCGCCACATCCTCGAGTCTGCTGCCGAAACCGCGCAGAAGGTGTCCGACGGGCTGCGCGCCGTCATCGACGAAGTCGGCACCACCGCCACGCTGACCGGCGAGCGCGTCTCCGAGTTCACCGCCTCGCTGCAGGAAAAGAGCGGCCGCATGGCCAGCCTGGGCATGCCGGCCAACCTGGGCGTGGAGCTCGATGCGCTGCTCACCGACTCGCGCGACACGGGTGCCAGCCTCACCACGCTGATGCAGCGGCTGCAGGCCGCCACCGCCGAACTCGCGAAACTGCGCGTCGAACTCGACCAGGCCAAGGTCGAGGCCACGCTCGACTCGCTCACCGGCGTGAGCAACCGCCGCGGCTTCGACGAGGCCATGGCGGCGTTGCTGCGCGAGCACCCGAGCGGCGAGGCCGGCCCGAGCGTGGTGCTGATCGACCTCGACCACTTCAAGCAGATCAACGACAAGTACGGCCACGTCTTCGGCGACACCGTGCTGAAGAGCATCGCGATGGCGATCCGCTCCTGCGTCAAGGGCCGCGACCTGGTGGCACGCTACGGCGGCGAGGAGTTCGTCGTGCTGCTGCCTGCCACCGCCCTGTCAGGCGCGCTCGCCTTGGCCGAGCAGATCCGCACCACCATCTCGGGCGCGCGCATCCGCCGCGGCAGCAGCAGCGAAAGCATCGGCGCGATCACCGTGTCGCTGGGCGTGTCGAGCTGGCAGCCGGGCGAGCCGATGGAAGCGCTGATCGACCGCGCCGACAAGGCGTTGTACCGCTCCAAGAGCGAAGGCCGCAACCGCGTCAGCGCGGGCGAGTAGCCGGCGGGCGCCTCGGCGCCGAGGCGCTCACCAGTCCTCGTCGTCCAGCCGGCTGGGCCGGCTGTCCTCGTCGACCAGCGTGTTACCCAGCCCCAGCAGCTCGCGCGCCCGCTGCAGCGCGAGCAGGCCGCGGTGCGAACGCTGGTGGTGGTGCAGGCCCCGCTCCATCACCCACACCACGTCGATCAGCTCGGAGCCGCCTTGCGCCAGACGCACGCGCTCGGCCAGCCGCGCGCTCGAGGGCTGCGGGTCGCAGCGCAGCGTCTCCTGGAGCTGCGCACGGGCCTGCTCCAGCACGGGCAGGTCCTCGGCCCGCGTGACGACCGGCGGCGCGGCCGCCGGGCTGCGCGAGGGCGGCAGGAACGGCCGCGTCGGCAGTTCGGTGACCGGATCGACGCGTTCGGCCACGGGCGGGCGCGGCGGGGTTGGCGGCCGAGGCAACTCGCGCGGCGCCTCGACGGGCCTGGCCACGGGCGCCGGGGCCGGATCGGGCGGCGGCGCGGGCGGCTGCATCGAATCGAGCCGCTGCGGCACTGTCTCGGCCTCGCCCTCGGCCGGCACCTCCACCGCCAGTTCGGTGATCTGCGCCTGCGCCGGCGTGAACGGCAGCTCCACCGGCGGCGGTGCCGGCGGCTCCTCCGGCGGCAGCTCGACGAAACCCATGCGCACCAGGTCCTCGAAATGGCTGGTGGCGGCCCCGGCCTTCAGCGCCAGGCTGAGCACCTCGCTCAGCGGGCGCCGGCCGTCGATCAGGAACAGGATGGTGCGATGGCGCTGCCCCAGGCCGCCGGTGCGGCGGCGCATCTCCTCATGACCCAGCGGGGTCTTGGTCGGGATGGTCGTCACGGACATGTCGGGATGATGGGCGCGGGCCGAAATGATTGTCGCAGTTCGCCCCGTCGTCACGAAGCGAGTGCCCGCGTGCGTGCGAAATCTGGCTTGACGTTGCTCATCCCGCGACGCCGCCGGATCCGGAGAATCCCTGATCCCGGACTCGCCCATGGACAACCCCGCCCCCTCGTCTGCCCTCGAAGCCGTCTTCCGAGCCCACGGCCTGTCCAAGACCTACGGCAGCGGCGAGGTGGAGGTGCGCGCGCTGCACGACGTCGACCTGGAGATCGCAAGCGGCGAGTTCGTCGTGCTGCTCGGGCCTTCGGGCAGCGGCAAGTCGACCCTGCTGAACATCCTCGGCGGGCTGGATGTGCCCAGCACCGGCGAGGTGTGGTTCGGCGACCACCGCCTCAGCGGCGCCAGCGAGGCCGAGCTGACCACCTACCGGCGCGAGCATGTCGGCTTCGTGTTCCAGTTCTACAACCTCATTCCCAGCCTGACGGTGCGCGAGAACGTGGCCCTGGTCACCGACATTGCCACCGACCCGATGCCGGTGGACGAAGCGATCGACCTGGTCGGCCTGACGCCGCGGCGCGACCACTTCCCGGCGCAGCTCTCGGGCGGCGAGCAGCAGCGCGTGGCGATCGCGCGCGCCATCGCCAAGCGTCCGCAGGTGCTGCTGTGCGACGAGCCCACCGGTGCGCTCGACTACACCACCGGCAAGCTGGTGCTGGAGGTGATCGCGCGCATCAACCGCGAGCTGCACACCACCGCCGTGGTGATCACGCACAACGCCGCCATCGCCGGCATGGCCGACACGGTCATCTCGCTGGGTGACGGCTGCGTGCAGAAGGTGCTTCACAACGAGCATCGTCTGACGCCGTCCGAGCTGTCCTGGTAGGCCCGCGATGAAGGCCCTGGACCGCAAGCTGCTGCGCGACCTGCGCCTGATGTGGAGCCAGGCGCTGACCATCGCGCTGGTGGTGGCCAGCGGCATCGGCGGCTTCATCACCAGCCTGTCGGCGGTGGACTCGCTGGCGCTGGCGCGCGACGAGTTCTACGCCGACGCGCGTTTCGCCGACCTGTTCGCCGCCGTCAAGCGCGCGCCGAATGCGCTGGCCTCGACGCTGGCCGCGCAGCCCGGCGTGGCCGAGGTGCAGACCACGGTGGAGCAGATGGTGCGTGTCGAGCTGCCCGGCGTGTCCGACCCGATCCTCGGCCAGCTGATCGGCATGGACCCGCAGCGCCCCTTCTCGCTGAACCGCGTCACGCTGGCCGCCGGCCGCGCGCTCGACGGCGCCGGCGTGCGCCGCGCCGACGGCAGCCTGGAGGTGCTGGTCTCCGAAGGTTTCGCGCAGGCCCGCGGCCTGAAGCCCGGCTCGACGCTGAAGGCGCTGGTCAACGGCAGGCAGCGCACGCTGATCGTGGTGGGCACGGCACTGTCGCCCGAGTTCGTCTTCGCCGGCCTGTGGGGCATGCCCGACCTGCGCGGCTTCGGCATCTTCTGGATGGACCGCGAGGCGCTGGCCTCGGCCTACGACATGAACGGCGCCTTCAATCGCATCGCCATCCGGCTGGCACCGGGGGCGTCGGAGCCCGCGGTCATCGACGCGCTGTCGCGCCTGCTCGCGCCTTATGGCGGGCGCCAGGTCAACGGCCGCGCCGACCAGATCTCGCACGCCATGCTCGACAACGAGATCAAGGAGCAGCGTGTGCTCGGCACCGTGCTGCCGGCGATCTTCCTGGGCGTGGCGGCCTTCCTGCTCAACGTGGTGGTGTCGCGCCTGGTGGCCACGCAGCGCGAACAGATCGCCGCGCTGAAGGCACTGGGCTACCCGAACCGCGACATCGCCGCGCACTACCTCAAGCTGGTGATGCTGATCGTCGCGGTCGGCCTGCTGCTGGGCATGGTCGTCGGCGACCGGCTGGGCACGATGTTCACCGGCCTGTACACCGAGTTCTTCCGCTTTCCGCGCTTCGAGCATCACATGGCGCCCTGGCTGCTGCTGGTGAGCATGGGCATCACGGTGGCCACCGCGGTGGCCGGCACGCTGAACGCGATCCTGGCCACCGTGCGGCTGGCGCCGGCCGAGGCCATGCGCCCGCCCGCGCCGGGCCGCTACCGGCGCACGCTGCTCGAGCGGCTGGGCATCCGGGGGATGAGCCCCGCGCTGCGCATGATCATCCGCAACATGGAGCGCCGCCCCTGGCGCACCACGATCTCGATCGGCGGCGTGGCCGCTGCGGTGGCCATCGTCGTGCTCGGCAACTTCTTCCGCGACGCCATCGAGTACATCGTCGACGCCCAGTTCAACGTGGCGATGCGCAGCGACGTGGCGGTGTGGATGGTCGAACCCGGCGACGACATCGCGCGGCTCGACCTGGCCCGCCTGCCCGCGGTGACGCAGGTCGAATCGACCCGCTTCGTGCCCGTCACCTTCCGCCACGGCCACCGCAGCGAGCGCAGCCTGATCCGCGGCTACGACGGCCGCGCCGTGCTGTACCGCGTGGTCGACGCCGAGAACCACGCCACCACGCTGGAAGGCATGGGCCTGGTCATCACCGACCGCCTGGCCGACAAGCTCGGCGTGCGCGTGGGCGACACGCTGCTCGCCGAGGTGGAGGAAGGCCGGCCGCGCAGCGTGGCGCTGACGGTCGGCGCCACGGTGCGCGAGATGATGGGCCTGAACGCCTACATGGACCGCGAGGCGCTGAACCGCGCGCTCGGCGACGGCGATCTGTCCAGCGGCTACGTGCTGGCCGTCGAACGCGACCGCGAGGAAGGGCTGCTCGAGGCGATCAAGTCGCTGCCGCGCGTGGCCGGCGCCTTCAGCAAGGCGACCATGCTGCGCAACATGCAGGAGATCAGCGCGCGCAACGTGCGCATCATGAGCACCATCCTGACCGCCTTTGCCGCGGTGATCGCGGTCGGCGTGGTCTACAACAACGCGCGCATCGCGCTGGCCGAGCGCGGCTGGGAGCTGGCCTCGCTGCGCGTGCTCGGTTTCACGCGCGCCGAGGTGTCGGCACTGCTGCTGGGCGAGCTGGCCATCGTCATCGGCGTCGCGCTGCCGCTGGGCATGGCGCTGGGCTTCGGCCTGGTGCACCTGATCTCGGGTCTGCTGGCCTCCGACCAGTTCTACTTTCCGGTGGTGATCCTGCCGCGCACCTATGCCTGGGCGGCGCTGTGCGTGCTGGCCGCCGGCGTGGTCAGCGCGCTGATCGTGCGACGCCGCATTGACACGCTCGACATGGTCGGCGTGCTGAAGACAAGGGAATGACAACATGAAGAAGAGCACCTGGATCATCGGAAGCGCGGCCACGCTGGCCATCGCCTCGTTGCTCGGCTGGGCCTTCGCGCCGCGGCCGCTGGAGGTCGAAGTGGCCAGCGTCACCGAGGGTTCCTTCGAGACCTCGATCGAGGAAGACGGCAAGACCCGCCTGCGCGACCGCTACGTCGTCTCGGCGCCGCTGGCCGCGCTGCTGCCGCGCATCACGCTGCGCGAGGGTGATGCGGTCGAGGCCGGTGCGCTGCTGGCCACGCTCACGCCGGTGCTGCCGGCGATGCTCGACGAGCGCACGCGGCGCGAGCAGCAGCTGCGCGTCGAGATCGCGCAGGCGCAGACGCAACGTGTCGCTGCTCGCGTCGAAGGTGCCAAGGTCGCGCTGGCCCAGGCACGCAACGAACAGCAGCGCACCGAACAACTCGCGAAACAGGGCTTCGTCGCGCCCACCAAGCTGGAGACCGACCGGTTGTCGGTGCTGGCCGCGCAGAAGGACCTGGAGGCCGCCGTCGAGGAGGGCCACATCGCCTCCCACGAAGTCGAGCAGGCCCGCGCCGCCTTGCTGGCACTGACCCGCCCCGGCGGCGGGCGCGGCTTCGCGCTGCGCGCGCCGGTGGCCGGCCGCGTGCTCAAGGTCGTGCAGGCCAGCGAAGGCGTGGTGGCGCTGGGCGCGCCCATCCTGGAGCTGGGCGACACGGCGCGGCTCGAGGTGGTGGCCGAACTGCTCACCGCCGACGCCCTGCGCGCGCAGCCGGGCAGCCTGGTGCGCATCGAGCGCTGGGGCGGCGACGGCGTGCTGCAGGGCCGCGTGCGGCGCGTCGAGCCGGGCGCCTTCACCAAGGTCTCGGCGCTCGGCGTGGAGGAGCAGCGCGTGCGCGTGCTGATCGACCTGAGCAGCCCGCCCGAGCAGTGGCGTGCGCTCGGCGACGGCTTCCGCGTCGGCGTGCGCATCGTCACGCGTTCGCTCGACAAGGTGCTCAAGGTGCCGGTCAGCGCCGTGTTCCCGGTGCCCGAGGGCGAAGGCGGCATGGCCGTGTTCGTGCTCGACGGCGGCCGCGCGAAGCGCGTGGCCGTGAAGCTCGGCGCGCGCAACGGCAGCGAAGCCTGGATCGAGTCCGGCGTGCAGCCGGGCGCGCAGGTGATCGTCTACCCGCCGGCGGCCACGCGCGACGGGCTGCGCGTGAAGCCGCGCAAGGTCTAGGGGTTCCGCCCCGGCACGCGGCGGCGGCCGCGGGCATGATGCGTCGCTGGAGGTCACACCGACGATGAAGTCATTCGGCAAACGCGCGGCCGGCGAACGGCTCGAGCGCATGCAGGCCTCGCTGCGCTGGGCCGGCGAAGGCTTCCGAAACCTGCACCCCATCCTGCCGGGGCTGCGCGACCACGGCGTGCCGCGGCCCACGATCAGCGACTTCGTCTGCGGCGGCAACCGCCGCGTGCCCGGGGGCCCGCTGCCCTCGATCGACCCGCGCCCGGGCTGGGCGAAACCGGTCGACAGCGGCCTGCGCGCCACCTGGCTCGGCCACTCCACGGTGCTGATCGAGATCGACGGCTACCGCGTGCTCACCGACCCGGTGTGGGGCGCGCGCGCCTCGCCCTCGCGGCTGCTCGGGCCGAAACGCTTCCAGCCGGTGCCGATCCCGCTGCGCGCGCTGCCGCCGCTCGACCTGGTGATCGTCTCGCACGACCACTACGACCACCTCGACTACGGCACCGTGCGCGCGCTGGCGAAGACCGGCGTGCCCTTCGTCACTTCGCTGGGCGTGGGCGCGCACCTCGAGGCCTTCGGCGTGCCGGCCGCGCTGATCACCGAGCTCGACTGGTGGGAGCACCACACCCTGCCCGGCGGCGAGCTCAGCGTGACGGCCGCCCCCTCGCAGCACTTCAGCGGCCGCGGGCTGAAGGACCGCAACGCGACGCTGTGGTCGTCCCTGGTGATCCGCACGGCCAGGCACTCGGTCTTCTTCAGCGGCGACACCGGCCTGACCACCGAGTACGGCCTCATCCGCGAGCGGCTCGGCCCCTTCGACCTGGTGATGCTCGAGGTGGGCGCCTTCC
>Ga0208460_10000413_pt1 | contig 30248 bp, 28 predicted proteins | sample AD_STIC10_MetaG_FD_184436 | JGI IMG/M metagenome (GOLD analysis project Ga0208460, IMG submission 184436) | Active sludge microbial communities of municipal wastewater-treating anaerobic digesters from USA - AD_STIC10_MetaG (SPAdes) (version 2) | ecosystem: Engineered > Bioreactor > Anaerobic >... | reverse complement strand
CATCAGCTCGGCGAAATCGACCACGCCCTCGCGCTGGCACTGCTCCTCGTAGCCCTGGTAGACCTGCACCATCACGCGGGTGAGCTCGTCGCGCACCTCCACGTCCTTCGGGCGCAGGCCGTCTTCCTTCTGCGCGGCGATGAACCACGTGACCTGCTTGGGCACGTGGCGCTCTTCGTCGAGGTTCATCGCCTTGATGACACGCTTGACGGCCGAGAGCTGGTCGGCCGAGTCGAGGATCTGGAAACCCTGGGGCAAGGCGGCGAGCTTCCAGTGCGCGCGCAGGAAGCGGTTGCACAGGCCATGGAAGGTGCCCACCCACATGCCGCGCACCGGCAGCGGCAGCATCGCGGCCAGCCGCGTGAGCATCTCCTTGGCCGCCTTGTTGGTGAAGGTCACCGCCATCACGCCGGCCGGCGAGACCATGCCGTTGCTGATCAGCCAGGCGATGCGCGTGGTCAGCACGCGCGTCTTGCCCGAGCCCGCGCCGGCGAGGATCAGCGCCGGGCGCGCCGGCAATGTCACCGCGGCGAGCTGTTCGGGGTTGAGCCCGCGCAGCAGCCCGCCCATGTCGGGCGGCGGTGCGGCCGCCTCGTGCTCCTCGAACAGAGGAATCTCGCGGTCGTCGTGCGGGGCGCTGGAACTCATCGTCACATTCTAGGTTCCGGCCCGTCACCGCCCTCGGCATGCGCAGCGGCGACACTGCGGGCATGTCCTGGTTCTCCACGCGTCCTTTCGCTCGTTCGTTCGCCCGCTCGTTCGGCACACCTTCGCTCGGCCTCGCGCTGCAAGGCGGCGGCGCGCACGGCGCCTTCACCTGGGGCGTGCTCGACGCGCTGCTCGAGGATGGCCGCTTCCCCATCTCGGCGATCAGCGGCACCAGCGCCGGCGCGATGAACGCGCTCGCGCTGGCCCATGGCCTGCTGCGCGGAGGCGCCGAGGCGGCGCGCGAATCGCTCGCCGACTTCTGGCGCACCGTCGGCACGCAGCTGCCCTTCGAGATGCTGATGGTCGGCCCGACCGACAGCCCCGGCCTCGCTCCAGGCTTGCGCGCGTTGATGCACTGGACGCGGCTGCTTTCGCCCTACCAGCTCAACCCGCTCGGGCTGAACCCGCTGCGCGACGTGCTCGAGGCGCAGATCGATTTCAAGCGCCTGCGCTCGAGCCGCGCGCCGCGGCTGTTCATCGCCGCCACGCACGCCAGCACCGGCCGGCTGCGCCTGTTCGGCAACGCCGATCTGAGCGTGGAGGCTGCGCTGGCCTCGGCCTGCCTGCCCACCGTGCACCACGCGGTGATGATCGACGGCGAGCCCTACTGGGACGGCGGCTACAGCGCCAACCCGGCGCTGTTCCCGCTGGTACGCTGCGGCGTGGCCGACCTGCTGATCGTCTCGCTGAGCCCGCTGGACTACGGCGAGGTGCCGCGCAGCGCCGAAGAGATCCGCGCACGGGCGCTCGAGTTCACCTTCAACGCCAGCTTCCTGCGCGAAGCCACGCTGCTCGCCGAGGCCTGCGAGGAAGCGCGAGGCCCGGTCATCGCCTTCGGCCTGGGCGCCGGGCGGCTGGAGCGCCGCCTGCGCGCGCTTCGCACCCACCTGATCGATGCGCACGACGACCTGGGCGCGCTGTCGGCCGAAACGCGGCTGATCGCGCACCTGCCCTTCCTCGAACGGCTGCGCGACCAGGGCCGCGCGCGGGCGCAGCGCTGGCTGGCCGAGCATGGCGCGAGCATCGGGCGGCGTGCCACTGTCGACCTCGCTCGCCTGTACGCGCCGCCGGGCGCATCCGCGTAGAATTCGCCACCGGGCCCAAATGTTGGCGCCCGGTTCGCATTTCTGGCACCGTCCCCGCCGACGGCCTCGCCGATGCACCGGGATTCCAAGTCAAGCGCTCGTTTTCCCCTTCACGGAGCCGCTTCATGGAAATCTTCGACTACGACAACATCCTGCTCCTGCCGCGCAAGTGCCGCGTGGAAAGCCGCAGCGAGTGCGACCCCTCGATCGAGTTCGGCCCGCACCGCTTCAAGCTGCCGGTGGTGCCGGCCAACATGAAGACGGTGGTCGACGAGCCGATCACCGAGTGGCTGGCCGCCAACGGCTATTTCTACGTCATGCACCGCTTCGACCTGGACACGCTGGCCTACGCGAAGCAGATGCGCGCCAAGGGCCTGCTGGTGTCGGTCAGCTCGGGCGTGAAGCCGGCCGACTACCAGGTCATCGACCACCTCGCGCTCGAGGGCGTGGGCGCCGACTACATCACCATCGACATCGCGCACGGCCATGCCGAGAGCGTGCGCAAGATGATCGAGCACATCAAGCAGAAGCTGCCGAAGGCTTTCGTGATCGCCGGCAACGTGGCCACGCCCGAGGCGGTGATCGACCTGGAGAACTGGGGCGCGGACGCCACCAAGGTCGGCGTCGGCCCGGGCAAGGTGTGCATCACCAAGCTGAAGACCGGCTTCGGCACCGGCGGCTGGCAGCTCTCGGCGCTGAAGTGGTGTGCGCGCGTGGCCACCAAGCCGATCATTGCCGACGGCGGCATCCGCCACCACGGCGACATCGCCAAGAGCATCCGCTTCGGCGCCTCGATGGTGATGATCGGCTCGTTGTTCGCCGGCCATGAAGAGTCGCCCGGGCAGACGGTCGAGGTCGACGGCAAGCTCTACAAGGAGTACTTCGGCTCGGCCAGCGACTTCAACAAGGGCGAGTACAAGCACGTCGAGGGCAAGCGCATCCTCGAGCCGATCAAGGGCAAGCTCGCCGACACGATGCGCGAGATGCGCGAAGACGTGCAGAGCTCCATCAGCTACGGCGGCGGCACCAAGCTGACCGACCTGCGCAAGGTGAACTACGTCGTGCTCGGCGGCGAGAACGCGGGCGAGCACCTCTTGATGTAGTCCCTTCCGTCGCCGCGACACGCGGCGACATGCGGTGTCATCGAATCGGCATGCACGGCAACGCGCAGGCAACGTGCCGCTCCTCCAATCGCACGGGCATGGCCGGCACCCAGCCGGCCGCACAACGACACCTGGAAGGGATTGCCCGTGAGATTCACCCCCTGGATGGCCGCCGCGCTGGCCCTCGTCCCGCTGCTGCAGGCCTGCGGCGGCGGCAGCAGCGACGGCGGAGACGGCGCCGTGCGCCTGATCAACGCCGCCGACGGCTACGCGTCGCTCGACCTGTATTCATCGGACACCTCGCTGAGCACCGCGGTGGCGGCCGACAGCGCCGGCAGCTACGTCTCCCTGGGCTCGGGCACCTACACCTTCAAGCTCAAGCGCACCGGCTCGAGCACCACCTCGAGCAGCAGCGACCGCACCGTGCTGGCCGACACCTCGCACACGCTGCTCGCCTACAGCACCAACGAGACGCTGAAGACGGTGTTCCTCACCGACAACGAGGCCGTGCCGACCTCCGGCACCGCCAAGCTGCGCGTGTTCAACGGCGCCGCAGAAGCCGGCGCGCTCGACGTCTACGTGACCGCGCCCGACGCCACGCTGGCCGGCAGCACGGCCACCGTGTCGGCACTGGGCACCGAGCGCATCGCCGGCTACAGCGAGATCAGCGCCGGCACCTATCGCGTGCGCATCACCGGCAGCGGCGACAAGACCGACCTGCGCCTGGACCTGCCCTCCGTCGTGCTGGCCGACCAGCAGATCGCCACGCTGGTACTCACCACCACGCCGGGCGGCGTGCTGGTGCACGGGCTGACGCTCAACCAGAAGAGCTCGGTGACGGCGCAGAAGAACAGCTCCGCGCGCGTGAGGCTGGTCGCCGGCGCTGCCGCGAACGGCAACGCGGCCGCCACGGTCAACGGCGTGGTGCTGTCGGCCGGGCTGAAGTCGCCGGCAGTCGGCAGCTACACGCTGGTGCCTGCAGGCGCCCTGGCGCTGACGGTGTCGCTCGACGGCAACCCGCTGTCGACCGGCGTGACCACGTTGACAGCAGGCTCCGACAACACGCTGCTGGTGACCGGCAGCGGCGCATCCGGCACGGCGGTGCTGCTGAACGACGACAACCGGCCCGCGCTGACCGCCGCGAACACCAAGCTGCGCCTCGTGCACGGTGTGGGCGGCCTGGCCAGCCCGGTGACCTTGACGGCCGACTACAGCGCCGTGGCCACCGACATCGCGACCAACACCGCGTCGGTGCCGGCCAGCATCGCAGCGAGCACGACGATGCGCCTGGAGGCGACCACGCCGACGGTGACCGGATCGCTCTACCTCGCTACCGACGTGACGCTGCAATCCGGCAAGGTCTACACGCTGTTCATGCTCGGCGATGCGGCCACGCCGGTGGGCGTGCTGCGGCGCGACCGCTGAATCGGCAGCGCGGCGCCGTCGATCGGCGCCGCGGGCACGAACATGTAGCCGTGGCCGCGGATCGTCTGCAGGTAGCGCGGCTGCGCCGGATCGGGCTCGACCCGCTTGCGCAGCCGCATCACCGCGACGTCCACAGCGCGCAGCAGCAGCCCTTCGGCGCGGCTGTGCGAGGCGGCAAGCAGCCGCTCGCGCGACACCGCCACGCCGGGGTTGGCCACCAGCTCGGCGAGCACCGCGTATTCAACGGTGCTGAGCACGTGCAGCTGGCCGCCCTGCACCAGGCAGCGCGAGGCGATGTCGAACTGCAGCGTGCCGATGGGCACCGGCGCCATCGCGAGCATCGGCAGGCCAGGCGGCACGATGGAGCGGCGCAGCACGGCGTGCACGCGCGCGAGCAGTTCGCGCGGCGAGCAGGGTTTGCCGAGCAGGTCGTCGGCGCCCATCTCGAGGCCGAGCACGCGGTCGATCTCCTCGTTGCGCTCGCTCAGCAGGATCACCGGGACGCGGTCACCTTCGGCGCGCAATCGCTGGCAGGCCTGCGTGCCGCTCATGCCGGGCAGCGTGCTGTCCATGATGACCAGGTCGGGTCGGTTGCGGTGCAGACGCCGCAGCAGCTCGGCGGCCGACTCCATCGGCGTGACGGTCAGGCCGTGGGCCTCGAAGTAGGCGCACAGTGCGCTGCGGCTGGCGCGATCGGCATCGACGATGTGGACGTGGAAGGGCTTGTTCATCGGCGCATCGTCACCGTGCGGTGTTGCGGTGCTGTGCCCCAACATGTCTGAATGTGTCTGCGTTTCCCTGGCGCAGACACACTCGGGCCACGTCGGGGCTCGGTTCAGTCCGCCGTCATGCCCGGCCGATCGCCCGGCTCGGCGAAGCGGCGCAGCTGCAACGTGCCGGCGCGCGCCGGCGCCGCCGCCACCGGGCAAATGCGGGTCTGCAGGTAGTCGAGCGCCGCGCCGGTGAGCGCCTCGGCCGGGTCGCCGAGGGTGCCGGTGAAGGTGTCGGCCACCGCGCAGGTGGGCGCGATGCCGGCGTCGTAGTTGGCCTCATCGCGGGCGTTGTTGGCGCGGAAGTTCACCACGCTGAAGACGTTGCCGCATGACTCGACCGGGCTGAAGCCGTAGGGCTTGCCGCAGCTGGTGCCGCCGACCGTCGTCACCTGCGCATACGGGCTCAGGCCGTTGACGATCAGTTCGCTGGCCGAGCAGGTGCGCGGCCCGGTGATCACCACCACGCGGCTGAAGGCCGAGCCCGGCACCGTGGCCATCCTGAAGCTGCTGTTCGAGCTCTGGTGCGCCGCGTTGTAGACGAGGTTGGTGAAAACCTCGCCGCCGTGCACTGCGCCGACGATCTGCGAGGCCAGGTGGTTGGCGGTGGAGATGCGCCCGCCGCCGTTGTAGCGCAGGTCGACGATCAGTTCGGTGGCGCCATCGGCCTTGATGGCATCCAGCCGCGTCGTCAGCGACGTCTCGGCCTGGATGATGAAGTCCTTCAGCGCGACATAGCCGACCTTGGCACCGCTGCTGCGCGTCAAGGTGGCCGAGGCGGGCACGGGAGTGAGGTCGTACTCGGCAGCGCTCAGAGTCACGCGTTGCGGCACGCCGGCACGCTCGATGTCCACGGTGACCTGCGTGCCCGCCTGGGCGGGGCTCAACACCGCGAAGCCACTGGCCAACAAGGCGGTGTCGGCCACGCCGTTGATCGCCTTGATCACGTCGCCGCGCTGCAGCCCGCCCAGCCCTGCCGGCGACTTCGGCTCGACCATGCGGATGCGCAGCGGCAACGCACCCTCGAGGCCGTTGACGAAGATGCCGTAGTCCATCGCCCGACCCTCGGCGAAGAAGCGGTTGTACGTCACGCTGTCGACGTAGCCGCTCCACGGATCGATCGGTCCGCGGGGACCGGGATAACTCGTGTACTTCAGCGCGTCGAAGTAGGCATCCAGCGTGGCATAGCCGGCCGGATCCGGGTTGGGCGAGCTGCCGCTCCAGTAGTACCAGTCGAGCATGTAGCCGCGCAGCCAGTCCTTCTGGCTGGCCACGTCGCAGCTTGCGCTGCCGGCCGGGGCGCTGCTGCCACCACCACCGCAGGCCGCGAGCAACACCACCGCCGCGGCCGTCGCCGCCCACTTCCAGCCTCGTTCGAACTGCATCCTCGGTTCCCCGTTTCCATGCACGCCGCGCGCACCATAGCAGCCCGGCACCACCACCTACAATCGAGCCCTCCCCGCCTTGCACTCTGTTTCACGGCCCCCGGCCGTGCGCGCCTGCGCCATGACCGAACTCGCGAAATCCTTCGAACCCGCCGCCATCGAAGCCCATTGGGGCCCGCTGTGGGAGAAGAGCGGCGCCTACCGCCCCACCCTGGATACGTCCCGGCCTTCGTTTTCCATCCAGCTGCCGCCGCCGAACGTGACCGGCACGCTGCACATGGGCCACGCGTTCAACCAGACCATCATGGACTCGTTGACGCGCTACCACCGCATGCGCGGCTTCAACACGTTGTGGGTGCCGGGCACCGACCATGCCGGCATCGCCACGCAGATCGTCGTCGAGCGCCAGCTGCAGGAAGCCGGCATCAGCCGCCACGAGCTCGGCCGCGAGACCTTCCTCAAGCACGTGTGGGACTGGAAGCACAGCTCGGGCGCGACCATCACGCGCCAGATGCGCCGCATGGGCGACAGCGTGAGCTGGGAGCACGAGTACTTCACGATGGACGAGAAGCTCTCGACCGTTGTCACCGACACCTTCGTGCGGCTGTTCGAGGAAGGCCTGATCTACCGCGGCAAGCGGCTGGTCAACTGGGATCCGGTGCTGATGTCGGCCGTCTCCGACCTGGAAGTCGAGAGCGAAGAGGAAGACGGCTCGCTGTGGCACATCTCCTACCCGCTGACCGACGGCTCGGGGCAACTCGTCGTCGCGACGACGCGGCCCGAGACCATGCTCGGCGACGTGGCGGTGATGGTGCACCCGGAGGACGAGCGCTACACCGCGCTGATCGGCAAGACGGTGCGCCTGCCGCTGTGCGATCGCGACATCCCGGTGATCGCCGACGCCTACGTGGACCGCGAGTTCGGCACCGGCGTCGTCAAGGTCACGCCGGCGCACGATGCCAACGACTACGCAGTCGGCCAGCGGCACGGCCTACCGATCATCGGCGTGCTCTCGCTCGACGCGAAGGTGAACGACAACGCGCCGGCGGCCTACCGCGGTCTGGATCGCTTCGTCGCGCGCAAGAAGGTCGTCGCGGACCTGGACGCACTGGGCCTGCTCGTCGAGGTGAAGAAGCACAAGCTGATGGTGCCGCGCTGCGCGCGCACCGGGCAGGTGGTCGAGCCCATGCTCACCGACCAGTGGTTCGTCGCCACCACCAAGCCGGGCGCCAACGGCAAGAGCATCGCGCAGCAGGCCATCGAGGTGGTCGAGAACGGCTCGGTGAAGTTCGTGCCCGAGCAGTGGGTGAACACCTACAACCAGTGGATGAACAACATCCAGGACTGGTGCATCTCGCGCCAGCTCTGGTGGGGCCACCAGATCCCGGCCTGGTACGGCATCGATGGCGAGGTCTTTGTCGCGCGCAACGAAGTCGACGCGCGCGCCCAGGCCACGAAGGCCGGCTACGCCGGGCCGCTGCAGCGCGACCCCGACGTGCTCGACACCTGGTACTCGTCGGCGCTGGTGCCCTTCTCGACGCTGGGCTGGCCCGCCAAGACGGTCGAGCAGGACCTGTTTCTGCCGTCATCGGTGCTGGTCACCGGCTTCGACATCATCTTCTTCTGGGTCGCCCGGATGATCATGATGACGGTGCACTTCACCGGGCAGGTGCCGTTCCGCCATGTCTACATCCACGGCCTGGTGCGCGACGCGCAGGGCCGCAAGATGAGCAAGAGCGAAGGCAACGTTCTCGACCCGGTCGACCTGATCGACGGCATCGCGCTGCCGCCCCTGCTCGACAAGCGCACCACCGGGCTGCGCCGCCCCGAGACCGCGCCGCGCGTGCGCAAGGACACCGAGAAGGAGTTCCCCGACGGCATCCCGGCCTTCGGTGCCGACGCGCTGCGCTTCACCTTTGCGTCGCTGGCCAGCCTGGGCCGCAACATCAACTTCGACAGCAAGCGCTGCGAGGGCTACCGCAATTTCTGCAACAAGCTCTGGAACGCCACCAAGTTCGTGCTGATGAACTGCGAAGGGCAGGACTGCGGATTGAAGGAGCACACCAAGGCGGAATGCGCGCCGGGGCAGCCGTTCCACGGCTACCTGAGCTTCTCGCAGGCCGACCGCTGGATCACCGGCGAGCTGCAGCGTGTCGAGGCCGCGGTGGCACAGGGCTTCGCCGACTACCGGCTCGACAACGTCGCCACCGCCATCTACACCTTCGTGTGGGACGAGTACTGCGACTGGTACATCGAGATCGCCAAGGTGCAGATCGCCAGCGGCACCGAGGCGCAGCAGCGCGCCACGCGCCGCACGCTGATCCGCGTGCTGGAAACGGTGCTGCGCCTGCTGCACCCGATCACGCCCTTCATCACCGCCGAGCTGTGGGAGAAGGTCGCGCCGGTCGCAGGGCGGCATGTGCCGCAGGGCATCGTCAATGCGCCCTATCCGCAGGCGCAGCTCGACAAGGTCGACCCCGCGGCCGACGCCTGGGTCGCGAAACTCAAGGACCTGGCCGGCGCCTGCCGCGCACTGCGCAGCGAGATGAGCCTGTCACCGGCGCAGCGCGTGCCGCTGCGCACCTGCGGCGACAACGACTTCCTGCGCGAAGCCGCACCGGTGCTCACCGCGCTGGCCAAGCTCGCCGAGGTGCAGGTGTTCGACGACGAGGCGGCGTTCAACGCGGCCACGCAGGCGCTGCCGGTGGTGGTGCGCGGCGCATCGCGACTGGCGCTGCACGTGGAGATCGACGTGGCAGCCGAGCGGGAGCGCCTGTCCAAGGAGATCGCTCGCCTGGAAGGCGAGATCGCCAAGGCCACCGCCAAGCTCGCCAACGAGGGCTTCGTCGCGCGCGCCCCGGCCACCGTGGTGGCGCAGGAGCGTCAGCGCATCGCCGACTTCACGTCGACACGGGACCGTCTGCGAGATCAGTTGTCACGCCTGGCTCCGTCGGCCTGAATTCGCGCTGCGGCTGCGGCGCCGTGGCAAGCAGCTCGTCGATGCGCCGGGCCACGGCCCAGGCGCTGCGCAGCCGCGATTCGCGCGTGGTGCTGGCCACCCGCGGCGTGATCTGCAAGGTGCTGATGCCGGCCAGCGGCCGGCCGCTGTCGAGCGCGCCGGGCTCCAGGCTGTCGAGCCAGGCCGCAGCGACGCGGCCGCTGGCCAGCACGTCGGCGAGTGCCTTCTCGTCGAACAGCGCCGAGTGCGCCGTGCTGACGATCACCTGGTTGGGTTTGCAGAAGGGCAGGAAGCGGTCGCCCAGCAGCCCCTGGTAGCGGCTGAAGTAGGTGAGCTGCACGCACACCGCATCGCACACTTCGAGCAGCTCGCGCAGGCCCATGGGTCGAACGCGCCAGCGCTCCCACACCGTGTCGGTGGCGTGCAGCGAGGGGTCGTAGCCCACCACCTTGGAGCCGAAGGCCCCGAGCAGCTGCGACATCGAGCGCGCCGCCGGCGGCATGCCGATCAGGCCCACCGTCGCGGCGCCGAGCTCGCGGCCGACCAGCATGCCGTCGCTGCCGACCACCGGCACGCGGCGCAGCATCGACAGCAGCGCGCCGATCATGAACTCGGCTTCGGCCTGCGCGCTGGCCGTCAGGCTGCGCACCACCTCGACGCCTGCGCGCGCGCAGGCATCGAGGTCGATGTTCTCGGCGCCGGCGCTCACGCGGCCCACCGCGCGCAGCATCGGCGCGTAGTGCAGCGCCTGCGCGTCGATGGCGGCGCTGGGCGGCACGATGATCGCGCGCACGTTGTACAGCGACTGCCGCAGGGCACGCGGCTCGCGCGCCAGCTCGGGTGCGAAGCGCACCGCGTGCCGTGACTCGAGCCACTGCATCACTTCGCTTTCGAGCGGTTCAATGACGAGGAGATCCATTCGTGTGTGTGGTGCGGCGAACCGTCTGCGTCATCGTGCCCGTGCCAGAATTCGGCAAACCAGAAGGCATTGTAAGTAAATGAAAGTCAACAAGGCGATCTTCCCCGTGGCCGGCCTCGGTACACGCTTCCTGCCGGCCACCAAGGCCCAACCCAAGGAGATGCTGCCTGTCGTCGACAAGCCGCTGATCCAGTACGCCGTCGAGGAAGCGTATGCCGCCGGCGTTCGCGAGATGATTTTCGTGACCGGCCGGCACAAGCGCCCCATCGAAGACCACTTTGACATGACCTTCGAGTTGGAGGTAGCCCTCGAACAGGCGGGCAAGCAGGAACTGCTGGACGTGGTACGCAGCGTCAAGCCCGACGACATGGAGTGCATCTACGTGCGCCAGGCGCAAGCGCTCGGCCTGGGCCATGCGGTGCTGTGCGGGCAGCGGCTGGTCGGCAACGAGCCCTTCGCCGTGCTGCTGGCCGACGACCTGATGGTGGGCGAGAAGCCCGTGCTGCAGCAGATGACCGAGGCCTACGCCGAGTGGCGCACATCGATCCTCGCGGTGCAGGAGGTGCCGGCCGAGCACACGCGGCGCTACGGCATCGTGGCTGGCAATCCGGTCAACGACCGCATGATCGACATCCAGCGCATCGTCGAGAAGCCGGCGCCGGAGGATGCCCCTTCGCGCCTGGGCGTGGCCGGGCGCTACATCCTGACGCCGGGGGTTTTCCACGAGATCATGAACCAGCCTCGCGGCGTGGGCGGCGAGATCCAGCTCACCGACGGCATCGCCGGGCTGCTGCGGCGCGAGAAGGTGTTCGCCTATCGCTACGAGGGCAAGCGCTACGACTGCGGCAGCAAGGAGGGTTTCCTGCAGGCCAACGTCGAACTCGCCCTGGCCCACCCGCTGCTCGGGCCGGGCTTCCGCGCGTACCTGAAGTCGCTGGCTCTCTGAGCCGCGCTGCCGTTCAGCGGCGGCGCAGGAAGTGGATGAACTCGTCGTTCGCCGACGATTGCTCCACCAGCTCGTTGCCGGTCTGGCGCGCGAAGGCCTGGAAGTCGCGCAGTGAGCCCGGGTCGGTGGCCACGACCTTGAGCACGTCGCCGCTCTTCATGTCGGCCAGGGCTTTCTTGGCCTTCAGGATGGGCAGCGGGCAGTTCAGGCCGCGGGTATCGATCTCTTTCTGGGCGTCCATGGCGATCCTCGAAGGGAAGCGAATTCTACCTAGGCCGGCCGCGGCGGCAGCTCGATGAACTGTGGGGAATGCCCGCGGGAGCGCAGCCAGTCGGCCAGCGCGTAGCCGGTGCCGGCCGGCCAGCAGCGCACCGATTCGGGCGGGAACAGCCGGTATTCGGCCAGTTCCGGCGACAGGCTGATCGGCCCGTGCGCGAGCACGTGGTAGGCGATGATCACCTGGTTCATGCGCTGGAAGTCGTACACGCCGATCAGGTCGACGGCGTCGACTTGCACCGAGGTCTCTTCCAGCACCTCGCGCGCGATGCCGTCCTGCGGCGTCTCGCCGGCCTCCATGAACCCGGTGATCAGCGCGAACATGCGCCCTGTCCACGCCGCGTTGCGCGCCAGCAGGATCTGCCCGCCCTGGTCAGCCATCTCGATGACGGCGGCGAGCACCGGCGTCGGGTTGTTCCAGTGCGTCCAGTCGCAGGCCGGGCAGCGCAGCCGTTCCTTGGGGCCGCCGTCTTCCGCGCGCGCGAGCCATTGCAGCGGCGTCGCGCAGGCCGGGCAGAAACGATAGGCCGGCGGTGCGCCGCTCATGCCGGGAAGACCCCGGTGGAGAGGTAGCGGTCACCGCGGTCGCAGACGATGAACACGATGGTGGCGTTCTCGACCTGCCGTGCCACCTGCAGCGCGACCCAGCAGGCACCGGCGGCCGAGATGCCGGCGAACAGGCCCTCTTCGCGGGCCAGGCGCCGCGCCATCTCTTCCGCATCGGCCTGACTCACCGACACCGTCTCGTCGACCCAGGCCGGGTCGTAGATCTTCGGCAGGTACTCCTGCGGCCACTTGCGGATGCCGGGGATGCGCGAGCCTTCGCTGGGCTGCGCTCCGATCACGCGGACATCGCTGTTGCGCTCCTTCAGGAAGCGCGAGGTGCCGGTGATGCTGCCGGTGGTGCCCATGGCGCTGACGAAGTGGGTGACGCGGCCGTTCGTGTCGCGCCAGATCTCCGGCCCGGTGGTCTCGTAGTGCACGCGCGGGTTGTCGGGGTTGGCGAACTGGTCGAGCACGCGGCCCTTGCCGTCCTTGTGCATCTGTTCGGCCAGATCGCGGGCGTACTCCATGCCGCCCGAGCGCGGCGTGAGGATCAGTTCGGCGCCGAAGGCCTTCATGGTCTGGGCGCGCTCGATCGACAGGTCCTCCGGCATGATCAGCAGCATGCGGTAGCCGCGCATCGCCGCGGCCATGGCCAGCGCGATGCCGGTGTTGCCCGAGGTGGCCTCGATCAGCGTGTCGCCCGGCTTGATCTCGCCGCGCTCCTCGGCGCGGCGGATCATGCTGATGGCCGGGCGGTCCTTCACCGAGCCGGCCGGGTTGTTGCCCTCGAGCTTGCCGAGGATGACGTTGCCGCGGCGCTCGTTGTCGGCACCGGGCACGCGCACGAGGCGCACCAGCGGCGTGTTGCCGATCACGTCTTCCAGCGTCGAATAGCGGGGTGCAGCGTGGCTCATCGTTCCTCCTCGCGGACATTGTCGCAGGGCCGCCCGTGCCTCGCAGGGCGCGTGACATAATCCGGCCGCTTCAAGGCCTGCCCAGCGCCCGCACCTGCCGGAGTGGCGAAATCGGTAGACGCAGCAGACTCAAAATCTGCCGAGGGAAACCTCGTACCGGTTCGATTCCGGTCTCCGGCACCAACTCCTCGACCCATGCCCGCACTGCCGCCCGTCACCCAAGCGCTGCTGCTCATCAATGTGGCCTTGTTCGCGGCCGATGCGCTGTTCGGGCATCTGCTCAGCGCGCTGTTCGCGCTGTGGCCGATCGGGCCGAACTTCATGCCCTGGCAGGTGGTGACTTACGCCTTCCTGCATGGCGACTTCTTCCACCTGTTCTTCAACATGCTGGGGCTGTGGATGTTCGGCGCCGAACTCGAGCGCATCTGGGGCACCAAGCGCTTCATCCACTTCTATGCCGCCAGTGTGCTGGCCGCCGCGCTGTGCCAGTTGCTGGTCAACGCCCTGCTCGGCTCGCGCTTCCCCACCGTGGGCGCCTCGGGCGGCCTGTTCGGCCTGCTGCTGGCCTTCGGGATGATGTTCCCGAACCGCATCATCATGCCGCTGTTCCCGCCGATCCCGATGAAGGCCAAGGTCTTCGTCGCCGTGTTCGGCGGACTGGAGCTGTTTTTCGGCGTGACCGGCACGCAGTCGGGCGTGGCGCACTTCGCCCACCTCGGCGGCATGCTCGGCGGCTTCCTGATGATCCGCTACTGGCGCGGCCAGTCACCGTTCGGCCGCCGCTGAGCGGCGATGGGCCGGCCGCAAAGCCCCTGGGCTTTGCACGGTCGGCGCGAAGGATCATGCTGCGGGGGTCGCTGTCCGCCGGAGCTCGCCATGGCCGTCCTGCCGCTGTGCCGCCTCGCCCTCGCCTCGCTGCTGGCCCTGCTGGCCAATCTGTCGCCACCGGCGGCCGCGCAGCCGTCGACGGACAATGCGGCCGGCGGCGTACAAGCCAGGGCCGAAGCACTGGATCGCGCGAGGTCGGCGATGGTGGCCGTCTACAGCGAAGCCGTCGACGAGGCCGGCTCCATCGCAACGCTGGGGGCACTGCGCCGCGGCTCGGGCGTGGTGATCGGCGACGACGGCCTGGTGCTGACGATCGGCTACCTGATCCTCGAGGCCGAACGGGTCGATCTCGTCGTCGAGGGCGCGCGCCGCGTGCCGGCGCGCGTGGTGGCCTACGACCTCGCCTCCGGCTTCGGCCTGCTGCAAGCGCTGGCGCCGCTGCGCGTGGCGCCGGTCGCGCTCGGCCGGTCGACCAGCGCGAGTGGCGATGAGCCGTTGATGGTGGCCAGCGGCGGTGCCGAGGGCGAGTTGAGCCTGGCGCGGCTGGTGTCGCAGCGCGCCTTCTCCGGCTACTGGGAGTACCACATCGACGCGGCACTGTTCACCGTACCGCCGCGCACCGACCACAGTGGCGCGGGACTGTTCAACCTCGACGGCGAGTTGCTGGGCATCGGCTCGCTGGTGGTCTCCGACGCGATGGGGCCGGCCGCGGGCCGGCTGCCGGGCAACATGTTCGTGCCGGTGGACCTGCTCAAGCCCATCCTCGCAGAGATGCGCGCCCGCGGCGCCTCGCGTGGCAGCACACGCGCCTGGCTGGGCCTGAACTGCGCCGAGAGCGCCGGCGAGGTCCGCGTGCTGCGCGTCACCCGCGAGAGCCCGGCCGAGCTGGCCGGCGTGTTGCCGGGCGACCGCATCCTGCGCATCGACGGCGCGGAGGTCGGCGCACTGGAGACGCTCTACAAGACGCTGTGGCGCGACGGCGCCGAGCGCGACGTGCAGCTGACGATCCGCCGCGACGGCGATGTCCAGACGCTCACCGTGCACGCACTCGACCGCATGAAGACACTGCGCAAGCCGCAGGGCATCTGAGGCCGCGCCGGGCCGTCAAGCCAGCAGCCCGGTGTGCGCCGTCGGGTAGCGCAGCTTCAGGCGCAGTTCGCGCTTCAAACGCGTGTTGTCGAGCCGGCGCGATTCGCTCATGAAGCTCAGCAGCATCGGCGAGAGCTGTTCGCGCGCCTGCTCGCGCGTGATGCGCGGCGGCTTCGGCAGACCGCACAGCCCGGCCGCGAGGTCGAAGTAGTCGCCCATCTTCAGATCGGTGTCGTCGCTCGCGTGCACGATGCGCTGCGGCAGCCCGCGGTGCAGCGCGGCCACGCAGGCGCGCGCCAGGTCGTCGGCGTGGATGTGGTTGGTGTAGACGTCGTCCTGCGGTGCCAGCGCCGGCGTGCCGCGCGCTAGGCGCTCGCGCGGGTGGCCGCCGTCGCGGTCGCCGGCGTAGATGCCGGGGATGCGCAGCACGGTCACGCAGGTGCCGAAAGCACGGCCGTGCCAGCGCAGCCGCTGTTCGGCATCGACTCGGCGGCGCGCGCGGTCGGTGGCCGGGGCGACGGCCCGCGTCTCGTCGATGAAGGCGCCACCGCAGTCGCCGTACACGCCGCTGGTGCTGCCGTAGACGATGCGCCGCACGACGCCGCGCCGCGCCAGCGCCTGCAGGAGATGCGCCGTGCGCGGGTCGCTCGCGCCCTGCAGCGGTGGCGGCGCGAGGTGGAGCACGGCGTCGGCCAGGCCAGCGGCGCGCTGCAGCGTGGCGGGCCGGTCGAGGTCGGCCACCAGCGGCACGATGCCCGCGGCGCGCAATTCGGCGCAGCGCCCCGGGCTGGAGGTGATGCCGATCAGGCGCCAGCGGCCGCGCAGGATCTTCGCCACACGCAGGCCGACGTCGCCGCAGCCGACGATCAACAGGGTCGGGCGCCGGCGGTGGGCCGGGGAGGTACAGGCCAGGGTCATGGGGCTGCGGGCACAATTCGCTGTTTCGTTCTTGCACCGAGTCTAAGACCCGCACCATGTCCTTCACCGTGACCGTGCAGCCCAGCGGCCGCAGCTTTTCCGTCGAACGCGACGAACCGATCCTGTACGCCGCCATCCGCCAGGGCATCGGCCTGCCCTACGGCTGCAAGGACGGCGCCTGCGGCTCCTGCAAGTGCCGCCTGCTCGAGGGCCGCGTGATCCACGGCGTGCACCAGGCCAAGGCGCTGTCGGCCGACGAAGAAGCCGCCGGCTTCACGCTGACCTGCTGTGCCGCGGCGCAGACCGACGTGGTCATCGAGGCCCGCACGGTTCCCGGCGCCGGCGAGTTCCCGGTGCGCAAGATGCCCGTGCGCGTGATGGCCATGGCGCGGCCGGCCCCCGATGTGGCGGTGCTGACGATGCAACTGCCCGCCAACGACCCGCTGCGCTACCACGCCGGCCAGTACGTCGAGTTCATCCTGCGCGACAACGCACGGCGCAGCTACTCGATGGCCAACGCGCCGCACACGCAGGCCGATAAGCCCTTCATCGAGCTGCACATCCGGCACATGCCCGGCGGCAAGTTCACCGACCATGTGTTCGGCGCGATGAAGGAGAAGGAGATCCTGCGCATCGAAGGCCCGTTCGGCAGCTTCTTCCTGCGCGAAGACAGCGACAAGCCGATCGTGCTGCTGGCCAGCGGCACCGGCTTCGCACCGATCAAGGCAATCATCGAGCACATGGAACACAAGGGCAGCACGCGCCCGGCGGTGCTCTACTGGGGCTGCCGCAGCAAGGCCGACCTCTACCTACACGACTGGGCGCTGCAGGCCGCGGCGCGGCTGCCGAACCTGCGCTACGTGCCGGTGCTCTCGGAGCCAAAGCCTGAAGATGGCTGGACCGGCCGCGCCGGCTTCGTCCACCAGGCGGTGATGGCCGACCTGCCGGATCTCTCGGGCCATCAGGTCTATGCCTGCGGCGCCCCGGTGATGGTGGACTCGGCGCAGCATGATTTCGTCGAACGATGCGGCCTGCCGGCCGACGAGTTCTATGCAGACAGTTTCACTTCGGAAGCAGACAAGCATGGCCAAACGGCGTGAGGTTCTTTCCCTGGTCGTGGCGACGCTCGCCGCGCCCGCCTTCGCACAATCCCCGAAGCCGATCCGCCTGATCGTGCCCTACCCGCCCGGCGGTCCGCTGGACATCGTCGCGCGCGCGCTGGCGGAGAAGGTGAAGGACAGCCTGGGCACCGTGGTGGTGGAGAACAAGCCCGGCGCCGGCGGCAACCTCGGCGCCGACCTGGCCGCCAAGGCCGCACCCGACGGAGCGACGATCGTCATGGGCGCGGTGGCCACGCATGCCATCAACCCCTGGCTGTACACGAAGATGCCCTACGACGCGCTGCGCGACTTCACGCCGATCACCGGCGTGGCGCAGGTGCCCAACGTGCTGGTGATGAACCCGGAGACGGCCGACAAGCTGGGCGTGAAGAGCGTCGCCGACCTCGTCGCCTATGCGAAGAAGAACCCTGGCAAGCTGAACTACGGTTCGGGCGGCAACGGCAGCGCCGGCCACCTGGCGGGCGAGATGTTCAAGGCGCAGGCGGGCGTGTTCATGGTGCACATCCCCTACGCCGGCGCGAACCCGGCGCAGCTCGCGCTGCTGTCGGGGCAGGTCGACCTGAACTTCGACAACCTCGCCGCCGCGTCGGCCAACATCAAGGCCGGCAAGCTGCGCGCGCTGGCGCTGACCACCGCGAAGCGTTCGGCCACAGTGCCCGAACTGCCGACCATCGCCGAGAGCGGCGGTGCGCTGGGCGGATTCGACATCCACACCTGGTTCGGCCTGTTCGGCCCGGCGAAGCTGCCGGCGGACGTGACGCAGAAGCTGAACAAGGCCTTCGTCGAGGCGCTCGCCGCACCCGACATCAAGGCGCGTCTGGCCACACTGCTGGCCGAGCCGATCGGCGGCTCGCCGGAGGCGTTCGCTGCCTTCGTCAAGGCCGAGAACGCCAAGTACGAGAAGCTCGTGAAGGCCAGCGGCGCGAAGGTGGAGTGACGCCGCGCCGCGGCGCCACGGCTGGTCTTACTCGCCCAGGTAGGCGGCGCGCACGCGCGGATCGTCGAGCAGCGACTTGGCCTCGCCGCTCATCGTGACCTCGCCCGAGTCCATCACGTAGCCGCGGTTGGCCAGGCCGAGCGCGCGGCTGGCGTTCTGCTCGACGAGCAGGATGGTCGTGCCACGGCCGTGGATGTCGGCCACCACCTCGAAGATCTTGTCGACCATGATGGGCGACAGGCCCATCGAGGGCTCGTCGAGCAGCAGCACCTTGGGCTTGGCCATCAGCGCGCGGCCCATCGCCAGCATCTGCTGCTCGCCACCGCTCATCGTGCCGGCGAGCTGGTTGCGGCGCTCCTTCAGGCGCGGGAAGATGGTGAACACCTTCTCGATGTCCGACTCGATCTCGTTGTCGTTGCGCACGAAGGCGCCCATCTGCAGGTTCTCGGTGATGGTCATGCGCGTGAAGGTGCCGCGCCCCTCCGGCACCATCACCAGGCCCTGCTTGACCAGGTCCCAGGAGCCCTGGCCCTTGATGCTCTTGCCCAGGTAGCGGATCTCGCCGCCGGCCGGCGGCTGCGTGCCGGTGATGGCCTTCAGCGTGGTCGTCTTGCCCGCGCCGTTGGCGCCGATCAGGCTGACCAGCTCGCCCTCCTTCACCTCGAAGGAGACGCCCTTGACGGCCTGGATGCCGCCGTAGGCGACCTTCAGTCCCTGCACTTCCAGAAGCGTGTTTGCCATGTCTGCCTCAATGCGCCTTGTGACCGGCGCCGAGGTAGGCCTCGATCACCTTCTCGTTGCGTTGAACTTCCGCGGCGTTGCCCTCGGCGATCTGCTTGCCGTAGTCGAGCACCGTGACGCGGTCGCACAGGCCCATCACCAGCTTCACGTCGTGCTCGATGAGCAGGATGGTGCGGCCGTCGTTGCGGATGCGATCGATCAGCTCGCGCAGCACGACTTTCTCGGTGGCGTTCATGCCTGCGGCGGGCTCGTCCAGTGCGATCAGCTTGGGGTCGGTGGCCAGCGCGCGGGCGATCTCCAGGCGCCGCTGGTCGCCGTAGCTCAGCGTGCGCGCCTTGAACTCCGAATACTTGCCGATGCCCACGTAGTCGAGCAATTCCTGCGCGCGCTGGGCGATGGCGGCCTCCTCGGCCTTGAACGCGCCGGTGCGGAACACCGCGCCGATCAGCCCGGACTGGCTGCGCACGTGGCGGCCGACCATCACGTTCTCGAGCGCCGTCATCTCGGCGAACAGGCGGATGTTCTGGAAGGTGCGTGCGATGCCGGCCTTGGCCACGTCGTGCACCGCGGTGGGCTTGTAGGGCGCGCCGCCGAGCTCGAAAGTCCCGGAATCGGGCGTGTACAGGCCGGTGATGACGTTGAAGAAGGTCGTCTTGCCCGCGCCGTTGGGGCCGATCAAGCCGTAGACCTGGCCCTTGGTGATGGTGATGCCGACGTCCGACAGGGCCTGCAGGCCGCCGAAGCGCTTGGACACGCCGGCCACTTTCAACACGATCTCGCTCATGGCTGGCTCCTCACTTCACCGTGACGGGGCTGGGTGCGGCCTTGCCGTGCTCGGGCGAGGGCCACAGGCCGCGCGGTCGCGACAGCATGATGGCGATCATCGCCAGCGCGATCAGCAGCTGGCGCAGGATCGACGCATCGAGTCGGCCATCGGTCATCTGCTGCAGCGGGCCGGCGACGTAGCGCAGCACCTCGGGGAGCGCCGCCAGCATCACCGCGCCGACGATCACGCCGGGGATGTGGCCGATGCCGCCGAGCACCACCATCGCGACGATCATGATCGACTCCTGCAGGCTGAAGGCCTCGGGCGTGATGAAGGACTGGTAGCCCGCGAACATCACGCCGGCCACGCCGCCGAAGGTGGCGCCCATGCCGAAGGCGAGCAGCTTCATGTTGCGGGTGTTGATGCCCATCGCCTTGGCGGCGATCTCGTCCTCGCGGATGGCCATCCAGGCACGGCCGATGCGGCTGCGCTCCAGGCGGTAGCAGATCACCACGCTGGCCACCACCAGCGCCAGGAAGACGTAGTAGTAGTTCGTCACCGGCGGGATCTCGAGCCCGAACAGTTCGTGCTTCTGGCCCAGGTCGAAGCCGAAGAAATGCATCGAGTCGATCGGCCCGATGCCCTTGGGCCCGTTGGTGATGTTCACCGGGTGATCCAGGTTGTTCAGGAACACGCGGATGATCTCGCCGAAGCCCAGCGTCACGATCGCCAGGTAATCGCCGCGCAGCCTCAGCGTGGGCGCGCCGAGCAGCACCCCGGCCAGGCCGGCCACCCCCGCGGCAAGCGGGATGACCAGCAGGATCGGCATGTGCAGGCCTTGCGGGAACATGGCCGCGATGGCCGGGAAGGTCTCGGTCAGGTGGCCGCTGGCGAGCAGACCGAAGATGTAGGCGCCCACCGCATAGAACGCGACGTAGCCCAGGTCGAGCAGCCCGGCGTAGCCGACCACGATGTTCAGGCCCAGCGCCAGCAGCACGTACAGCAGCGCGATGTCGATGATGCGCACCCAGGCGTTGCCGAACAGCTGTGCAACCAGCGGCAGGATCAGCAGCGCCACCGCGGCGGCGATGAAGACGGGGAGTTTGTTGTCCTTCATGGGGTGCTCTCCTTCAGGCCCGGTCCGCCACGCGCTCGCCGAGCAGGCCCGAGGGCCGCAGCGTGAGCACGAGGATGAGCACGATGAACGCGAAGATGTCCTGGTAGTGGCTGCCCAGGATGCCGCCGGTGAGCGCGCCGATGTAGCCCGCCCCCAGCGCCTCGATGATGCCCAGCGCGATGCCGCCCACCATCGCGCCGGCGAGGTTGCCGATGCCGCCGAACACCGCGGCGGTGAAGGCCTTCAGCCCGGGCAGGAAGCCCATGGTGTGCGAGGCCGAGCCATAGTTGGCGGCCCACATCACGCCGGCGATCGCGGCCAGCGAGGCACCGATGATGAAGGTGGCCGAGATCACCATGTCGGGGCGCACGCCCATCAGGCCGGCGACACGCGGGTTCTCGGCGGTGGCGCGCATCGCGCGCCCGAGCTTGGTGTAGTTGACCAGGTACATCAGGCCCGCCAGCGTCACCGCCGTGATCACCAGGATGAGGATCTGCACCGTGTTGATGACCGCGCCGAACACATTGATCGGCTCGGTGGGCAGCAGGATCGGGTACGACTTGATGGTCGGCTTCCAGATGATCATCGCCAGCGTCTGCAGCAGCAGGCTCATGCCCATGGCGGTGATCAGCGGGGCCAGGCGCGGCGCGCTGCGCAGCGGCCGGTAGGCGACCTTCTCGATGGTGAAGTTCAGCGCCGAGCAGATGACGATGGCCGCCACCAGCGAGATCAGCAGGATCAGCCAGCCGGGAAGGCCCGAGCCGGCCAGCGCCGTCACGATCGTCCAGCTGACGAGCGCCCCGACCATCAGCACCTCGCCGTGCGCGAAGTTGATCAGGTTGATGATGCCGTAGACCATCGTGTAGCCCAGTGCCACCAGCGCGTACATGCTGCCGAGCACCAGACCATTGATGATCTGCTGGATGAAGGTCTCCATCGAGGAATCTCCTGCAGGACTCTGCTTTGTCGATCGGGCCACCTTGTTCGAGGCGGTGGCCTCGGCGGGCGGAAGCTTGCGCACCACCCGGGCGCTTTCACTCTAGTAGCAAAAAGCCCGCCGCACGGGGTGCGTCGGGCCTGGCTTTCACCTAAGGGTTTGGCGTTGGGGGCGCATTCTAGGGCTGCCGCCCTAGGGAGATCCTACGGAGTTTCCGCAGGCATGCGCCCCAAACATAAGGTCATGCACGGTTGCTACCGACGATTCTTCGCCTCGGCGTTCAATCGACGCAATTCGTCCAGTTTCTCCCCGATGCGGATCTCCAGACCTCGGGGCACCGGCTCGTAGAAGCCTGGTGGCTGCATGCCCTCGGGCCAGTAGTTCTCTCCGGCGGCGAAACCGCCCTCCTCGTCGTGGGCGTAGCGGTAGCCTTTGCCGTAGTCGAGGTTCTTCATCAGCTTGGTCGGTGCATTGCGCAGGTGCAGCGGCACCGGACGGGTGCCATCGGCCGCGATGAAGGCCCGCACCGACTTGTAGGCGCTGTAGACGGCGTTGCTCTTCGGTGCCACCGCGAGGTAGACCACCGCCTGCGCGAGCGTCAGCTCGCCTTCGGGCGAGCCCAGGCGCTCGTAGGTCTCGGCTGCGTCCAGGGCCAAACGCAGGGCGCGCGGGTCGGCCAGGCCAATGTCCTCGCTGGCCATGCGGATCAGGCGGCGCGCCGCGTAGCGCGGGTCGACACCACCGTCGAGCATGCGCACGAACCAGTACAGCGCCGCATCCGGGTCGCTGCCGCGCACCGACTTGTGCAGCGCCGAAATCGTGTCGTAGAACTGCTCGCCGCCCTTGTCGTAGCGGCGCAGCTGCTCGCCGAGCGACTTCTCCAGCATGGTCTCGTCGATCTCGGCCACCGGGCCGAGCATGGCCACCAGGTTCTCGTAGGCGTTGAGCAGGCGGCGCGCGTCGCCGTCGGCGTAGCCGATCAGGCGCGTGGCCGCGGCTTCGCGCATCGGCGGCGCCTGCAGCAGGGCTCGCGCGCGTTCCAGCAACGCACGCATGTCGTCGTCGCTCAGGCTCTTGAGCACGTGCACCGTGGCGCGCGAAAGCAGCGCCGAGTTGACCTCGAACGAGGGGTTCTCGGTGGTCGCGCCGATGAAGGTGAACAGGCCCGACTCGACGTGCGGCAGGAAGGCGTCCTGCTGGCTCTTGTTGAAGCGGTGCACCTCGTCGACGAAGACCACCGTGCGCCGGCCCTGTGCCTGCACGGCCTGCGCGCGCTCGACCGCCTCACGGATGTCCTTGACGCCACCGAGCACCGCCGAAATCGCGATGAACTGCGCGTCGAAGGCGGTGGCCACCAGCCGCGCCAGCGTGGTCTTGCCGACGCCGGGCGGGCCCCACAGGATCATCGAATGCAGCCGGCCCGACTCGAAGGCCGCGCGCAGCGGCTTGCCCGGGCCGAGCAGGTGCTGCTGGCCGATCACGTCGGCCAGCGTGGCCGGCCGCAGCCGTTCGGCGAGCGGCGCGCCGGCGGGCAACTCGGGGGCCGGAGGCTCCAGCGGAAGGTCGAACGTGGACATGGACGAATTGTCGCAGCCGGGCCGTACCCTCAAGTTTGGGCCGGCGCGGACGAAGATCCTGTCGTCACGCACGAACCCAGCCCACCCCCAGCCCCATGACGGCCCCCCCTGAACGGCATCGATGCTGCCGCGGCGCACGAACTCGAAGCGCGACGCGTCGCCGACGCACTCGATGCGCTGGCCCAGTCGATGGCCGCGCTGGAGCCCGGCATCGAGCGTTTGCTGGTCAACGCCTCGGCCGACCCGGCGCTGCTCGACCGTGCGCGCCGCTCGGCGCGCCGGCTGCGCCTGCATGTGGAACGCATCACGCTCGTCGTCGACGGGCAGGCGCCGGCGCCGTGGCACGGCCAGGAGCGCCGCGGCCCGCAGCGCGCGACCAACGTGGCGCGCCTGCCCGATCGGGCGGCCGCTCCTGCCAAACCCGTCACGCCTTCGCCCGACGACTGGGAGCCGTTCTGAGACAGACTTCGGTCGTCGATCAGACCCGGAATGAAACGATGACCTTGCCCCGCATCGCCCAGTGTCTCGCCACCCTCGCCTCGTTCGCGCTGTGCGGCGCCGCGCAGGCGGCCCGCCCGCTGGCCACCGAAGATGCCGACGTGCTCGATCGCGGCCAGTGCGAAGCCGAAGGCGTGATCGCGCAGTCCAAGCCTTCGGGCCAACCTTCCACGCGCGGCTGGACGGCACTGGGCACCTGCGGTGTCGGCGCCAACACCCAGTTGATCCTGGCCTACAACCGCAGCCGCACCGACGACGCCAGCCTCTCGGGCCTGCTGTTCGGCGGCAAGACTGCGCTGATGCGGCGCGAAGGCGACGGCCTCGGCGTCACGCTCGCCTGGGGCCTGGTGTCGGCGAAGGCCGAGACCGGCTCGATGGAACACGAGCTCACCTACCTCAACGCCGTGGCGTCGCGCGACCTCGCGCCCGGCTGGACGGGCCATGCCAACCTGGGCTGGGTGCGCAGCGAGAGCGCCAGCTCGAGCAGCACCACCTGGAACGTGGCGGTCGAACATGCGCTGGGCAACGGCGTCGATCTGACGGGCGAGCTCTACGGCGACGACCGCGCCAAGCCCTGGATCGGCGTCGGCGCACGCTGGGCCGTCTCCGACAAGCTCAGCCTGAACGCCGGCTTCGCCACGCAGCGCGAGACGCCGCGCGTGAACGCCTGGTCGATCGGATTCAAGCTGGCGTTCTGAACGCCGGCTTCACTGCTCGATCACGTCGGCGCCCTTGGGCGCGACGAACTTGAAGGCATCGGCCGCCATGGCCGAGTTCGGCCTGAACTGGCTGAACTGCAGAGAAGAGCGCTGGCCGAAGCTGTCGACGATCTCCACCGCGGCGAGCTCCTTGCCGCGAAAGCCGACCTTCAGCGTGTCGAAGGCGCTCTCCTTGGCCTTGGGTTTCGCGGCGACCCATTCCAGCCCGTCCTGCGCCGGCATCGCGGAGAGCGTGAAGTCCTTCTCCAGGTTGCCCCCGGCCAGCAAGGCGGCCGGCGTGGCGCCGATGGCGGCCGACAGCTTGCGCGAGCTGACCTGGTTCAGGTCGGCGTCGTAGATCCAGACCTTCTGGCCGTCGGCCACGATGACCTGCTCGAAGGGCTTGGTGTAGGTGAAGCGGAAGCGGTTCGGCCGCGCGAACTCGAAGTTGCCGCTGCTCGTCTTCTTCTTCGCGCCGTCGGGCGAGGTGACGGTCTGGGTGAACTGCGCCTTGCCCGTCTTCACCTCGCGCACGAAGTCGCGCAAGGTGTCGACGGCATCGGCGCGGGCGGAAACAGCGGCAGTGCAAAGTGCCAGCAACAGCGGGAAACGAAAGTTCATGCGTCGCGGTTCGGGACGATGATGTCGCGATTGCCGTTGGTGGACATGGCACTTACGAGCCCGGATTTCTCCATTTGTTCCAGCAATCGCGCCGCGCGGTTGTAGCCGATGCGCAGATGGCGCTGCACCAGCGAGATCGAGGCGCGCTTGTGCTGCAGCACGATGGCCACCGCCTGGTCGTACATCGGGTCGCTCTCGCCACCGCCCGCGCCGGCTTCGCCGGCCAGCACGTCGCCGCCCTCGCCGTCGAGCACGCCGCCCTCGAGGATGCCCTCGATGTAGTTGGGCTCGCCCTGGCTCTTCAGGTACTCGACGACACGGTGCACTTCTTCATCCGAGACGAAGGCGCCGTGCACGCGCACCGGCAGCCCGCCGCCTGGGGTGAGGTAGAGCATGTCGCCCTGGCCGAGCAAGGCTTCGGCGCCCATCTGGTCGAGGATGGTGCGGCTGTCGATTTTGCTCGACACCTGGAAGGACAGCCGCGTCGGGATGTTCGCCTTGATCAGGCCGGTGATCACGTCGACGCTGGGCCGCTGCGTGGCCAGGATCAGGTGGATGCCCGAAGCGCGCGCCTTCTGCGCCAGGCGCGCGATCAGCTCCTCGATCTTCTTGCCCACCACCATCATCAGGTCGGCGAGTTCGTCGATCACGACGACGATGTAGGGCAGGCGGTCCAGCGGTTCGGGTTCTTCCGGCGTGAGGCTGAACGGGTTGGGCAGTTTCTCGCCACGCTCGGTGGCATCGGCGATCTTCTTGTTGTAGCCCGACAGGTTGCGCACGCCCATCTTGCTCATCAGCTTGTAGCGGCGCTCCATCTCGCCGACACACCAGTTCAGCGCGTTGGCCGCCTGCTTCATGTCGGTGACCACCGGGGCGAGCAGGTGCGGGATGCCCTCGTACATGCTCATCTCGAGCATCTTCGGGTCGATCAGGATCAGGCGGACGTCCCTGGCCTCGGCCTTGTAGAGCAGCGACAGGATCATCGCGTTGATGCCCACCGACTTGCCCGAGCCGGTGGTGCCGGCCACCAGGCAGTGCGGCATCTTGGCGAGGTCGGCCACCATTGCGTTGCCGACGATGTCCTTGCCCAGGCCCATGGTGAGCTGCGAGGCCGCGTCGTTGTAGACCTGCGAGCCGAGGATCTCGGACAGGCGGATCATCTGCCGCTTCGCGTTGGGCAGTTCGAGGGCCATCGTCGTCTTGCCGGGAATCGTCTCGACGACGCGGATGCTCACCAGGCTCAGGCTGCGCGCCAGGTCCTTGGCCAGGTTCACCACCTGCGCGCCTTTCACGCCGGTGGCCGGCTCGACCTCGTAGCGCGTGATCACCGGGCCGGGCGAGGCCGCGACCACGCGCACCTCGACGCCGAAGTCCTTGAGCTTCTTCTCGATCAGCCGCGAGGTCATCTCCAGCGTCTCGGGCGTCACCGACTCCTGGCGGCTGCCGGGTGCCGCGTCGAGCAGGTCGACCTGCGGCAGCTTGGTGTCGGCGAGTTCGACGAACAGCGGCTTTTGCCGCTCCTTGGCCACGCGCGCCGACTTCGGCAGCTCGGCCACCGGCTCGTCGATGACGATCGGAATGTGCTCCTCGTGCAGCTGGTGCTCGACCTCGACCACCTCCTCGCGCTCGCGCAGCGCGCGTTCACCGAGGCGTATGTCTTCGGCGCGCTCGATGCGCTCGGCCCGCTTCTCGCGGAACGACTCCAGCCAGGTGCCGATGGACTCGGCCACGCGCAGCCACGAGAACTGCAGCGACATCGCGATGCCCGCCACCAGCGCGGCGATCCACAGCACGCCGGAGCCGGCGAAGCCGAGCAGCTTCTGGCTCGCCGGGCCGAGCAGGTAGCCGAGCACGCCGCCGGCGTGGCCGCCGGCCACGCGCGCTTCGAACTGGTACAGGCGCGTCGACTCGAGCGCGCAGCTGGCCGCCATCAACACCACGATGCCGACCCAGAACAGCCAGGCCGGCGGCTCGTGCGGATCGACCGGCGCCGCCGGCGGCTGCTCGCTGCGCAGCACGCGGGCCAATGCGCCGAGCCAGCCGCGCAGCCCGATCAGCAGCAGCCACCAGGCCGAGAAACCGAACACGAAGTAGGCACCGTCGGCGAACCAGGCACCCAGCGTGCCGGCCTTGTTGGTGGCCTGCGCCACGGCGCCCGAGGTGGTGAAGGCCGGGTCGGCCGGGCTGTGCGTGGCCAGCGCGAGCAGCGCCAGCAACCACAGCACCGCGCCGAAGCCCAGCGCGAGGCGCGCGCGCCAGCGCGGCGTGACCGAAGCCGTGCCTGCGGGTGCGGCGGCGCTCTCGCGCCCCTTGCGGCCCGAGGCGCCGGGAGAAGCTGTCTGCCCCGCGCCCCCGTCGGCGCGCAGCGATCCGAGTGGAAACGTCATGGCGCGATTGTGGCCGATCGCCCCGCAGGGCTTGTATCCGCTCGCAGCCGCGCCGCCGCACAATGCCCGACCATGAAACGCCTGATGATCCTGATGCTGGCCCTGCCCCTGGCCAGCCACGCCGTGCAGGTCTGCGACCTCGCCGGCGAACACGTCAACCCGGCCAACGGCCACACCACCGCCGGCAAGACCGGGCTGATGCGCTGCCGCGAGGGCGAAGGCGGGCCTTTGCAGCGCGAGCAGGAGCTGAAGGACGGCAAGTTCGTCGGCGTCGTGCGCTTCTACAAGAACGGCGTGCTCGAGCGCGACTACAGCGTCAACGAACGCGGCAATCGCGAAGGCCTGTCGCGCGAGTACGCCGCCACGCCGGGCGCGAAGAACCCGCTGCTGCACGAGGAGACGCAGCGCAACAGCCGCACCGTGGGCCTGTCGCGCAGCTGGTACCCCAGCGGCACGCTGCGCCGCACCGCCTTCCACAGCGACGACGGCCACGAGCAGGCGATGGCCGAGTTCAACGAGGGCGGCCAGCTCGCCGAGCTGCGCTGCGGCAGCACGGCGCTGCTCGCCCCCGCGGCCGACGACGCCGCCTGGTGCGGCCACCGCGGCGGGCCGTCCACCGTGTCGCTGTACGGCTCGAAAGGCGAGCTGAAGGGCCGCCGCGTCTACGAGCGTGGCGAGATGCGCAAGCGCGAGTCGCTGTGGGACGGCGGCAGGCCGCGCGAGGTGGTCGAGAGCGATGCCAAGGGTGGCATCGAACGCCAGTTCACCGCCGACGGCACCAAACGGCGTGAGCTGCAGTGGTCATGGCTGGGCGGCAACGAAGGCAGCAAGCGCCGCGTCACCACGCTGGAGCAGGAGTTCCACGACAGCGGCACGCTGGTGCGCGAGCGCCGCTGGGCCGTCGGCGAGCGCGGCGGCCAGCTGGCCAGCGAGAAGCGCTGGTACCTCAACGGCCAGCCGCGCGACGCCAGCGAGTACCGCAGCGAGGGCGGCCGCTCGCTGCGCAGCGACATGCAGTTCCACGACAACGGCAAGCCAGCCTTCGAGGGACTGTGGGTGCTCGAAGGCCGCTACGACCGGCAGGCCAGCGGCGTGCATCGCAGTTTCGACGACGCCGGCAGGCTGCGAATGGAGCGCCACCACGACGAGCGCGGCCGCGTGACGCGCGAGCGTGAACTCGACGAGGCAGGCCGGGTCACACGCGACGATGCCTTGTTCGAGGATGGTTCGCGCAAGGCGTTCTCGCGCTGACACCGAAGGGAGACACCATGCCCGCCCACACCCACCCCTCGCGCCGCCTGCTGCTGGGTGCGGCCGTCGCCCTGGCCGCCCCCGCGGTGTGGCGCGGCGCGATCGCGCAGACCCGCCAGCGCCCCACGCCGGCACAGACCGAGGGCCCGTTCTACCCGGTCGAACTGCCCGCCGACAGCGACGCCGACCTGCTCGTGCAGGGCGCGCGCCGCTACGCGAAGGGCCGCGGCGCGGTGCTCGAAGGCACGGTCACCGACACCGCCGGCCGCGCACTCAGCGGTGCTGCGGTGGAGATCTGGCAATGCGACCAGGACGGCCACTACCACCACCCGGGAGACGGCGGCCGCGCCGACCCCGATTTCCAGGGCTTCGGCCGCGTGCTGCTCGGCGCCGACGGCGCCTACCGCTTCCGCACCATCCGCCCGGCGCCCTACAGCGGCCGCACGCCACACATCCACCTGAAGGTGCGGCTGGGCTCGCGCGAACTGCTCACCACGCAGGTCTATGTGCAGGGCGACCCCGGCAACGAGCGCGACTTTCTCTGGCAGCGCCTGCGTGGCGAAGACCGCGCCGCGCTGACGGTGCCCTTCGAGCCGGCCGGCGACACGCTGCGGGCGCGCTTGGCGATCGTCGTGGCCGCCTGATGGCGCTGCTGCTGCTGGCCGACGCCGACGCCATGCGTCTGGCGGACACGGCGCTGGCTGCGGTGCGCCAGCGCTTCCCGCACAAGCTCGACCACCTGATCCTGCACGAACGCGACCTGCCCGCCCCCGGCACGATCCATCCGGTGTTCGACGGCAGCTACGACTGGCATTCGAGCGTGCACATGCACTGGTCGCTGCTGCGGCTGCTGCGCCGGCAGCCCGGTTTGCCGCAGGCCGCGCAGATCGTGGCGCACTTCGATGCGCGCTTCACGCCCGCGCTCGTGGCGGTGGAACGCGGCTACGCCGCGCAGCCGCAACGCGGCAGCTTCGAGCGGCCCTACGGCTGGGCCTGGCTGCTGGCGCTGCAGGCAGAGCTCGACGAGCCCGATGCCAGCGTGCCGCAGCGATCTGCCTGGGCCGAGGCGCTGCGCCCCTTCAGCGACGAAGTGGCGGCACGGCTGGCGGGCTTCCTCGGCCGCAGCCACTACCCGGTGCGCGCCGGCATGCATGCCAACTCGGCCTTCGCGATGCTGCTGGCACGGCGGCGCGGCGACGCGGCTCTGAACCGCGCCATCGCCGCCGCCGCGCAGCGCTGGTTCGGCGACGACCGCAGCTACCCGGCGCACTACGAGCCCGGCGGGGCCGATTTCCTCTCGCCCGGCCTGTGCGAAGCGCTGCTGATGCACGAGCTGCTCGGCGAGGCGTTCGCGCCGTGGTGGTCGGCCTTCGAGCCGGCTGGCGAGGCGCTCGCGGGCTGGCTGCAGCCGGCCCGCGTGAGCGACCGCATCGACCCGCAGCTGGTGCATCTGGACGGCCTGAATCTCTCGCGGGCCTGGTGCCTGCAATTGCTGGCCGAGGCCGTGCCGGCCGCGCTGGCGCCACGCTTCGTCGCTGCCGCACAGGCGCACCGCGAGGCCGCCTGGCCGCACGTCAGCGAGGGTGACTTCGCCGCGACGCACTGGCTGGTGAGCTTCGCCCTGCTGTCGCTGGGCGACTGAACTGCCTCAGCGGCCCAGGTGCTGCAGCACGTCGTAGCGCAAGGGTGGCCCGCTGACCGACTGCACCAGGGCATAGCCGTTCAC
>Ga0208460_10000411_pt1 | contig 30290 bp, 26 predicted proteins | sample AD_STIC10_MetaG_FD_184436 | JGI IMG/M metagenome (GOLD analysis project Ga0208460, IMG submission 184436) | Active sludge microbial communities of municipal wastewater-treating anaerobic digesters from USA - AD_STIC10_MetaG (SPAdes) (version 2) | ecosystem: Engineered > Bioreactor > Anaerobic >... | reverse complement strand
GCCATGCACGTGGAGGTCCTGCTCCAGCGAAGGGTTAGGCCTCGTCTTTGCCGGCGGGCCGCTTGCCTACCGGCACAGGGCATACATGAAGCATGGGCGCGGCTCGGGACTCAGGTTCGGGTGAACGAAGAAGCGCTCGTGTCTGCCCTCGCGCTGGAACCCGGCCTTTTCGAGTGTGCGCTGGGAGGGCTTGTTCTCAACGTCGCAGAAGGCTTGAACGCGAAAGACCGATGATTGTGCAAGGGCGATTGCCGCCAGGTGCGCGACGGCCTCGGGCATGTAGCCGCAACCCCAGTGCGCGGTGGCAAGGACATAGCCAAGGTCTACGCAATGCTGAAGTGGTCGGGCTTCGAGCATTCCGATGGGCGACTCGGGCTGTTCGCGCTTGGCCAGGACGTACGGAAAACGGGTCTCAAGCTGTGACGCTGCTATGCACTCGGTGACGAACTGCGTAGTCTCTGCAAGGGCCTGATGCGGACGCCAGACCATGTAGCGGCTTACGACCGGGTCTTGCGTATATGCGGCAAACAGGAGCTCCGCATCAGAGGGCACCGGCAGCCGCGCGACGAGGCGAGGCGTTTCAAAGGTCGTTGGGAGCAGCGGCATCGAGAGCGGCGAGGGCCTAACGTTTGAGCTGAGGCGCGAGCGCCAGGATGGCGCTTGGCCCGCGAGGCCGATGATAAGAACCACGGCTTCGCGGGCCAAGTGCCATGCCGGTGCGAGTCGGCTCCAGCGAAGGGTTAGGCTTCACTCGCGAACCACGAGCACTGGCGGTCGCCCAAGGTGAACACAGCTACGCCCGGCTGCGCTTTCGGAGCGCGAAAGGCGAGAGAGCCCGTTGGCTCGATGACTGCGCTGTGGCCAGTGTCGGCACTCTCGCTTGGACGGTTCAGTGCATTGGGCCAGTTTGCCTGGACGACATAGGCATTCAGGCGAGCGGCGAGCGCCCGTGCCTGCGCAATGTGTTCGGGAAGATCGGTAGCAGGCTTCTCAGGATCCGGCCGCATCTGGCCAGGCCAGAGTAGGAGTTCGACTTGCCGATGCTGAAGTTGTAGGCACACGTGATCCAGGTCCTCAACCTCCCGGCAAATCACTGCGCTGGTTTGCAGGCCGCAGAGGTTTGTGACAGGTCTATCTGAGCCGCGAGTGAAGAAGGTGGCCTCCGGGTCAGTTAGGCCATTCTTGTGGATCGCCGCTACCTGTTCGCCACTGCTAGCCAGTAGGACGTAGGAGTTGCGAATCGCCGACTCGCCGAACGTAGGTGCACCAAAGGCCGTGGCCAGCGAGAGCTTTGCGGACTCAGCTTGAAGCACCTGAACGGCATTGGCAATCAGATCGGGCTTCGCTAGGTTGACGATCTCACGATGGAAACCTGGAACTGCCAGCTCGGGGAACACGCAGAGATCAGCGCCTTCGCGCTTTGCCACATGCATCGCGGAGCGCATCTCGGAGAGATTGCCCTCAATGGTCCAGTGCATGAGGGTCTGACCGATTGCCACTCTAAGTTCGACGCTGGGGCTGAGCACGGGGTCCCTTGGTGGAGCCTAACGTTTGAGCTGAGGGGCCGACGCCGGGCTGACACTTGGCCCGCGAGGCGAATGATGACAGCGAGCGCCTCGCGGGCCAAGTGCCATGCCGGTGGAGGTCCCTGCTCGCGCGAAGGGTTAGCCCGCAGTCGCTGCCGTGAGGATAGATGCCCGCGCAAGCTGACGAGGGCTACTAGTGAGCTGGTCTCGCCTACGGTGCTTCCCAGTTGGTTAGACCAGGGTGAACTTCAATGTCCGCCCAAGTGTGGCCTTTGCCATCTTGCCCATAGCCAGTGACGAACACTTTCAGCGGGATGGTTGGGGGCGATTTGCTGTTGCGGTTTCGATGGCCGTGCCACATGCACTGAATCTGATCCGCCGCGGCGTGAGTGAGACGGACTTCTCGGACTTCCTTCGGTGGCGCATAAAGCCCCAAAGCCTCCTCAGTTAGCTCGCAGTGCGCAAGCGTTGCCAAGGCAATCTGCCGCTCGAGGCCCCGGACATCTGGAAAGGTGTCCCAGCGCTCCGGAGTCACCGAATTGAACGGAAGGTCTTGAAGAGCGTGCATCGACAATGGTGGTCTCCTCTGCGGCCTAACGTTTGAGCTGAGGGGGCCGACGCCGGGAAAGAGCTTGGCCCGCGGAACGGATGATGGACCACACCGGCCCGCGGGCCAAGTGCCTTGCCGGTGGAGGTCCCGCTCCAGCGAAGGGTAAGGCGTCGCCTTTCGGTTGAAGCGAAGAACATTTGGGCCATGGAAGCCTGACAACTACTTGCTCGGCTCGGACGGTGCCGCCCACTTGATGAACCCACGTAGGTTCATTGAGAAGAAGCCGAGGTTTGCCAGGATCATGGCGTAGCTGTGCGCCCAGAGACCGATGGCCGACCAGCAGAGATTACCAGCCATCATGATGACAAAGCCTGTCCGGCTCTTGTTGCCAAGCAGATAGATGGCCGAGAAGGTGAGGCACATTGCCAGCCAATCGATGCCGTAGTACTGCGACATGTTCGCCCTTTGTGTGATTCGATGGCGGACGCTCTGTGCGTCTCTGCGCGTCTCTGCGCGTCTCTGCGCGACGGGTAGGGATTGGGGTTCGCCGCGAGGCGCTCTCGGATTGCTTGCGACGCCTAACGTTTGAGCTGAGGGGGCCGACGCCGGTGAGGTGCTTGGCCCGCGGGACGGATGATGGAGCACACCGGCCCGCGGGCCAAGCGCCTCGCCGGTGGCGGTCCACTCGAGCGAAGGGTTAGCCGTCTCCGCCGGGCAGCCTACTCAGACTTGCCAGTGTCTCGACGCATGCCCGTGCAGCCTCTGTTCCTTTCTTGATGAAGTGCTCGGAGAAGAACTGTCGATGCTCCTCATGTTCATGGAAGTCCCTTGGGGTAAGCACGGCCGAGAAGACGGGAGTGTCGGTCTCCAGTTGAACGCGCATCAGGCCATCGATGACAGCAGATGCAACGAACTCATGGCGATAGATTCCGCCGTTGACGACGAGACCGCAAGCGATGATCGCGTCATAGTCGCCTGACGCCGCAAGGCGCTTCGCGTGTAGCGGGATCTCGAATGCGCCAGGCACTTCGAAATGATCCAGTTCAGCGGGTGGATCGGATGTGCGACTCAGTTCAGCGCGAATGGCGGCGGTGCCATTGGCAACGATGTCGCGATGCCAGCTCGATGAAACGACTGCTACGCGGGCGCGCCTGGTGCGATGTGTGGCCGCTTGGCGCTTGGAGGGGAATTGCTGGGTAGTCTGATTCATGGAAGCCTCGATAAGAGTAGGACCAGAATCAGGGCGCACGCAAACTCGGCGCCGACACGCGCGCGTGCTGACGCCGAGGCTACGCGATCTCTTTCATCCGGACTGTGACCGTCGGCCCTGGTTTTGCACCAGATCTGCTGACCCTGACACCTGCAATGGCCTGTGTCAGGCGCTCGCGGGCTCCTGCAGTTGCCTGCAGATACCGCCGGTGGGGAATTCCGCCCCGCCCTGAGAACGCTGTCAGCCCGTGGGGACCGACGAAGACATTTTAGGCGGGCAACTTGTACCCGCTGTCACGCACGCGGCACCTCACGCCCGGAGACGGCTAACGTTTGAGCTGAGGGGCCGGAGCCGGAATGGCACTTGGCCCGCGAGGCGGATGATGACAGCGAGCGCCTCTCGGGCCAAGTGCCATGCCGGTGGAGGTCCCGCTCCAGTGAAGGGTTAGGCATCACTGTTCGGTGCAGACTTTGGCCGGCGCAGTGGCCAGACCACTACGGAAGCAGTGGACGGAAGAAGGTGCGCTCGTAACTCAGGAAGCACTTGGTCTCCTTGGCGAACTTGAATGCCACGTGGCACTCAGGATCTTGGAGCGATTTGATTCGGTATTGCTCGTACTCGGCGAAGGACTCGAAAGAGAATGACCCGAGGGCGATATTGCTTGCGCCCTCTGATGGGAGCAGGTAGCCATGGTGCACCCCACCGAACTTGGGGATCAGCTGTAGCCACATGCGGCAGTACTCCTCGAATTCAGAGATCTTGCTCGAATCGATGACGTAGCGAAGGTGGCAGGTGATCATGAGCTCGACGCGATGCCGCGGTGGGTGGTGATGCCTAACGTTTGAGCTGAGAGGCCGGAACCGGGATGGCGCTTGGCCCGCTAGGCGGATGATGAACCACTCCGGCTGGCGGGCCAAATGCCATGCCGGTGGAGGTCCCGCTCCAGCGAAGGGTTAGGCGTCTGTGCAACGTAGTGCCTCATAGACAGCCTCGACGCAGCAGCGATTATTCCCGAACGTGAGCAGTTCCCGTGCTTCTGCCTCACGGCACCAGCGGAACGCTTTGTGCTCCGAAGAAAGGCTTGGAGTCAGCTTTGCTGAGATGACACCAAAGTAGATCCTCTCAAGCACCTGTGCTGGCTCGGGACCGTAGGAGTGACGCCACTCAGGCTTGATGGGGAAGTGATGTTCGTAGCCCGCTGAGACAACGGCTGGAACCTGGATAGCTGTTTCCTCCTGAATCTCACGAATGGCGGCCGACTCGAACGATTCATCTGGCTCGAGTGCGCCCGAGACGCCCTGCCAGAAGTCAGGTAACGCCAAGTCGTAACGAGCGACGCGCTGCAGAAGGAGTACGGACCAAGTCGCGTCTTCTGGTGTCACGATAAAAGCTTGGATGGAGAACGGGCGACGCATGTCAGACGCCTAACGTTTGAACTGAGCCGCGAGCGCCGGGATGGCGCTTGGCCCGCGAGGCCGATGATAAGAACCACGGCTTCGCGGGCCAAGTGCCATGCCGGTGCGAGTCGGCTCCAGCGAAGGGTTAGCCGGCACCGGGAGGTGCCGCCTATGGTGAAGCCCCGCCACCGAAGAGGTATCCGCTAGGCGGCGTGCCTGTCATAGAGTCCCAGTCAATTGTCCAGCGGGGATACTGGGTGACTGCGGGGAACACCTGCTTCATCTGTGCGGCACCCGTTTCCAGTAGTTCCGCACCGAGTTGTGCAGCGATCGCAAGATAACTAACCTTAGCGGCATAGCACTGCCAGCGGCGTAAACTTCCCAGGGTGAAAACGGGCCTGTCTGTAACCGCAACGCCGGTGTCGCTGCCTGACGCGGCGGCGCTGGCAGCGCTGCGGGGCTGGCACGAGGGTCTGTCGTCGAAGGATGCAGTGACGCGGTACCTCAGTGAAGCCCGGCCGCCCGGTCAATCGTCGCGCGGCCTCATCGGGGCGATCCGCCGTGACATCGCGGCCTTCGCCAGGTCACGCCACCGTGATGACCTTGCAAAGCTCTTCACTGGAACTGCCCGCAAAGGCCCCGCGGCCGCGCGCGCCGTGGCCGCCGCCGTCGAACAGCTCCGTAGCGCAGCCGTTCCCATCCCACTGATCGGCGACGGAGTCGACGACTGGCTCGAGCCCCGCGTCGCCGCAATACTGCGCAAGGCCGGCATCAAGACCTTGGCCGACCTCACGCTTCGAGTACCGCGTCGCAGACGCTGGTGGGTCGACATCGACGGCCTCGGAGTGGCCGGTGCACGCCGGATCGAGGCCTTCTTCGCCGCGCATTCAGCCCTGACTGACCGGGCTCGCGCGCTGCTGGTCACCACGGCGCCATCGGAGCTGGTTCCCTGGGAGAAGCTCGTCGTTCCACGCGAGGTCGACGGCAGCATGGGCTTGCATCGTGCGCCGCGCGCGTCATGCGTCCTGCGGGCTAGCAACGACCACGCGGCGGTCCAGGCTTGGCTGTCGCTGCACGAAGCTCCCGCCACGCAGCGAGCCTACCGCAAGGAAGCCGAGCGGCTGATCTTGTGGGCCATTGTCGAGCGCGGCGTGGCGCTGTCCTCGCTGGCCACCGAGGATGCCGTGGCGTATCGAGCCTTCTTGCGGCAACCCTCACCGAGAGGGCGTTGGGTGGGGCCGGCGGCGCCGCGCACCTCCGCCGAGTGGCGGCCGTTCGCAGGGGGCCTCTCCACGCGATCGAGGTCCTATTCGCTGTCCGTGCTGAGCTCGATGTTCCGGTGGCTGATCGAGCAGCGGTACGTGCTGGCCAATCCCTTCGCGGGCATCAAGGTGCGTGGCGTCAGGCAGGCGACCCTGGACACGACGAGATCATTTTCCGAGGGGGAATGGAAGCTGGTGAGAACGGTCGGAGAAGGCTTGGAGTGGTCATACGGTTGGCAGCCGAGCGCCGCCCAAAGACTTCGCTTCCTGATCGACTTCGGCTACAGCACAGGGTTGCGTGCTGGCGAACTGGTACACGCCACGCTGGGATCCATCGAGGTCGACGCGCACGGCGATCACTGGTTGCACGTGGTCGGCAAAGGCAGCAAGACCGGCAAGGTGGTGCTGCCGGGGCTGGCGCGCGGGGTTCTGGACCGGCACCTGGCTCAGCGCGGCCTCCCCGTGACGCCTGCGAAGTGGAACCCCGCCACGCCGTTGCTCGGCAGCCTCGATGAAGAGGCGGGCATCACGTCCAAGCGTCTGTGGGCGGTCGTGAAGAGGTTCTTCGCCACGACGGCTGTTGTCCTGGCGGACACGAACCCTGCGCTGGCCGAGAAGCTGCGGCGGGCCACGCCTCACTGGATGCGCCACACGCATGCGACCCACGCGCTTCAGCGCGGGGCCGAACTGACGACGGTGCGAGACAACCTGCGGCACGCGTCGTTGTCGACGACATCCATGTATCTGCACTCGGACGATCTTCGCCGGGCAAAGCAGATCGGTGGGGCGTTCGAGGCGCCGGCGTCGTGATCGGCCGGGGCAGGTCCAAGCGTGTCAATCTGCACCGAAAGCACAAGAGCTCCGCGAGAGGCGGTTTTGCAAGTGCTTGTCGCTGTTGGACTTTTTGCGGGCCAGCGTGTCAATTTGCAGGAAAAATACGATTACCCCGTTTTGGCATCGGCCAGAGTCAAGCCGACATCGCCTTCGATTGGGTTGTTGGTGTCGCGATGTAGACGCAAGGCTTCTATGCGACTGGGCGACTCGCCAGCTTCGGAAGCAATTCCAGGACGAGCGTGCAACGCAAGCGGCCTCCAGCGCGGCGACGATTCAGCCGCCCCAGCTTATCGGGCGTCAGTGGGTCTGCCCTCCGTTTTTGACGCCTTCGTATCAGAATTGAGCTCCGTGGCCGATATCCCGACATCAGCAAGCCATCACCTGAACCTCGAGATGCGAATCGTCCCCGCGCCGGGCATCGGCATGGCCGCTGGCCGGCCGTTGCCGTTTGCACTTCGCGACAGCAGCGGCAGGCTGCTGCTTGGTCGCGGCACTGTCGTGGCCACCGAGGCGCAGATCGCAGCGCTCGCCGCGCGGGGCATGTGGGTGTCGTCCGACGACGCCGACAACTTCCAGCGTGCCTACGCGGCCCAGCTCGACGGGATGGGCCGCTCGGACACCGCACTCGGTACCATCGCTAGTGCCAAGCCCGACCTGGAGGCGTTCAACGCAGGCGCAGCAGGGCCGCCCACGCGGCCGGAGGACTGGACGACGCTCGTTCGACGCGCGCACGCACTGCTGCGCGAACCCCCGGCCACGGGATTTGTCGCCCAGCTTGAGAGTCTGCGCTCGGATGTGCTCCAGCTGCTGCAACGGTCCCCGGACCGAGCGCTGCTCGCGCTCGTTTCCATGGCGGGCCGGGAGTTGAACCACTACGCGGCTGCGCATGCGGTATTGGTAGCAGCGCTGTGCGAATTGGTCGCCGCGCAGGTTCAGGATATGCCTGTCGATAAGCGTCAGTCGCTCGGCCTCGCAGCCCTGTCGATGAACATCGCGATGGCGTCGCTGCAGAACATCCTGGCCGTGCAGGAGCGTCCCCCGAACGACGTGCAGCGGGCTCAGATCGCAGGTCATCCCGGGCAGTCGGCAGAGCAGCTGCGGCAACTTGGCGTCACCGACGAAGTCTGGTTGGAGGCCGTCGCGCACCACCACGACGCGGCCCCTGGCCCGCTGGCGTCCCGGCCCATCGGCCAGCAACTGGCGCGCATGATCCAGCGTGCCGACCTGTTCGCGGCTCGCCTGAGCCCCCCCAAGAATCGGCGGGCGCTGTCAGCTGCCGCGGCGGCGCAGGTGGCCTATCAGGACGAGAACCGGCGGCCCGACGAGGCCGGAATGCAGCTGATCAAGGCGATTGGAATCTACCCACCAGGATGCTTGGTGGAACTCGCCAGCGGTGAACAAGGCGTGGTCGTCAGACGCGGGATGCAGGCGGACAAGCCCGTCGTGGTATCAGTCGTCAGCAGATCAGGTCTTCCAATCGGGGTCCCTGTACTGCGACAGACTAGCAATTCGAGCTACGGCATTGTGCGCAGCCTGGCCCCGCACGAGGTCAAGCTGCGCCTCAACCTGGAGGATCTCCTGAATCGCTAGTGCGTTTCGCCGAACTGCCGCCCGCGCCCTTTGGCCTTAGCCGCCAGCAGCATCTGATCGGCCCGCCCCACCACCTCTTTCCAGTCGTAGGGACCGGCGCCCGAGTAGGCGACGCCGACGCTGGCGCCGATAGTCACCTCCAACTGCTCGATCTCGAACGGTGCGATCGTTGCAGCCAGCACCTTGTCAGCCACAGTCTTTGCAACGCTTGATTCTGGTATCCCGGGGATGGCGATGGCGAATTCGTCGCCGCCCGGCCGGGCGATCAGGTCGGAAGGGCGAACCACATAAGCCAAGCGTTGCGCGAATTGGCGAAGGACCTCGTCGCCCACCGCCGAAGCCTTGGTATCGCTGTTTAACCAGTCCAAGTTTTTCGCCGCACCCCCCTGAGGCAGCGCCATTGAAGTCGGGTCGGCGCTGCCGAAGGGGTAGGGCCTGCGGCATGTATAGCCAGTCGAGGCAGCAAAGGTTTCCTGCGGTTTCAAAATCCGAACTTCAACACTGGCCTTCTTTAAACTGAACTGGGTGGTTGATGAGAGTCTTTAGATTCGCCGCCAACATTGGTCGCCTGTGCTGAGCATTCAGCGCCTGCCAGCAATTGAGCTTCTGCATCCTTGAGCGCAAGGCGCGGCGTGATGCCTGAAGCAGGCCACTGGATGCCGATGGCCGGGTCGTCCCAGCGGATGCTGCGTTCGCAGTCCTTGGCGTAGACATCAGTGGTCTTGTAGAGAAAGTGCGTGTCGTCCTGCAGCGCCAGGAAGCCGTGCGCAAAGCCTTCGGGAATCCACAGCTGCAGGCGGTTGTGTGCATTCAGTTCGATGCCGAACCATTGCCCGAAGCTGGGCGAACCGGCGCGGATGTCCACCGCCACGTCAAACGCCGCGCCGCGAACCACGCGCACCAGCTTACCCTGCGGGTGCGGCGGCAGCTGGTAGTGCAGGCCACGCAGTACACCGGCCTGGCTGCAGGAGTGGTTGTCCTGCACGAAGCGGCGCGAAGGCGGCAGGCCCAGGTCCTTGAGACCCTTCTGCCAGCGTTCTTCCTGGAAACTTTCCATGAACCAGCCGCGGTCGTCGCCGAAGGCGGTGGGCTCAACGATCACGACCCCGGGCAGTGGGGTGGCCTTGAGTTTCATCTTCAGAAGGCCTTCTCGCGCAGCACCTGCATCAGGTACTGGCCGTAGCTGTTCTTGAGCATCGGCGCGGCCAGCTTCTCCAGCTGGGCGGCGTCGATCCAGCCCGCGCGGTAGGCGATCTCCTCGGGGCAGGCCACCTTCAGGCCCTGGCGCTTTTCCAGAGTGGCGATGAACTGGCCGGCCTCCATCAGGCTGTCGTGCGTGCCGGTGTCCAGCCAGGCGTAGCCGCGGCCCATGATCTCCACGTTGAGCTGGTTCTGGTGCAGGTACTGCGCGTTGACGGCGGTGATCTCCAGTTCGCCGCGCGCGCTGGGCTTGATGGACGCCGCGATGTCGCAGACCTGCTCGTCGTAGAAGTACAGGCCGGTCACCGCGTAGTTGCTCTTCGGCGCTTTGGGCTTTTCCTCGATGCTCAGGGCACGGCGCTCCGCATCGAACTCGACCACGCCGTAGCGCTCCGGGTCGTGCACGTGGTACGCGAAAACGGTGGAGCCGCTGCTGCGGCCGTCGGCCCGCGCCAGCAGGCTGGCGAAGTCATGCCCGTAGTAGATGTTGTCGCCCAGCACCAGGGCGCTCGGCCCACCGCCCACGAACTGACGGCCCAGGATGAAGGCCTGCGCCAGGCCGTCCGGGCTGGGCTGCACGCAGTAGCTGAGGTTCATGCCCCAGGCGCTGCCGTCGCCCAGCAGGGACTGGAAGCGCGGCGTGTCCTGCGGGGTGCTGATCACCAACACGTCGCGCATGCCGGCCAGCATCAGCGTGGACAGCGGGTAGTACACCATGGGCTTGTCGTACACCGGCAGCAGCTGCTTGCTGATGGCCAGCGTGGCGGGGTGCAGCCGGGTGCCGGAGCCCCCGGCCAGGATGATGCCTTTGCGGTTCATGTCGTTTTCTCCTGCGGGTGCTGGGTCAGCCCAGGACTTCGGTCAGCATGCGCTGCACGCCTTGTTGCCAGTGCGGCAGGGTCACGCCAAAGGCCGACTGGAGCTTGCGCGTACCCAGTCGAGAATTCAGCGGCCGCTGCGCCGGCGTCGGGTAGGCCGACGTGGGGATGGCCGCGATCTTGTCCGGCGCCACCTGGATGGCCTGGCCGCGGGCGCGCGCCCATTCGATGACGAACTGCGCGTAGCCGTGCCAGCTGGTCTCGCCTGCGGCGGCACAGTGGTAGGTGCCGCCCAGCGATGCGTCGGCCCGCAGGCGGGGCAGGGCGAGAGCGGTCATGTCGGCCAGCAGGTCGGCCCCTGTGGGCGCGCCCACCTGGTCGGCAATGACGTTCAGCGCGTCCCGCTCCGCCGCCAGCCGCAGCATGGTGCGCGCGAAGTTGCCGCCGCGCGCCGCGTAGACCCAGCTGGTGCGCAGAATGAGGTGCCTGCAGCCACTGGCGCGGATGCGTTCTTCCGCTTCCAGCTTGGTGCGGCCGTATACGCTGAGCGGCGCGGTGGGTGCGTCTTCAGTTCGCGGCTGGCTGCCGCTGCCGTCGAAGACATAGTCGGTGCTGTAGTGCACCAGGATCGCGCCAAGGGCTGCTGCCTCGCGGGCCAGCACAGCGGGGCCGGTGGCGTTGATGCGGCGGGCCAGGTCGGGTTCGGACTCAGCCTTGTCCACCGCGGTGTGCGCGGCGGCATTGACGATGGCGTCTGGCCGCACACGCTGCACCAGCGGTGCCAGCGATTCGGGTTCCGAGAAATCGGCCTTCAGGTCACCCGCTGAATCGAAGTCGCAGGCCACCACCTCGCCCAGCAGCGACAGCGAACGTTGCAGTTCCCAGCCGACCTGGCCGCCCTTGCCCAGCAAAAGGATCTTCATGCGCCGTACTGCTGGTTGACCCAGTCGCGATAGCCGCCGCTTTGCACGTTGGCCACCCAGTCCGCATGGGCCAGGTACCACTGCACGGTCTTGCGGATGCCAGTGTCGAAGGTTTCGGCAGGGCGCCAGCCGAGTTCGCGTTCGATCTTGCGCGCGTCGATGGCGTACCGCCGATCATGACCGGGGCGGTCCTTCACGTAGGTGATGAGTCGCGTGTAGCTGCCTTCCGGGCTGGGCCGAAGTTCGTCCAGCAACGCGCACACCGTCTTCACGATCTCGATGTTGGGCTTCTCGTTCCAGCCGCCCACGTTGTACGTTTCGCCCAGACGGCCACCGGCCAGCACGGCGCGGATGGCGCTGCAGTGGTCCCCCACGTAGAGCCAGTCGCGCACCTGCTGGCCATCGCCGTACACCGGCAGCGGTTTGCCAGCGAGGGCGTTGACGATCATCAGCGGAATCAGTTTTTCCGGGAAGTGATAGGGCCCGTAGTTGTTGCTGCAGTTGGTGGTGACCACCGGTAGCCCGTAGGTGTGGTGCCAGGCACGCACCAGGTGGTCGCTGGCCGCCTTGCTGGCGCTGTAGGGACTGTTGGGCTCGAAGGGGTGGTTCTCGGTGAAGGCGGGGGCTGTCGGCGACAGGCTGCCGTAGACCTCGTCCGTGCTCACGTGGTGGAAGCGGAAGGTCGCCTTGGCGGCATCGTCCAGACCGCTCCAATACCCCCGTGCAGCCTCCAGCAAGGTGAAGGTGCCGTCGACGTTGGTCTTCATGAAAGCGCCCGGGCCGTGGATGCTGCGGTCCACATGGCTCTCTGCGGCGAAGTGGACGATGGCGCGGGGCCGATGCGTGGCCAACAGGCTGTCCACCAGTGCGCGGTCGCAGATGTCGCCCTTGACGAAGGTGTGACGGGTGTCGCCCTGCAGGGACTGCAGGTTCTGCAGGTTGCCGGCGTAGGTCAGTGCGTCCAGGTTGACGACGGCCTCGTTCGACTGGGCCAGCCAGTCCAGCATGAAGTTGCTGCCGATGAAGCCGGCACCGCCGGTGACGAGGATGGTCACTTCAGGACTCCTTGAAAAGTTTCTGCATTTCCGTGCATCAGCACGGCATGGCCTCTCGAGATTTCGCAAGGATTCAACCGGCCAGGATGATGATGCGCCTTCAGATAAAGGGTCCGGAGGACCTTTTCGGCCGTTGAGATTTCTTCCGTTTGTCCCAGCTCACAAAAAGCCCTTCCAAAGAACTCTGCGACACCGTTAGTTGTCTTCAGAAAAAGGGAGTTAGCGCCCCTTTTTTGAGTCAGGGCCGCTTCAACCCATTGTCATCAGTAATGGCGAACACAGAAGCTGCAGCAATGCAGTGCTGACAATAGATCATTAACTCAACTCATTTCTATCCCACAAGCGAAGCGAGAAAATTTAATGGGTTTTCGGTCTGCTTCTAGAGGCCTTTCGAGGGCTTGCAGAATCGTGCGCGAATTCTGGAATAAATACACAGAAGTGCATACATTTGGATCTTCGACACTATAAGCAAGGTGGCGATCGACGAGAGTAGCTCCGAAGTAGCTTGGGCTCAGTGATCCAGTCACAATAAACTCGAATCAAGCGGCATAGCGCACACGGTGCGCGCGGCCAGTTCGATGGCGTAGCGGTGGGGAACAGCTCGTCCAAGGCCTGCCCCCGCGTCCACAGCTCGTAGGCAACCTTCAACTGATCGGGTGTGTCGTTACGGATCATGCGCTCGACTTCGCATTCCTGCTCTGAAGTGACGGTCTGACCGCTGCCCACCGGCCTGCCCGCAGCCGGCGGCATAGCCCTTTACAACCGCGATCACCGTCGTGCGCCACATCTTGAAATGCACCGCCGTGTCCTTCAGGTGCGAGCCGTCTAGTCCCACCTTCACCGCACGCAGACGGCGCTTACTGAGCGGGTCCAGCGGCGGCGTTCAGGACTTAACCTTGCCTATGATCGACCCGACTCTACGACATGCACTACGCTCAACTGTTTAATGTCGGTTCAATATTCAAGTCATCCGGCTGACGATGCCTGCCAGTTCCCGCGGGCTGAAGGGCTTGACTAAGTACTCATCCGCACCCGCCTTCATGCCGCGGGCGCGATCTTCGGGCTGGTCACGTGCCGTCATTAAGACCACCTTTGTGTTGCTCAGGCCTAACTCCCCTCGGATGCGCTCACAGACTTGGAAGCCATCCAAGCCGCCGGGCATCATTAAGTCGAGCAGCACCACTTGCGGCTGGAGTCGCTGCGCAGCTTCTAGACCTTCGGGGCCAGTTGCGGCTTCGTGGATTTCCAGATCCTCCAACTCCAGTGTAATGCGTATGAGTTGGCGGATGGCCAATTGGTCTTCAATAATGAGGAGGCGTTTCATGACATCTACTCCAAGATCCTAGTTTGAAGACGGCGATGATATTGACTCTACCGGCGGGCACCCCGACTTGGCTGAAGTGAAGCGGGCCGATTGCATATCTCTTTGGGGACCAGTTTCAGTTTAGCGCCGAAAACTACCCGCTGGATCGAAGCGAAAACGCCCGCAGAGCTGCGCTCGCTGACATGTAAGTCGTCTCTAAGATCCCGGCAAGATGCGTCGAATCAGTAGCTCGCTCGTTGCGAATGGATTCTTCAACCGCACCACAATCAGCACCAAGCTTGTCTGCACCCACGGAAAGCGCTGCACCACGGAGAGCGTGCAGACCTTTCAACGCTGCTCCCGAATTCAAACCATGAAACACAGATCGAATCAGCTTCAAATCGTCTTCCTGGCGCAGCAGAAAGTCCTCGACCAGTTCTGCCAACAAATCCGCGTCGCCACCTAATCGAGCCACTGCAGCTTCGCTGTCAAAATGCGTTTCAGCCTGCAAGCCGGTCAGACTCAGCCGCGGCTGCAGATCAGCTTGATTTTCTGACGTCGAACGAGCGCGGTCACGGATGACTTTCGCCAATCCAGCAGACGTGATGGGCTTGCTCAAGTAGTCATCCATGCCCACTGCAAGGCAGCGCTCGCGGTCTCCAGCCATTGCGTGGGCTGTCATTGCCACAATAGGTGTGTACCGCCCGACCGTTCGGTCATGCTGACGAATCAAGTTCGTTGCTTCGAAGCCACCCATCACGGGCATCTGCACATCCATCAGCACCAGGTCATAGGCCTGCTCGGCGCAGCGGTCTACCGCTGCCGCGCCGTCATCCACTACTTCAACTTCGTAACCGAGCTTGCGGAGCAGGCGCACAGCCAGTTTCTGGTTCACTGGGTGGTCCTCTGCCAGCAAGATCTTCAATGGCCGTTCCGAGTCCAGGTCCCTTGGCTTGGACTCGTTTTCTATCGACCAAGCATCCACTGCACTGTTCACGAAGCCCGCTTCAGCAGACAGGACTGCATCCACTTCGCTAACAGATGCGGGCCAGCGCAACCAGCTCGGGAATTCGGTCACCATCCTGTCTGGAAGCTCGCAGTCCAGCACCAGTACGGCACCAAAGTCAAAGGCGGACTTGCCCAGCGCCCCACTTGCATTGGCCCGAGCTGGCGCCTGCAGTGCTGACGCGCAAACAAGCAGTCGCTTTGGCCGGCCAGAGCCCGTGTCCATGGCTCGCTGCGCCTCTTCAGCGCTTGCAACGAACTGTGGCAAAAAGCCGGCGCTTCGCAGCAATGTCTTTAGGTTCTGTGCGGTGGTCTCCTCGCCGCGCCAGATCACGACTCGACCCTCTTCCGGCTCAAGCGCAGCGTCTAGAGTCCGCGTGGACTGGTACTGCTTGCGCATGGCTTCCCGAACCCGAGCCGGTTGTGCCAAGCAGGCTGTGAATTGAAAGCAGCTTCCCTGACCGATCCTGCTTTCCACCCAGATCTTGCCATTCATGCGTTCAACGATGCTTCGACAAATTGACAGTCCAAGCCCTGTGCCCCCGAACTTGCGTGTGGTTGAACTGTCTGCCTGCGTGAACGCATTGAAGATCTTCTCGGCCTGATCCGGCGTTACTCCGATGCCGGTGTCTTCGACCAGCACATGCAACTCCGCCAACGGGCTGAGCGGAGCGGCATCCGCCTGGCGTTGAACGGTGACCCTGACCCAGCCACTGGCCGTGAACTTGATGGCGTTGCTCAGAAGGTTCAGCAACACTTGACGAATCCGGTGCGGGTCACCCACCACATGGGTCTGGACATCCGGACGTATTACCCATTCCAGCTTCAAGCCCTTGTTCGCTGCCTGACTGGCGAGGGTTCGCGCGGCGGCGCTAACGCACGCGGTCAAGTCGAACTCAATCGCCTCCAGATGAAACTCGCCGGCTTCGATCTTTGAAAAGTCAAGAATATCGTTGATCAAGCTGAGCAGTGACTCTGACGAATCACGCACCGTGTCCACAAGCTCTCGTTGGTCCGCATCCAAATTGCCGTCCAGTAGCAATTCCGTCATACCCATGATCGCATTCATGGGCGTGCGAATTTCGTGGCTCATGTTCGCGAGGAAGCGACTCTTGGCCAACGTCGCCGCTTGTGCGGCCTCTGTGGCACGGGTCAGGTCTGTCACGTCTATGCGGAACCCTACAGTGTGGCCATCGGCTAGGCGCCGCTCCGCGACGCGGGCAACGCGCCCATCGTCTAGATGCTGCAGAACTGACACAGCACCTGTCCGATGCTGCAACAAGCGCTCCTGAATCCAAGATTCTTCTCGCCCCATAGATTGGGGAAACTGACCCAGTTCCACACCACCGCGAATGATCGCCTCGAAGCTGGCACCGGGAAGTATCAAGTTGCGGGACTTGCTGTACAGCGTCCGGTACTGGTCGTTGGCAAATACAAGGCGGTCTTCAGGGTCAAAGAGCACAAAGGCCTCGCCGACGGCATCAATGGCACCACGCAGCAGGCGTTCTGCATTCGACTGCCGGTCCTGGGCTTCCTTGACCGCAGTGATGTCGGTCTCAATGGCCATGAATCCCTGCAGCACCTCGTCGTCGTCACGCAGCGGCTGAATTTCTATGGCGAGCCAGTAAAGCCGCCCGTCCTTGGCACGGTTGAGAAGTTCACCCTTGAAGGGCTCCTCATGGTGCAAGGCCGAGCGAATGGCGGCCACGACCACTGAATCAGTCTCGGGGCATTGCAGCAACTCGCCTGGAGATGCCCCAATCACCTCTTCCAAGCCGTAACCGGAGATCGCAGTAAACCCACGGTTGACCCACGTTATTCTGCGGTGCACATCGGTAATAACAACAGCGTTGGAGGTGTGCTCGACAACCTTGGCCAACCGCCGAAGATCCTTCGTCATCTCGTCAGCCAAAGCGTTGGCACGAGCTCTCCCGAAGCCCAGCAGCCACACAGCCAAACCCACCAACGAAGCGGCGACTGCCCCACCCAATCCGAAGATCCAAGCCTGAGCCTCACCGGCGCGCATCAGCCATGTCGCGCCCAGCAGGGAGGCTGAGTAACCCACGGCCAGAGTCAAGGCCGTCCAGCGAGTGGTATGGCCCAGAACACGAAATGGCATGTGGCCACGTGCACGAGAAGTTCCCATGCCTGCCCGGATGCACTGCCACAACATCAGTGGGGAGCAGGACAGCAGTGCAATGGCCGCTAAACTCACCAACCACTCTTGGGAGCCCACGGTCAATGGCAACCACTTGTCAGCGACGACCGCGGTGACGGCCATTCCAAGTATCAAGCTCGCAAGTAGCTGGTAGAACAGGCGAAAAGGGTTCAATCGAGCGGCCGGAGCCGCCCCTTGGACTGCCGCGGCGCTGCTCGGCTTCATGCGCTCAGGTATGCGGTCAGCAGCAATCGATTGCTCATGACCGAAACTTTGTAGTCCACTTGGTCGAAGACCATTTGAATCAATGAAAGGCCCATCCCGCCCTCTGGCAGCTCCGAAATGGCTTTGGGGTCGAAGTCGAACACCGAGCCATCAGCGGCCATGATCGCGTCGCGAGGGATGGGCCGCCCGTTGTCAGTTAGTGTGAAGCACCACTGGGCCATCCCAGCTTCGGCCAGCAGGTGGAGGTAACCGCCCTCCCGCCCCGCGCATCCGTGCTCAACGACGTTGGTCATGGCCTCAATGATGCCCAGGCGCAGCTGCACGCCGCGCTCTTCTCCGAAGTGGAAATTCAGAAGTGGCGCCAGGCGGTCACCGGCTTGGGACACTGCTTCAAACGTTGCATCGAAGCAAAGGTCCAGCACCGGGCTGCACGGCGGGGCTGCAAGGTTGACGTCCATAAGAGCACTTCCAGAGCTCGTTGATCAAAGCGGAATTGTGGTGCGAACGCTCTGAATCAGCTCTTCAGCTTTCGATCCGCTGGCAGTGCTGCGAGCGTCACGGAGGAGCCAGCTCAGGTCGGCTTCGCGCAGGTCAATAGAGTCGCCGTTGGGTTCCACAAAGCGCTGGGCGACCACGATGCGTTCGTCCACGAAACTGCCCTGAACCACCCGTGTGTAGTCCCAGAGGATGGATTCGCGCACATGGGCACCGGGCTCGATGATGCAGTTGGCACCAATGACCGTCGGCCCTTCGATGCGCGCACCAGCGCCCACCGTCGTGCCGGCGCCGATGTAGACGGGGCCCTTGATGCAGGAAACCCCCTCGGCCAGGTGCACGCCCAGCCCCACCCGCACGCCTGGCGCAATTTCGCGCCCTGGCAGACGAAAGCCTTCGACCTCACCGCGCAGCACCATGCGGGTGGCGGTCCAGAAGTCGGCCACGCAGCCGATGTCGACCCACTGGAACGGCAGGCTGATGGCGGCCACGTGCGCCCCGGAGGCGATGAGCTTGGGGAACAGCTGCGAGCCGATGTCGTATTCGCCTTCGGCCGGGATGTGCTCGAAAACCGACGGCTCAAAGAGGTAGATGCCAGTGTTGATGGTGTTGGAAGCAGCCTCAGCACGCTTGGGCTTTTCCTGGAAGCGCTCAACGCGACCTGAAGCATCGCTAACCACCACGCCGTAGCGGTGCACCTCTTCCCAGGGCACCGTCTTGGTCACGATGGTGGCCATGGCCCCGCTCTGGCGATGGAACTTGAGGACCTCGCTCAGGTCGACGTCGATCAGCGCGTCGCCACACAGCACAGCAAAGGTGTCGTCAAAGAAACAGCAGTGGTCCTGGATGCGCCGCATGCCGCCGGCCGAGCCCACAGGCCGGTCGATGAACTCGCCGTCGCGCAACTCGCCTTCGTAGGAAAAGGCCATGCGCACGCCGAATCGATCACCGTCGCGAAAATAGTCCTCTATAGACTGCGACAGGTAGCTGGTGTTGACGTAGATCTCATCAAATTCGTGCGCACGCAAGTGGTCCACGATGGCTTCCATGATCGGCTTGCGGATCAGGGGAATCATCGGCTTGGGCATGACGTGCGTCAGCGGTCTGACACGCGTGCCCTTGCCTGCTGCCAGGATCATGGCTTTCATGTGCGGTCCTTTGTTGTCCTGCGGTTTTGAAGGCTCAGGCGTTCAGGCCGCGGCCGGTTCCAGTGCTTCGACGATTTCAAAGACACGGTCCATGCGCGTGAGCTTGAGCAGGCCCAGCACAGGCGCGGTCACGCCCACCAGGCGCACCCGGCTTCCGGCAGCGGACTTGTAGACCGACACCAGGGCGCCCAGCGCACTGGAGTCCACGAAGCGCACGGCGCTCAGGTCCAAGGCCAAGTCCTTGGGCATGGGATTGGCCAGCTCGGTGAACTCCCGCTTGAACTCGGGCACCAGGGAGGCGTCGAACTTGGGCGTGGCCAGGGTGAACACGGTGATGGCTCCGTGGCTGTGCATGCTCAGAATTGACATCGTGGGTTCCTCTCTTCAAGGGGGGTTGGCGGCCCGCTCGGGCCGGGGGGCGAACTCGACGACCATCAGTGAGATGTCGTCTTGGAAGGTCTGGGTCGGGAAGCCCCGCCAGGCCTGAATTTCCTGGCCGAATTCGGCCGTGACTTGCTGCAATGGCTGGCCTGCACGGGAAGTGAAGTAGCGCCTCAGCCGTGCTTCGCCGTAGGCCTCACCCACGGCGTCGTCGCACTCGGTGATGCCGTCAGAAAAGACCACCAGCCGCGAGCCCGGGCGAAGTTGCAATTCGTGGTTGGTGTACTCCGCGTCCGGGAACAGAGCGACCGGCATGTCGCCTTCTTCGGCGATCGCATCGCATGTTCCGTCGGCGTGCACCACCATGGGCAGCGGGTGGCCGGCCCGCACCAGCTGCAGCCTGCCCGTTCGAAGATGGAGGATGCCGTAGACGCAGGTCAGGTACTTGTCGGCCGTCTCCTGTGCGCAGATGCGCCGGTTCAGTTCGGCCACAGCCGAAGCGGCATCCAGCACCACGCGGCGTCCCTGTGCCTGCTTGAACACACAGCCCTCCACCTCGGGGTTGAGGTATTGCGCGACGTTCATGGCCACCATGGCAGCGGCCACGCCGTGGCCGGACACGTCCATCAGGTAGAAGACCAGATGCTGGTCATCGACTTGGAAATAGTTCAGCGCGTCGCCCGAGACCGCATTGGAAGGCATGAACAGCCACTGAACAGCGCCTTCCTGCTGACCGTGCTTGTGCGCGGGCAACAAGCCGCGCTGGAATCCGGCAGCGGCATCCACGTCTTCTTGGATCTGCTGTGACGCCAGCTCCAGTTCGCGCTGCCGCGCGCGCAGCCGGGCCTGCAGGTCCAGCACCCGCTCGCCGGCGCGCAAGCGAACCGACAGTTCGTCCACGTCCAGCGGCTTGCGCAGGAAGTCGTCCGCACCGGCGCTCAAGCCTGCCAGGAGGTCTTCGCGGCTGTCGCGAGAGGACATCAGGATGAAATACACGTAAGGCCGGTCAGCCTGCGCACGCAGGGCCTGGCACAGCTGGGTGCCGTCCATGCCGTCCATGACCCAGTCGCTCAGCACGATGTCCACGGGCTTCTCAGCCATGAAGGCCAGCGCCTCTTCAGCACTGGCGGCCTCCACGACCTGGTAGCCCATCTTGCCCAGGGTCCGCTTGACGATCAGGCGCTGCATGTCCTGGTCGTCGACCACCAGGACAGTGGCCCTGGGGGTAGAAACGGGCGTGGTCTGCACTGCAGGCCGGGTGGCAACGAGCGAAGCGGACAAGGCGAGTTCCTGATAACGATTGGGGCTTTTTCGGCGCACGGCGCCCCGACTTGAGCCGAACCGGTCTCCAGGCGTTGCGCGCGAATCAGCCTCAAGCCGCCCGGTCCGCAGGCACCGGCAGCTTCCACACGTCCTTGGCGTACTCCCGGATGGTGCGGTCGCTGCTGAAGAAGCCCATCCGTGCAATGTTCAACAAGCACTTGCGCTGCCAATCCGCCACCTGCTTGAAGTCGGAAGAGATCCGGCCCTGGGTGTTGGCATAAGCGTCGAAGTCCGCCAGCACGAAATAGGTGTCCCAGTTCATCAGCGCGTTGACAATGCCGGCAAACTGCCCTGGCGTGCGCCCGAATCGGCCCTGTGCAATGGCGTCCAGCACGCGCTTGAGCGCGGGCGAACCCTCGGCCACGCGGAAGGGTTCGTAGCGGTCGCGTCGCCAGGCTTCCACCTCTTCAGCGCGCAGCCCGAAGATGTACATGTTCTCCTCGCCGATGTGTTCGGCCATCTCGATGTTGGCCCCGTCCCACGTGCCCACCGTCAGCGCGCCGTTCATGGCGAACTTCATGTTGCCCGTACCGCTTGCTTCCAGGCCCGCCGTGGAAATCTGCTCGCTCACGTCAGCTGATGGAATCAGCCACTCGGCCACTGACACACGGTAGTCGGGAATGAAGACGCAGCTCAGTTGCCCGGCGGCGCGGCGGTCCTGGGCCACGGTGCTGGCCACCGCATTGATCAAGTGGATGATCTCCTTGGCCATCCAGTAGCCCGGTGCGGCCTTGCCGGAGAACAGGTGTGTTCTGGGCGTGATCTGCTCACCGTCGTCCACGATCCGCAGGTACAGGTGGGCCACGTGCAGGACGTTCAGCAGTTGCCGCTTGTATTCATGCATGCGCTTGCACTGCACATCGAACAGGGTGTCGGGGTTGACCTTGATGCGCTGGTTCTCGGCCACATGCCGCACCAGGCGCAGCTTGTTCTGCCGCTTGATTGCACCCAGCCGGTCCAGGAAGCCGGTGTCGCCGGCATACCGCTCCAGGCCCTTGAGCCGGTCCAGGTCACGCAGCCAGCCTTCACCCACCGCTTCGGTGATGAGTGATGCGAGCGCCGGGTTGGCCTGGTTGATCCAGCGGCGTGGTGTTACGCCGTTGGTCTTGTTGTTGAACTTGGCCGGCCAGAGTTCGTGGAACCGCGGCACCAGGTGGCTCTTCACCAGCTGCGTATGCAGCGCAGCGACACCATTGACCGAGTGGCTGCCGACGATGCTCAGGTTGGCCATGCGCACCTTGCGTACCGCGCCTTCCTCAATGATCGACAGTTCAGCCTTGGCCGCGCCATTGCCGGGCCAGCGCTGCTCCACCTGCTGCAGGAACCGGTGGTTGATCTCGTAGATGATCTGCAGATGCCTGGGCAGCACGTGCTGCACCAGGTCCACCGGCCAACGCTCCAGCGCCTCGGGCATCAGGGTGTGGTTGGTGTAGGCCAGCGTGTTCACCGTCAGCTGCCAGGCGTCGTCCCAGGGCAGCTGCCGTTCGTCCACCAGGATGCGCATCAGTTCCGCCACCGCCAGCGAAGGGTGCGTGTCGTTCATCTGGATGGCGACGCGCTCTGGCAATTCAGCGATGGGCCGACCCAGTCGGTCAAAGTCCCGCAGCGCGTCGCGCAGTGAACAGGCCACCAGGAAGTACTCCTGCACCAGGCGCAGTTCACGCCCTGCGTCCACCGCATCCGTGGGGTACAGCACCTTGGAAATGGTCTCTGACGCCACCTTCTGCTCCACGGCCTTGACGAAGTCGCCGGAGTTGAAGATCTGCATGTCAAAGCTCTCGGAGCTCTTGGCGGAATACAGGCGCAGGACATTCACCGTCTGGCCGCCCCAGCCCACCACCGGCATGTCGTAAGGCACCCCGATCACGCTGCGCCAGCCCATCCACATGGGCAGGTATTCACCATTGGGCGCCTGCACGTGTTCCACATGCCCGTACAGCGGGATCTGGTGCGACTCGGCGTGACGTTCCAGCAGCCAAGGCGAGCTTTCGGCGTTCCAGTTGTCGGGGCGCTCGCGCTGCTGGCCATCAACGATTTCCTGCTTGAACAGCCCGAAGTCGTAGCGCAGGCCGCAACCGGTTCCTGCAATTCCCAGCGTGGCCATGGAGTCGATGAAGCAGGCCGCCAGGCGGCCCAGGCCGCCATTGCCCAAGGCGGCGTCCGGCTCGTGTGCGGCGACCGACTCCAGCTTGTGCCCCAGCGCGTCCAGTGCAGCACCACAACCCGATGCGCTGCCCAGGTTCAGTGCATTGTTGATAAGCGACTGCCCCACCAGGAATTCCATGGAGAGGTAGTACACCCGCTTCTGTTCGGCCTGCACCTGCGCGCTGCGCGTGGCTTCCAGGTTGTCCAGCAAACGGCGGCGAAGGCTGAGGCTAATCGCGCGGAACACGTCGTAGGGGTCGGCTGCAGCGGCGTCAGTGCCTATGCCATAGCGGAGTTCCTCGCGGACGCTGTTCTCGGTCAGGGCCTGTGTGCTCATGGTGTGTCCTTGGTATTGCGAACCTGCATCAGCCATGAGTCCACGCTCAAGCCCGCGTTGCAGGGGTCAGCCCGCATTGAACCGATTTGGGGCGCCCGGCAAAGGCCGAGTAGCGGGCCTGAACCGACTCAATTCGTTTGATCGGCGCGGGTGTCAGCCAGCACGGAGATATGGCGGTGCTTCAGACAGTTGTTCCGGGTCAAGCTGCAGAGCGATGCTGGCTAGAGTTCGGTCCCATGCCCGCGCGGCATGAGCGCGCGGCTTGCATCTGTAGTCTGCACACCATCTGAAGGAGCACCCCGTCATGGATCAGCGTGTCAAAGAACCCTTGTGGAACCTGTTAGGCCTGCTGCACAAGTCGCACCCCTGGCACGGCATCGACGTGGGTGAGCGTTTTCCACAGGTGCTGACGGCCTTCATCGAGATCGTGCCCACTGACACCGTGAAGTACGAGATCGACAAGATCACCGGCCACCTCATGATCGACCGGCCGCAGAGCTTTTCCAATGTGCTGCCTTGCTTGTACGGCTTTGTGCCACGCACCCTGTGCGCAGACGCTGTGGCCCAGCTGGCCGCCCAGGCCACGGGCCGTGCCGACATCGAAGGGGACGAGGACCCGATCGACATCTGCATCCTCACGGAAAACCAGATCTCGCGCGGCGACATCCAGGCCCAGGCCATTCCCATTGGTGGCATGCGCATGATCGACAAGGGCGAAGCCGACGACAAGATCATTGCCGTGCTCAAGGGCGACGCCACCTACGGCGCCTGGCGCGACATCACCGATGTACCGCCCGCCGTCATCGCGCGCCTGAAGCACTACTTCCTGACCTACAAGCGCGGGCCGGACGACCCTGCCGGCGCGTGCGAGATCCACGAGGTCTATGGCGCCGACACGGCGCGCAAGGTGCTGCAGGCCAGCCAGGCGGACTACCAGGCGCGCTTCCCGGACATCCACAGCCTGCTCAACGCCGCCCTGCGCGGTTGAGCACCAGCCGGCACAGGCCTGCATGAAGCGCGACGCCCTGCCCGTACGGCACGCCCCGCAAAGTTCGCCCTGGCCGCTGGGCCCGGTCACCCAAGCCACAGGCACGCATTTCAGTGTCTACGCCCCGGACGCCACGGCGGTGGAGGTGTGCCTCTTTGACGAGTTGGGGCGGCAGGAACTGCAACGGCACGCCCTGCCCCACCGCACCCACGGGGTCTGGCACGGCCACCTGGACGGTGTCGGCGCCGGCAGGCCCTATGGCTTGCGTGCCCACGGACCCTGGCACCCCGCCGCCGGCCTGCGCCACAACGCACACAAGCTGCTGCTCGACCCCGCGGCACGCGAAGTGAGGGTCCGCGAAGACCCGCAGGGCCTCAGGCGCGACCACGACGGCCACGGCAACCCCGACCGCCGCGACAGCGCCGGCGCGGCCTGGCTGGCCGTGACCACTGCGGTTCTACCCCTGGTGGACCCGTCGGAACATGTGCGGGCGCCGGCACCCGATGCGGTGCTGTACGAAGCGCATGTGCGCGCACTCACGCAGCGGCACCCGCAGGTGCCAGAGGCTCTTCGCGGCACCTACCTGGGCCTGGTTCACCCGGCAGTGCTGCAGCACCTGCGCGACCTGGGCGTGACGACATTGAGTCTCATGCCGCTGATGCACTGGCTGGACGAACCTCGCCTCACCCGCATGGGCCTGCGCAACCATTGGGGCTACAACCCCGCGGCCTGGTTTGCGCCCGAGCCGCGCCTGTCGACCGGCAAGACCAGCGCCAGTGCGCGGGCCGAGTGCCGTGAAATGGTGCGCCAGCTGCATGCCGCCGGGTTTGAAGTGGTCATGGACGTGGTGCTGAACCACACCGCCGAGAGCGACCTGGAAGGCCCCACGCTGCACCTGCGCGGCCTGTCCAACCGCCACAGCTACCACCACCACCCGCACCACGCCGGCCAGTACGAAAACTGGGCGGGCTGCGGCAACGTGGTCAATCTGCAAGACCCTTGGACGCTGCAATTGGCGCTGGACGCCCTGCGCCACTGGGTGCAGCACATGGGGGTGGACGGCTTCCGGTTTGACCTAGCACCCGTGCTCGGGCGCGTGGGCCACCAGGGCTTCAGGGCCGACGCGCCGCTGCTGGCCGCCATGCGCCAAGACCCGGTGCTGGGCCGCTGCCGCCTCATTGCCGAGCCCTGGGACATCGGGCCCGGCGGCTACCAGCTGGGCCGCTTCGACGCGCCCTGGCAAGAGTGGAACGACCGCTTCCGCGACACCGCGCGGCGCTTCTGGCTGTGCGGCCACACGCCACGTGCTGCGCTGGCCGATGTGGTGGCGGGCTCCAGCGCCCAGTTCGCGGGCTCCGGCCGCGCCGCCTGCACCAGCATCAACTTCATCACCGCGCACGACGGCTTCACCCTGCGCGACCTGGTCAGCCACAACGCCAAGCACAACCGGGCCAATGGCGAAGACAACCGCGACGGCCACGGCGACAACCACAGCTGGAACTGCGGTGCCGAAGGCCCCACGGAAGACCCGCAGGTGCGGTGGCGCCGTGGGCGCCTGTCAAGCGCCCTGATGGCAACACTGGCCGTCTCCGTCGGCACACCCATGCTGCTGGCCGGCGACGAGCTGGGCCACAGCCAGGGTGGCAACAACAACGCCTATTGTCAGGACAACGACACCACCTGGATCCAGTGGGCTGAGGCGGATGCGAACCTCCTGGCACAGACCCAGGCCTGGCTGGCGCTTCGGCGCAGCCGTGACGTGCTTCGCCGAAGCACCTGGCTGGAAGAGCACCAGGTGCAGTGGCTGACGCTTGACGGCCACCGGCTGGACGACGGCGCCTGGCATTGCCCGCACACACGAACCTTGGGGCTTTGCCTGGGCTTGGGTTTGGGCGACCGCAGCAGCAGCGGCGACGGCGCCATCGCGCAGCCTCCCCTGCTCCTAGTCTTTAACGCCGCACACCACGACGTGCAGTTCCAGCTGCCCAACCTGCCCCAGGGCCAGTGGCACACCTTGCTGGACAGCACTTCCATAGAACCCACGCCCGTCACTGATGGCCGGATTCAAGTCCCGGCCCATGCCGTGGTGGCGCTGGAAGCCCAGCAGGAGAGCCCACTTTGAGCAAGCAGTTGCACAGCAGCCAGTTGGTGCGCAGAACCCTGGCCCTGGTCCTGGCCGGCGGGCGCGGCTCCAGGCTCCAGGACCTGACCCACCGCCGGGCCAAGCCTGCGGTCTTCTTTGGCGGCAAGTTCCGCATCATCGACTTTGCGCTGTCCAACTGCGTCAACTCCGGCATCCGGCGCATTTCCGTCATCACGCAGTACAAGTCGCACTCGCTCATCCGGCACCTGCAGCGCGGGTGGAGCTTCCTGCGCGGGGAACTCAACGAGACCCTGGAAGTGCTGCCTGCGTCCCAGCGCATCGACGAAGACAGCTGGTACCGCGGCACAGCCGACGCCGTGTACCAGAATCTGGACATCATCCGCACCAAGCGGCCGCAGTTCGTGCTGATCCTGGCCGGCGACCACGTCTACAAGATGGACTACTCCATCATGCTGGAAGACCACGTGCAGAGTGGCCGCGCCTGCACGGTGGCTTGCATCGAGGTGCCTCGGCAAGAGGCGACGGCCTTCGGGGTGATGGGTGCCGATGCCGACCGGATGATCACCAGCTTCGAGGAAAAGCCAGAGCACCCCAAGAGCATGCCGGGCCAGCCCGACCGCTGCCTGGCCAGCATGGGCATCTACATCTTCAACGCCGACTACCTGTACGCGTTGCTCGAGGCCGACCTGCAGGACCCGCAGTCAAACCACGACTTCGGCAAGGACATCATTCCCAAGGTCGTGCGGGAACAGCAGGCGCTGGCGCATCCGTTTTCGATGTCCTGCGTGCGTTCTTCAGACGACGCCGAAAACTACTGGCGCGACGTGGGCACGCTGGACAGCTACTGGGCTGCCAACCTGGACCTGGCGGCCACGCTGCCGCAGCTGGACATCTACGACAACGAGTGGCCCATGTGGACGCACCAGATCCAGATGCCGCCGGCCAAGTTCGTGCCCGACCATGCCGGGCAGCCCGGCGTAAACGTGAACACCATCGTGGCCAGCGGCTGCGTGGTAAGCGGCTCCCTGGTGCGCAATTCCGTGCTCTTTCCAAACGTCCGCGTCGAGTCCTTCGCGCAGGTGCAGGACAGCGTATTGATGCCAGGCACGGTGGTGCGCTCGGGCTGCCGCATCCGCAAGGCTGTGGTGGACTGCGGGTGCGACCTGCCGGTAGGGCTGGTCATTGGTGAAGACGCCGCGGAAGACGCACGCCGCTTCCGGCGCACCGAAGCCGGCGTGGTGCTCGTGACTGCCGAGATGCTCAGCGCTCTGGGCTGAAATACACAGCCGAGCTACAGCGCCGTGCTCACGGCCAGGCTGTTCACGGTGCTGGCCAGCGTGACGCGACGAATGGCCTTCTGGTCGTCCCAGGTCACCACCACCAGCACCTCGGTCAAGCTGTCGGGCAGGCGCACGTCAAAGCTCGCCTGGCCAACACCGTCCGTCACGGCCGTGTCGATGAGGTCCAGCGCCACCGCCTCGTCCAGCGGCGTGCCATCGTCCGGGTTCACCATGGTCATGGTGAACACCCGCACCGCGGCATTCGCCGCTGACGTTCCGGCTGCATTGGTGACCGTGACGGCAAAGGCGCCACTTCGGCTGGTGTCCCAACTCATGGTCGTGCCGGGCACGACCTGATCGAAGGTGGTGGGCGCCGCCGTGCCGCCGCCGGACGTGCCTCCGGACCCGCTGTCCGCACCGCCGCCGCCGCCGCCACAGCCCACCAAGGCGGCTGAAACCGCCAACACCGCGCAAGAGATTGCTTTGTTCATGTCGGATACCTTCGGTTGCCGCTCAGGGAGCGCGGTAGGTCAAGGACGTCACGGGCGTGGTGTACCAATCCTTGTTTGACGTGCCCCCGGTGCGGGCCCAGTCCACGATGGCGGGATAGGCCCGGATGACATCGGTCCGTTCTTCCGGGTGCTTCCAGCTGGTCGGGATGTCCAGCGCCCAGGGCCGGCGCTGCGCGTCCATGTAGGTGGTGGTGGTGCCCGCGGTCGTGTTGTCCACGCCGGTCTTGAAAAGCGATGTGGTGGCCAGTGCCGTGGGCGGTTTGCCCGGCAGGTGAACTTCACGGCCACGCTCACCCACGCGGAAGATGAACGGGTTGTAGGGCGGCGAGAACAGGCTTGAAGCCCGCGCGCTGCTGAAGTTGACGGTCAGCTTGTAGTTCTTGATGGGCACCGCCGGGCACCCGGTCTGGGAATTGGCGAACGAGCAGCCCGTGGGCGACGGCATGGCCGCCAGCGACGAGGGCATCACCACAAACACCGCCTCGGACTGCCCGGCTTCCACAGCCAGCGGCGTGGCCGCTGCACCGTTGACCGACAGCGTGGCACTGCTCACCACACTGGCGCTGATGCCCGGAAAGTGCACGGCAAAGCCGCTGTCCACCAGGCCACCACGGGCCACGGCACCCAGTTCCATCTCCACCGCAGCCACATTGCGCTGGGCGTTGAGGATTTCCTTGGAGCGGTAGCGCATCACCACGTCATTGAGGTCGTAGTCGCCCCGTGCAGGCCACTGGTCTTCGTAGGCCAGTGTGCCCCAGCCCGTGGCGCTGGGATAGGAACGCGAGAAGGCGCGTGTGGCGTCGTTCGGGTACTCGTCCAACAGGTCCTTGACCCCGTCACCGTCGGTGTCCGCGTCTGCGGCAGAGACCAAGGGCGCCAGCGAGTCCAGGTTGGCCAGCGACGTGCGCGGGTTCACGTGGATGCCCAGCACGACGTCGTTGAAGTCATGGTCGCCACCCTGCTCGCGGTTGATGTCCTCAAAGCCGATGACCAGCAATTGGTAGTCGGGTCGCGAGGTGCTCAGCTCACGCAAGATCACCGTGTGGACATTCAGGTTCTGTGTGCTGGTGGCTTCGGGGTTCAAGGCGCGCAACGTGTAGAAAACGTTCTTGCTGCTGACGTTGTCCTTCACACCGCCGGTCCTGGTGCCATTGAGGGTTCGGCCCGTGGGCGAGTAGCCGTCGGACACGATGAAGAAGCCCACGCCCGTGCCGGCAGGGAACGAGCCCAGGTACACCGTGTTCTGGCGCGTGCTGCTGGCCTGGTCCAGCGGCGAAGGCATAGACGCGTTGACAAAGACGATCTTCTCCTGCACCTGATCGCGGGAAGTCGGCGGGTTGGCCAGGTCGTAAGTGAAGTAACCCACGCTGTTGCGGTAGCCCGCGCCTTCGCTAAGGAAGGTGACCCAGACGTCCGCGGTTGCGGACAACTGCAGATTGGTCTTGCTGTCACTGTCGGGTATCAGGCCCTGGGAGTTCAGGCGGATGTCGCGCCCTTCAGGCAGCGAAAAGCTGATCTTCGAGGCCAGGTTCGTGGGCAATGCAGGGAGCCCTGCGGGCAGGGTGCGCGTGAATTCGGCGTACAGCGGTGACCCAGTGGAGGCCACGTAGGGCAGTCCGGTGGACACGGTGCCGAAGTACTGCCAATTGATGAGCCCGCCGGTGACGGTGTACCCACACAAGAGGGTACTTAAGAGTGCAAAAAATGCGATCAGCTTGCTGCGACGGCTCATGCCCATGCCTCCGTAGGTGGTGACCTCTTTTCGGTTCGTCACCGGAAAGCTTTAATCGGCGAGTGTCATTGTCAGCACATAATGCATTTTTGCCGTTTATGGCCTCTATCCAGCGGAAGGGCTCACGTACCGGTCACGGCCCGCCTGCTTGGCCTGGTACAGGCGCCGGTCCGCCAGGTCCAACAGGTCCAACGCCTCTGGCACGGCGTCCACTTCTGAGCTGGCCAGGCCCAGGCTCACCGTCACTTCACTGAGGTGCTGGCCTTGCTCATCCGGGATGCGCAGATCGCGCACGACTTGCAAGGCGCGTTGGGCCACGGACTCCGCGCCCTTCAGGTCTGTATCGGGCAGCAGGTAGACGAACTCTTCACCCCCGTAACGGGCCAGCAGGTCGCCGCCACGCAGCAGCACCGACTTCAACGCCAGGGCCACCGCACGCAGGCAGCGGTCGCCCGTGGCGTGACCGAAGCGGTCGTTGTACTGCTTGAAGTGGTCCACATCGATGAGCAGCGCCGCCATCGGCTGGCCGGCGCGTTGGCTCACCCGCCAGTATTCGTTCAGGCGTTCATCGGCCTGGCGGCGGTTGGCCACGCCCGTCAACGCGTCCACATAGACCAGCCGGCGCAGCATGTCGGCCTGCTGCTTCAGCATCACCTGGGTGCGCACGCGTGCGCGCACGATGCGAGGCTCCACGGGCTTGCTGATGAAGTCCGCGGCACCCACGTCCAGGCCCTTGACTTCTGCGGCCGAGTCTCGGACTTCATCAGCAAGCCCGTGGAGCCTCGGACT
>Ga0208460_10000401_pt1 | contig 30595 bp, 32 predicted proteins | sample AD_STIC10_MetaG_FD_184436 | JGI IMG/M metagenome (GOLD analysis project Ga0208460, IMG submission 184436) | Active sludge microbial communities of municipal wastewater-treating anaerobic digesters from USA - AD_STIC10_MetaG (SPAdes) (version 2) | ecosystem: Engineered > Bioreactor > Anaerobic >... | reverse complement strand
CGCGGTAAGCGCTTGCTTGGCGGTTTCCTTCCGGTCCCACCGGCAATGCGTCAGAATTCCGATTGCGCCTTGAGCCGATCCCACCAACGGATTATCCGTCAGACCCAAAGAATGAAAAGCTTGGTTGATGTCCATCCCTTTTTTAACCAATTCAATCGCCGCGGGAGGATACTCAAACGCCGCCGAAGCGCCCAGGCAAAAATCTTTGCCGTCATAAACGGCGCAAATGCCGATGTTCATCAATCCGGTGCGGGATTCGGGCACCGCCATCAACCCGTCCTCAAGACCGATGCCCAAATCTCCCGGATGCGCATCGCCGGCCAAAAACGCGGCGCGGGCGCGGTTTTTCGCGCCGCCAACGGTCTCGGCCAGATTTTTCGGCTGGTCAGCCACACCGCTGGGAACATCAACGCCTTCAACCTCGGCGGCGGATAAAAATTCATAATCGGCGGCGATTTCAAAAACCGCTTCAATTTTGATTTTATTCGCCGTTCCCGCAAAAATTTTCATAACCCTTGTTCCGATTTCAACAAAAACGGCTTTCAAAAAGCCGTTTTGATTGAAATTTTAGTTTTTTATCTGGTCAATTCTTCCGGAGAAAAATTTTCACTGATAATCCCCTCAACGGTAAATGTAAAATCCGCGGAAGGGGTTTCGCAAACAGCGCCGCTCTTGCAATTGCCGCTGGCGGTCAAAACCGCGTTCCCCTCGCCCACCACCTGATAAACTCCCTGCACGCGCGCGTCGTCAATATCCACATTGCGCGGCGCCAGCACTTTGTCATTGCTTGAAGATATCGTCCAGCCATACTCCTCCCCCAGCATCAAAGTAATATTTTTACCGGGAGTAAGCGATGCCGCCTGGCGATTGTCGTCCCGCGTCACCCGCAGAGGCAGTTGGCCTTCGGCCAACTCAAGTTTTTGCGCGACATCGCGGTTGACTTCGGTTTCCGATTTTTGCACTACCGGCGGAGTTATTGAAGGCGGGGCTTCTGTCTCTTTTTTTTGCGAATTTATGGCAATAATCCCCCACACCGCCAAAATCAACAACAAACCTCCGATCGCATAATAAATTATTTTTTTGTCCATATTTGTTTTCTCCGCTTTCCGGAGTTTTATATATTCTACGACTTCATTCTAGCAATTTCAAAAAACAACGCAAATATCGCCTTGTGGAAAACAGTTACTCCAAAATTGCTTTAACCCGGCGCACTCCCGCCGACGACGATTCTTCTTTGATGATTTTAAAATTTCCCAACTTTCCGGTATTCTCAACATGCGGCCCGCCGCAAATCTCTTTGGAGAAATCCCCGACTGTATAAACCGTCACCCGCTCCCCGTATTTTGATCCAAAGACCCCCATCGCACCCGATTGCTGTGCCTCGGACAATGGCATTTCTTTTCTAACCACCGGAATATTTTTTTGAATCTGTTCATTGACTGAATCCTCAACCTGCTTGATTTGTTCGAGCGTCATTTTTCGCGGATGGGAAAAATCAAACCGCAAACGCTCGGCGGTAATGTTGGAGCCGCGCTGGACCACGTGATCGCCCAAAACCCGCCGCAAGGCCGCCAGCAGCAAATGCGCCGCCGTGTGCAATTTGGTAGTTTGTTCCCCGGCGTCCGCCAACCCCCCCTTAAACATTCCTGCGCTGGCGGTGCGGGACAATTCCTGATGTTTTTTAAGTTCCGCGTTGAAATCATCTATTGCGCTTTTGGCAATTGATACATTCTTTTCTTCGGCAATCTCCAAGCTTAATTCCAATGGAAATCCATAACTTTGGTACAAATTAAACAATTGCTTTCCATCCGATGCGTTTTCTGCAATCCGTCTTTCCATTTCTTTTAACCCTTGCTTTAAAGTTTTCCTGAATTTGGTTTCTTCTTTTTCCAATTCACTTTTAATTTGTTCTGCCGGCAGTTTGTATATATTTAAATATATATTTGAATATATGCTTGCAATCTCATTCAAAAAATTATTTTCAATTCCCAATTCATGGCCTTTGACGATCGCACGGCGCACCAAACGGCGCGCAAAATATCCTTGCGCTTTGTTGGAAGGAAACACGCCATCCCCGATCAAAAACACCGCGGCGCGGATATGATCGGCGATCACGCGCATCGCCGCGGTTGTCTTTGTGCCGTCTTTGTATTTTTTGCCGGACAATTCCTGCAATTTTTCGATTGCCGGCCAAAATAAATCTATTTTAAAAACATCCGAGTCGTTGATACTGGCCGCCGCGATGCGCTCCAAACCGCCGCCGAAATCAACATTGCGGTTTTCCATTTTAACCACGGCGCCGTTGCGTTTTACGTATTCCATAAACACGTTATTGCCGATTTCCAAAAACCGGCCGCAATCGCAATTGGGATGGCACGGCAAATCTTTCCACGGCGAATTTTCGTGCAATTTCAAGTCTGCGCCAAAGTCATAAAAGATCTCCGAATCCGGTCCGCCCAATTCGCCTTCGGGCATTTTGTCCGGAGTGCCGGAGCGCGACCACCAATTCTTTTTTTCGTCATAATAAAAAATCCTTCCGTTTTGCATTCCGCCGATTTCCGCAAAATCAACCGCGGCGGCGTCCACTCCCGCGACGGCAAACAGTTCCTTCCAGATGTTGGCGGTTTCTTCATCTTTGGGAATCCCGGCTTCGGGCAAACCGCGAAACGCGGTAACATAGATATTTTTCGGATCCAGACCAACCTCTTTGGCCAAAAATTCAAACATCCATGAAAGCTGTTCTTTTTTGAAATAATCATTCAACGACCAGTTGCCCAGCATTTCAAAAAAAGTGGTGTGCCGATTGTCTCCCGCTTCCTCAATATCTTGGGTGCGCAAGCATTTTTGCGAATTGGCAATGCGCGATCCCAGCGGATGCTTTTGCCCCGAAAGATAAGGGATCATTGCCTGCATCCCCGCGCTGGTGAACAAAGTCGTCGGATCATTGTCGGGCACTAAACCGCAAGAAGGCACGATCGCGTGCCCCCGCTTTTTCATATAACTCAAATATTTCTCCCGAATTTCTTTTGCGTCCATAATCATCTCTTTATTTTTTTAGCCATTCCATACTATATTCAACCAATTTATTTTTTATTTCTTCTTCAGGTACTTCAAACCCCGGCATAAATTCAACCGCCTCATTGTATCTTATGTCATCAAAATAACCAACCTGCATTGCAAATAACTTGTCATTAAATTCACCACCAAAAAGCTCTTCCCCCTTTTTAACAATTTCGTTGATGCCACAAAAATCCCTCATAATAAAATACAAATCGACATAATCTTTCCATTTTGATCTTTGGCCTAATGCAAACGCTTTCATTGCCGCCAAAGTAAGTAAATCCGGCATTCTTGTCCCTGATCCAAATTTAATGGAATAAGGAATTTCATAAATATATCTGAAAAAAGTGAATTTTACTCCTCTTGCGATAAAAGTGAGCTCATCCAAACGATTTACGAAAATTTCATCTATTTTGGTACTTTCCAAAATTTTGTTTTTGATTCGGGTATTGTTGAACTTGTCCAAAGAGAACATATCAAAATCAATCGATCTGCGATGGCCAATTTGCAAAGCAATTGCCGTGCCTCCCACCAGCCCAAAACTCCGCGAAAATAATTTCAACACCGGCAAAAGATTAGTTTGATTTTCCGTGAGAATTTCTTTATGGATTGCCGACATATTTTTTGAAAAACAAATTAAAATAATGCTTCACCTCTGGCCGCAAATTGCTTCTTTTTTTACTTGCTTCTTCCCAAAAAATTGCCGCTACTCTCTTGATTCCCAAAATTCTTATAATTTCGTTCACATCCTTGAAATTGCCGTAATTTAAAACCGCCTCCACGATCACTTCCTCGGAAAGTTTATCATACTGCGTGGTCGACCACACCAATCCCGGCCGTTTTTTGATGAATTCATTGATTTCCGCCATCAAATTTTCGTAATTTATGGTCTGATTTTACCACAAATCCGCCCCAAAATCCATTTCTCACATATCAGATTGTGCGCGCATCATAGGCCCAGTGCAAAACGGCTTGGCGCTGGCGGCGGCGACACGAAAGATCGCGCGGCGCGCAATTCTTTTTGATTTGGGCGATATGGCGGGCCATCGCTTTCCAGCGTTTGATCTGCCACTGGTCATATTCGGGCATGCGCCGGCCAATGTAATAGCGGCAATACCACTGAAACCACCCCCGAGGATCCGCCGGATGAATCCATCCCTTTTGGCGCCAGACCGACAGTGGCTGAGACGCGTTAACCCCGAAATAATTTAATTTGGGATCGTGAAAATTCGGATTTAATTTGGCGTCTTGATACCAATCCGCCGGAAATTCATTTTGGCAATCGGTCATATACTTGCCGCCGAATATTCCCATCGCCAGCATCTGCTTTGGCATCAATTCCGGCAAAAAATCCGGCGCGAAATTCTCCCCCGCCGCCTCAGTCAAAAAATACTCATACCTCCTCTGCATCTTATCATTAACGGCAATTTTCTTTTTCATTTGCCACAAACCTTTTTTAAAATATCCTTTGGAAAATTCATGGGCGCGTCGTTCAGTAAAACCGCGTCAAAGTTTTTTTCAAACGCTCCCAATTGTTTATCAATGTTGGAATTCAAAAATCCGAACGACAAAAGGGTGCCAATTTTTGCGCCATCAGCCATGGTAATGTCGGCAACCGAATCGGTTAACAGCAAAACATTTGGGCGGTTTTTTATCGTCTTATATGCATCTGGTATCCTCCTGATTGATTCCTCATCTTTATTAAGCGTATGAACAATCGGCTCTTTAACCGCGATTGCCACACCATCATCGTTCCACTCGTATTGATTGGTGACAATACGCATGTTATCAAACAAAACATTGTTTTTCTCCAAAACCATCTTGATCATATCCACCCCCATTCCGCTGCACGACATTATCACCAACGGAATTTTATTTTTTACCAGCATTGCCGCAAATTCGCCAAACCCGTCACGCAATCGGATGCGCGCGCTTTGCAGAGCCCGCTGGATATGGCACTTGGAAAATCCTTTCTCAATCAACAAATCAAAATGTGTTTCCCACCATTTGCGCATCGCAATTTTTTTGTCTGCGACAGAAACGACTGGATCAATCTCAATCGCGTGATATTTGTTATAAAGCGCGTGGGCTTTTTGCGAATAATCCGCACCCAAAAAATCCTCGTCACGCAAAACCGAAATCAGCGACGGCACAATTTTGCCATCAACAATCGCCTTGGTAATTGTCCCGTCAAAATCCATCCGCACATGCAATTTATCAATCCCGCCGGCAACAATCGCTTTTAATTTTTCATCAAATTTTTCTTGGTTTTGAATAATAATATTTTCCATAAAATTAAAAAATCAATTTCGTTTGCATATTTCAAATAAAATATTTTCCATCCAATCAACGATCATCCGCGCGGCAATCTCTTCCTTACCCAAATAGGTGTGGTCGGCGCCATTGATGACGAATGTTTTTGATCTTGGGTTTTTCAAATGCGGCGCGATGATTTCCAAATCTTTCTGCGCCGAATATATTAAGGTATTCTCGTTCTCTCCATAAAAGGCCAACGCCGGAACTTTGATGTTTTCCAGCTTGCCGAAATCGCCATCGTCAAAAATCGGAAAAATATCAGCCTCTTTCCCGCTCATCTCATTAACAAAAGTCTTGGCCGAGATATAATACCAGCCACGAATTTTATCGGGCAAAAGATCTTCCCCTCTTCCCGACCGAATCATTTCTTTTGCCAATACCAAGTTTTGTGCAAACGCCTCAGGTTGATATTTGCGCAACAACCCCGGCGCGTCCGCCGGCGACATTAACACCATGGCCGCAATTTCCGGCCAAGACTCTTTACTCAAAAAATAGACCAGCTTGGCCGCGCCCTGGCTGTGTCCCTGCAAAATTATTTTTTTGAATCCTTTATTTTTTAAAAATTCAACCCATGTAGCGATGTCCGAAACACATTCCTCAAAAATATCAAACGCTTGGCCCATCCTGACGATTTTCTCGGTTTTGCCAACCCGAAAATCGGCGATATGATCATGCCCGCGCGTGTTCACCGACAAGAGCGCCAAGCCGGCATTTGTGTAATTTTCAACCATGGCGTCCAAAAACCCGTTGGCGTAAAAATTGCCGGCGCGTCCCGCAATATGCAAAACCGCGGCGCGTGCCTCCCCTTCCGGCGCAAACAGCAATCCGTCCAGCCGTAATTCATCTTTGGTATTAACCCGGCAAAATGTAGTTTTCATGATTTTATAATTTGATCCAATATCTCCTGGTGGTATCTTTTTCGTTTTCAACCTTAACCCTGTTTTTTAATTTTCCTCCGTTTTTTTCAATGGCTTTCCATGAAGCGACATTATTATCAAAAGCGGTAACCAATATTTTTTCAATCCCTAACTTTTCAAACCTTTTTAACGACAATTGCAATATTTTATTGGCATATCCGCACCCCCTCTTTGACGGCTTGACTTCATAACCGATATGTCCGCCCACTTTTAACAAGAACGAGTTTAATTTGTGCCGGATGCTCGCAATTCCAACAATTTCATCGCCGTCAACCAGCCAGAGCAAATCATACGGCACCCAGCCTTTCGGCAAATTTTTGTCTTGCGAATGCAACCGCGCATTGCGGATTATCCCATCCAAATCATCCGGATTGCCCAAAACTTCCCACAACTTGATCGTTTTGGAATCTTTGCGAAACTCTTCCACTGCCTCGCGCCAACTTTTTTCATATTTCTTTGTCGGCTTCACCAATCTCAACATAATTTTTTATAAATTTCGTAATTTTCATTATCAAAACAAACAAAAATTATTTGGTCAAAACTATCTGAGTTGACAGCGCAAAATTCTTTGACTGCCGCGAGAGCAATTTTGGCCGCTTCATTTTTAGGATAACCATACGCGCCAGTAGATATTGCCGGAAACGCGATTGTCCGAATATTATTATCTTGCGCAAGTCCCAAGCAATTTTTGTAACAATTTGCCAGCAGTTTGAATGCTTTATCGTCTTCTTCCTTGCCATAAACCGGGCCCGCCGTATGAATAACATATTTTGCCGGCAGATTATAGCCCTTGGTAATTTTGGCTTCACCGGTTTTGCAACCGCCAAATTTTTTGCATTCTTCCAACAATTCCGGCCCGGCCGCACGATGAATCGCCAAATCCACCCCGCCGCCGCCGGACATTTTTTCATCGGTGGCATTAACAATCGCCTCCACCTCCAATTTTGTTATATCCCCTTTTACAGCTTTAATTTCCATAGTTATTTACAATAAAAACTCGGGATAATTATCGCGATTGATGGTTTTGAATTCAGAATTCGGATAAGCTTCCAAAAATTTTACTGGCGCTTTGATGGCTTCCTTGCTGAATTTAAATTCATAGGCAAAAAGCTTACCTTCCCTTTCTTCAATATAATCAATCTCTTTTTGATCGTAAGTGCGCCAAAAATAATTATTGGAAAAAACATCCCGATAATGATTGCGTTTCATCCGTTCAAGTACGCAAAAATTTTCCCACAAAAATCCGGCATCGTTTCTAATTTCCAAAGGATTAAAATTATTGATCAAATTATTGCGAATGCCTAAATCATAAAAATAAATTTTCACCGATTTGGTGATTTCGTGGCGCAAATTGCGGCCGAAAGAATTCAACCGGAAAATTATGAAACATTGTTCAAGGATATTAACATATTTTTCAACCGTTAAACGATTGATATTCAGCCGATTGGCCAACTCGCTAAAAGATACTTCATTCCCCAATTGCAACGCGAGTAATTGCAAAAGCTTTGCCACAACGCTTGATTTTTTAATACCTTCAAAATTCAAAACATCTTTGAACAGATAGCTGCTGGCAATCTCATTCAACCGCTTGAACGCCACGTCTTCAGGCGCGATAAAAACTTCGGGGTAAACTCCATAGCGCAAAATTTTTTCCAACCTGGCATTAATCCGGGCGACTCCGCCATTTTTGATTTCAGAAAGCGAAAACGGATAAAGATCAAACACGATTTTGCGGCCGGTGAGCGGTTCGTTAATCTTGTTGGCCAGATCAAACGACGACGAACCCGTGGCCAAAATTTGCGTTTCCGGATAAGCATCAATAAAAACTTTCAAAATTAAACCGATATTTTTAATTCGTTGCGCCTCGTCTAAAACGATTAATTTGGCGTTTCCCAAATAATCCTTGATCATTTTTGGTTCGGGCTTGGCAAGCGCCTCTTGGACACTCAGGACCTCACAATTAAAATAACTGCCCTGATCTTTGTATTTTGCCAAAATTTCTTTGGCCAAAGTGGTTTTGCCCACTCGCCGCGCGCCGTAGATAATAATGATCTTGCCTTGGAATAATTCTTTTTCAATTTTTTCCTGAATTTCTCGTTTTATCATAGATTTAGGTTAAAATATCAAAATTTATATAAATTTTGATATTACAATATCATTATTTGGCAAAATTCTGACATTGTCAACCCGCCTGTTCCAATTTATCAATAATCCTTTATTTTATCAAGATAATTTTGGCACGCAGATTGAATGTATTTTTTATCGTTTTCATTCACCAAGCGCGCAACTTTCCCGGGTAATCCCATAACCACGCTGCCGCCTTCAATTTTGGAATTCGGGACTACCACGCTGCCCGCCGCAACGATGGACCAATCGCCAATTTCAACACCATCCAAAATAACACTGCTGATGCCAATCAAAACATTATTGCCAATCTTTGCACCGTGAATTACCGCATTATGGCCAATCGTAACATTTTTGCCAATACTAACGGCGCCATGGATAATCGCGCCATCTTGAACATTGGAATTATCGCCAATTATGATTTTACCTTCATCCCCTCTTATTGAAGCAAACGCCCACACACTCACATTCTCTCCCAAATCAACATCGCCCTCCACATTTGATTTTTCATGCAAAAATTGTTTTGCCATATTTTAAAGAATTGAATCTCTTAATTTTGCCATTGCAAATAATCATTAATGATTTGCCTGAAGTTAAAACCGATGTTCAAGTTTTGCAATTCCGCAGGCGCAAAAAATCGCATGGCCGCGCCTTCGCCAAGATTCAAATTTTCCAATTCCACCGGCTCAGCCAGAATGTAAATCATTTGCTTGATGCCGCGGTCAATATATTCGGCGAAAAATCCCGCGCACCCGATTTCAAAACCGAGTTCCTCTTTGATTTCCCGCGCCAGCGCGTTTTCCGGCGTTTCGCCGTCTTTAACTCCCCCGCCGAACAAAACCCATTTGCCGATCTCCGGATCTTCGTCGCGCAACTGCAACAACAATTCTTTCTTCTTATTTTCAACAATCAAACAAACTTTTGTTTTTGCCATAAAATATATAAATCAAAACTTTATGCAAAATTGCAAAATTTCATAAAGTCTCATTGCTGTCAAACTTCATCTCATCCAAACGGACAAATTTGAATTTTTCTTTTAACTTTTCAATAATTTCCGGCAAGGCCGCAAACATTTCCGCCGGCCGCGTTTTTTGCTCCTCTTCTTTGCGGCTTCCGTGATCATAAATCAACATAAAAACCATTTACGGACATTCTCACATTCTTGAGAATGTTGGAATGTCCGTAAATTCAATATTCTCCCGATCGCATTTATTTTTCAAACCATTCACCGCCGACGACACCGCCCTCGTTCTTGGCTTCCTGAAACGCCGCCTTCAACTCTTCCAACGACAAATCCCGACCTTGTTCCTGCGCGGCCTTCATTGCCCGGCAAATCGGGCAATCGTCAAAAAACATTTTGCCGTTTTTATTTTCCATATTTTTATTTTTAATTCATCCGCCGGATTACTCCAAGACATTCCAACAGTTAAATAAACCGCCTCGGGGGCAGAGCCCGAGGGTATTCTGGTAGATAAATAAAAACGGATATGGCATCCGTTTTTATTTTTAAAATTTCAAACTACGCATCGCCTTCGTCATCGCCGTCCTTTTTTTCTTCTTCGTCGTCAAATTTAAACATTGTTTTGCAAAATTCAACCCTAGAAATTGAATCTTGCGGTTAATCAGTTTGTTATCACTGACAGACCTTTATGGCCTGATTTTAACTTTTTTGCCGCCGAAGTGTCAAGGATTTTACCGCCTATTTCCCCCGGATAAATTCACGGATGCGATCCTGAAAGCGATAATAGAGATAACCGGTGAACAGCAACACGCATCCCATAATGATGAAAGAAAAGAAACGGTAAAGGTCTCCCAAGTTGGCGGTATCCACCAAAAAAACTTTTGCGATTACGATTATAAACAAACAGATTGCCGAAAACCGTTCATAAATCGCTTTTTTGGCGATTCCCCAAACCATCAGCACCGCACCGTAGACCATCCAAGCGGCGGATAGCAATACGTTTTTCAAATTTTCAATTTCCCGCAACGCGGTTTTCGCCGCCCCGATTTTTGCCAAATTGCAAGCGCTGATAATTTCGGCGCTGGCAACCCACAGAATGAGAATGTGAAAATAAACAAACAGCGCCGGACGGAAAAGCCGATATTCATCCGCGGAAATTTTCTCTTTGTTGCCGATCAGCATTGAAAGAAACGCCCTTCCCAGCAGTGCCGAAGCGGCAAACGCCATCACCCGGGCATTAAATATCGGATTGTGGCCAATTAAAACGACGGAGGTCTCAAAAAACAACAAACGAAAGAACGCAATGCCAAAAGCAAAATATGCGACCGGACGCAAAATTCCGGCGGATACCTTAAACGACAGCCACGCGAACAACAAGCCGGCGGCGCTCCAAAAAATCGGATACCAATAGCCGGCAAAAAAATCACCGATTTCAAGACTGCCCCCAAACAAAAACATTCCGGCGGCGGACAGCGTTAAAATTGAAAAAACGGATTTTTCATTTTCGTTGGCCGATTGCCGATAACGGCGGTACAGATACGCCGCGCCGGCCGCGGCGATAAAAAACGCCGCGTAAGCAAAAAAACGATCATTCACAATCGGGCGCGCGGTTAACGGCAACGACTCCATAAAAAACAACGTCTTAAAAAGTGTCAGCATCAATAAGCCGTTGCCCATTAAACGATATGCCCCAAAGTTCATTTTAAATCCGGAACTGATGAAAACCAGCGCCTCGGCGGCCCAGCCGACAACAATCCATTCGCCGTCAAATTGAATGGGCACGGCAATTGACAGCAAAACAAATCCGGCGCTCATCAGAAAATGACGGAAAAGCAACGATTGCAAACGCGCTCTGCCCGCCATCACCGCCAGCAAGCAATACAAAATTCCCAAACCGGCGACGAAAGGTCCTGATAATTGCGGGTACAGCGAATCAATCACGGGATAAGCGGCATGGAAATAAAGCAAGGGCGCCAAAATTACGACCAGCAAGTCCCAGGCGTTCTCTCCGGCTTTTTTGACGTAGTGTTGGATAAAAGAAATTGCGAGGAAAATGGCAAAAAACAAGCTGGCATAAGCAAGCGCCGGAAAAAATTGATCCGCCGTGTAGAAATTCAAGTACCAATAGCCGTAAGCAAGCGCCGTTCCGATAATTCCGGTCAAGGAAAGCGGCGCCCACAATTTGCAGAAAGCTGTTAAAAATATCGCCAGATTCAGCAATGCGATATACAAAAACGGAATATGGGGACTTCCCGCGCCGTTATCAATCAAAAGCGGCGTCAAAAAGCCGCCGACCTGCGCGAAAATCGCCAAACTCATTGAATTCTGCCTCAAAGAAAGCAATATCCCCGCGGCCGTAACCCCGATCATGGAAAGAAACGCCGCCGGCTGGACGATTAGCTGGTAAAAACTGAAAGCCGCGTAAAAAGAAACATACAAAACCCCCAATCCGCCGCCGGTAAGCGCCTGGCCGTAATTCGGATACTTTTTGCGCGTCAATTCGCCCACCGCCAAAAGGATCGCGCCCGCAATCACTCCCAGCGCCACGCGCCCCCATTCATTGATCAAATCATTTTCAAACGCGTAACGCAGAAAAAACCCGGCGGCGCAAATAATCGCCACCACGCCCACGCCGGTGAAAAATTTGCTTCCCAATTTGAACTCAAAACTTCCGGAATCCTCTTTTTTGGACACCGGCAAGGGGGAAGAAGAGTCGGAGAGCGCAACCGGCGTCTCTTTTTCAATTTGTGCCGGCATTTCGGTAATAGCAACTTGATCCGTCTTTCTTCTTGCGGCGTCAAAACGCGCCCTCAAAGAGTCAATCTCTTCTCTTAATCCCTCAATCTGGTTTTTTAAATGTAGCGCAACAAGCAAAAATAACAAAAGAAAAATAAACTCCATCATAAATTATGTGTTTTACTTAAAATTTTAAAAAATCATCTGTGACCCCCGGCGAACCCCCGCCAAAGCCAAAAGCAGTTTCATTTGATAATATTGTCTTTTAATTTCTTAGCCTCGTCGACAAAATAATTTTGCCAATCCTTGGCGACAATCTTTTTTTTCATAATCGGATAATCTTTCACTTCAACGGCACGCAAAAACTGGCTCCCCAACTGCAACAAATCAATATGAGTGTCAAATTTGATTCTGGCTTTTTTGGCCAGATCGCCAACGGCAAAACCAAATTCGCCATGCAAGCAATAAACATCAATGAAATCGCGCGCCCGGGGATTTTGGTAAATCGTAAAAATTTTATTGACCGCAATATCAAGCGCGCCATCAATTCGCAGATCGCCGATTTCGGTTTTCGGTTGGATCTCGGTAAATGGAAAATATGTAAATTCGGCTTTCACGATATCACCAGCAAAGTCAACAAAGAACAAATTACGGTTGAAACTTTGCTGATAATCAATCTTTCCAAAACCGATAATCTTTTTGTTTTTTTTAAAAAAAACGCTAACTGCTTGAACATCAAATTCATTTTCGGAAAAAAAATCCAAATCCTCAGATAAACGATGATGCAAATAGAATTCGGCCAGCGCCGTACCGCCGGTAAGGTAAAAGCGATGACAAATTTCTTTGTCATTGGCAATAATTTCAAGAAGCCTTGTCTGATTTGGGCTCAAAATGGTTCTTGCCATAATCAATTGTCATTATCTTGCTACTCCCTGATTCCCAAAAGCATCGCCAAATATTTTTTTTTGCGCGGATCAATCCGCAATTTGGGCCAGTATTTTTTCAATTCGCGGCCATCCAATTTTTGTCCGTCTAACCCAAAATTAACCATTTGCTCCAACCGCCAAACAGCGTATTTCCCCTTGTCTTTTTTTAATTCTTTAATATCAATTGACCAATTTTTCATAAATAGCAATAAAGATTATACTAGGCAAAATCAGTCCATTTTAATTATTCTGTCAAAATCAATCATTAGACCTACTGCGTAAATATTTCCTACTGCAATTTCCATATTTCGGCTACGCCGAATTCGTCAATTGTCGGCATATTTAAGCCAATATGCCTCCTCACTCCTCATTCGGCTCGCGCGAAATCTGAAAATTTCGTTGCGTAAATATTTACGCAGTAGGTCTATTATTTAAGATTGATAATTTTAGATACTTTAATTAACAATGCTCCCTTTGCCGGCATTCCTTTGTTCTCCTTCATGTTTTTAACATATTTTACCCAATTCCCAGTGTCAAAATATCTAGCCGTACCCATCAATTTACATCCGCGCATTTCCGAATTCCAAACCGCCAGGCAAACATTGTCATTTACCAAAACATCTTTTACGGTTCGATCCATGTAATTATCGCTTACCAAAATTTCATCATCAGAAACAATCTTAACTGATGCCACTACAATGATATTTGGATTGCTATCTGATGTGATTGTAGCAAATGCAACCGGATTATTTTCAATCAAATCCTTATTTTTTTGTAAATCATCCATAAGTTTCACCGGCATTTGGAATCGGTGCCGCAATATTGGCCGGACGGACAGCCGCAGGATTTGCAGGCGTCAATCAAGCCGATTTCAGTGTCAAAACACAGCTTGGGCTTATCGGTGGAACATTGGCCGGCCACCGTGCCGTCGGCACATTTGTTTTTCAGAGAGTTATCAAAGATCGCGAAAGTTTTTGCCGTTTCGCCGGCAATTTTTGGATTTGATGCGTCAAAAACCCGGATTCGGTAATCGTTCCCGGCAATACTGCCGACATCCCAATACCAATTTCCATCGCTGGCCGAAACATTTTCTGCGATAATACGCGTGCTTCCCGGAGTTTTCAATGCAACGGAAACTTTCTCCACTCCCCGCGCCTCCCAAAGGATGTGATAACAATGCCGGTTTTCCAACTTCTCTCCGCCGGCCGGCCAAATAACATCAACGAACGCCGGCGAAAGTTGCAATTGCGCCAATTGAATTTGCAAGTCGTAAATTTTCGTCTGAATGAGCTGTATCTGCAATATCAGTATCTGCCGTTTGACCTCCTCAACTTGTGCCAATAATTCTTGCTGGCTGAAAGCATTGCAAATGTTGCAAGGTAAAACGGAAAAGGCAATCACCGCCGACATCATTGCCGCACCAACGACTTTGGCAATCCTTGTTTTCATATTATTTTCCGGTGAGTTTTTTGAAGCCTTCCATAATTTCCACCGGCAGGGCGAAAATGACGGTTTTGGACGGATCGGGATTGATCTTTTCAATGGTTTGCAGAGTGCGCATTGAAAGGCCGCCCGGCGTGCCGTTTAACACCTGGGCGGCTTCCGCCAGACGGGCGGAAGCTTGAAATTCGCCCTCGGCCCGGATGATGATTGCGCGGCGTTCCCGCTCGGACTCGGCTTGCTTTGCCATCACCCGCTTCATATCCGCCGGCAATTCAATGTCTTGGATTTTGATGTCGGTAACGTTAATCCCCCAACTGTCGGTGGCGGTGTCCACGATTTTTTTGATCTCTTCGGAAATTTTTTCCCGCTCCGACAACAGCGGGTCCAATTCAATGCCGCCGATGACATCGCGCAGAGCCGCCTGCGCGTATTGCGCCACGGCAAGAGTGTAATCTTTAATGTTCAATATTGATTTTTCCGCCGACTCCACCTGGAAATAAACCACCGCATTGATGCCCACCGGCACATTGTCTTTGGTGATCACTTCCTGCGACGGAATGTCCACTGTGGTGATACGCATATCCACCTTGATCATCCGCTGAATGCCCACCAGAATCCAGGTGAGCCCCGGTCCGCGAGTGCCCGAATATTGCCCCAGGGTGAGCACGATCCCCCGCTCGTATTGATCAATCACCCGCAGTCCGATCAACAAAATTACCAGTATCAATCCGGCGATAACCATCACCGGCGCCACCGGCCCGAAAATTTTCGCCGCGGCGGGCAAAAAAGCCACCGCCATAACTATCAAAACCACAATTGTGGACAAAGAGCTGATTTCTTGATTGTTTTGCGCCATATTTTTGTTTATTTTTTATTGCATCCATTGTAGCATTAAAGATATGAATCTGGAAATCCCGATTGAAAATTTTACCAGAATCTCCTCGGCCTACCAAGCCCGATTGAAAAATCTGGGGATTTTAACGATGCGCGATTTAATCTATCACTTCCCTTTCCGTTACCAGGATTTTTCGGCGCGCGCCGACATCGCCGATCTTGAAGCCGGCAAAACCGTGTGCGTCCAAGGCGAAGTCCAGTCAGTGAAAATAATCCGCATTTGGAAGCGCCATATGACGATCGTTGAAGCGATTGTCAAAGACGGCACCGGGCAAGTTAAAGCGGTGTGGTTCAACCAACCCTATTTGGCGTCAACGTTCAAAAAAGGAATCGTGGTTTGCCTGGCGGGAAAACTGGCGGAAAAACGAGGCGCCAAATATCTTTCCAATCCGATGTATGAAAAAGTGCGCGACGCGGGCGGAGGCGAAGACGACTACACGCACACCGGACGCTTAGTGCCGGTCTATCCGGAAACCGCGGGCGTTTCCAGCCGCTGGCTGAGATACATCATCAAACCGCTTCTGGGACAGGCCGCAAAAATACCCGACCCTCTGCCAAAAACCATTTTGGAGGCGTATGATTTTATGCCGTTTGAAGAAGCAATCAAACAAATCCACTTCCCGGATTCCGAAGATCTGGCGGCGCGGGCGCGCAAAAGGTTTGCTTTTGAAGAATTGTTTTTCATCCAGCTGGCGGTTTTGCGCCAGCGCCTGCGCCTCAACCGGGAAACCGCGCGCGCCATTCCTTTTGACGAGAAACTGATAAAAAAATTCGTGCAATCACTGCCGTTTTCGCTCACCGACGCCCAGCGCAAAACCGCCTGGCAAATCTTGAAAGATATGCAGAGGGACCATCCGGCAAACCGGCTTTTGCAGGGCGACGTCGGTTCGGGAAAAACCATTGTGGCAATGATTGCCGCGCTGGCGGCGGCCAAATCCGGCGGGCAAACCGCGGTAATGGTTCCCACCGAAATTTTGGCCAATCAACATTATGAAAGCTTTTCCAAACTGCTATGCCCTTTCGGCGTTGAAATCGGCATTCTGTGCGCCAAAACCTGCGCGGTTTCCTCTTATGGCAAGGTGTCCAAACCCGCGGCATTGGATTTGGCAAAAAGCGGCGACACGCAAATCTTGATCGGCACCAACGCATTGATACAAAAGGGCGTGGAATTCAAAAATTTAGATCTGGTGATATTGGACGAACAGCATCGTTTCGGCATTGACCAGCGCGCAACGTTGGCAAAAAACCGGCAAACAAAAAAGAAAGGGCAAATTATGCCGCACTTGCTCTCCATGACCGCCACCCCCATCCCCCGCACGCTGGCGCTTACCGTCTACGGCGACCTTGATTTGTCGCTGATCGATCAAATGCCGCCGGGAAGAAAAAAAATTGAAACGAAAATCATCCTGCCTGATGACCGCGCCGGCACTTACGAATTTATCCGGCGGCAAATAGAATCGGGACAACAGGCATTTGTGATCTGCCCGCGCATTGATCCCGAAGAAGGCCAGCCGGAGATTAAGAGGGACGGAATTCTGTTTGACCCCAAGGCCGATTGGTCGGGCGCAGGCGCCGTGAAAGCCGTGAAGGAAGAATATGAAAAATTGTCTAAAGAAATTTTTCCCGAACTGCGCATCGGAATGTTGCACGGTAAAATGAAAGCCGCCGAAAAACAAGAGGTGATGAACAAGATGAAAGCCGGAAAAATTGATATTTTGGTTTCCACTTCGGTGATTGAAGTGGGCATTGATATTCCCAACGCCACCATCATGGCCGTTGAAGGATCGCACAAGTTCGGCCTGGCGCAACTGCACCAATTTCGCGGGCGCGTGGGGCGCGGCGAGCACCAATCATATTGTCTGCTGTTCTCCGACTATCCGACAAGGCGGCTGGCGGCGATGCTTAAATTTGACAGCGGCTTTCATCTGGCGGAAAAAGATTTGGAAATCCGCGGTCCGGGCGAAGTGTTCGGTAGTCAGCAATGGGGCGCGCCCGACTTGGCCATGGCCTCGCTGGCGGATGTGTTTTTGGTGGAAAAATCCCGGGCCGCCGCCAAAGGCATTCTGCAAAGCGACCCGGGCTTGTCGCGCCATCCCCAACTGCGCGCCCGCATCGCCCATTTCTCCGCCCGCGCCCACCTGGAATGATCATCTCAGGCCTGCGCTTTTGTATAGTCCACTTTACAAAATAACCTGTTGTTTTGTATATTTTAACACCAACTATTGCGTTTTTTATGAAATTTGTATATTATTAATATACAAATTTAATTAAAAACAAACATTTATGAATATAAACCGTGCATTTTCACAAATTGAACCGTTACTCAAGCCCAATAAAGTTGTGGTAATTTACGGTCCGCGGCGCGTGGGCAAAACCACCTTGCTCAACGAATTTTTAAAAACCACGAAATTGAAATATCGCCTGGATTCGGGCGAAAACATCCGAATCCAGGAGATTTTGGGATCGCAGGATTTCAAAAAAATCGGCGAGTATATCGGTGGCAATGAATTAATCGCGATTGACGAAGCCCAAAACATCAAAGGCATCGGATTGGGTTTAAAAATCATTGTTGATAATTTCCCGGACATAAAAGTGATTGCCACCGGATCGTCAAGCTTTGATCTTGCCGGGCAAATCGGCGAACCGCTGGTCGGCCGCAAAACCACAATCAACCTCTACCCTTTCGCCCAATTGGAACTGGCGCAAGAACAAAACGCATTTGATTTAAAGCAAAAATTGGAAGATTTTCTTTTGTTCGGATCTTATCCCAATGTCTATACCGCCAAAACCAAAGACGAAAAAATCAGCGCGCTAAACGATATCGCGGATTCTTATTTGCTAAAAGATGTGTTGGCGATTGACCGCGTAAAAAAACCGAAAATCATTATTGATTTGGTAAAAATGCTGGCGTTGCAAATCGGCAGTGAAGTTTCACTCACCGAATTAGCCCAAAACTTGAGCGTCAACTTAAACACAATCGCGAAATATCTTGATATCTTGGAAAAAGGATTCGTGATAATCTCTTGCGGCGCGTTAAAAAGAAATCTGCGAAACGAAATCCGCGGCAAAAAAAAGTATTATTTTTACGACAACGGGGTAAGAAACGCCTTGCTTTCGCAATTCAACGGATTGAGTTTGCGCAACGACACCGGCGCGCTGTGGGAAAATTTCATTTTTACCGAACGGCTAAAAACCCGCGCCTATAAAAATATCTACGCCAACTATTATTTCTGGCGCACTTATCAGCAAAAAGAAATTGATCTGGTGGAAGAATACGGCGGAGTTTTGCACGGCTATGAATTCAAATTCACCGGCGGCGCGGCCAAACCCAAAGAATTTCTTGAGGCCTATCCGCAATCAACTTTTGAAGCCATAAACAAAGAAAACTACCTTGATTTTCTGACAAATTAGTATTATCCTCTCCCCCGCATCCGCACGCATTCGGAATAACAAAAAAATAACGAACCGTTGCGTTGAACCACCGAATAATAGACCTACTGCTTCTTAATCTTTGAGTGCATATATATTGCGATATCTCCTACCTCTTCTTCCCCGGGTTTTTCCGTGATCCAGAGGCCGAGGGGCTTGTTGATGATCAGGCGGATTTGGGATTCTGGGGCCGGCAAAATTCATTCTTGCGACAAATAATAAATTTCCATTTTTTCCGCAGGAGTTAAACCGAATAATTCTTCGCGGGGGGTGTTGTTCCAGAGTTGATTGACATATTCAAAAAACACGGTGAGGGATTTTTCGTCGGGTAAATTTATTTTTTCGGAAATCGTTTTCACGATCGTGCCCGGCGAACGACTTTCGTTCATTGCTTTTTGGATATCTTCCACCTGCCAGATATCGCCCGCGCCAATCAAAACCAGCGCTCGCTGAAATTCGTCTTCAAAATCCGATCGCTGGCGGATTTCAAGCCATTTTTCCAAACAAAACGGCTCAATCTCCTGCGCATCGCGCTCCGCCAGTTCTTTTTTAAACTCCCTATCCAATTCGCTGCCCTTGAATTTGCGCTCCATTTCTTTAAACCTTTCTTCCATCTTTTCCGTATCCGTATCATCGTCGCTTTCCTCTTCGCTATCCCCCTTGGCAACTCTCTCCAACAGATGCTCCCATCTTTGCTCCCAATTTTGTTTCCATAATTTATTCTCGGGATATTTTTCCGCATAACTGATGCCATTAGCCAAATAATAATAATGCCATTTCATTTCATCTATCGCAATACCATCTTCCACTTGTTCGGCAAACACCAAAGATCGCTTCAAAATTTCTAAAATTCCTTTATCCTTGGTATTAACCAAAACACTACCAATAAAATCTTGGATATCTTTGTCTTTTTCGAATAATTTTATTAAAAAATTTTTAACCGAGATTTGATCTACGAATTCGCCCAACACGCCAACAGCAAAAATTTTTGCATGAAACGGATCATTGTCAATTCTCCGCTCAATAAACTCAATCGTGGCAGGCACAACCGAGCCCGGATGAGCTCTTTCTATCAATACCAGTGCATCAGCAGCCGCTTCTTGCGTAAAATCCTCATCGCTTTCAAAAACATCCAGCAAGCAATAAACCGCCTCTTTGTCGCGCATAATACCCAAAATAACGATCGCCCAAATCGCCGCCAGCGATTCGCAAATCCGAAAATTCTCAACAATGTCGCGCAATGCCGTTTTTAATTGCTTGTTCTTGTCTCGCCGCGCCAAATAATTCACCGCTTCCTTAATCATCCTTGGGTTGTCCGAATCTAAATCGTTCAACCTTTTTTTAATTGCCGGATTTTCAATTTTTGCTTCAATTTCCATGGCTTTGATTATTGAATGTCTTTTATACTTTCCAATATGGAATGAATTTTACCGCCGTGGTTTTATGTTTAATCTCCGTTTCCAATGACAAATTGACCACCCACGCTTCATTAGGTTCGTATTTTCCAATGAACGACAGCAATGATTTCCCCAAAACCGGCGACTTCAAATCAATATATTTAACTTCAACCGGTAGCACTTCCCGGCCGCGATTGATCACGAAATCCACTTCGGCGCCGGCGATAGTGCGCCAAAAATTTATTGTCGCTGCCGAATTTTTTTCTTTTTCGCGCAAAATATTCAAAACAAAATTTTGAAACACAAAAGAAAAGCTTTGCGGATCGGACAACACCCCCATTAATTCTATGGAAAAATTACGCAAGCCAAGATCATGGAAATACGCTACCGGCGACCGAGTGATTTCTTTTTGCTTGTTGGTAAAATACGGCCGAACGATTCTGAGCAAAAAAATCTTTTGCGCATACCACAAATATTTTTTCAACGGCGCAAAAGTCAAACCTATTTGCTGTCCCAATTTTGAATAATTCAAAATTTGCCCGGATTGGCTGGCGATGATTTTAATCATTAACGAAAACGCTTCCGGCCGGTCGATTTCCAAAAGCGAAAGCAAGTCTTTTTCAACGCAACTGCGAAAAATCTCCCCCATTATTTTATTTTTCTCCGAAACATGAGATGCCAAAATAACGCGCGGATAACCGCCAAAATTGAGATATTCTTTTAAAAAAGTTTTCGTTCTATCTTTTTCTATTTCGAAATAACTTCCAATTCTGTCTTCATGGCGGTAATCGGTTTTGAAATTTACAAATTCCTTAAAATTGACCGGATTAATTTCGAAAATTCTTTTTCGTCCGGCCAACGATTCGTGAATTTTTTCTTTCAGTTCCAAACTGCCGGATCCGGAAACAATAAATTTATATGGCAAGTCCAAATCATAGATTCCCTTCAAAAAAATCCCGGCATCCTTTTTCCGCTGGATCTCATCAATAAAAACAAAACTCCCGGGCGCAAGATGAATTTTGATCTTTTCAATCAATTCCGTCTGGCTCGTGAAATATTTTTCATCCGCCTCATTGTCCAAACTTAAAAAAATATACTTTTTACCGATACTTTCAAGATGCGCGACTAATTCGCGCATCAATGTGGTTTTGCCGACTTGCCGCGGACCAACCAACAAAGAAATTTCCTTTTGAGTCAAATGTTCCTTTAATTCTTGAAAAATTTCCCGCTTGATTAACATAGTTTTAAGCCAAAATATTACAACACTTTAATTTTAACCTTATTATTATTAAAGTCAAGGTTAGTAATTATCAGTTTAATCTTAACATCAGCCCTATTTTTTGCCCTTGCCTCCTTTTTCCGTGATCCAAAAACCGAGGGGTTTGTTGATGATCATGCGGGTTTGGGATTCCAACGCCGGAAACGCGCCGAAAACTATCAGCGTTACCGGCAAAAGCAACCATTGCAAAAACATTGAAAAATGCCGCCACCGGCCGTAATTTTTCGGCCGCGGCGGCAGTAAAAGCATACTGATGATCGCCGAAATCATCATTCCGGCCATCGCCATGGTCATAATCACCGAAGTGAACCGCGGCAAATTATAGGAAAGCAGAGTGGTGCCGAAATTCTGGCCGCCCAAAAACAACGGCAACCACGCCAATCCGAAAGTGAGCAAAGCCGCCGTCGCCCACGACCAGAAACCTTCCAACATCGTGCCGACATGGAATAATTTCTCCCGCAAAGATATTTTTTTTGCCGCCGGACTGAAAAAAAGATTGAAAAAAACGTAAGGAACGTTTTCCACTCCCCACGCCCAGCGGCGCTGTTGTTTGTATTGGTTGATCATCGTGCGAAAAGTGTTTTTTCCCAGCACCGCGTCCATTGACACGGGATAATAAAGCGGCGTGGTTTTATACTTCCCGCCGTAATAAAAATAGGCGCGCCAAAAAATCCGCGAGTCGTCGGAAACCACGTTGCGGGGATAGCCCACCTCCAACAGCGCCGGCAGAGGCATTGAGTGGCTGGAAAAAGTCACCAACTGCTCCGGACGCTCTTGTTGCATCATTTCCCAAAAAGTGGAAGAGGTGGCGATAATTCGGCTCATCCACGGCGCGTCCCAAATGTTGTTGTTGTAGACGGGAATCGGCTGGTAGCTTTCCCGCAGACGATTAGATGACTTCAAAAAATGCCACGCCAAACAGGAAAAATAATCGGCGTAGGGTTTGGTGTCAATATCAAAAAACGACACGATAATATTTTCTTTCGGGATCCCGGTTGCGGGCAAGAACTTTTTTTGCATAACGCCAATCGCCCAATCAACATTAGCCCCTTTCCCCCGCAATTCTCCGGAAATGTTTTTGGGATGGATTGATGGCCACAAGGCGAAAAAACGGCCGCCGTAGTCTTTTTGCGCTTCTTCCAAAATCCGGCGCGCCGAAGGCATATCTTCGGCCGCCAAAAGGACGATCAAATTTTCCTTCGGATAATCGGTTTTGGCCAGCGAGTCCAAAGTGGCACGCACCACTTCCCCGCTCTCGCCGGCAAACGGCAACACCACCAGATGATAAAATTCGCGCCATTGCGCGGAAAAATCCGCTTCCAGCTTCGCGCGCCAGCCTGTCTTGATGTGCTTCTGCATTCGGCGATAACTGGCGATTTGATGCGCCGCCAGATAAAGCACGCGAAACAGCCAGTAAAGATCAAAGGCAATGATGAATATCGCCACGCCCAGCGGCCAAAACCATGACAGCGCAAAACCGAACAGCAAAGTGCCCCAGGCGAAAAGCCCGGGTAAAATTTCCAGAAAGCGATAGCCCGCTTTTTTTGCGCCCGGCAAATCCTCCGCCCGCGCCAAATTCAAATAATTAATTTCCATGATTAAGACAAAGACAAAAATATCTTTCAAGCACTACCATACTCCCAAGATTTACTTTTGGCAATCTTTATGATATGATACCGCGTGTTCGGCCCCATCGTCTAATGGTCAGGACGCTGCCCTTTCAAGGCGGAAATACGAGTTCGATTCTCGTTGGGGCCACCCTCGCTCTCTCCTCCACTACCTCCTTCGTTAAAATTACGGAGGGCGAGAAAGTTGTAGCAGCCAAGACCGCTTTTCCTCTCGCCGTTGCAATCGCAAAAAAATCACGGGCAAGGAAAGGATGTTAATCAAAAATTAACAGCAGTCAAAAAGCTTTGGCACTTGCCAAAGCTTTTTGATAAACGAGCAGACAGGACAATTACTGCTACTTTAAAATATCCAGCAGTTCTTTGAAGGTGAAGGTGCGGTTGCGCTGGCGGCCGGGCTCTTCAAAAAGAATCTTCATTTGGACGAATTTATCCAAGAGATTGTAGATGGTCTGCGGGTTTTTGGTTTTCAATTTGTCTTTGATTTTGGCAAACGAAATCACCGGCGAAGAAAAAAGCAAATCCAAAAGATCGGGGGCGTGCACCGAATTAACGGCAATGATTTCTTTTTTCAAACGGGCGTTCAGTTCCATAATTTTGACAATCGCGTTTTGAGTTTTCAGCGATTGATTGATGAGCGCCAAAAAGAAAAACTTCAGCCATGATTCCCAATCCCCAAGTTCAGTCACGCCGCGCAAATGGCCGTAATAATCGCGCCGGTTTTTTTCAAAATATTCACTGATGTACAAAAGCGGCGACGACAGCAAATCGCGCTGGTATAAAAACAGCGGAATCAGCAAGCGCCCCACGCGGCCGTTGCCGTCGCGAAACGGATGAATCGCTTCCAACTGGTAATGCGCGACGGCAATTTGCGCCAGCGAATCTTTTTCTTGATTCGTGTTGACATAACGCTCCCAGTTTTCCAAAAGTTTTGGCAAGTCTCCGGGCGCGGGCGGCACGTAACTGGCATTTTCAATCGGCGCGCCCGGCATACCGATATAAACTTGGCCGGTGCGGAATTTGCCGCGATCCTTGCCGGCGCCGCGGGAAGAATCCAAAAGCAAATAATGGATTTTTTGAATGAATTTTTGATTGATGGGCCGGATCTTGAGTTCCTCAATCGCAAAGTTCATCGCGCGGCGATAATTGATGATTTCGGCAATATCACGCTCTCTCTCCCCCGTTTGGGATGTCTTCCCTTGCGCCTCATATTCAAAAACATCTTCCAGCGTCGCCTGCGTTCCCTCAATGCGGGAACTTAACACCGCCTCCTTGGTCAACAGCGGCGCGGCCAGCAGTTCGGGCGCCAAAATATTTTTGCGCAACAATCCGTTGAGCTCGCCGATTGCCCGATGCGCTTCGCCGATGATGCGGATCAAAGGTTCATAATCCACTTTCGGCGGCAACGGCGGTAATGAAAAAGATTTAATCATATTGTTTCGCTTCAATGGAATAACCGCGAACGTTATTCCATCACAATGGAATAACCGCGAACGTTATTCCATTCTAAATTATCGCCGGAAATTTCTCAACCGGTTCAACGAAAAACTCCGGCGAAAACCGAAGTTTAAAAAAACCAACAACGCAAAGCAACTGTTGCGTCATCCGAAAATTTTGCCGAATAATCCTTTTTTCTTGGCGCCATCTTCATTATTGTTATTGCCGGAATTTCTTCTTTCGGGCGGCACCGGCAATCGGCGGGAATCGGGATTTTCAGAAGGAACGGCGGACATGACAACCGCAACGGATTCCGCCGCCGGCGCGGGTTCTTCGCGACGGATCTCCGGCGAGGCCGCCGCGGCCTGCGGCGGGTTAATTTCGGAACTCTCCCGGTTTTCCCGCTTGATTTTCGGCTGTTCCAAAAGCATTATTTTGTCCTGCAAACCTTTGAGCAAAATATTGGTTTCGCGATTTCTTTCTATCAACTGGCCGATCTTATCGTCAAGATTTTTTATCTGGTCGTCTTTGGCTTTCAGCTGGCCGCGCAACATCTCCGTGGTTTCTTTGAGCAACAGAACAATCTCTTCGCTGGCGTGATTCCGGCCGGATTCTTTTTCAATTTTTTCGGGCTCGGATTTCTTTAACGCTTTCTTGGCGGACCCGTCTTTTGCCCGGTTTTTGCGGCCGCCAAATTCCATTTCCTTTTCCATAAATTCGCCGGCAAAATTTTGAGAAGGAGCAACGGAAGGAAAAAAGGCCGGCGGCGAAACCTGATGAAACTGATTTTGATTCATGGGAAAGCTCACTCCGGGAACCAGATACGGCAGGGACGCGCCAGCCGGCATTGAAGGAGAATAATTATATGCCGCAAAGCTTGCCGACGGATAATCGGGCAGAGGGCTGGGGCGATCATCCTCGGAAAAAAGATACGGCCGCAAATTTTTTTCATTGGCGCGCACCCGGCGGATTTCTCTTTTACTGAAGCGGTATTCCAAAGTACCTTGGCAGCTTTTTAACGCGCGCGGATGCAGAATATGGCGCTGGACATAGCGCGTGATCGTGCGCGAGGATTTGCCCAGCATCTCGCAGACTTCGTAAAGCGTCAAAACGTAATCATCTTCCGACTCTTGGCTTTGGTTTGGCAGTTGAGAATTTTTTGGCGTCATATTTTTTATCGGAACATTAATTTGGAGATGTTGCTTTGATTCTAGAAAATAATCACAAATTTTGCAAAGACAGACGCGCCAAAACCTCCAAACACCCTTTGCAACTTTCCAATAATTTATAATTTACTTTTCCAAAAAACAGATTTTGAAAATTTACAAAAAAAATGTATCATTATGTTATCAACTCGGATAACCCAAAATCAACAAAAAAATGGCACCAAATTCAAATTCGCGATTGCCCGGATTTTTTCCGCTGATAAAACAAGCTCTGGAAATCTACAAACAAAAATGGGGGACGCTGATAACGCTTTTTTTACTGCCCTTCCTTGCCATAATATTATGGCTGTTGTTGATTTTTGCCGCCGGCATTGGCATAAAGATCGCCGGGGCGATGACAGGAATATCCTTGCCTATCTGGATATTGTTCGCCGCATCGGCGGTCCTGTTTTTTTTGCTGTTGGCGCCGGCGTGGGCATGGGTTCAATGCGCGGCCATCATCGCCGTGAAAGAAAGGCCGGCAGTGGAAACGAGAGAATCGTTGCGGCGCGCCAAACCAAAAATTCTTCCTTATCTTTTGACCGTCCTGCCGCTGTATTTGGCCGCCGGCGCCGGCTTGATGTTTTTTGTCGTGCCGGGAATCGTTATCGGAATTTGGGGATTTGCCGGCGGATATATCGCGGCCACGGAAGACAAGCGCGGAACGGCCGCGCTGGCAAAAAGCCGGGGATATGTGCGCGGATATTTTTTGAAAATTTTTTTCTTGCTGGCGGCTGAAATGTTTTTATCGTTTCTGGTCAACGGAATCGCAGAATCGTTTGGCAGCAATCCGATTGAATTATTGATAAATTTTGCGTTCGCGCCATTGTTGTTTATTTTCAATTATTTGATCTTTGAAAAATTGAAACAAATAAAAGGGGATTTGCCCGAACCGACCGCGGAACAAAAAAACCTTTTCCGGATTCCCGCCGGCATCGGATTGGCAATCGCTATTTCGCTGGTCGCGCTGGCAATTAATTTCGCGCCGCAGATAAAACAGGAATATGAAATCAGGCGGCTTCAATATGAAGCCGAAACCAAGCAAGAACTGCCGCCCTTGCCGATATAATCTTGCCATCTCCAAGCTTGAAAAACAAAACGGACAGTTTGTCCGTTTTGTTTTTTGTCGGGGAGCAGGGAATCCCTGCGCGCCTCGGGTGCGGAACCCCATCTTGCCGATTGAGAATTTAAGGGGGTTTAATTTTTGTCGGGGAGCAGGGAATCGAACCCTGTCTGCACGAACCCGAATCGTGCGTACTGCCGGCATACTCCTCCCCGCCACAATCAGCGCAACATTTGGGACGCTCATCGTCCCGCAACACAATCCATCCTAACCCATAATCCGCCTTTTGTCTATTTTTACTCACCAAAATTCAAAATACTTTTAGAGGGGTCTAACCCTTTTGATTACAAAGGGGTTAGACCCCAAGCGAAGGCGACGGCCGAGCGAAAGCAAATCAACCAATAAGACATTGTCGCTATTGCTTCTTGTAATGTTGCACAGCCGACGGGCGCGCAAAAGCGAATTTTCAGCAGAAAATTACGCGCGTTGCAAAATTCTCATCAATAAGAAAACCCGCGATGACGCTTTTTGCAATGCCGCGAAGGCGACGGCCGAGCGAAAGCAAATTTTCAGCAGAAAATTACGCGCGTTGCAAAAAGCGTCATCGCGGGTTTTCGCCCGCTAAACCACCCAATACCTCTTCTTGGTCATTTCATCGCGCTTGATCTCCACTTGCCCGCGCCGCTGTTTTGCCGCCGCCGCCAGGCTAGACAATTTGCCATCATCCAGCGCGCCCAGCTCATTGATCCTCTTTATCAAACAATCGCGATCATTGCGCGCGGGATTCTCCAAAATCTCTCCCAGCAACACATCCAAAATTTGGCCGACTTTCTGCCCGGGAGCGATTTTCAAAGTTTCCATTATGTCTTTGCCGTTGACCTTGATCATTTTGGGAGATATCGGATCTTGCGCCACGCGCTCCATTAAATAACGCAGGTGTCTCAATTTGTAAGGTTCGGCTTTGGGGCACCCCGAACCGATGCGATCCGCCATACGGACTTGCAGAAGTTCTTCCAAATTTTGGCGGCCGACATTTTTCACCAGGCGGCGGACGGACGATTCGCTCACTTCGCCAACGTTATAATAGAAAAGGTGATAACGCACCAGCAAAACAATTTTATCGGCGTCTTTTTTGGAAAATTTGAGTCGCTGGAGAATTTTTTTGGCAAAGCGCGCCCCGATGATTTCGTGGTTATAAAAAGTGGCGTCGGGACCGTCGCCGGATTTCGCGGCCGGCTTGCCGATATCGTGGAGGAGGGAAGCCATCCTCACGTGCATACCAAAATTCTTTTTGGCGGCATAATCCAAAGATTTAATCAAATGGTGATAGCAATCATAAATGTGATGCTTGTTCTGCCCGCAACCGTAGCCTTCCAAAAGTTCGGGAATGACATACTCCAGCAATTTCAATTCGCGCAAAAGTTCAATGCCGCGCGCGGCAAACGGCGACATAATAATTTTCAAAAATTCGTCGCGGATTCTTTCGCCGGAAACCGCCTTCATCCACCCGGAATGCTTGGCCACCGCCCGCCTGGTATTCTCTTCAATCTTCCATTCCGCCCCCAGAGTCGCGGCAAACCGCACCGCGCGCATCATCCGCAACGCGTCTTCCAAAAATCTTTCCTCCGGATCGCGCACCGCGCGGATAATTTTCGCGCGCAAATCTTTTTGGCCGCCGAAGGGGTCCATCAACTCAACCTTTGCGCGGCCGCTTTCCTTTGTGTAACTTAACGCCATTGCGTTAACCGTGAAGTCCCGGCGGGAAAGATCGTCGGAAATATTGTCGGCCCATTCCACCGTGTCGGGGTGCCGCTTGTCGGTGTATTCGGATTCAACGCGATAGGGGGTAATTTCAATTTCCATCGGCGCGGCGGATGAAGAAACTGCCCGGACTTTGATCGTGCCGAATTTATTGTCGGCATAGCTGTCAGGAAATATTTTTTGTATCTGTTCGGGATTGGCATTGGTCGCCGCGTCCCAATCGGAAGGAACCGCGCCCGCCAAAAGATCGCGCACGCATCCGCCCACGATATAGCATTCAAAGCCCGCGCTTTGGGCGGTTTCAATCAGATTTTTCACTGCTTGAGGGATCTTATCCAAAAATTTGTCCATAATTCCGATAAATAAGATTCTAAAAAATTAACATTCTTGCGGCGGCCGGCATTCCGCGTTCGGCAAAAACGCGCCGGCCGATTCAAGTAGACTTTATCGCAATATTTACTTTTTTTCAATTATTTGTTAGGATAGAAGCGATATTTGAGTTTTTCCCGCCTCTGTAGCTTAACGGATAAAGTGCCGGTCTTCGGAACCGGTGACGGGGGTTCGATTCCCTCCAGAGGCGCTCCCGGCCGGAACAAAACGCGGCGGGAAACAAACACCAAAAAAACAAATGAAAAGCGTTGCCGCCATTTTTGCCGCAGTTTTGTCCGGGATCCTGTTCTTCTCAACCGCTTTCGCGGAACAAGAACCGATATTGCCCGCTTGCGGCGGCGCGGGACAACCGGCATGCACAATCTGCAACCTGTTCCAGTTGATTGACAATCTTGTCCGGATCGTGATCGTGAGATTGGTACCGGCCGCCGCCGGGTTGGTCATCGCCATCGCGGGATTCAAATTTTTGGTGAACCAAGACAATGCCGACGTGATGGAGGAATCAAAAAAAATCATCTTTATGGTGATCATCGGGCTACTGCTAATCTATGGCAGTTATGCCATTGTCGGCGCGATTTTTTCGGGAATGGGATATTACGACAGCATGAATCCGCTGGAATTCAACAATTTGAGCTGTGATTGACCGCCCCCATGACTCAACGGTAGAGTAGCTGCCTCTTAAGCAGTTCGTTGCAGGTTCGAATCCTGCTGGGGGCACATAATAAATTAAAAATTGAAAAATCAAAATTTAAAATAATTTAAAATAAATTTTATTTTCCGCAGAAAATAATCAATAAAAAAATGCTTACCGTTGAAGAGAAAGCCAAATTGATAGAAAAGTATAAATTGCACGGGGAAGACACCGGTTCTTCGGCGGTGCAGATCGCATTGCTGAGCGAAGAGATTGACCGCCTGCAGAAACACTTGAAACGGCACGCCAAGGACATGCATTCCAAGCGCGGCCTGTTGAAAATGGTTTCCAAGCGCCGCAAGTTTTTGAATTATTTGCGCGATACCGATGTGCACCAATACGCGCAAGTTTTGAAGAAAACCGGATTAAAAAAATAATTCTTGCCCGACTCAAACCATGGCCGTCCAATTAAACGCCCAACGCGTCGCCGTCTTGATTGATGTGCAGAATCTTTATTATTCCGCGCGGAATTTGTATCAGGCGAAAGTCAATTTCCGCGAAATCTTGAAAACCGCCGTGGGACGGCGCGGACTAATTCGGGCGTTTGCTTATGTTGTGCGCACAAAAACCGGCGAGGAAAAACCGTTTTTTGAAGCACTGGTCAAGCTGGGAATTGAAACCCGCATCCGCGATCTTCAAGAATATTATGACGGGCTGAAGAAAGCGGACTGGGACGTGGGCATCACCGTGGACGCGATCCGCATTTCGCCGTCCGTGGACACAATCGTGCTTGCCTCCGGCGACGGCGACTTCCAGCAATTGATTGAATATCTGGAAAATCAGGGCAAGCGGGTGGAAATTATCGCTTTCGGACACTCGGCGTCTTCCAAGATTAAGGAAAGCGCCGATGAATTTATTGATATTGAAAAAGAACCCGAAAAATATCTGATTAAAAAATAAAATTATAAAATCCGAAGCACGAAATTCGAAATTCAAAACAA
>Ga0208460_10000390_pt1 | contig 31088 bp, 28 predicted proteins | sample AD_STIC10_MetaG_FD_184436 | JGI IMG/M metagenome (GOLD analysis project Ga0208460, IMG submission 184436) | Active sludge microbial communities of municipal wastewater-treating anaerobic digesters from USA - AD_STIC10_MetaG (SPAdes) (version 2) | ecosystem: Engineered > Bioreactor > Anaerobic >... | reverse complement strand
TTTCTATATTATGTTCTAAAATTGATTTTATTTCAGAAGAAAATATGAATTTATTGTTTTTAAAATAATAAAAAATAGGTTTTATACCAAAATGATCCCTGGCTATAAATAATTCTTCATTTTTTTTGTCCCATATAGCAAAAGCAAAAATACCATTAAATTTATCAATACATTTTTTTCCGTAAGCAATATATGAATTCAAAATCACTTCAGTATCTGTATTTGAATTAAAATGAAATCCAATATTTTCTAAATCTTTTCTTAGTTCTTTGAAATTATAAAGCTCACCATTATATGTAATAATATAGTTTTTATCAATACTTTCCATCGGTTGATGTCCGAAATCAGACAAATCTATAATAGACAATCTCACATGACCCAAAGATATTTTTTCATCTACAAAAACACCATCATCGTCTGGACCACGAAACTTTATTTTTTTATTCATTTTTTCTATTAAATCTCTATCACAGAAATTAAATCCGTTTATTCCACACATACACTATTTTTTCTCTAAAATAAAAAAATGATGATATGGATTCTCAAAAGGAATAAAATCATTTTTTATATAAAAATATTTACTAATTTTCTGTTTAACTTTTTTCAATGAGAATCCGCTCTTACCTAATTCCCAATAATGCTCCCCATTGAAAAAATGTTTTTTTGCTAAAAATGCTAATTTAAATTGAAATTTTAATTCGTGAAAAAATGGTAAAACCAATTTGAAGCCGAAATGTCTACCCCAATGAGGAATACTTATAATACAATATTTATTACTAATTTTATGTATAGATGCTAAACATTTTTCAAAATCACTAAATGGCAAATGCTCCAAAACTTCAAAAGCACAAACCAAATCAAATAAATTATCACCTAAATTTATATTATCTACACTTGAAATATAATCAGGATTCAAATCTGGATTTATATCCATTGTTTTAAAATTTATATCTTTGAGATTGGAAATAAAATAATTTTTTAAAAAACCATTTCCGACACCTATTTCCAAAATACTTTTTGGCTCCAACTTTAATATCTCGTTAATTTGATTCCAATAGCTACTCCATCTAGCCAATGTATCATAGCTACCAAATTTATATTTATTAATCATTTGTGTTTATTTTATTAAGAATATTTTTTATTAATATATCCAAACTATATGTTTTTTTTATTGTATCAGATAATTGTCTAATATCTAAAACGCTAGGATTTTTATAAATATTATAGATTTTTTCTGCCAAATCCTCAGCTTTTAAATTATCTAAAATAAAAATATCTGCATAATTATCAAATATCTTTTCAAAAGCTCTATTAAAAACTACACAAGGAGTTTCACATATTAATGATTCTAATACTGTTTTATCCATACCTCCAGTTGGCGATAAATTAACACTTAAATCATGCATATTATAAACTTCTGACATTTTATCAATGGTAAAATTGCCAAAAAATTTCACATAATTATCCAATTTATAATTAACAATCTTTTCTTTGATATTTTCCAAATATTTTTTATCTGATTCATATACAGTATCACCAATTATACTTAGATAAATATTACTGACTTTGAGTTCGTTTATTAATACAGCAAAAGATTCAATTAAAATATCTATATTTTTGAGCGGAGATATTCTACCAACATATAATATTTTAAATTTATTAGTATCTTTATTCACGTTTATTTTTTTAAATAAATTTGAATCTATCCCATGCCCTATATAAACAATTTTATTAGATTTTATATTGCAAGATTCTTTTGAACTCGTAAATATATTTTTCACAAATATATTTGCCACTTTCAAATAAATATTTTTTGACTTGTGTACATACCATAAATATATTTTTTTGTTATATAATTTCCAAAATATAGCAGCCCAAAAAATATATTCTGGATTCATATGTACAAAAACATTGTCATAATTTTTTCGCTCACAAAAAATATACTTATAAAATCTAAAAATATATTTAAATTTATTTTCACCTGTTTCCTTTCCCAAAGATAATAATTTTACATTGGGGGGTAAATTACTTTTTCCTTTATAAAGACATATTATAGTTAGTTTTTCACAATTTTTCGAAAACTCCTCTACCCATCTGTGAAAAAATCCCAATACCCCATCATTTATATCAACTTTTTGTGTAAGGATAAGTAGTTCTATTTTTATTTTTGCCTTTTCCCAAGATTCTTTGTATAAATCCAGTGTTTGTTGTTTTGTTTTTAATTTTGATAAAGCAAATTCACTATTTTTTACAAATTTCTCTCGCAAATCTTTATTTTCATAAATTTTTATCATTGCATCTTCTAATAAATTTAAATCATTTACGGGAATAATTATTGCATTTTCATTATTTATTACAATTTCATTTGCACAGCCCACATCTGTCATTATAATTGGTAATTTATATTGAAATGCTTCAATTATGACTAATCCCCAACCCTCATAATCAGAAGTTAGCATAAAAACGTCTGCATTTTTATAAAAACTCTCTAAATCTTTCTGGTAACCAAAAAATTTTACATAACTTTCTAAATTCAAATCTTTTACTAAATTTTCTAAATTTTCTTTTTCTGGACCACTACCAACTATTTGAAGTTCTATATTTTTATATTTTTCAGTTATTTTTTTTAGGGCTTTAATTTGTAATTTTATATTTTTTACCTTTACCAATCTTCCAATTGTCAAAAAAATAAATTTCTCTCTAGTTTTCCCAGGTCCCAAATCCCGAGTCCCGACTTCCGAATAAATTGGTACAACTGTAATTTTCTCTTGATTAATTTTAAATTTATCAATTAATTCTTGTTCTAATCTTTGGCTAACAACTCTTATTGCATTAGCACGTGGTATTACAAAATTTGCTATAATTTTTCTTAGACCATTATATTTTTCAAAACCATGAATTTGTATTTCTAATCCGATTTTAAACTTTTTTGCAAGTAGGTAAGAAATAAGTGCTAGATAATACTGATCCTGAACGCTTATAACGTCAAATTTTTCTTTTTTTAATAATTTCCAGGAATTGATAAATAATTTTATAATTTGGAATAATTTATTCTCCCCACCAAAAGAATAAATGCTTAAATTGTCATATTTAATGATTTTGTTTTCATCACTTGGAATAACTATAGAATATTTTTCTGTAATTTTAGAGTATTGTAAAAGCCTATCTCTTGTATTAGAATTATCAATTAATGCACTTTTATCATTTCCTATTAAAAAAATTTTCATATTTTTTTAAAAATCTCTAATGTATTATTCAACACATCATCATAAGAATATTTATAATTTATTCCCTCTACTATATTTTTTGCTTGATTATAAAAATCTTCATTCATTATTTTTTCTATTGCATTTTTAATGCTATTAATACTGCTGGGATCAAATTCTAAAACATCATTTTTGAACCAATCAAACCCGTGTTCCTCTGTCAAAATAAATGGTGTTTTTGTACTTATACAATCTAAAACCGTATTTGGACTTATGTCAGTATAAGAAGGAAAAATCATAGCATAGGAGTCTGATATTGTTTGTCTTAAATCCTTATTTAAAATTCCGTTCTCAAAAATAATATTTTTTATATTATTATTTTTAACATAAACTTCTAAATATTTTTTCTGATAACCGTCTCCAATTATTACTAAATTAAACCCATCTTGATTTAAAGAAGAAAATGCTTTTATAAGATTTAATACGTTTCCCTTCTCAATAATACGCCCAGCAAACAATATGTTATTATTTTTATTTTCCTTTATTTGAATTGAGTCATTTATTATTATTGGATTTGAAATATAAAAAACTTTTTTTGGATTTATATTATATGGTTTTTCAAAAATTTTCTCCTGAAATTTAGTTGTAAAAATTATTGCATCACATAAATTCAAAACAATTTTGGAAATAAAAAATTTCAATAAAAATTTTCTATGTAGTTTTAATTCATAAAAATCCTTTAATTTTACGCCTTTTTTATATTTATCAAGATAAGACTCCCAAATAAAATCTCCTCCACTTCTGATAACAAATTTTTTTTGAAATATTTTACAGGCTAAAACAGAGGGAATTCCGGCACTAACATAATCAAAGGCATACACTATATCAAAATTTTTTATATTTTTTAAAAGTGCAAAAAAATACCTAAAATAGTTTGATATTTTATTTATTCTTTTTATTCTTATTAATTTATATGGTAAATCCTCATCAATTTCATAAAATTTATCATCAGAATAAGTAATAACACAAACATTTATATTCTTTTCTGCGAATTTTTCTGCCAAATTTTTAGCATAACCAGCTGGTCCGCCTATTTCTGGTGGATAGATTCCTGTTGCTATTAAAATCTTTTTATTCACAAATTTAGAAATTTTTTAAAATTTTTATTGTTTATTAATTCAATTGAACTGTTTTTATAGTTTTCTAAAAAAACCTTTGGTTTGGTGAGTTTGTCTTTATTGAATTTAAATTCAAAAGCAGACAAAGCTCCGTTTTTGTCTTCCAAATAATCTAATTCTTGTTTTTGTGTTGTCCTCCAAAAATAACTATTTACATTATTATGCTCATAATCATTGTATTTCATTCTTTCACTTATCATAAAATTTTCCCATAAGAAACCAAAATCATTTCTTAAATTAACTGGATTGAAATTATTTATTAATGCGTTTCTAATACCCAAATCATAAAAATATATTTTTCTCAATTTTCTCAATTCATTTCTTATGTTTTTATTAAATGGTCTTAAACGAAAAATAACAAAACTTTTTTCTAAAATATTTATATAATTTGAAATAGTTTTTTTATCAACACCAACTATTGAAGATAATTCATTATAAGAAACTTCATTGCCTATTTGTAAAGCAAGGGCTTGTAATAATTTTTCTAAAATTTCCGGATTTTTTAAATTTTGAAACTGCAAAATATCTTTATAAAGATAGTTTGATGTAATATTTTTTAAATTTTCTATAACATCATCTCTATTAATAATAATTTCTGGATATGAACCAAAAATAAGCAAACCCTCAAGTATTCTATCTAATTCAATATCAGAATAAATACTTTTTAACTCTTGTAGTGAAAATGGGTATAAACGAAATTCATATTTTCTCCCCGTAAGCGGTTCATTAATTTCATTTGAAAGATCGAAAGAAGATGAACCAGTTGCTACTATTTGAATTTCTGGAAAATTATCCACAATTAACTTTAAAGTTATTCCTATATTTTTTATTCTCTGAGCCTCGTCTAAAATAATTAATTTTTTATTACCTAAAAAATTCTTTATTTCTGTGGATGTTTTATCTGTTAGCGCTTCTCTTATATCAATTTCATCACAATTTAAATATTTAGAATCCTTGTATTTTTTTTGAATTTCCCTTACTAAAGTAGTTTTTCCAACTTGCCTTGCTCCATATATAACAATAATTTTACCCTTAAATAGTTTTGATTCTATTTTATCTTGAATTATTCTTTTAATATTTTTATTTATCATATATTTAAAATTATTACTAAATCTCCTAAATATATGTAATTTAAGTGATTATACTCTCCTAAGTATATAATATTTTAGGAAATAAGTCAAATATTATATAATTCATGAATTTTCTCTAAAATACTATCCCAAGAATATTTTTTAACTGAAATTTCAGCATTTTTTATAATTTGTTCTCTTAAATCTTTATTTTCCAATAACTCAATGATCGCATCTGAAATCTCTGTGTGACTTTTTGATTCTATTAAAATTCCATTTTCTCTATTTTGAATAACGTCTGGTATTCCACCGACTCTTGTTCCTATAACAGGAACTCGACATGCTTGAGCTTCTATAAAAACAATTCCGAGTCCTTCTGCAAGTGATGGACAAATAAATACTTCTGATTTGCTTATTTCTTCTAATGTTTTGTTGTGGGGCAAATTACCCATAAGCAAAACGCTATCATTAATTTTTAGGTCATTTATCATTTTTTCAATTTCAGCTCTTTTATTTCCCTCTCCTACAATTACAAGTCTTGCATCGTTAATTTTTGATATAACATAACTCCATGCAGTTATTAAATAATCTAATCCCTTTTCCCAAGACAATCTTGCAACACAGATTACTCTATTTTTTTCTTTTTCTAAAAATTTTGGAACTTCTTTAAAATCAATTCCATTCGGAATTACATGAACATCTTCTTTTTTTGCACCCAAATTAATTGCGCGTTCAGCTAAAAAATTACTTATTGCTGTAATTAGATTTGGATATTTATGAATTTTCCTCCAAAATAATTTTATAAAAATATTATTTTGCTTTCTTTTATCATCTAAATCACCGCTTTGAAGTGTCAAAATTCTTTTTGCATCACTTATAAATTTTGAAAAATATAAACCAACACCAGCATAACTTTCCATAATAGCATGGATAATCTGTGGCTTTATTTTTAAAATTTGAATATTTGCTAAAATTGGATATAAAAACTTATCAATTGTATGGTGACCAATTCCAACTCTTATAATTTTAAAATTAGATCTTTTTTCAAGTCTTTTTAGCTCAACATCATATAATCCAGTAATAAGAGTCAAATCATAAAAATCTCCAAAATATTCTACAACTTGTTTTACCATTTGTTCAGCACCAGACATGTATGGTTCATAAAAGGCAGATAAAATAACTAATTTTGTTTTATTTCCTTGCATAATATTCATAAGTTTTTTTCAAATTTTCGTCTAAATTATCTTCTAATTTATCGCCAAGCAATTTGTGCATTTTAGAAACATCTGGGCTTCTATATTTTATTTCATAACCACGTTCACCAATAAAAACGGGCTTTAAATCTTTTCCTGAAATTCTTATTATTCTTTGTGCTAAATCAAGTATTGTTGTTTGTCTTCCAAGTCCAATATTTATAACTTCTCCATTTGTTTCTTCGCTTATTAATGCTTTAATTGCCATTTTTACATTATCACGAACATAAATAAAATCTCTTGTCTGATAACCATCTCCAAATATGGTTGGAGATTCTCCATGTAAAGCCTGCTCTATAAAAACCCCGACAACAAATCCATAGGCAGATGATTCTTGTCTTTCACCAAATACATTAAAAAATCTAAGAGAACAAGTGTTAATTCCATATTGATCATTATAAACTTTCATCATTTTCTCTCCAACGAGCTTTACAAGCGCATATAAACTAGTGCTATGTGTTTGGTATGAAAGTTCTTTATTGTTATCTTCTTTGAGTGGTAATTCATTTAGAGTTCCATAAGCTTCAGATGAAGAAGAAAAAATCACCTTTTGAACATTAAAATCTTTTGCTAAAGACAAAATATTTTTTATTCCTACAATATCATCTAGAACAAGCATTGGATTCTCCATGACACGTTTTACACCCAAAACTGCTGCATAATGAAAAATATAGTCAATTTTATTATTTTCAAAAACTGATTTCAAAAAATTATAATTATTAACATCACCTTTTATAAAATGGAAATTTAAGTTTTTCTGTGCTTCAGATAAATTTTCTAATTTTCCAGTAGATAAATTATCAACTGCAATAACAGTAGCACCACTTGTCAATAACTCATCACACAAATGAGAACCTATGAATCCAGCACCACCAGTTACTAAAACTGTTTTATTTTCAAGTTTTTCCATAAATAAAATTATAAATTAGTTCAAATTTATATAATTATAATATCATTATAAAAATCAAATAACAAGCTTTATTATTTGTATATTCATTATATATAAGTTATTATTGTAATATAATAAAAATATAAAAAATATGGATAAAAAAGTAAAAATCTGTCAAGTTATAACACAAACTCATTTTGGTGGTGCACAAAAATATATTTGTGATATTTCAAACAATTTAGATAATAACTTTGAAATTACAATTTGCTACGGCGAAGGAAATGAAGAAGAGTTAAAAAAATATATTACAAATACTGAAATAAAATTTCATAAATTTAAATTTTTAAAAAGAAATATTAATTTGATTTTTGACAAATTAGCTTTTTGGGAATTATTTTTTTATTTTAAGAAAAACAAATTTGATGTAATCCACTGTCACTCATCAAAAGCGGGATTTATAGCTTCCGTATCGGGAAAATTAGCTGGAGTAAAAAAAATTATTTACACTGCCCACGGTTGGGTATTTAAAGAAAATCTAAGTTTTTCAAAAAAAATAATTTATACATTTCTAGAAAAGTTTGGAGCAAAATTCAAAGACAAAATAATTTGTGTCTCACAAAACGATTATGATTTGGCAGTAAATAAAAAAGTTACAAAAAAAGAAAAATTAGAACTAATTTATAATGGTTTTCAAGCTACAACTGAATTTCTTGAAATAAATCAAGCAAGAAAATTTTTATTTGACTACATGCAAATACAAGACAATGGAGAAAAAATAATCGGCACAATATCAAATTTATATAAAAATAAGGGCATAGAATACTTAATTGAGTCTGCAGAAATATTAAATGATAAAAGAAAAAATCTTGTTTTTGTGGTAATTGGATCTGGACCAGAAGAAAAAAAGCTAAAACATTTAATAAAAAAACACAACATAAAAAATTTTTATCTACTTGGCCAAATTAATAATGCAAGTAAATACTTAAAAGGCTTTGAAATATTTACCTTAACTTCCATAAAAGAAGGATTGCCATATACTTTAATTGAGGCTTTATACGCTCATATAGGAATAGTTTGCTCGGATTTGGAATCTTTATCGGAAATAATAATAAACAGACAAAATGGGGTACTTTTTGAGCCAAAAAACACTAATAAATTAGTATATGCTATTGAAAGCATATTAAATAACCCTGGATTTAGAGAAAAAATAAAAAATAACAGCAATCTAACGCTTTCTAAATTTGACTTCAATAATTTTATATCAAAAATAAAAGAGAATTACACTATATGATTCTCTTTTAAAAAAATATTTAAAATTCAAATGGAATTTTTTATACTTGCTCTACTTGGTAAATTTCTCCATTCATCTTTGTGTAAATATTTTAAAGCATCCACGTCACAACTAATCTGAAAAATTTTATTATCCCATTTATCAAATATTTCTTCTCTAGTTGGTCTTTTTAATAATTCTTTGTCAATATTATCAAAACGTTCATTTATTCTTAGCTCAAATTCTTCAAAACTTTTATTAGTATTTATAGCTATACTTTCTATTGCTGATTCTAAATCACCTTTAGTCGCAAAACCATTTAATTTCTCATCGATCTTAGATAAGTCGTCTTTGGTTGCAAAACCATTTAATTTCTCATCGATCTTAGATAAGTCGTCTTTGGTTGCAAAACCATTTAATTTCTCATCGATCTTAGATAAGTCGTCTTTGGTTGCAAAATTTTTTAATTTTTCGTCAAATTTTATATCTAACCTTTCATCAATTAGATTTGCAATTTGACATAAATCACTTTTCTTCATAATTCATAAATTAATTGTAAAGTACAAATATTATATATTCATTAAAAAATTAGATCAAATTACTTATCAACATTTTTATAGCCGTCTTTTTCATATAAAATAAATAAGCCGTCTATTGAGTAGTTTTAATTCTATCTTGTAGAGCAGGATTAAGTTCAAGTGCTTTTTGAGTATATTCCTCTCCTTTTTGAGTATCTCCTTTATAATTATACAAACCACCGAGCATTAAATATGTTTCTCCATATTTATCATTATAATTTAGGGCTATTTCCAGTTCTTTTATAGCTAAATCAATATTTCCCATCATGGAGTAAATATTAGCCATAAAATAATAATTATGTAACCTCTCAGGAGACAATTCAATTGATTTTTCAAGTGCCTTTTTTGCTAAATTTAATTCATTTAACTTTTCCTGAGAACCAGATGCAAAAAAGTTAGATCTTACCATATGTAACCTTCCTAAATTAATCTGTAAATATGCTTCTTTATCATTTATTGAAAGATAGTGGTTTGTTCTATCTATAAGTAAAGTTAGAATATTATATAATGCCTGAATTTGATTTTGATCCTTACTATTTACCGTAGTATAAATACTTGAAACAGTATCAATAAGCATTGTAGTTGAGTCTTTATTTAAATAACTATTATTTTCATATAGTTTTTGCATTTCTTGATGAGCTTTTTGAAAATCTCTTTCTTGACCTAATATTTTTTGAACAACATAGTTTTGTTTTGCAATATAACGATCAGACATATTAACACCAAAAATAAAATATGAAGTAATTATTCCGAATAATATAACAATTATCCATTGAACTGAATCTGAAATTTTTTTTTCATAAATTGATTTTTTCTCAGTTTCGTTTGTATAAACTAAATTTATATAGGCTAAAATTGAAAAAAATATTAAAGTAACCGCCAAAGAATCAAAAACAAAAAAATTCTGTATAAAATATGCCATTACTATAAGAGAAAAAAACACACAAAAAATAAAATTTTTATCTTTATTTATTTTATATACCTTGTAAAGAGATAATATTGTTATTAAAAAAATAGCCAAATAAGAAATCAGCCCAAAAATTCCATGACAAACCAAGGTCTCCATAACCATATTATGAGCCCTATCAAACCATGTTTCTGTAGATGCTATATTATAATAATCAGCCTGTAAATACTTATCAAATGCATAATAATAATTCTCCATTCCAAATCCAACAATGGGTTTTTCTTGAAAAGCTTTTAATCCCCCATTCCATGAAATAAGTCTAGTTCTTACAGTTCCTGTATTAAATGAGATTGTGCTCATTTTACTAAATACAAAATTATTTTTTACCCAATTTGCATTTTTATTTATAAAAGCCAGAGTAAAAATTCCTACAATTAATACAGCAAAAATTCCTAATAATATTTTAATTTGCTTATTTTTTGATTTAAATATAAACACTAAAGAAAGAATTAATAATACAGTCCAAAAAGCTAAATTAGCACCTCTTATTTGGGTTCTTAAAAATAATGGTAATTGAATAAAAAAAGTTATTCCATAAAAAATCTTCCATCCCCAACTCTTTTTTCCTATAAAAAAATATAAAGAAAATATTAGTCCTAAAAGCAAAACACCGGCTATATAAGCAATATTTCCGAGTAAACCCTCCATTCCCGGTCTAATAGAAGAAAAAAACTTTACAATCTGAAACATCTGCATATAGGATGCAACAGCGATTGTAACACAAAAAATCAATATAAAATTAAAAAATAAAAACCACTCTTTTTTTGTTTTTAACACATTTGATAAAACTGTAAAAAATAACACTAAATGCACCCATGTATTTATTCCCCACATTCTCTCCAAATCACCCTTAAAAGACAAATATGGATTAATTCCAAAAAGTGAAGTAATAATTGCAATAGCTGTAAAAATTAAAACACTATAAAGTATCCATGATTTTTTAGGTCTGTATTCTTTATTTCTTATAGCTAAAATCAAATAAACAAAAAATAGTAATTCTACAAATATTCTAAATAAAATTGTTTTTGAGGTAATAAATGGAAAAATCCAAGTATTAAAAATAAAAAGACAAGAAATAAAACAAAAGGCTACTAAAGAATATATTATATATTTTAAATATTTTTCTATGTTGTTCATATTATTTTTTGTTATAATTTTCTAATAATAAATTGACATAATCCTGGTTTTTTAAAATTATTTCTGGATTTTTTGCCTGAACCGTATTAATTTCCTCCATTGCCAAATCAAAATTACCTTTTAAATAATAGAGTTTTGATAAGTCGACTCTATAATCATAGTTTTCTGGTGCTGACTTAATAAGCTCTAAATAATATGGAATTGCCTCTTCGTAGCGCTTGCTTTCTAACAAAAAATCTAAAATTCTTTTATAATTATATTCATCTTTTATATAATTCATATTTATTGCTTCGTTAAAATATTGATTTGCTAATTCTACATCACCCTGTCTTAATAAAATACTTGATAAAATAAATTTTGGATCTGCGTAATTTGGCAATTGATTTACTAATTCTTTTACAAGCTCAATTGCTTTATTTTCTTCGCCTAATTTTATATAAGTCTGTGCTAATAAATAATAAATCTGTGGTCTTTTCGGACTATATTTTATTGAATAAGTCAATAATTCTTCTGCTTTTTTGAAATTATCATTATCAGAATAAGATTCTATAATTAGTTGTGATAAAAACATGTGAACTCTAATATCCAATGGATAATTTTTCGTAGAATTCGTTAAATATTTTTCTGATAATTTAAAAAATTTAACCTGATTTTCTGGACTTGCATTCTTTAAAACCAATAATTTATAGGAGTCTAATACTTGTTTTGATGCTTCGTTTGATGCAAATTTATAATCCACAATTTTATTAAAAGCATTATATGATTTTGTTTTATTTGACAAAACTTCATTCACTCCAATAAATAAATTTCTATTTATAAAAAATGGCCGATAAATTAAATAATAAAAACTAATTAAAAACAAAATAGAATAAATAAAATATATTATCCAGTTAAATTTTAATATTTTATAATTATTTCTTTTTATAAATTGTGTATCTGGTTTATAGTGTAAAAACTCTGAAAAAGCAATAAGAATTATAATTAAAAATGCTGTATTTAATGTATCGAAAACAAAAAAATTATTTACACAATATCCCATTATAAGAGCTCCCAGCAATATATATCCTATATTCTCTTTTTTATTTTTTAAAAAACTCAAAAAAACAAATAACAATATTCCCAAATAAGAAAACAATCCAAATACTCCAGATGTCACTAAAATATCTAAAAATTGATTGTGTGTTTTATCAAACCATTCTTCTGTTATATCTGGCGTATAAAATGTATTATAAACAGATGAAAAGTTCTCTAACCCAACACCAAATAAAATATGATTTTTTGAATAATTTAAAGTATTTTGCCAAACAAGCAAACGATTTGATATAACTGGGTCATTTACATTAAATCTATTTTTTAAGTTATAAAAAACATTATTATTGGTGAAAAATATTAGTACTGCAAGTATAGAAACTAAAATAATACTAATTAATAAAATTTTCAAACCAATTTTTCTGTACTCTTTTGTTGACAATAAAAAAATTAAGAAAAACAATAATGTAATAATTAGCCCAATCCAAGAACTCCTAGTTAAACTTAAAATTATTGAAATTAAATTACATATAGCAAATGATAGATAAATATGTCTATTCTTGTTTTTTTCATAAAAAAATACAAATAAAGATATTCCAAACATTAAAAGGGCATAAGAGCCCAAAAAAGCAGCATTTCCTAATGTTGACTCCATTCTTCCATAACCAGCTTTAAAAACATTAATTATTGCAAATCTTTGAATAATTCCATATAAAAATACAAAAAAACTAGCAAAAGAAAATAATTTTAACATTTTTATCCAATCTCTTTTATCAACATATGAAATTTTTATTATAAAAAAATAAATAACTAAAAATATCCAATAAATCAATCCTTCCATTCTTTCAAATGTAGAAAAAAAACTTTTATAAAAATCCAAACCTAAAAAAGATGTTATAAATAAAATTCCTAAAAATATTAAAAGTAGTTTGGATAAAACAGATAATTTTATTTTAAATTTATAATTTAATAATATATAAACCCATATAGATAAACATAACAAAATAATAATTCTAAACAATATTGTTCTTATAAATACAAATGGAAAGAAAAATCCATCAATATAAAAAAGTGGTAGAAATGGAACAATACATAATAAATATTTATTTATTTTTAGTAATTTACTGAGATACATTTAATTTTTCTTTTATTTTTAAAATTTTATTATTAACGCCCTCTTTATCTTCTGTTTTTTTTAGTAATTCTTCATATGTTTTAATTGCGTCACTATACATTTTTTTATCTTCTAAATATCTTGCTTTTAATTTAAGTAAACTTTCTATAGAATTTCCTGAATCTCCTATAATTTTTATACCCTGGTCATAAATTGCAATGGCTTTCTGCATATCTCCCATTTTATCATAAAGCTCTGCTAATTGCTGATAATTCATATCAACATATGGATTTATTTCATTTCCTTTTAAATATGCAATTTCTGCTGAATAATATGCCCTCATTTTCACTAGTAAATCTCCTAATTGCATCCAGGTAATTCTATAAACGGGGCTAATATCAAGTGATTTTATATAATAGTCATAAGATTTTCTGTATTCTCCTAGATATGAATGATAAATTCCCAAATCATCATAATAAGCTCTTTTCTCAACATCACTTTCTAGGATTTCCACTTCTTTTGATAATTTTTCAATTCTATTACGCCACTCTGGAATTGCAGATTCTTGCAAATTTAATTCAGCAATATCTTGATTCCAAATAATACCATTATCTCTCTTTGATAACTGAAATTGAGTTGAATCCACATGATTTTTACTTACAAAATTCTTGTAAACAAAAAATCCAGTACCTCCCAAAAAAACAACAATAAAAATAATAAATAATAGTTTTTTCTTCATAATTCTTATAAGAATCAATTATTATATAAAATAGTATATCATTTTATAAATAAAAAAAACAACCCCGCCTAAGCGGGATTGTTTTGTATCTATAAGTTCTTACGAACTACAAGACTATTTACTGAATGACCAGCTTCCTGCCATATCTTTTATTAGATATCCATTTGTCCAATCAGCTGTTGCTGTTGTATGAGATGTTGCTGATCTATCTGACCATACATTGTAGTATGATCCGTTTTGTGTATTAGCTACTGCATCTACTGCAACTGTAGTATCCTGTTTGAACATAACATCGAGAGAATCTCCTGTTGTTCCCCAACCAGCTACTGTACCAGCTACATAATATGTTTTAGCTGTTGTTCCGATATTTTCAACAGTATCATTTACTGCTCCGACTAATAATTTGACATAACCATCGGCATCAGCATTTACACCTGTTGTTGTAAGTGCTGTTCCGTTGCTTGAATATAATTTAATGTCTGAAACAGTTACTCCAGATGTTACAAATTGGAATCCAAATTGTTTAAAGTCAACTGATGAATCAGATGTGACTGTAAATCTGAATAATGGATTATTTGTTGTAGGAGTTGTTACATTCTGAGTAGACATAGCAAATGTTGGTTTGCTCTTTCTTAGATAGAATGTATTAGCTGTTAAATTATCACCACAATCTGTATTTGTTGTTCCTGATGAACCAACTGCTTTAAATCCTGAAGCTGCATATAGAACAATTGCACCTGTTGCGCCTGAATCAGCGCCGTTTGCAGTTGTTGTAAAGCTAACTTTAACAGTTACTTTTGCTTCGTCGTTTACAGGAACATACATTGTTAATCCTGTAAATGATGCATAATATGCTCCACCACTTTCTACAAATAATCCTTGTGATGTTACGCTATTACCAGCAGCATTTTTGTATGTTAAAGATACTCCAGCTGTTGAAGTAGCCATTCCTGAACCAATTGACAACATCATTTCTTGTATTGTGTATGATTCATTTTGTGCTGTAAATGTGAATTCAGCCATTTCTTGGTTAGTAGAACCAGCAATCAAGATATCACCTGTTGGGTGAGATCCATTTGATGCTGTTAATGATCCCGTACCAATTGTAATTGTCTGAATATCACCATTTGTTGCTGAAACTGCTGTTGCTCCATCATTTGCAGTACCATCAGCATCAATGTCTGCAATCCAAGCTCCTGCATTAGCATTTGAATTGATATCTGCATATAAATCAAATACTACTGCTCCGGATGCTGGGATTGTCAAGCTACTATTAAAGATGTTTGATGCAGATGGAGATGGTTTGGTTGTACCATACTGTTCACCTGTATCATGTCTCTTTAGATACATGTTTGTAACAGTACCATATTCTGCTGCAGACAATGCTACTGTTATTGAACTTAAGTTAACTGCTGAAGAAGCTCCAGCTGATAATGTAAATGATCCCATTCTTGCATTTGTTGTTCCACCTACAAATGTCTGATTACCATAACCAGAATATTTGGTCATTGTTAAAGCAGCACTTGAGAATGTAATTGGGTTTCCAGCTTTGTCAGCTGAAGGAACGTCTGTTGTTTGAAGTGATGATACTCCTTGACCATTTGCACTACCCTGAGTAATTGTAATTCTTACGTTTTCTGATCCTAAACTTGCTGAAGTAGCAGTTTTTGCATCAGCTACGATTTCAACTACTTTTGTTGTTCCTGCAGGAAGTATGAAACTTGAACCAAATGTAAATTGTGTTCCTGTTTCTGTTAAATCTTTTGTAGATCCAACCTGTACTCCATCAACTAAAATTTTACCATTATCTAATCCACCGTTTGAAACAGATGTATCTGCCTTAACTGTTAAGTTTTGTACTTTTACATCTTCTCCACTGGCTTTGAAATCAAATTTAGCAAATACTACATTTGTAGAATCATTTGCTATATTTGATGTTGGAGATGTTGTTGATTTATTAACAGTTACTGTTCCTGATGAAATTGTAAAATAGTAAGAATTTGTTGCTTTGTAACTCTGCCACACTCCACTTGTATATGGCATTACATATACATTATAATTTGTATCTTTTGCAACTATATCTGTTGAATTTTGGAATGTGAAATAGAATGTCTTTGTAGAACCTTTTACAACATCAGCTCTCATGCTAAATTGTTTGCTTCCACCCTTTGTGATAGCAACGGGAGCATTTGTCATATCAAATGTTACTGTGTAATCACTTGCCATTTCAGCGGTTGCTATTTGATTTCCACCAGCATAAAGTTTGAAGTTTGTAAGATCACCTACTTGGATTGAACCAATTTCTGTTAAAATTAATTTTTCAACATTTAATGCTTGATTTGTTGAACCCAATGTGAAGTTTAATACTTCAGCATCTGTTTGATCAGAGTTAATTGATGTTGCAGATGTAGGTGCTGTTGTAGACATTTGTCCACTAATTGCTATTTTACCCAAGTCAGATACTGCGGCAACAGTCATTAAGTTTCCATTTACTGGAAAACTTCCTGATACTGTTCCACCAGTTACTACATCAGATGCTGAGTTTAGTTTGAAAGCAATTGTTTTACCGGCTGTTGCTTCGTAGTTAATATCACCCTTCAAAGAAATTGTCTTTGATGTTCCTGCTGGAACTACAAAAATTCCACTAGGGTTGTTAAATGTAACAATACCGGATGAAATTGTTCCACCCTCTGCTACTCTCTGATTTCCATAATATAGATATAGATTGTCTAAATCTGTATCAGCGGAAATTCCCGTTCTCTGTAGTTTTAACTGTGTTACAGTTACATTTCCATCAGCTGATGCTGTGAAATTCATATCCAAGAAATTTACCATTGCTTCACCAACATCTGTTGCTGTATCAGCGATAATTGATCTTCCTGCTGGTGTTCCAAGTCCAGAAACTGTTAGTGTTCCTGTTGAAATTGGTGTTGCACCACCTTCAGAAATTGGGAATAAATCTGCTTCAGATGTTGTTACATCTGTTCCATTTGTGTATGAAACTGTATCAGCAACATTTTCAATTACGAAATCTTCATTGAATTTGTTTGCTGTAAATCCAGCTTCTGTTACTAATCTCTTTGTACCATTTCCTACAACATAATAAATGCTGTTTGAATTAGCATATTTGATTATTGATCCTGCTGGATGTGTTGTTGTAATTTTATTAGTAACTGCATTTGTTGAATTGTAGTTTCCTGCATAGAAAGCATCTGGCATATCATCAATCCATGATGCCCAGTTGTTTCCCCATAGGTTCTTTGCTGTTGCTTCTGAATCGATCCATCTTAAAATTCCGCCTTTTTCAATTGCGTAAACTTTTGGATCTGTTGTAATTTTGATTAATCTTGTTCCTGGTCTGTAAACAACATTTTTTCCTAATGGGATGTTTCCTAATTCATCAGCTGTTACTGTTACAACGCTTGAAAAATCTTTAAACCATGTAAAGTATGTAGCTGAATTTGGGAAAGTTGCCCTCTTTAATGTTCCTGCGTCATCATACAAATAATATACGGCTTGCATGTCTGGTCTTTTAACCAACATACCTGCTGATAAATTTGCAGCGCTAGCTACATTAAAGGAGAAACCTGACAATGTTAATACTGTTGAAAAAATAACAGTAAAAACAAATAATTTTTTTATTAAATTCATTTGATTTTTTCTCCTTAAATTCACTACGCAGAGGACCTGGCTCTAGATCACCGCCTTAATCATTAGACTCTATAGACCACCAACGCATTGGCATCGATCTTTCTGTCATATAAAGTTAATGGGCCATGAAATAGTCTTCCTAGTCATGATATAGTGAACTTTATAAACTATTTTAATTGATTATATCTCATTACAATATAATCAAATAAAATTATTTTAATTATTAAATAACTATTTTCTTAATACTTACTGAACCTTTAATTCAGTTTCTGATTTAACTTGAGCCTGATTTATTGCTTTTTCTAATTCTTGTAATCTTAATTCATAATCCTGAGCATCAAGCGTTTTATCAGCTAAATTTATATAAAATTCTACCTTTTTAATTGTTATATATGCTTCATCTATTTGTCCTTCATCTAATAGTTTTTTTGCTGACTCTATGAGTTCATTAATTTGTTTTGTATCAACAACTTTTTCTATACTATCAATAGAAAACTCTATTTCCTGTTTGTTTAATTGAATTGGTTTTATGTCACTTGATAAAGTTGAATTTGTTGATGTTGTGATTTCATGTGTCTTTGATAATGTTTGCTTTGCTGTTGATAACTTCTCATCAATTTGTTTTATTGATTCTAGTTGAAGAATTATTTGATTGTTTAGACTTTTATTAACAATTTCTTGGTCTGTGTTTTCTTTTACTATAATTTCCAATGCTGTTGTATTTAATTGTTTGGCTGATTTTATAAGATTATCAACATTTTTTGAATTAACCTGAGCTATTTTTAATGATTCTATTGTTTTCCCACTATTTTCATTTATTGATTTTGCAAGTTCTACTAATTTGTCTTTATTTGTATTGGGTTGTGATTTAACTGTTTTTAAACTATCATTTGCCAAAGATAAACTATTTTGCATATTATCTGTAACTTTTGAAATTTGATCTTCTCTTCTTTTGTCAATTAAATAATTTATTTCTTCTAATCTATTTGATGCGTGATTTAATAAAATATTTGTCTTGTCAATGTCATTTTTAGCAAGTGCTAATTCTGCTGGTTCAATAAGTTGTGTTTTAACTGGATAAAGAATATTTCCAATGGCTGTTCCTGGCATGGATGCTTTTGCTCCTATAAATGTTCCTGATATAACAACTAAAACTGACATTAGAACTGAAGCAAATTTCATACCCGGAATAAATGTTTTAGCAAAAGCACTAAAATCAAAAAACAAAGAGTCAAAACTGAATCTTTGGTGTTTATGAGAAGTCATGTCTTTTTCTATCTTATTTAAAAGTACTGATTTTGTAATATGCCAAAACTTCTCATCTGGCTCTATATCTCTAAATTGTTTTAATTTGTTTTCTAAGTTTTTCATGATTTTTGCTTATAATATATAAGACGATTGAAATGCAAAAATGTTACATAAACCAACCTTCGAGGTTGTCAACCTCGAAGGTTGGTATTGACATAATTTATAAGATGTGCTATAGTTTTATAAAGAAAAAAATATAAGATTCTGGAGGAATCAATGAAAGAGAAAATAAGGATTATATCATGGTGCATTATTATGATAATTCTACTTACAGGATCCGTATGTGTCGTAATTCATAGTCTAAAGCCCAACCTGGTAGATGTTCACATAGATCAACAATTAGTGATTGGCAAATATCACTTCGAAGATGGTGTGTTTGCTGTCAGTATTGGTGAAGATCGTGACATTCAAACAGGCGCTGCTGTCATAAACTTCAATTATCGAGGAACAGAATATCGGGTTGAAATCCCAACGGACGCTCGGGTCACGAAAATACGACTCCAAGCATCAACCCTACAAACAGATATGGATATGATAGAATATGAAACTGACGGATTTGGATCAGATGTCAGAATCTCAAGAATTAAAAAACCACTCAGAATCTAAAAAATTCTGAGGCAAAAATAAATTAACCGGAACTCGAAAGGGAGCCGGTTTTTTCTTTAAATCAAAATAGACCTCGAAGGTTCAAGAACCTGCGAGGTCTATTATTCGCCCATTAACTCTTTTAGTTTTTCCATAGCACGATGAATAAGAACCCTTGTATTTGCACTTGATTCTCCTATTATTTTAGAAATTTCTTTTATAGAATATCCTTCAATATGTTTTAATACCACAACTTCTTGCCATTTACCGTTTATTTTTCCTAATTCTCTTAATTTTTTATCTAATAACTGCCAATCAGAAATATTTTCAACTGAGTGAGATAAAAAATCCTCTCCAATTATTGATTCGGCATTTTCTGGCATTGTTAAATCCTTTGTCTTTTTATAAAAATCCGCAATCGCATTTCTTGCAATCTGATATATAAAGGCTTGAAAATTTTTAATTGTGTTGTGTTTATTTATATATTCCCAGCATTTTAAAAATACGTCGCTTGTTATATCCTCTGCTCTTTCTTTTGTAGGAACTTTAAAATAAACATATCTATAAATCTGTTTTGAATATATATCATAAAGATCAGAGAAGGCCTCGTAATGGCCAGCTCTAATTCTTAACAGCGCTATTTGTTCGTGTTTTTTATTTGTCATTTACTAGCTACTAGCATTCAGCAATTAGCTGTCAGCTTATTTTTTTAGTGTTTGTAGTTTAACTTTTATCTCCTCTTGTTTTCCATCTCTTAAAATTATTAATTTTACTTCTGTTCCTGAGGTATAATCTAGCAGCACCCTATTTAGAGACCTTATTTCGTTTAAATCATCTTCATTAACCTTTTGAATTATATCTGCCTTACGAATTAATGGATTTGTGCTCTCATATACATAAGCACCTCTTTTTAAAACATCTAATTCTGTAACTACTTCATTTAAATCTATATAACTTATACCTAAACTAGAATAATCTATATTTTTATCATTATTGAACAATCTTGTCAATGAATAACGTATATAATTACTTGGCAATAAATATGTATTTTCATTAAAAGAATATGTAATTCCCACCATTTCTGCATTTTCATTTACAACTGGAAGACCCTGTTCTGTATGAGATGCCAACATACTATATACAACAATATCAGATGAATCATGAATTAAATCAGTTTTATTTTTGATAAACCTTGAGTGAATATTTCTTATTGAATTTGGAATTATTTCATTTTGATAATTATATAAATTTGGTCTTATAACATAAACATTTTGACCCACTTCAACGGATGATGAATCAATAATTCCCATTGGATTTAATCCATTTTGTTTTATTTTTATATAAGACAATCCTAAAACATCGTCATTTACAACTGTTTCTATGTCAATTACTTTATTCTCTATGTTTACAAGTGCAATATTTGAAGTATTTTGAATTTTTCTAGAAACAAACCAACCATCATTTGTAACAACTATAGCTGTTCCGATAAAATCATCTGCAAAATAAACAGAATCATATAAATTATTTGTTTTTGTGTTTTTCTTATCAACTATTAACCAAATTTTATTACTTAAACTTTTTGATATTGATCCTGTTATTGATTGGCCACTTTTCTTTTGAGTTTCTATAAAATCCACTCTTTTAGAGGTATTTTCTTCTAAATATTTAGGTATGTTTTTATCAATAATATAAAGAATTACTGAACCCGCCACAAAAACAATAATTATTGTAAAAACCAAACTTAGAAAAAATTTTGATTTTTCTTGCATATTATTTTAATTAATATTTTATTATTGCTGTTATAAATGAAACGACTAAAACTGATATAAAAATTACAAATAAATTTATTTTATTTTTAAACAATACCTGTCCCTTTATATCGTCTATAAAAAATTCGGAAACTAAATAATACCAAAGCCAGGTAATAAATGTTAAAAAATAAATATTAAAAGGTAAAAGCGACATCCCAATATAAATTTCTGTAAAAATTATACTTACTATAATTAAAGAAAATTTATATTTTTTCCACTCTATTTTTTCCCAATATAATTTTATTATTAAACAGATAAATGATATTAGTAATATAAAAACAGAGCTGATTATCAAATTTGCTCTTATAAATGTAAAAACATAAAACGTAAAAAAACTAAAAAACAAAAAACATATAAAATCCATACTTTTAATAATTTCATTAGAAATCTCCTTGTTTTCATAAATTTTCTTAAAAAAAGAATCAAATAAAACCATAAAGAAATAAACACAAAAAACCAAAACAATAGTTCTTATAATAAGATTATCGGCTACTACAAAAAACGCCCACAAACAAAATAAAAAAGTAAGAGTTATAAATAAATAAGAAAAAATTTCAGTATTTTTAATAAATCTATTTTTTATTCTCCAAAAATAAAAAAATATTAAGAGTATTGACAATAAAAACCCAAATAAAAAAAATCTTGGATTATAATAAACAAACTCAAATATAAGTCCAAAAATAAGAGCTAAAATAAATCCTAATATTCTTTTATAAAATATCATATTTTGTTACTGTATTGATTGTATAATTTTTGATAATGGATTTGTTAACCAATCATTCTTTGAGGAAATTTCTTCCAATCTCTGTTTTGCTGTTTGCTTATCATTTCTATAAATTATAGAATCAAATGCTGTTATTAAATTAATGTGCAAATTCATAAACTCGGAATCATTTGGAACAATAAGATTAGATAATTTATTTCTTGTTTCTTCGTAATTATTATTAAAATTATTAATAGCGAGCAATACTCCTGATTTATAATTCGCCCTCAATTCTTCCTGAGAAACTTGCTTCACAACACCATTATCTTGTTTTTGATTTTTTGGTTGTATGACTCTATTTTGTTTTTCAAAATAAATTACTGTTGATACCACTATCAAGATTAAAACAATACACACCATTAAAATTTTTAAAATTAAAAAGATGTTTTTTTTCATTTTTGTTTTGCCATCAAGTAACACTTGAATGGAATTATTTTAATTTTTATATTTACGAAACAAATGAAGGAGCCTCTATTTGCTCCCAATCATCATTTACTTTTTTGTAAGCCCTCAAAGAATATGTTTTTTCTGTATCAGAATAAACATAATCAACTGACACTCCCGATCCGATTCTGTTTGAATAATTTGTGTGTTTATCAAGCACCAAATCCCTTTCATGAAATTCTACTTTCATTTCTCCCGTGGGGCTTTTAAACTCGATTATTTCTACTTTTCCATGATTATCATCATCAGTATTTGTATACTGATTTATAACATCAAAACTATCAAGGATTTTTGCCTTGACATCTTTCCATTTTTCTTGGTTCATAAATATAATTATACAATGTTCAATTTAAAAATTCAAATTTTAAAAATATATTGTTTTTTAATTTTTGTCTTTTAATAAATAATAAATAACGACAAAATGTCATTCTGAGCTCGACTCAGAATCTATAAAGATCCTGAATCAAGTTCAGGATGACAAAAAGAGAATTTGCAAAACAAAAATTAAAAACTTACTAACTACAATCCACGTTTCTCTAGTTCCTCAATGAGTTTTTTTTGCTCTCTATCTAAATATTTAGGAACATCAAGTATCACTTTTACATGATGATCTCCCCTTCCACGTGAATTTAATTTTGTAACACCCTTATCGTGCAATATAAAAACTTTTCCGCTCGGAGTAAATTCTGGGATCTTTAGTTTCACCTCTCCATCAATTGTGTCAACTAAAATTTTATCTCCTTTTATAAGTTGAGAATATTTTAACTTCACAATTGAATGTATATCATCCCCCACTCTTTCAAATTTAGAACTTTTAGAAACTCTTACAATTATATACAAATCCCCGCTTTGAGATCCTTTTGAGCCTGATTCACCCTTCCCAGACAATCTAATTGTTTGCCCATCAGCTATACCTCCAGGAATTTTTACCTTTATTTCCTCGCTTCCATTTACACTTCCAGAGCCATGGCATTTTGAACATGTTTCTTTGAAAATACTACCGGATCCATCACAATCAGGACACATTGTAACACTTGCAAAATTGCCAAAAAAAGTTTGTTGTTGAACTGTTACCTTGCCTGAACCATTACATTTTTTACATTTTTCCTGATTTGTTCCACCCTTTCCGTCGCATTTATCACAAATAATTTTTTTATTTAGTCTCAAATGTTTTTCTATTCCAAAAACTGATTCTTCAAAACTAATTTGAATTTCTGTTTGAATATCTCTTCCTCTAGAATTTCTTCTAGAAGAACGCCTTGAACCACCAAAAAAATCACCGAAAATATCCCCAATATCTCCAAAATCAAACTCAACTCCTCCGTTACTAAATCCATTAAATCCCTGTCCACCGCTAAAGTCTTGCCAGTTAAATCCACCACCAAACGGATTTCCTCCACCAGAAAAACCCGAGCTAAAATCACTACCAAATTGATCGTATTTTTGTCTTTTTTCTTTATCTTTTAAAACCTGATAAGCTTCATTTATTTCCTTAAATTTTGCTTCATCGCCACCGGCTTTATCAGGATGATATTTATGAGCTAATTTAGAAAAAGCTTTTTTAATATCAGATTCTGTTGCGTTTTTTTCTACACCTAAAATCTTGTAATAATCCTTTGACATCTTATTTTAGAAATTAAATTTATTTTTTTCTATCTTCAAATCCAATAGTTTTCTCTGGTGATTCTGATTCTTTTATTTCTCCAAATTTATCTTCGTATTTTTTTAAATTATCTTGCATTGCATTTATCATTCTCTTCATATGCCCTGGGATAACAATTACTTTTGCACAAACTCTACCATTTACACCAATAATATTCATAAAATTCATTACAAATTCGTCCTTATTGTTAAAAACCTGTAGGGCATTTGCATATTTTCCACCAGGAAAATTATCGGCTATCTTAATTTGTACTTGTTTGTTTTCCATACATTTAGCGCAGACCCCGAAGAATCTGTGAACCTTCGAGGTCTTGTTTGGTTATTTACTCTTTTTTAACTTCTTCGTACTCACCCTCAACCGGACCTTCTTGCTTAGGTGCTTCTTGATTTGGTTGGGCTTCATTTGGATTTGCTTGAGTTTGTTCTGGATTTGGATTCTGAGCTTGTGACTGAGCATACATTGCTTTTCCAATTTCTTGGACAACTTCATTCATTTCTTCTAATTTTTTCTTCATATCATCGGCATTATTTATTTCTCTTGCTTTTTTAAGCTCTTCTAATTTATCAGTTACTTTTTTCTTTGAATCCTCTGGAATTCCATTTGGGTATTTGGTTTTATCCTCAGCATCTTTTAATAATCTCTCTGTACTATAAATTACAGTATCAACATTATTTTGCATTTCAATTTCCTCTTTCTTTTTCTTATCTTCTTCAGCGTGTTTTTCTGCTTCTTGTTTCATTTTTTCAATATCGTCTTTTGAAAGACCACTTGACGCTGTTATTGTAATTTTCTGTTCTTTATTTGTTGCTTTATCAACTGCTTTTACATTTAAAATTCCATTCGCATCAATATCAAAAGAAACTTCAATTTGTGGTATTCCACGAGGTGCTGGTGGAATTCCATCTAGAATAAATCTTCCTAGTGTTTTATTGTCTTGTGCCATTGGTCTTTCACCTTGTAAAATGTGAATTTCAACAGATGTTTGACTATCTGCGGCTGTTGAGAAAATTTGAGATTTAGAACTTGGAATTGTTGTATTTTTCTCTATAAGTGGAGTCATAACACCACCAAGGGTTTCAATTCCTAAAGTTAATGGAGTTATATCAAGCAAAAGAACCTCTTTTCCGCCAATTGAACCCTCAAATTGTCCTGCTTGAACTGCTGCACCAAGAGCAACTACTTCATCGGGGTTTACGCTTACATTTGGTTTTTTACCAAAAAATTCTTCAACTTTTTTCTGAACATAGGGCATTCTTGTCATACCACCAACTAGAATTACCTCGTCTATATCAGAAATTTGATAACCAGCATCAGAAATTGCTTTTTTACATGGCTCCATTGTTGAGTCAACTAAATCTTTTATTAAATCTTCTAATTTGGCTCTTGTCATTTTCATTACCAAATGTTTTGGTCCACTTGCATCAGTTGTAATAAATGGTTGATTTATTTCTGTTTCTTGAGCAGTAGATAATTCTATTTTTGCTTTTTCAGCTGATTCTTTTAATCTTTGAAGTGCGGTTTTATCATTTGATAAATCAATTCCTTGATCTTTTTTAAATTCTTCAATAATCCAATTTATAATTCTTTGGTCAAAGTCATCTCCGCCTAAATGTGTATCACCATTTGTAGATTTAACTTCAACTGTTGATTGTTTTGATTCCTTATCATGAGAAATATCCAAAACTGAAATATCAAAAGTTCCACCACCTAAATCATATACAGCAATTTGTTTATCATCTTCTCTGTCAAATCCATAAGCAAATGCTGCTGCTGTTGGCTCATTTATAATTCTTTTGACTTTCAATCCTGCGATTTCTCCTGCGTCTTTTGTTGCCTGACGCTGTGCATCATTAAAGTATGCTGGAACTGTAATTACAGCTTCTTCTACTTTGTCTCCTAATTTTTCTTCAGCATCGGCTTTTAATTTCTGTAAAATCATTGCTGAAATTTCTTGTGGTGTGTATTCTTTTCCGCTCATTTCAACTTTTACCCCTTCACCTGATTTTACAATTTTGTATGGGAGAGTTTTTGTATCTTTCTGAACTTCTTCATCACCAAAACTTCTTCCAATTAAACGTTTAATTGAAAACAAAGTATTTTCTGGATTAATTACTGCTTGACGCTTTGCAAGCTGACCAACCAATCTTTCATTTGTTTTTGACATGGCAACAACAGAAGGTGTTGTTCTGTTTCCCTCTTTGTTTTCAATAATTTCTGGTTTTCCACCCTGAATAACAGCCATTGCACTATTTGTTGTTCCAAGATCAATTCCTATTATTTTTGACATATTATTTTTTCCTTTCTTATATTAATACTATTTTTAATTATTTAATTACTTTTAAAATGTCATCATCACTTTTCATAAAATCATACATATATAAAACATCGGAACTTGTAATTGATTCTTTATTTTTAAATCTCATTATTTCATCTGCTTCTAAATCTGTTATGACTGCTTGTCCTATCATTCCTGTTGGCATGAAAACCGCTTTCATTGCAACCCCGGTTTCACATTTTTGACATTTGAAATACGAAAGAATATATGAATCATTTGCCTCAAGTAATTTCACTTTTGAATGATTATAATTTTCTCCGCAGACTGGACATTTTTGTAATAATTTTTTTGATATTAGATTATCCATTTTGTTTTGTTATTATTTTAGATTCTCTTTTGAGATTCCGGATCAAGCCCGGAATGACAAAGAAAAGTAGATTTAGATTCTGAATCCTACCTATCAGCGGGCAGACAAGCTCAGAATGACAATTGAAAGAGAGATAATCATCGGAAACAAAAATTTAATATTCATTAATTAGTTCATCGTATAAATCACGCCACTCTGAATTAAAACTATTTATTAAATCTATTTTCCAAGATCTTTTCCAATTTTTAAGTTGCTTTTCTCGCTCTAATGCAGACCAAACATCATTTGTATATTCATAGTAAACTAATTTATTTACATTATATTTACTAGTAAATCCGCGAACAATCTTTTTCTTGTGTTCATTAACTCTTCTTAAAAGATCGTTTGTGACTCCAATATACAAAACTTTATTTGTCTTATTTGTCAAAATATAAACATAATAGTCTCTCATAAATCGCTTTCAATTTTTATGGTCCAGAATTCATGTTTTTTGCATAAATTCTAGTTAAGCTGGATTCTCCCTTGAGATCCTGAATCAAGTTCAGAATGACAAGGGGAGAAAATTCCAGTTGAGTTTCTTTTGAGATTCCGGATCAAGCCCGGAATGACAAAAGAAACGAAATCCCAGTTTACTTACTCTTTACATCAATTTTAACTGTTTTTGGTTTTACTTCTTCTCTTTTTGGAATTTTTATCTCCAGTATTCCCTTTTCATATTCAGCTTTTGCTTTGTCACCATCAACTGATGTTGGAAGTTGAACTGATCTATAAAATGATCCTCGTCTTATTTCTTTTTTATAATAATTTTTCTCATCAATTTCTGATTCTTTTTCCATTGATGATTCAATTGTCAAAACATCATTTTCGATAGAAACATTTATTTTTTCAGGATCAACCCCTGGAAGCGCCACCTTTGCGATTACATTGTCTTTGTCTTGATAAATATCAAGAGATGGGACAAATGTATTTGGCTTTAACATTGGCATTAGACCCCAATCCTCATCATCCAAAAAGGAGTCAAAAGCCGGATTCCATTTTATTAGTTTCATAGTTTTATTCTCCTTTCTCCGAGCTAAGCTCGGTCTCTTGATTCCCTGACTCTAAATCAGCAGAATCTTTTATTTTATTATTTTTAGAAACTATAACTTTTGCTGGTTGAATTACCTTGTCATTTAACTCAAATCCTGGCGTTACTTCTGTAATTATTTCATTATCATCTAAATCTTCTCTTTCTTCAAAGTCAATTGCATCGTGACGATTATGATCAAATTGCTCTCCAACTGTTTTTATTTGTTTAATTCCGAATTTCTCAAAAAAATCCATCCACAATTTTTTAATATGTTCTAATCCAACAAACCAACCCTCACGCTTATCTTCTTCTTTTACATGAGTTAGAGCTGAATTAAAGTGTGAAAAAAGTGGCAAAAATTCCAAAAGCATATCAGCATTTCCAAACTCAATTACATCTTTTATTCTTTTTTCTGTTTGTTTTTTATAATTTTCAAAATCAGCCTGAGTTCTTTGCCAACCATTTAAATACTCTTCGCACTTCATTTTTAATGCTTCGATTTCAGATAATTTCTTATCTTTTGTTTTTTTGTCAGTCATATTGTTTATTGAAAATTAGGATTTAGGACTCAGGATAGGGGAATTAAAATCCTCAACTCCCAAATCCTAAAACCCAACCCTATTTTATTTTATCTTTAAAATAATTAATTAAGGCTAAATTTTGTTTATAATCCATTCTCGCCGGACCAATTATTGCTATAACACCATTAGAAAATCTAGATTTTATTGATGATAAATTTTCACTAAATGATCCCTCAACTCCTATTGAAATTTCTGTTTCCTTTACTGACCCATATAATCTTTCGCAAATTGATTCTAAATTATCAAAAACCAAACTTAAATTCTTCAATTTTTCAACTTCATAAAACTCTGGTTGTGACAGTACATTTGAAAATCCAGTAATATAATAATTATGTGGGGAAAAACAAAGTAAAACTGCATTTTTAGATATTTCAGCAAAAATTTTTGCTAAAAATTTTGATTTCTGATTAATATCATTTATTTTTGAAGCTTTTAAAAGTGCTTCTAATTTTGACTCAATTTTTTTTGAAAGTTTTTGCTCATGAGACAAATCATCTACATACAATCTATAAGCTGAATTTGTAGGAATTCTACCAGCTGAAGTATATGGTTGATACAAGTATCCAGCTTCATCAAGTTCGAGCATCATATTTCTTACAGTTGCAGAACAACAATCTAAATTTTTTTTGTTAACCAAATACTCTGAGGCAACTGGATTTTTTGACTCAATATATTCCTCTATTATTGCATATAATATTTTTTTATATTTTTTATCTAATTCTTTTTTCATAAAAAAATATGCTATTCTTTATTAGCAGTCTAAGTTCTAGAGTGCTAATTTCAGTATAGCATATTTTAAAATAGTGTCAAATACTTTTACTACTAATTGCAAGATCCAGATGGAGTTGCTGTTTCAGATGACAAAGTATTTTCACAACCAACTAATCCACTATTATATTTACAAAAATTTGATTTTACTGTTTCAGAATCAATTCCTGAAAATTCATATCTATTATTTGCCATCCATGTTGGAGAAGCACCAATCTGAAGTTCATTTGCTAGTTTAATATTTTCACTTAAAAGCTGTTTTCCTTCATCGCTATTAAAACATGTTTTAATTTTTGGAAAATCTTTTGCACATGTTTCCCATTTATAAGCAGAAGAATTACTTTGCATTTCTTTATTTATACACCAAATATAATCCATATATTTATAATTTTCTGGGTAATATTTAATTGCGCATAATTCTCTAATATTTTCATCAACTTCTGGTTGTCCATGTAAAGAATCAAAAGTTCCGTCTTGATTTTGATTTGCTATATAATGAATATTAAAATTAATTTTATCTTTAAAATTATTTAAAACTTCTTTCATTGCATCTAATGCTTGTGTTCCATAAGGACACTGACTCATTACAAAAAGATCTAGGGTATTTTCTTTATTTTCTCTACATGCTTTAGATGTAGAACAATCTGAGTCATCACAGTCTACTTTTCCATTTCCAGTATCATCTTTTTGATTATCACAAATTTCTTTTGTTGGATCAAATGTTGAACCAAGACTTAGTGATAGAAGCTCTGGATTAACAGTATTTGGGGTAAAATAATTTGCCATATTTCCATACTGTTCATTAGATTTAATAGCTGAGGTAAATAAGATAGCTGGCAAAACTGTTAATTTATATTGTTTATAAAATTTCTCCCCATCTGATTTAGAATAATCATATTCCTTAAACTCAATTCCAGTAAACATGCTCTGTAACTGTGTTTTGGCATATTCTACCATTTGAGAACAATCTACACATCTTGAATCTGTCACTATATATGCAGCTAATTTTGTTTGATCAATATCTGCTGAGGAACCACCTATCTTGTCTTTGTAATTGATTAAAAGTGCAACCGTTAAAGCTATAACTATAACAGCTAAAACAGCTATAATTATGTTCTTTTTCATAATTTTCTTTTAAATATTAATTTTTAGATTTAACTTATAATATATTACTACAAAAATAAAAAAAACACAAAAGGTTTTACGCTATTTCAATCAACGCAATAAGGTTTAAAAATCTAAACCTACTCAATCACACTTCCCTCTGTATAATCAGAAAACAATGATTCATCTAGATCATATACTAACTTATTCCAATTATCTCCATATAACTCTATTGCCTTAGCTTCTGTTTTAATCCAACGTATTAGACC
>Ga0208460_10000388_pt1 | contig 31165 bp, 30 predicted proteins | sample AD_STIC10_MetaG_FD_184436 | JGI IMG/M metagenome (GOLD analysis project Ga0208460, IMG submission 184436) | Active sludge microbial communities of municipal wastewater-treating anaerobic digesters from USA - AD_STIC10_MetaG (SPAdes) (version 2) | ecosystem: Engineered > Bioreactor > Anaerobic >... | reverse complement strand
CCCCGGCATTCTCGGCACGGCTGTTCTGAAGGGAAGGTCGACCGAGGTCATGGATGTCGGCTACTATCTTGGACAGGCTGATCCTTCGTGGGCCGCCGCCGCCGCCCAGCTCGAAACCCGTCGCGTACGCAAGCGGGTGCTGCTGGTCGATGCGCACCCCTTCTTCCGCAACATGCTTGCGCCGATGGTGGCTGCGGCTGGCTATGATGTGACCGTCGCTTCGGACCTGCAGGAAGCGCGCGGCCGACTTGCGCAGGACGCTGCCTTCGACGTCGTCCTTGCCGATGCGGACGCAACATCGCCGGATGCGCTGGCCGAAGTCAGCTCTGCCCGCATCGTGCCGCTCTCCAGCCGTCGCGATACCGAAGCGGTCCCCAAATCCGACCGCCACGCGCTTCTCGACGCCATTGAACGGGCCATCCGCACCGGAGAAGCCGCATGACCACGCAGGAATTCGTGACCTTCCGCATCTGTGACCAGATGTTCGGGGTCAGCGTCTCGGAAATCCACGATGTCTTCCGTCCCGCGGCGATGACCCCGGTCCCGCTTTCGGGGGCAGAAATCGCTGGCGTCCTTAATCTTCGTGGACGGATCGTTACAGCGATCGATGCCCGGTCGCGCTTAGGGCTTCCACCCTCAACAAAATCAAAGACTTGTCAGCGTTTGGCCATTGGCGTGGAGCGCTATGGCGAGAGCTTTGGGCTGATAATCGACGAGATCGGCGAGGTCGTCAGGCTTCAGGAAAGTGAATTGGAGCAAAACCCCGTTAACCTTGACGCGACATGGTCAGGCGTATCTCGCGGCGTCTACCGCCTGGAAGACCGCCTCCTGGTCATAATGGACATTGACCGGATGTTGGCGGGCGCAGGCGCCGAGGATGCTGCTGCCGCGGCGTGACCACGGCTATTGGAAGAGGGCGAGCATGAAACGCTGTCTGATCGTGGACGATAGCCGCGTGGTCCGCAAAGTCGCGCGCCGCATCGTCGAAGACCTCCGCTTCGAAGCGGAAGAAGCCGCCGACGGCGCACAGGCGCTGGAAAACTGCCGGAAGGTAATGCCTGACGCGGTGCTCCTCGACTGGAACATGCCCGTCATGAACGGCATCGATTTCCTCCGCGCCCTGCGCCGCGAACCCGGCGGCGATCGCCCCATCGTCGTGTTCTGCACGACCGAGAACGATATGAGCCACATCGCCGAGGCGATGCGCTCTGGCGCCAACGAATACATCATGAAGCCCTTCGACTCCGAGATCATCGAAAGCAAGTTCTCGGAAGTCGGCCTCGTCTGATTGGATGCAGTGACCGCAGCGCTCCGCCAACCTGCAACTGCCCGCCGCGTCCGCGTCATGCTCGTGGACGACAGCGCGATCGTGCGCGGCTTCATGCGCCGCTGGATCGACGAAGAACCCCGCATCGAACTCGCGAAAGCCTGCTCAGACGGCGCACAAGCCGTCGCTGAAGCCGCCAGCATCCGCCCCGATGTGATCGTCCTCGACATCGAGATGCCGCACCTCGACGGCCTTTCCGCCCTGCCGCAACTCCGCAAGGCCGCCCCCGACGCCCGCATCATCATGGCGTCAACGCTCACCGCAGCGGGCGCCACGCAGACCGTGAAAGCCCTCGCTCTCGGCGCATCCGACTTCATCGCCAAGCCGCAAGCCGGCGCCTTCGGCAGTGTCGACACCTACCGCCGCGAACTCATCGACAAGATTGTCGCCCTCGGCGAGCGGGCAGGGACACGCTCTCTCCTGTCGGCCTCATCCGCGCCAATCAAGCTGCGCCCGAAGCCGATGGTCACGACCCAACCCGCGGCCCTGCTGATCGCAGCCTCCACTGGCGGTCCCACCGCGCTGCCCGCTTTCCTCGCTCCCATCGCCCGCCGCATCGAAGCGCCGATCCTGATCGTGCAGCACATGCCCGCCAGCTTCACGCCCGTTTTCGCTGAAAAGCTCGAAGCCGCCATCGGCAAGCACTGCCGCGAAGCCCAGGAAGGCGACACGCTCTCCAGCGGCACGGTCCTCCTCGCTCCCGGCGACAAGCACATGCGCATTGCCCGCTGTCCCGCCGGCCGCATGGTCCACCTCGACCAGGGCGAGCCCGTCAACTACTGCCGTCCCGCCGCCGATCCGCTGTTCGAAACCGCCGCAGCCGCCTTCGGCTCGCGCCTCTTGTGCGTCGTTCTCACCGGCATGGGCCATGATGGCCGCGCCGGCGCTGGCAAGATCGTCGAAGCCGGCGGCCGCGTCATCGTGCAGGACGAAGCGACCAGCGTCGTCTGGGGTATGCCCGGCGCCGTCGCACAGGCCGGATACGCCGAGGCTGTGAAGCCTCTCAAGGAACTGAGCCAGCTCGCGCTGCGCATGATGAGTGGAGAAGCTGCGTGAACAGCCAGGATTTCGAGTTCGTTTCCCAGCTGCTTCGAAAACGCGCCGGCATCGTCCTTGCGGGCGACAAGATGTACCTGCTCGAAAGCCGTCTCGCGCCGCTCGCGCGCAAGGAAGGCCTGCCATCCATCGACGATCTGATTCACGTCGTCCGCGCCCGCCGCGACGAACGCCTGATCGGCCAGCTCGTCGATGTGATGACGACGAACGAAACCTTCTTCTTCCGCGACAAGACCCCGTTCGACCACCTCAAGGACGCGATCTTCCCGGTCCTCGCCCAGGCCCGCAAGGGCAGCCGCATCCGCATCTGGTGCGCCGCCTGCTCGACAGGGCAGGAGCCGTACTCCATCGCCATGATGCTCGACCAGAACCCGTCGCTCACCGGCGGCGTCCCCGTCGAGATCGTCGCCACCGACATCTCGGATCGCTGCCTCGAGCGCGCCCGCCAGGGCCTCTTCACGCAATTTGAAGTCCAGCGCGGCCTGCCGATCCAGATGCTGATGCACTACTTCACCCAGCAGGACGATCACTGGCGCATCTCCGAACGCATGCGCCAGATGGTGACGTTCAAGAAGCTCAACCTGATCGATCCGAACCTCAACCTCGGCAAGTTCGACGTCGTCTTCTGCCGCAACGTGCTGATCTATTTCGACGGCCCCACCAAGGCCGGCGTGCTCGACCGTGTCGCGAGTTCGGTGAATCCCGGCGGCTTCCTGATGCTGGGCGCCGCGGAAAGTCCCGTAGGCGCGTCGCAAGCGTTCGAGCCGACACAGGATCGCCGCGGCCTTTACAAGCTGGTCAACCCCGCCAATGCCGCCACAGCAGCCTCGGCCGCCTGATGCATCGCGCTGACACAACGCTGTCAGCAGCGGTGGCTTCCCGTTTCTGCGTCACGCTCTAAATTCCGCTGCATCAGCGGAGGCCTCCATGTTCGGCATGATCGGAAAGATGCGCGCCGCTCCCGGCAAGCGCGCGGAACTCATCGCCATCCTCGGTAACAGCACCGAAGCGATGCCCGGCTGCCTCAGCTACATCGTCGCTGAAGACGCTTCCGACCCTGACGGCATCTGGATCACCGAAGTCTGGGACACTGAGGCCAGCCACAAGGCCTCGCTCCAGCTCCCCACCGTCCAGTCCGCCATCGCCAAGGCCCGCCCCATCATCGCGGGCTTCGACATGAGCGTGAAAACAACGCCCATCGCCGGCATCTGACGCTACGGCGTGTGACATCATGCGCCAAAGCTGCGCCATCAATGTCATCCAACTGACGCGAAATCCGGCCTAGCCTCCACGCAGTCCTCAGGAGACTGCCATGAAGCGCGTCGCGATCTGGGTCCCGGCACTAGCGATCCTCGCGATCGCTGTTGCGCTCGCCGCCTCATGCAGCCCATCGGCCGCACCCGTCGCCGAAGCCGCAAAAACCTGCGATCTGAAAGCCGCCTCCGCCAGCGCCGCCGAAGCCGCGCTCGCGGGGTGCGACGCCAAATGGATCGACGCCAACGTCACCATCAACCAGCTCCAGTCCATGGGCACGCACAACTCCTACAAGGAGCAGATCCCGGAAGTCGAAATGGCGCTCATCAGGGAGCGCAGCCCAGACGCCGCCATCACGCTCGATTATGCGCACCGCTCCTTCGCCGAGCAGCTCGACAAGGGCGCACGTCAGATCGAACTCGATCCGTCCGATGATCCGCAAGGCGGTCTCTTCGCCACGCCGCTCGCGCGCAAGTTGCTCACCGAAAAAGGCGTGACGCCGCCGGATTACGATCTCGCCGTCATGTCCCGGCCCGGCATCAAGGTTATCCACGTAAGCGATATCGACTACCGCTCGCACTGCCTCCTGTTCACCGACTGCCTCAAGCAGATCAAGGCATGGTCGGATGCGCATCCCACGCACACGCCGATCCTGATGATGATCAATCCGAAATCCTCGGGCATCTCCTGGCCCGGCGCTGCGAAAGTCCTGCCGTGGGGCAAGGAAGCTTTCGACCGCATGGACGCGGAAATCCGCTCCGTCTTCTCTGCAAATCAGCTCATCACGCCGGATCAAGTGCGCGGCGCGCACGCCACCCTGCGCGAGGCCGTCACCACCACAGGCTGGCCGAAGCTGGGCGATGCCCGCGGCAAGCTCATCTTCACGATCGATCTCTCGGCTGAAGCCAACAAGCCCTACGCCGATGGCCATCCCTCGCTGCGGGGCAGGGTCGCCTTCATGACCACCTTCCCCGATGCGCCCGAAGCGGCCTATTTCACGATGAACGAGCCGGAACAGCAGCAAGCCGAAATCCAGTCACTCGTGAAGCAAGGCTTCCTCATCCGCACACGCGCCGACGCTGACACACGCGAAGCCCGCGCGGGCACAACCACCCGCCGCGAAGCCGCACTCGCCTCCGGCGCCCAATACATCTCCACCGACTACCTCTGGCCCGACGACCGCTTCGGCACAGGCTACACAGCAACGCTTCCAGACAACGCAATCACGCGCTGCAACCCCATCCTCACCGCCCCCGGCTGCGACGCGAAAGCGGAGTAGGCGCTCGCCCGGTCCACCGCCGTTCTCGCACCCCACACGAGGTCATCCTCGGCCTTGTGCCGAGGATCTTGGTTGGCTCAGCGATGGGAAGTCAGCGATCGCGCACACAACGAACCGGGATTCTCGGGACAAGCCCGAGAATGACCCCTTGGTGTAAGCCCTTATGGTCAGCAGCCGCGAAGCGGCGCCCGTCGAACCACAAGGGCGCGCTCACCAGCCCCGAACTCCGCGGAAACCAGACACTCGTCTGAAAAATCTTCCCCCACAAAATCAGGGCCCAACCCGAACCCAGCTGTTGGATACGTAACCACCAACCCACACCCAGCCCGGCCCAGGCGATACTCCCGCTCATGTTCGAGCTGTCGCAGATCATCCTCTGGATCCTCTGGCGCCTCCGCCCCGTCATGGCGGTGGAGGCGAACCTCGTCGACATCCTCCAGTCCGGCTTCGCGCTCTTCAGGGACGAGGAGACGCTTCTCCTGATGGCGGACGACCCCGACTACTGCGCCACCGTCACCGCGGCCCTCGCCGACGCCCACGCCAAGCTCGACCTCCTCATCTATCTCCGCGCCTGCGAGCTCACTGGCCTCCGCTCCCGCGCCCGCGACTTCCAGCCGAACCGCACAGCCACAAGCTCAGGCCGCACGCCTCAGGACTGCTGGACGAGCTTCCGCAGGCTGGTGATCCGCTTCGATGATCGTGAGCGGCTGGCGCAGAAGCGCGCTGAACGCTTGCAGCGCGAGCAGGCGCAAAGCCCCCTCCGTCTTGATGCTTCGCATCAATCCACCTCCCCCATGCTCCGCATGGTGGAGGACGTAGTTGCAACGCTCGAAGTCCTCCACCGCCTTCGGCGGGGGAGGTGGATCGGCGCTTCTTCGCGCCGAGACGGAGGGGGCTGCGCGTCTCCGCGCGGACCTCCCGCGATCAAATTCCCGCAACCCAACCCAAACCGCCCCGAAAGCGCACGCTTCCGGGGCCGCACCCGCTTGCCCGATCCCACCGTTCCCCGTTACCTGCGCTGCAAGGCGGCAACGATCCGTCACTCGAGGGAGAATACCATGCGCGGACTTTTCGCGGGCGCGGCCACAGCCGCCGCCATCATGCTTGCCAGCTGCACCAGCACCCCGGCCGTTCCGGCGCTCGCACCCCAGCCCCTTCCGCCCGTCGATATCGCGCATGCGGATTTCGCGAATCCCTCGCTCTGGCTCTGCCGTCCTGGCCTCGCCGACGACAAGTGCAAGGTGAACCTCGACGCCACCGTCATCGCGAAGGACGGCAAGACCTCGCTCGATAAATACACGGCCGCCTCCGATCCGAAGGTCGATTGCTTCTTCGTCTATCCGACCGTCTCCGACGACAAGACCTGGTCGTCCGACTGGACCGTCGACAAGATGGAGATCGACGATGTGGCGCTGCAGTTTGCGCGCTTCGGTTCCGTCTGCCGCCAGTTCGCACCGATCTATCGCCAGACCACGCTCACCGCGCTGCGCATCGCTTCGGGTGGTCCTCAGCCGGTCGGCGAGCGCCTGCCGCAAGGCGTGGGCGGTTACAATGACGTGGTCGACGCCTGGAACTGGTACATGGCCAACGAGAACAAGGGCCGCGGCGTGATCCTCATCGGTCACTCCCAGGGCGCCGGCGTTCTCGCACGTCTCATCGCGCAGGAGATCGAAGGCAAGCCGGTCGAGAAGCAGTTCATCTCCGGCATGATCATGGGCTCATCCGTGATGGTCCCAGCGGGCAAGCTCACGGGCGGCACGTACAAGACCATCCCGCTCTGCACCGCCGAAGATCAGGTCGGCTGCATGATTTCCTACGTGACCTTCCGCGATCGTCTGCCGCCGCCAGACACGGCGCGCTTCGGCAAGGCCAATGGCGGCAATGTCGCCTCATGCACCAACCCCGCGAACCTCGCGACGGGCAAGGGCACGCCCGACAGCTACTTCATGACCAAGGGCTTCCTCAACGGATCGGGCGGCAACGTCCAGCCGGCATGGGCGACGCCTGAGCCCAAAGTCGCAACGCCGTTCGTGAAGACGCCCGGCCTCGTCTCGACCCAGTGCGTGACGAAGGGCGACTACACCTATCTCGAGCTGCACGTGAACGCAGACCCGTCCGACGCCCGTACGGATGAACTTGCCGGTGAGATCGCACGCCCGACCGGGCCGGACCTCAACTGGGGTCTCCACCTCATCGACGTTGACCATTCGATGGGCGACCTGTTGCGCATCGCTCGCAAGCAGTCCGCCGCCTGGGTGCGCGCGAACTGACAGAAAATTACGTAAAAACAGCACGATAGGTCACATTACAGGGTGGTAGGGGTGCGGCTAAATGCGCTGGCCCCGCCACTGCTACAGGCTTGCTAGGGTGCTTGCTGCGGCGCCGAAAGAGGCATACCTCCACGCCCCGCTGGCGCGCCGTGCGCCATGAACCTTTCCTAAGCGGAAGCGTTGTATTGCAGGTCTGTAATACCGACGCAGAAGCGTGGCTGGTGGTGGTTTGATGCCTAACAAATGCGATGGCGTGGCAAAGCTGAAAAAGCTTGAGCAGCGTCTGGACCGCAGGTTCTCGCTGTTCGGCGTCCAGTTCGGCACCGACGCGATCGTCGGCCTGATCCCTTTCGTCGGCGATATCATCACCTCGCTCACCGGCCTCTACATCATTCATCAGGCCCGCTCGCTCGGCGCCTCGCAGTGGACGATTTCCCGGATGTTCATCAATTGGGGCATCGACGCCGCCGTCGGCGCGATCCCGATCGTGGGCGATCTCTTCGACATCGCGTTCAAGTCCAACACCAAGAACGTGAAACTGCTGATCGCCGATCTCGAACGGCGCGCTGTCGAACTTCGCGAAGTAAACCGCGAACAGCGCCTCGCCGCCGCGGCCTAAGCCTTCCGCGCTTTCAATTCCGAAACGTCACTGCACAACTGTTTCAGCTGCGCGTCGATCGCATCCGTCCGCGCGAGAATGTCCCGCTCGCGTAGTGCATCGAGTTTGTCATGCAGCAGCATGATCTCCAGCTCGGCCCGCAGGTTCACCACATAATCGTGCTCCGCAGCCGCGCGGTCGACAACGCCCTGCCGGTTCTGACTCATCATGATCACCGGCGCCTGCAGCGCCGCCACCATCGAAAGAACCAGGTTCAGGAAGATGAACGGGTAGGGATCGAACGCCTGCGTCGCCAGCAGCACGTTCAGGGTGATCCATGAAGCCAGCGCGACAATGAAGGTGATGATGAACCCCCACGACCCGCCTACCTTCGCCACCTGATCCGCCAGCTTCTGCCAGCGATCCCGCTCATCGATCTTCGCCAGCGGCCCAACGCCGCTGGGCTTCTGATCCGCGATCAGGTCGATAACGCTCTTCTTCTGGTTTGAAAGCTCGGCGTACGAGGCGTTCAGAAGGTCCCGCGCCAGCTGTTCCCGGATATCCATCATGGCTGTCTCTTCGGCTTGTACCCGATAGCTCTAACCCAAAAAGCGAAAGGGCGGATCTTGCGATCCGCCCTTTCTTGATTGGGTCAGTCCGTCGGCCGGGAAAGCTAAGCAGCTTTCTCCGCCATGGCAGCAGCCACGCGGGGATCCGGATCGCGTAGCACATAGCCACGGCCCCAGACGGTTTCGATGAAGTGGTCACCGCCAGTTGCCTGCGCGAGTTTCTTGCGCAGTTTGCAGATGAACACGTCGATGATCTTGAGTTCCGGTTCGTCCATCCCGCCGTAGAGGTGGTTGAGGAACATCTCTTTGGTGAGCGTCGTGCCCTTGCGGAGCGAGAGCAGCTCGAACATCTGGTACTCTTTGCCGGTCAGGTGGACGCGGTTGTTGGCCACTTCCACGGTCTTGGCGTCGAGGTTGACGATGATGTCGCCAGTCCGGATCACGCTCTCTGCGTGGCCCTTGGAGCGGCGGACGATCGCGGTGATACGCGCGATCAGCTCGTCCTTGTTGAAAGGCTTGGTGAGGTAGTCGTCGGCGCCGTAGCCGAGCGTTTTCACCTTTGCTTCGATATCGGGGTTTGCCGACAGGATCAGCACGGGCGTGTTCACACGCGACAGGCGGAGCTGTTTCAACACTTCGTATCCGGAAATGTCAGGCAGGCCGAGATCCAGGATAATGAGGTCGTATTCGTAGACCTTACCAAGGTCGACGCCTTCCTCACCCAGATCGGTAGTGAAGATGTTGAAGCCGGCCCCCTTCAGCATCAATTCGATGCTGCGAGCGGTCTGCTCATCATCCTCGATCAACAAGACCCGCATATGCGTCTCTCCCGAATCGCGGTTGCCTTGCGGCGGTATTAACCCTCGCAGTAAGGCGTCAAAAGGTTAACGGCAGGTTTCCGCCCGACTGGGCAGATTCATAATCGTTACCGTGATTCCATGGGGCGACAAGAGTCCAAAAGTCCCGGTTTTACGGGAGTTCTCGTGGTTAACGCCCCAGAAACCCGGAACAGGGTCTGATCACGATTCCGAAGGCCGCCGGCCAGTCTTAATAGTGGGCGTTTTCCATGCTGGCCTCGGCCATCCGCGACCTCAAGAACCTGGAACCCCGCCGCTATGAGGGGCGGGTAACCGCCCTGGAAGGCCTCAGGATCGAGGCCGCCGGTCCGGCTCAGGCAATGAAGCTTGGGGCCTCCGTTCGTTTCGTGGACGAAGCGGGTCCGCGCGGCGAACTCGTGGGTTTCGAGGGCGACCGCGCCATTCTTCTGGCCTGCGATCCGCTGGATGGCCTGGGGCCGGGCGCGCCCGTTCTGTTCACCTCGGGGCTCGACACAGTGCGGCCGTCAGATTCCTGGCTGGGCCGTGTGATCGATGCGTTTGCCGAGCCGCTCGACAATCTGGGCCCGCTGCGGCCGGGCTGGAAACCGCGGCAGGTGAGGGCGATCGCGCCCAACGCCCAGTCGCGCGCGCGCGTGGATCAGAAGATGGCGCTGGGCGTCAAAGCCGTTGATGTGTTTGCGCCGTGTGCGCGTGGACAACGTCTCGGCGTCTTCGCCGGATCGGGCGTCGGCAAATCGACGATCATGTCGATGTTGGCGCGTGGCGCTGAGGCGGACGTGATCGTCATCGGCCTGATCGGCGAACGTGGTCGCGAGGTTCGCGAATTCATTGAAGACACGCTTGGGCCGGAAGGCCTGCAGAAATCCGTCATCGTCACAGCAACATCAGATGAAGCCGCGCCGCGCCGCCGTCGTGCTGCATGGCTGACGCTTGCGGTTGCCGAACACTTCCGCGACGAAGGCAAGCAGGTGATCTGCTTCCTCGACAGTGTGACGCGCTTTGCAATGGCGCAACGCGAGATCGGCCTCGCAGCCGGCGAGCCGCCGACCACGCGCGGCTACACGCCATCCGTGTTCGCGGAGCTGCCGAAGCTGCTCGAGCGGGCAGGGCCGGGCATCACCGTTCCCGATGGCGAACGGCAGGGACATATCACCGGGCTGTTCACCGTGCTGGTGGATGGCGATGATCACAACGAACCGGTGGCGGACGCTGTGCGTGCCATTCTCGATGGTCACATCACGCTGTCACGCCACATTGCGGAACGCGGTCGCTTTCCGGCGGTCGATGTCCTCAAATCGATTTCACGCCTGCAGACGCTGTTGCAGGGTCCACGCGAAAAAGCCGTCGCTTCGAAAGCGCGGAAGATGATTGCGCTTTATTCCAACATGGAAGAGCTGGTGCGCATCGGCGCTTATGCAAAAGGCGCGGACGCAGAGGTGGACGAAGCCGTTCGCCTGTGGCCGCAGATCGAAGCGTTCCTCCAGCAGGACGTTCACGAAGTGACGACCCCGGACGATGCGATTGCAAGCCTTGAGGCGCTGCTCATGCCGCCTGCGCCGCCTGTCGCTGCTCCTGCTGCTCAAGTCCGGCGGCCTGTTAGATGAAATCGCTTCATACGCTTCTCAAGGTCGCGCAGCGGCGCATGGATGAGCTCGGCGTTGAGGCCGCGAAAATCCAGGTGCAGATCGATGAGCTGCGCGCCAAGCAGGGCGGGATTCTTGCGCGGGAAAAGCAGGAGATTTCTGCCGCTGCCGGAAATACGATGTTCGCCTCGATGCTTCCCGCCTATCGCATGCGCGTGAAGCAGCAGGTCGCGGAGGTGGAGCGTGAGGTCAATGCGCGTGACGCCGTTCTTCTCGATATCCGCGACAAGCTGCAGGAAGCCTATGTTGAGAAATCGAAATTCGAACAGCTGATCGAGCAGGAATCCAAACGCGTCGCCAACGAGCGCGCCGCGCGCGAACAGGCAATGCTCGACGAGGTGGCGATCAATCGCGCCGGGTCTTCGGGTAAATAGTTAGATCAGACGTTGTCGCCTGAAGGCTCGCTGGCGGCGGGCGCATCGCGGCGTCGTGTCTTGGCGACGCCTGTGATGACGCCAAAGCCCAGAAGCACCAATCCGATGACGGCGATCCATTGATTGCTGACGCCGAGAATGCTCGCGCCAAACAAAATGCCTGCGGACAAGATGACGAAGCCCAGAAGATACAAGACGAATGACGGCATGGCTTCGCTCCTGACGATACTGTTGCAATAACCCTTCAGCGGCTCAGGCGTTCCACCGGAGGCTTCGGCCCACGGATCTTGTTCAGCACCCATGTCACGCCAGCCACCACCAGCAGCGCGGCGACCGCGAAGCCGATCAGCTTGAAGGCAAGGCCGATCACGAGCCCGATCACCAGCACAGCGGCGGCAACGAACAGGAAGGCGTACACGAGGAGTTTCATGTTGGGTCCATTGTCGGCGTCTTGGGGTGAAATGCCCCGGGCGACATTGGGTTCCGCGAAGCTGTCATGCCGTGTGCGTCGTGCGAAATATTCGAGACGCAGATCGCAAGAACGCGACGTCAGGGAGAGGGAGGGGGTGGCCGGCTCATTGCGCATGCTGGCGAGGCGTGGATAGCTCGTCACGCAGGCCGGGCTTGCGGCTGCGGAGGACTTTCCATGGCTGGCAGATGTCTGATCGCCTGCGCTCTTGTTGCGGCGGCTTCGATCGCGCCTCTCGCCTATGGGCAGAAGATTTCCACGCCGACACAAGCGCCGCCTGTGGGATACGTCGCGCCGCGCACATCCTATGGCGCGCCCAGTATCGAAGGCATGTGGACGACGAATTTCATCCTGCCGATGGAAGCTTCAGCGCGAACGCCAACGCTGACGCTGCCGGAGAAGGACGCGAAGGCGATGGCGGATCTGCTGGCCGGAGAGATTGCAGCGTCGTTCGATGCGCAGCTTGATCCCGAAGTGCCGGTGAACATCAAGAACACGAGCGGCCTCGCTGTCGTGCGCGGTGAGCGGCGTACTCGCGCGGTTGTGCTGCCGGCGGATGGGCGGCTGCCTTACACGCCGGAAGCGCGGAAGGAGACGGTTACGGGCGGCCCGTCGAGATACGACAATTACGAGGAGCGACCCAACTGGGAGCGCTGCATCACGAATCTCGGCCTGCCGCCGATCACCTTCATGGGGTCGACCAATATCCGCCATATCGTGCAGACGTCGACGCATGTCGTGCTTCGCACCGAGTACGGTGACGAGGTGCGCGTCATCCCATTCACGGCAACGCATCGCCCAAAAGAGCTCCACACGGCGCTGGGAGATTCGATCGCGCGCTGGGACGGCGACACGCTGGTGATCGAGACGATCGGTCTGCCGAACAAGGACAGGAAGCGTGCGTTCGGGAATAATCTGCTGGTGCCTGGCGCGAGCACGGTGATCGAACGGCTGACGCGCGTGTCGGACACGGAGGTCGTCTACCAGTTTTCCGTCGTCGACCCGACAGTCTATCACGCGCCGTGGATGGCCGAGTACTCGATCTACAAATCGGATCATCAGAATTACGAACACGCGTGCCACGAGGGCAATTACTCGCTGCCCAACATCCTGCGCGGCGCGCGCGTGCTTGAGGCGCGCAAGGCGGGCGGCAGATACTAAGCGGCGGTGAACGAAGCCAAAAGAAAAGGCCCGCTGTTTCCAGCGGGCCTTCTGCATTTGGTTGTGGTCGGGCTTAAGCCGACTGCGCGACGGTGGTTTCAGCGCCACCGCGGATCATGGCCTCGGCGATCTGTTGCGCGTCGAGAGCAGCCTGTGCCTGCGGATCTATCGAGACGATCGTCTTCTGCTGGCGGATAGCTTCGCGCACTTTCAGGTCGCGCAGGACGATGCCGGCGAGGGGCGGGCGGAAGCCGAGGAAGGTCTGGCTGGCGCGGGCGAGCGCTTCATAGGTGCGGCGGCCGGCAACGCGCGTGTCGGCCATGTTGATGGCGATCCACGGTTGAACGCTGGGCGCGTAACCACGCAGAACCTTGATGAAGGCATACGCGTCCGTCATCGAGGTCGGCTCGTCGTTGGCGACGATGAGGCAGCGGTCGCACGCTCTTGCGAGGCGCATCACGTTGTCTTCGATGCCTGCGCCGAGGTCGACGATGACCTGGTCGTATTGAAGGGCGAGGGCGGTGAGGCTCGCGGCGAGGCGCGAGGCTTCTTCAGCCGGAAGGCCAGCAAGCGCGCCGGAGCCAGAACGGCCGGGCAGCACGTCGAAGCCGATTTCCGAGCCTGCGCCGCCATTCACCTTGCAAACCGCGTCTTCGAGTTCGACCCAGCCTGCGATAACCGCGGCGAGATCCGTTTCGGGAGCGATGCCAAGCTGCACGTCAACGTTGGCGAGCCCGAGGTCACCGTCCACAAGCAAGGTGCGGCGGCCCATCTTGGCGAAACAGGCGGCAAGCGTGGTCGAGAGCCAGGTCTTGCCGACCCCGCCCTTGCCAGAGGCAACAGCAATGACAGAGGCCGGCGCCACGCGAGAGCGGGCGCTGCCTTTGGTCTCGTTCTTTCGCGATCCGAAGTTCATCATCACGCGGCTCCTTTGAGCAATTCTGCTTCGGTGGTCCCGGTTTCGAACAACCGAGCAATCCTTCCAGCCGAAGCAGGCGTCAGTCCGCCGCGTACACCTTGCGTCAAACCTAGTTGAGCGATGCTTAACCGCGCGGAAGAAATTGCTGCGATTGCACCGCCGCGACGTCTAACCGCATCTATCTTGGTAAGAATGACGCGCTTGCAGCCCGCGAGGGCGAAAGCACGCGCATTATCCTCGATTTCCATCGGGTGCCCCTCGGCGCTGAGCACCAGAACGGGTTCGACATTCATGTATGAAATCAAGTCGCTACAACGTTTCATGTCCGCTTCATCGAGCGGATTGAATGAGGGGCAATCGATCACGAGTCTTTGTCCGCGATCGTCTGCTTCGCGGACCAGTTTCATCAAATGATCGGGCGACAGAGCAAAGGTTACCGAGGGCTTAAGCATTAAAGCCGCGAGGCGAGCTGTCTGGCCGGACGAATCGAAATCGGCGGCGACGGCTTCGAGCGGATCCTTCTTGTCGGACAGGAGCGTCGCGATCTTGGCGACGGCTGTGGTCTTGCCAGATCCGGGCGGGCCGACGAGCAGAAGCGACTTGGCCGGGCGCGGGTTCAGCGGATTGAAGGTGAGCACGCCCTCGATGGCGACCGACAGCGAGTTGATCGCTTCCATGCCCGCGCCAAGGCGGCTGCCGGCTTCGGCGACCAGATGGACGAAGCCATCCGGCGCGCCATGCCAGCGGAGGGTGGAGGAGAGTTGCGAGCGTGTCTCGTCATAGACGGGGCGCGGTTCGGCGAATTTGGGGGCTGCGAACTTCTGGCCGAAGTTCCGCTCGACGGCGGCGCGGATTTCGACGCGGCCTTCTTCGTCGCGCGTGGAGAGGATGACGGCGTCTGGGCCCATCTCGGCCCGGACCATCGCCATGGCCTCCTCTTCGGTTCGGCCCACGAACATCTTCATCTTCATGGTGGGGCTCCTTGTCTCTGAATTCTACACGGCGCCGGCTGAACGCAGCCGCGCCTTGGGATGAATTTCGTTCTGTGACATCACGATGGTCTGCGGCCGGAAGCGTTCGACCAGCGAGCGCACATACGGGCGGACGCCAGCTGAGGTCAGCAGGACGGGGCTGTCGCCGGTTTGCGCCGCGCGCTCGAAGGCGTTGCGCAGGTCGGCGACGAACTGGTGCAGGCGCGACGGTTCAAGCGCGAGCTGGCGATCCGCGCCCTGACCGACGAGGGCTTCGGCGAAGGTCTGTTCCCAGTTCGGCGACAGGGCGACGACGGGCAGGGCGCCCGAGGCGTCAACGTGCATGTTGCAGAGCTGGCGCGCGAGGCGCGAGCGGACGTGCTCGGTGACCGAGAGAAGATCGGTCGAGGCGGAAGTCGCTTCGGCGATGGCTTCGAGGATGGTCGAGAAGTCCCGGATCGAGATGCGTTCGCGCAGCAGGTTCTGCAGGATGCGCTGGATGCCGGAGATGGTGATCTGCGAGGGCGCGATGTCGGCGACGAGCGCGGACTGGGCCTTGGGCAGGTCGTCGATAAGCTGGCGCACGCTGCCGAAGGTGAGCAGTTCCGCCATGTTCTCTTTGACGAGCTCGGTGAAGTGCGTCGTGAGGACGGTAGCGGCGTCGACGATGGTGTAGCCCTGGATAGCCGCGGTTTCCTTCAGCGTGTCGTCGATCCAGACGGCGGGGAGGCCGAAGACCGGCTCGTTCACGCGCTCGCCGGGCAGGTTGCCGGCAGTGCCGCCGGCGTCCATGGCGAGGTGGAGTTGCGGGCGCAGCTTGCCGCGGCCGGCGACGACTTCCTTGATGAGGATGCGGTAGTCTTCCGAACCCAGTTCGAGGTTGTCGATGATGCGAACCTGCGGAACGACGAAGCCGAACTCCGAAGCGATCTGGCGGCGGACCGCCTTGACCTGATCGGTGAGCTTGCGGCCCGAGGTTTCGTTGATGAAACCAAGGAGGCCGAAGCCGAGTTCGATCTTGATGTCGTCGACCGAGAGCGAGTCCTGGATCGGCGGCTCGACCACGGGCTTGGCGCGTTCCGCGGCAACTTCCTCGCGGGCCTTGCTGGCTTCGGCTTGCGACTGCTTCTGGAAGCCGCGCCAGGCGCCGTAACCGGCTGCGCCAGCGAGAGCAAAGAACGGGATCATCGGCATGCCAGGCAGCAGGCCGATCAGACCGGCCGTGACGCCGGCCATGGCCAGGCCCTGCGGGTTGGTGAACAGCTGGATGCCGATCGCCTTGTCGGCCGCGCCATCGACGCCGGCTTTTGAGACGAGCATGCCGGCCGCGACCGACACGACCAGCGCCGGGATCTGCGAGACGATACCGTCGCCGACTGTCAGCAGGGTGTAGGAGTTGGCGGCCTGTTCGAAGGTGATGCCTTCCTGCGCCACGCCGATGATCATGCCGCCGATCACGTTGATGAACGTGATCAGGATGCCGGCCATGGCGTCGCCGCGGACGAATTTCGAGGCGCCGTCCATCGCGCCGTAGAAGTTGCTCTCGCCTTCAAGTTCCTTGCGGCGCTTGCGGGCTTCTTCCTCTGTGATCATGCCGGCCGAGAGGTCGGCGTCGATCGCCATCTGCTTGCCAGGCATGGCGTCGAGGGTGAAGCGAGCGGCGACTTCGGCGATACGGCCCGAACCTTTCGTGACAACCACGAAGTTCACGATGATCAGGATGATGAAGACCACGACGCCGATGACGAAGTTGCCCTGCATCACGAAACCGCCGAAGGCCTCGATGATGTTGCCGGCAGCCTGCGGACCTTCATGGCCGTGGGCGAGGATGAGGCGGGTGGTTGCGATGTTCAGCGCCAGCCTGAGTAGCGTTGCAAGCAGCAGCACGGTCGGGAAGGCGGAGAATTCGAGTGGTTTGCGGATCAGCAGCGCGGTCATCAGGATCAGCACGGAGAGGGTGATCGAGATCGCCAGCATGAAGTCGAGCAGGAAGGGCGGCAGCGGCACGATCAGCATGACGATCAACGCCATGACGCCAAGGCCGAGGGCGTATTCGCCCTTTGCGAATTGCTTGGTCAGCGAGTTCCAGTCGAACCCGCCGCCGGTATTACCGAGTGTGCCCGCCCCTGCCTGCGCCATCTAGATTACCCCGCCGCCCGGATTTCACCGGGGGCCGCCACGTCGACGCCGGCGTCCTTGTAGGCGGCCAGCTTGTTGCGCAGCGTGCGGATGGAGATGCCGAGAATGGTGGCGGCATGCGTGCGGTTGCCGAGGCAATGATCGAGCGTCGAGAGGATCAGGTCCTGTTCGACTTCGGCGACGGTCTGGCCAACGCGCATGACCGCGCCTTTGACGGCGGCTTCGGCGGCATTGACGGCGCGCTCGGCTGTCGCATCAAGCGAATTGGCCTGAACGGGACGACCATCGGGCGTGCGGAGATCGTCGACCGAGATTTCCTCGCTGCGCGCCAGAATGACGGCGCGGTGCATGGCGTTCTCGAGTTCGCGGACGTTGCCGAGCCAGGCAGCGGATTGGACACGCTCGCTGGCGGCATCCGACAGGCGGCGATGCGAGATGCCGTTGGCGATGGCGTACTTGTTGACAAAATAATCAGCGAGAGCGGCCAGATCCTGCGGACGCTCACGCAGCGGCGGGATGTGCAGGTTCATCACGTTGAGCCGGTAGAGAAGATCCTTGCGGAACTCGCCACGGATGACTGCTTCCTGCAGGATGCGGTTGGAGGTTGCGATGATGCGGATGTTGACCGGCACGGGCTTCGAGCCGCCGACGCGGTCGATCTCGCGCTCCTGGATGGCGCGCAGCAGCTTGGCCTGCAGGCGGATGTCCATTTCGGAAATCTCGTCGAGCAACAGCGTACCGCCGTCGGCTTCCTCGAACTTGCCGATACGGCGGGCGACGGCGCCGGTGAACGCGCCCTTCTCGTGACCGAACAGTTCGCTCTCGAGCAGGTTTTCCGGGATCGCAGCGCAGTTGACGGAAATGAACGGCTTGTCTGCGCGCTTGGATTTTTTGTGGACGTAGCGCGCCATGACTTCCTTGCCGACGCCGCTTTCGCCCGTGATCAGCACGGAAGCTTCGGACGGCGCGATCTGGTCGGCGAGGGTGCGCAGTTCGAGCATCACCGGATCGTTTGCGATCAGGGGGCGATCGTCGTCGGCCACGGCGGCGAGGACCGCGGCAATCAGTTCCGGATCGGGCGGCAGCGGAATGAACTCACGCGCGCCGGCGCGGATGGCGCGGGCGGCCATGTCCGGCGTCACGTTGACGCCACAGGCGACGACCGGAGCGACAATGCGTTCCTGACGCATCGCGATGACGAGGCCGGTGATGTCCTCGTGGACGTCGATCATGACGATGTCGGCGCCGCGGCCCGTGCGCAGCAGCTCGAGCGCCGTCGCGGCGTCGTGTGCGTGCAGCACCTTGGCCCCTTTGTCGAAGGCCATCTTGGTTGCGGTCGAGAGTTGACCCGCGAGATTTCCGATAATCAGAACGCGCATGGGTTTTCCTCTAGGCGTCAGAATTTTTGATGATCTCGGTCATGGTCACGCCGAGGCGATCGTCGACGACGACGACCTCGCCACGCGCAACCAGACGCGAGTTGACGTAGATATCGATGGCTTCCCCAACCCGGCGATCCAGTTCCAGAACCGTGCCGGGGCTGAGTTCGAGCAGTTTGGCGACTTCGATCGTGGTGCGGCCGATAACCGCCTGCACTGAAACGGGCACGTCGAACACGGGGCGCAGTTCCGCGGCGGACCGTTCGCGCATGTCTTCCTGCGTGTCGGTTGGCGCATTGTTGCGGGCCTGTGCGACGCCGCCGCTCTGCGCGAGATCCGGAAGATTTAGATCGCTGCTGCTCATGGTGTCCTACGCGGAGAAGAGTTCGAGTTGCGGCGCCACCGGGTCCTGGAGGCGTGCATTGATGATGGCTTCGATGGTCGCTTCGATGCCCTGGCGGCTGAAGCCGGCGGAGCCTTCGCCCCACACCACAGTCCAGTCGCCCGGCTTCGCCTCGGCGTTCGGCACGAAGGCGAGATTGGCGCCCAGGCCCTGTCGGCGGAGCTGTTCCATCCGGCGCTCGACTTCGTTGATCGATTCCGGAGCGACGCTGACCGTAATGACCGGGTTGAGCTTGAGCTGGCGAACGATCTCGCTGATGGCGTTTGCAGCAGCTTCATCGCCCGCCTTGTCGAGCGCCGAACCGGCGATCTTGCGGGCGGCGATGATCGCCATCTCCGCAGCTTCCGCGCGGAGCTGTTCGGCGATGCCGGCAAGCTGCGCCGCGACAGGAGCGAGGTGAGCGACAATCTTGTCGACCGACGCGAAGCCCTTGGCCTCCACAGTCTGACGCGCCTTGACCTCGCCTTCGGCGCGGGCCTTGGCGGCCATCTGGTCGGTTTCTTCGCGCGAGAAATACTTGCGGTCGGGTCCGCGCAGGATTTCGCCCTGCGGCGTGAACTCGGTCTCGAAGCTGAAACGGGTGGAGGCTGGCTGGGTCATCAGTAGATCAACTCATCTTGCCCGCCGCTTTCGGCGAGCATGATCTCGCCGCGATCAGCGAGGGCCTTGGCGACGACAACCATTTCCTGCTGTGCGGATTCGACGTCCTTGAGCTTGACCGGACCCATCGAGGCCATGTCGTCGCGCATGATCTTGGCGGCGCGTTCCGACATGTTCGACATGAACAGATTGCGCATTTCGTCGTTGGCGCCCTTGAGTGCGAGGCCGAGCTTTTCCTTGTCGACACTGCGCAGCAGCGTCTGCACGCCGCCCGGGTCGAGCTTGGCCAGGTCTTCGAACACGAACATCAGCGAGCGGATGCGGTCTGCCGCTTCCTTGTTCTTGTCCTCGAGCAGGCCCATGAACCGGCCTTCGGTCTGGCGATCGAAGGAGTTGAAGATGGCGGCCATCTGTTCGTGGCTGTCGCGCTTCGATGTGCGCGCCAGGTTGGTCATGAATTCGGTGCGGAGCGTCGATTCGATCTTCTCGAGAATGTCGCGCTGCACCGGCTCCATGCGGAGCATGCGCTGCATGACTTCAAGTGCGAATTCGGGGGGCAGGGCGGTGAGAACACGCGCCGAGTGCTCGGTCTTGATCTTGGAAAGAATGACCGACACGGTCTGCGGATATTCATTCTTCAGATAGTTCGCGAGCACCTGCTCGTTCACGTTGCCAAGCTTGTCCCACATCGTGCGACCAGCGGGGCCACGCAACTCTTCCATCAGGTTGTCGACCTTTTCGGCCGGCAGGAACTGCAGGAGCAGGCGGTGTGTTTGTTCGTAGGAGCCGGTGACGGCGCCCGAACCTGAGAGACGGTTGACGAAGTCCTTGATGAGGAATTCCACCATCTCGGCTCTCACAGGGCCGAGGTTCGACATGGCCGACGAGATTTCGCGCAGCTCCTCGTCGTCGAGGCGGTCCCACACGGGCTTCGCTTCTTCGCCAAGCGACAGCAGAAGGATCGCGGCTTTCTCCGAGCCGTGCAGGCCTTTGACCGCCACCAGGACTTCCGCAATGCGGCGCTGGGTGTCGTTCTGCGTGTCCTCGCGCGTGGGTGCGGCGGGGGCGGCGGCGTCGGCTTCGGGCGCTTTCAGGGCGGCTTTGCTCATGCTGCGCGATCCGCGGGCTCTTCAGCGAGCCACGAACGGATGATCGCAACCGATTCATCCGGGTGGCTGGCGACGACTTCTGAGATCTTCTTGATCGAGGAGGCTTTCACCTGTCCCGAGATGCGGGCGACGTCGATGCCCGCGTCGAGCCGATCCGGCATCGGGGCGTCGAAACCGACGACACGGCCTTCATTGGCGCCAATCAGGCCATCGGCGCTGGCATGGTGCTCCAGCTGCGCCGCGTTGGCGGCTTGCATGGCGGCAATGGCCTTGGCGCGCTTCGCGCCTTTCAGCTTGGCGATTTCCGGCGGCAGATCCCCGGCGTCGGACTTGTTGAACAGGCCGCCGATGAGGGGACGCAGGACGAAGAAGACCAGTGCGAGAGCGGTCAGCAGCAGCGCGACGATCTCGCCGATGTGGAGGAGGTCGAATTTGTCGAAGTCGAACGCGCCCGGGGCGACGCCGCCATCAAGCGACGTATCGGGACGGGCAAAAGCCGCGCTTTCGACGGTGACAACGTCGCCGCGTTCCTGGTTGAACAGCACGGCGGATTTCACGAGCGCGGAGATGCGGTCGATTTCTTCCTGCGGCCGCGGCTGCCATGTGGCGGGCTGGCCTTCGGCGCCGGGCACGCGCATGTGGTCGATGGCGACTGCGACGGAGAGTCGCTGGATCTTGCCGCCTTCAACGACTTCGGTGCGAAGCGTCTTGTCGATCTCGTAGTTGACGGTCGATTCGTTGCGGCTGGTGTTGGACTGGCTCTTGGGCTGCGGGGCGGCAACCGGGTCAGCGCCGGTGGGAACATTGTTGGCGACGGTGGTTTCATCGCCGGGCGCCGCTTCCTGGCTGCTCGATGAATCTTCGACGGTCGTTTCCGAACGGACGACGCGGCTGTCGGGATTGTAGGTTTCCGAACTCTGCGTGACCTTGTTGAAATCGGCGTCGACCGAAACCGTGACTTTCGCGGCGCCGGGGCCTGCGATGTTCTCGATCACGTCGAGAATCTTCTTGCGGTAGCTTTCTTCCAGCGCGGCGCGGCGTTCGTCGACGGATGTGCCGCCGCCGGAAGCGCTGGCGGGATCGTTTTCATCGGTCGCGGCAGCCAGCAGGCGGCCATCGGTCGAGGCCACGGTGACAGCGCCAACCGTGAGGCCGGGAACCTGGGAGGCCACGATATTGCGGATCGCCCGGACTTTTTCCGGCGACATCATGTTGCCGGTGATCTTCAGGACCACCGAAGCCTTGGGCTTTTCGGAGTTTTTCTGGAAGAGGGGGCGATCGGGCACCGAGAGGTGAACGCGGGCCGATTCGACCATGTCATAAGCCGAAATCGTGCGCTCCAGCTCGCCTTCCATGGCGCGGAGCTGCTTGATGTTCAGCACAAACTGGGTCTCGCCCAGCGCGTCGGACTTGTCGAAGATTTCCCAGCCGATCGAGCCGCGCGTGGGCAGGCCCTGCTCGGACAGCATCATCCGGGCGTCTTCGACCTTGTCGGCGGGGACGAACACAGCCGAACCGCCGCCTTCGAGCGTGTAGGGAACGCCTGCCGTATCGAGCTTGTTGGTGATCTCGCCGGCTTCTTCGAGGTCGAGGCCGGAGAAAAGAAGTTTCTGCCCGCCGGACTCGCCCCGGAGCATGATGACGCCAAGGCCGCCGCCAACGAGCGCCACGACGACGAGCGCCGCAGCGATTCGCATCCGGCCGGAACGCGCGAGTTGCGCCACCAGGCCTTTGGACTCTTCGGTTTTAGGATCGGCCATGAACGCCCGGAAAAAAGTGCCTGCTTCGCGATTTGCGACTAGGCAGGAATTTCCCTGTGCGTGGTAAACGCAGTCTTAAGACCGCAGGTTTGCTTTGTTAGCGAAACCTTAAAGTCGCGATTACGCCGTCCCTCCCCATAGTCCCGGGACGGCGCTCGCGTCGTCGATTAGCGGTAGTTTTGCAGGCGTGTCGTGCGAAGGCCTTTGACGCCGTGACGCTCATAGAGGCGTTCCCAGCCGCCGAACTCTTCTTTCGAAAGTTCATAACGGTTGCACGCATCATCAGCGGACAGGAGTCCGCCATGAACGGCTGCGACGACTTCCGCCTTCCGGCGGGTGACCCAACGTTGAATCCCAGGCGCAGGAAGATCCGCCAGGGTAATGTGACGTCCGTCCGGGCCCACGACGGCCGCGCTGGACGCGCTTTGGCTCAGCATGGAAATCTCCGTTTGCTGCTTAGTCTGTGGGGAGACCATACGCAGCGGGTACTAAGGTCACGCTCAGGGCAACGGCGCGGTTTTCGGGAAAAAACCGCGAAAATTTCAGGTAAATGGAAGCGTGCCGGTCACCATTCCGAAACGCGGCGGGTGAGGGAGAAGAAGCGAGCGATGACGCGCGGTGTGGAATCAGACGCGTTCTGCGCCCCCAGATCCGCGTGTGTCTCCGCGCAATCATCACTCGCTATTTCCTACTCAACTATCGTTTCAGCCTGATCAGCTCGTCGAGCATCTCGTCGGCGGTGGTGATGATCTTCGAGGACGCCGAATAGGCGCGCTGGGTCATGATGAGGTTGGAGAACTCTTCCGCGAGGTCGACGGTCGAGGCTTCCAGTGCGCGTGCAGCGATCGTGCCCGCGCCGCCAACGCCGGCGCCGCGCATCGAAAGCGCGCCAGCGCCCGGCCCAAGGCGATAGACGCCGCCGTGTTCGGGGATCAGGCCGTCGACATTGCCGAACGTGGCAAGCGGAACCTGATAGATGCGGCGGGTGAGGCCATTCGTGAAGATGGCGGTGACGTAGCCATCATCGTCCACGTCGACTGATGCGAGCGAGCCGAACGGCGTGCCGTCAACCTGCGAGGTGCCGAGCGCCGAGGGCGAGTCATAGTTGGTGAGGCCGCCCGGTGCGCCGGGGCCGCCCATGTCGAGTTGGATCGTCTGCGCGGCGAGGCCCATCGTGTTCGCCCATTCCGGGCCTGCGCCCGTGCCGGAGAGACCAATTTGAAGCGACAGCGGCAGAGTCGAGTTGGCAGCGTCCAGTTGACCAAACGGGGTGAAGGTCAGAACGCCCGTTGCGAGCTGGCCATCAACCAGCGTGCCGCCGCCGGGAACGACGTCGCCAGCCGGCATGTGGACTTCCGTGTACCACTGGTTCGGTCCAGCTTTCAGGAACGACATGGTCAGCGTGTGCAGGCCGCCCTGGCTGTCATAGACCTGGATCGGAACCTGGAAGTCAGGCGTGACTGCGCCTGAGGCCATGTTGTTCGTGCTGTCGGCGGCATCATATGTAGCGCCGCTGACCGCGGCCGAGACGACCTGCGAGGATTGCAGGTTGGCCGAGAGCGAGAGACGCGCAGTGGCTTCGGCGCCGCCTGCGATGCCCGACACCCGGATCGGCTCGAGGCCGTTGAGGTCGGTCGGGTTCGCGGTGACCTGACCGGTGGAATCGACCGGCCAGCCCTGCAGGTAATAGCCCGCGGTGTTCTGTAGGTAGCCATCGGAATCCGGCGTGAACTGGCCGGCGCGGGTGTAGTAATAGGGGTCGCGGGCCGTTGCGTCGTCGCTGCGTCCGCGCACGACGAAGAAGCCGTTGCCCGACACGGCAAGGTGCGTCGCGACCGACGAGGCAATCGACGAACCTTGCTCGCTCATCAGCGGCGAAGACCGGCTGGAGACGCCGCCCGCATTGTAGGTCGACTGACGGTTCTGGGAGTTAAGCAGCGAGGTGAAGTCGTTGCGGAGGCGCTTGTAGCCAACCGTGTTGACGTTCGCGATGTTGTCCGAAATCGCCGCAAGCACGCTGGAGTTGGCGCGCATGCCGGCTGCGCCGGCGAGCATGGCGGAGTTGATACTCATGGTCGAAGCTCCCAGAAAACCTGCAGGGCAGGGTTCGTGACTGTTGGGTTGGTTGGCCGCTTATGCAGCCAGACGGCGCGCTTCTGCGCCGGATAAGTCCTGTCGCGATTGCGACTAGTTCGTCGGCGCCGTCGTGTTGTTGTTCATGAGGCGCTTGATATCGGAGAACGCGAACACGCCGGCAGGCGTCGTGAGCGCGGGCTCGCCATAGGTGAGATCCACGCCGGTGATGTTCGTCACCAGCGAGTGGAGAGGCGTGATGGCTTTCTTGTTGGCGTCTTCGGCGACGACGCTGATCCAGTAGGGTTGGTCAACTGCGGCCGTGCCGCCCTTGTTGAGTTCGCCGTTCCAGACAAACTCGTGGCTGCCAGCCTTCAGTTCGCCAGTTTTCGAGTAGAGCACCTTGCCGGCTGCGTCCGTGACGGTGACCGTGGTGGACGATGCGTCCGACGGCAGCTCGTAGCGCCATTTGACAGGCTCGCCCGTGAACTGCGCGCCGGCAGAATCGATTTCGGCTTCCTGGCCGAGATAGCCCGACAGCGATGCGCCCGCACCGGAGTTCGTGGCGGAGATCAGGGTTTCGAGCTGGGTGTTGACGCGGATCTGCTGTTCGACGCCCGAGAACTGCACGAGCTGGTCGGTGAACTGGGTCGAGTCCATCGGTTCGAGCGGATCCTGGTTCTGGATCTGCGCGGTGAGGATGGTGAGAAAGGTGTCGAAGTTGCTCGACAGCGACGCAGCGGATTGTGCGGTGCTTGCGCCGGTGGCGGCGGGCGGCGCGACGAAGGAGATCAGGTCAGACATCTCTCAGCTCCTTCAGGCGACAAGGTCGAGGCGCGACGACGGACGCCACGGACGAGCTGCAGCGGCGGTTTGTGCGTCTACGGCGACGTCGACGGTGTTGAAGCCGCGCCAGACATTGGCGCTGGCGTTGCCGCCATCACCGTTCTGGCTGTTCGCAGAGTTGCGGCCCTGGTCACTCGACAGTTCGAATTTGATGCCGCCATCGGCAACGTCGATGCCGGCGTCAGCAAGCGCGCGCTCGAGCGAACGCTGGCCACGCATCAGATCAGAGAGAGCGGCGCTGTCGTGCGCAGCGAGCACGGCGTGGACCTTTTTGTCGGCGCCGACTTCGATGCGCACGTCGACGCGGCCCAACTCGGCGGGGTCGAGGCGGATTTCATAGCGCTGGGCGCGGCCATCGAAGCGTTCGACCATGCGCTGGTAAACCTGAACGGTCGTCGGCGGCGCGTTGGCGAGGGCAGGGTTCTGCGCGGCGCGGGTAGCTTCTGTTGCCGGCGCGCGCGTGCTGGCCAGTGCATCGACTGGCGTCGAAGCGGTGGGGGCGGGCGCGGCGTCGGCCTTTGTCTCGGGCGCAGCGTCGATGGCGGCGGCGATCGTCTGCGTGGGCTTGTTGGTGGAAGCCTGTGCTTTTGTCACGTCCGTCGGCGCGGCGGCCGTGGTCGACTTGTCGCTGGATGTTGTCGCGCTCTCGATCGGCGTTGCAGCAGCGCGCTCGGCGCCGGGCGCAGACAGCGAAGCCGCTTCCGGCGCAGGCGTGACGGCGGGAACGATCGTGGCGGCAGACAAGGTCGCTGAAGACAGAGCGACGGCGGGCGCGGCAGCCGCGCCAGCGTTGGTCGCTACGACAGAAGCCTCAGTCGTGGCATCGTTGCCGCCGACAGAATTGTCCGAGGCCGTCGCGACGGGCTGGTCTGGCTCTGCTGCGGCAGCCATCACGACGGGCTGCGACGGTTCCGCCGCGGGGGCGACCGCGACCGGCTGAGACGGTTCTGCTGCGGCGACGGTCGCGACAGGCTGGGCCGGCGCCGCGGAATTCGCCGCTGCAGGCTGCGACGGTTTTGCAGCGGGAACGGTCGCCGCAGGTTGGGACGGCTTTGCCGCGGGAGTGGTCGCGGCTGCGGCTTGCACAGTCGCGGCAGGAGTAGGTGTGGTCGCGGGTGGTGCGGCGGCCGCTGCAGCTGCTGCCGCTGCATTGGGGGATGCTGCAGGTTGTGCAACAGCCGGCACGGAGGTGTCGATGTTCGGCTCTTGCGGCGCGCCGTCTACCAGCGCTTCGGGCGCAGGGGCGGCGAGGGTGAGGCCAGCAAGGATAGCTTCAGGTGAGTGGATGGCGGGCGTGGCCGGCGTCGGCGCAGGTTGCGCCGCAACGGGCGTGGCGTCGGTGGTTACGACAATGTCTTCGTCGGTCTTGGGGGCTTCAGCTTCCGGCGCGGCGGTTTCAGTCTCGAGCACATCGGCAAAGCTGACGCCGTCATCTTTCGGCGACGTGGCCTTCGGCGCGGCGGGTTCGGGCCGCGCGGCAGGTCTGGACATGATGTCGGCTGCTGAGGTCACGCCTGTTCACATTCCTTCGGCTCCGGCCATCACGGACGCGGTGCGTGAGAAGAGTGTGCAACCAGCGAGCCAGTAATCTTTAGGATGAAAAGCGCCTGCAAATGCGCATTTCACTGGTTAACAGAGATCCGTTTTCGGGGCCCGATGCGGCAAGAGTCGCCCGGGTGACCTGCAGAAGTTGCCGGGCCAGAAGCGTCCGCGGCGCCTTTCGCTCTGCGGCTGTCATCCGGCATTTTTCCTCCATGTCCTGACTGGCCCGCAACTTGCGTGGTTAACGCCAACGTTGCGGCCGGTGAGCCGGGACGTTCGGAGCAAAAGCTCCCGTCGCAAGATTTTAGCGAACGTATTCAGGAAGATGGAACGATACCGGTGAAGGCTGGTCGCACAGAGCGGCTCGGCAGATCGCGCCTACCAGGCATTGATGGTGGGCAAGATCTGCAGGGCCACCTGATGGAGATGCGATCGTGTCGATCAACAGCATCATGTCGACGGGCCTTTCGGCGCTCACTGCGAACCAGCAGGCGCTGAAGGCAACGTCGACCAACGTCGCGAACGTCAACACGGTTGGCTATTCGCGCCTTGATGTGCAGTTCCTCTCGCGCCAGGCCTCCGGTGGGCTGTCTGGCATCGAGATCGAAGTGACGCGCGTAGCCAACGCGTATCTCGCTGCAGCAGAGATGCGTGGCGCGGCCGATGTGGCTTCGGCGGACATTCTCTCCCAGTTCATGGACCGGGCGCAGGGATTGCTGGGCGATCCTTCGGATACGTCCACCGTGTTTTCGACGCTCGATCCCGTCTTCGCCAGCTTTGGCGCGCTGGCCGTCGACCCCGCCTCGGCGCTTCGCCGGTCGTCGACGCTGTCCGACCTCACGACGCTGCTTGCCCAGCTCGACTCCACCGCGGAAGAGATTCAGGCGCTGCGGAATGAATCGCAGTCGCGCATCGTTTCCTCGCTGGAAGAAGCCAACTCCCTGATGAGCGGCATCGCCAAGCTCAACACCTCGATCCAGCGTTCGCTGATCGCCGGCTACCCGCCCAGCGAGGCCGAGACCGAGCAGCAGCGCATGGTCGACCGGCTGGCCGAGATCATGGACATCCGGGCGCAGAAGCGTCCACTCGGCGGCGTCGAAATCCGCACGACCGACGGCATGCTGCTTGTCGATCTTGATTCCGCGACCCTGGGTCTGGATTCCGCGACGAATGGCGAGCCCTATCCGAGCGTCGTGATGATGGCGCCGCGTTCGACCACCGAAATACCGCTTGAGACGCATATCTCTGGCGGCGAACTCAACGGCCTGCTGCGCGCCCGCGACAAGGAACTGGTGAACCTGCAGCTCGCGTTCGGCGAGTTTGCCGCCGGAACAGTCGAAGCGCTCAACGCGGCGCACAACGCCGCCAGCACCATTCCTGCCCCGGTGTCGATGACCGGCCGCAATACCGGCCTGCTGGAAACCGACCTGCTCAACTTCTCTGGTGTCACGCATATCGGCATTGTCGATGACCAGGGCGTTGTGCTTCGCAATTTCCGCATCGACTTCGGCACGGGCGAAATTCTTGACGACCAGGCGAACATCACCCCGTTCGGAGGCACGATCGCCGATCTTCAGGCGGCGCTCGATACGGCCATGGACCCGGATGGCTCGATCAGCTTCGACAACGGCGTCATGCAGCTCAACACAGACTCGCCGAACAAGGGCATCGCGATCACCGACGATCCGACCAGCCCGGGGCGGCGAGCGGGGCGGGGCTTCTCGCATACGTTTGGCTTGAATGACCTCGTCACGCATGGCGCGCCGCTGAGCTATGCAACGGGGCTCTCCGCGCTCGACGATCACGGCTTCACCGATGGCGATCTGACCTTCGCAATCCGCGACCAGGACGGATCGATCGCCCGGACGTTCAATTTTCATGTCACGGCGGGCACGTCGCTCGGCACGCTGCGCAACGATATCAACACTGCGCTTCAAGGCTATGGCGCCGCGAATCTGGATGCCAATGGTCGTCTATCCCTGACGGCGACCAACACCAATTTCAGCCGCATCGATGTTCTGCAGGACACCACGGTTCGTGGCGACACCGGCCTTTCGATGTCGGAGCTGTTCGGCTTTGGCGAGCAGATTCCGATTGAGCGCGCACGCAGCAACAGCATTCGTGCCGACATTCGTGCGAACCCGAATCTTCTGAGCGCTGCGCAGGCCGATCTGGCTGGCGCCGCTGCCGGTACGCGCGTTCTGTCGCCCGGCGATGGCCGTGGCGCGCTAGCGCTCGAAGCCGCAGGCACGACGCCGCGCGCGTTCGCAAGCGCAGGCGGTCTTTCCGGGCAGGTGACCTCGGTTACGGACTATGCCGCACGCCTGGCCGGCCACGCTGGCGTTCGTGCGGAAGCCCTTGATGGCGCGCGTGCGGCGGCAGAATCCGTGCGGCAGGAAGTGCGCGACCGCAGAATGAGCGAAGAGGGCGTCAACCTCGACGAAGAGCTGGTGAAGATGACGACCTACCAGCAGGCTTACTCCGCTGCATCCCGCATGATCCAGGCGGCGAAGGATCTCTACGACATCTGCCTGAACATGGTTTGAGGAAGATAAGACATGACCCGCATTTCCTCGGCAATGATCCCAGCGGCTTCGATGGCCGACATCTCGCGTGCGCAGCAGCAGCTGGTTGAGGCGGCGCGGCAGAGCTCGGCGCAGACGCGCGCGAGCGATCTCAAGGGTTATGGTCGCGAAGCGCAGACACTCGTCTCCGCGCAGCGCCTGATTGCGCGCACCGAAGGCTTTCAGGCGACGTCGCGCGAGCTTACCACGCGCATGCAGATCCAGGACGTCGCGATCGGGCGTGCGGCAGCCGTGGTCAGCAAGCTCAAGACCGACCTGTTCCAGAACGTCAGCCTCGACAAGGGCGAAGGCGTACGGTCGCAACTCGAAGAGACGTTCGCGGTCCTCAAGGATGCGATGAACACCAACCTTGGCGGGCGCTACCTGTTCGGCGGCGTGCTGAACGATCGCGCGCCGGTGACGGCGACGTCGCTCAGCGATCTGGCAGCGAACCCGCTGACGGATGCAATCGAGCAAGGCGCAGACGCGCAGGTCATGCGTGTGGAGGAAGGCCGCACCGTACAGGCCGGACTGGTGGCGGATGATATCGTCTCCCTCGCCATGGCCTCGGTGAAGCGCCTTGCGGAACTGGATGAAGGCCCGGATGGCCCGTTCGGCGGCGCCCTTACGCCGGTACAGAAACAGGCGATCCAGGACGAGCTGGCCTTGTTGAGCACGGCCTTCGACGGCATTCTTTCCTCGCAGGCGGAAAACGGCCGGCTGTCCAAGGAAGTGGATAGTTCGTCGGACCGTCTCACATCGCAGCTCAACGCCCTTGACGAAGCGGTCGGCGGCATTGTGAACGTCGATCTTGCTGAAGTGGCTGTGCGGCTGAATCAGGCGCAGTTCGCCTATGAGTCTTCGGCGAGCATCTTCAACGTGCTGCGCAACATGTCGCTGTTGAACATGCTGAAGTAGGGCGCGCTCAACGCGCCTCTAAGGCTCTTTCGCTCGGCCCAGCTTCTGTTCGCCGGCCGGGCCAACGCGGATCGCCTCTTTGCCTTCCCAGACGATGACGTCGCCATCATAAAGCGTGCCGGCGCGCGCCCATGCCCGGATCTGCGACTGGAACGGCTCCTTGCGCCACTGGTCCTTGCGGTCGCGATCGACATGGATCGCGATCCGCTTCGACTCGAATTTCACGACCATGCGGCTGTCACGCGGCCGCCAGGCGTCGCTGATGCGCGGATCGAGCAGCCAGCCGCAATAGAAGGTGCGGCAATCCCCGGGCCGGGTTTCGTAGATATTGCAGCCAACGCCGATCTCGCAATGATCGCACCAGCTTTGCGAAGGCTTCTGCAGTTCATGCACCGCGAGCAGTTTGCAGCACAGGGTGCAGTCCTGACAGGACCGGCCGGGAACGAGCTGTGGCGTAGCGTCAGGCATGACTGCTGATCGTTGATAGTTTGCTGCGATCCCAGCCTTCTATCACGACAGGGAAATCAGGCGAGGGCGTCTTGCTTACGGCCGGGCAAGTGGCAGGCTGGGCCAAACAAAAGTCTTCGAGGGAGGGCAGAATGATCCGAACAGGTGTGACGCTGGTTGCGCTGGCGTTTGCGATGGCCGGCGCGGCCGAGGCGCAGGTGGCGTGCGAGTCGCTGAAGGGTTACTCGGCGCCTGAAGTAAAGGTGACGGCTGCTGCCTCGGTCACCACACCCGTGCCGCTGTGCAAGCTCGATGGTGTGATCGGGAAAGAGATCAACTTCACGATCTGGCTGCCTGATGCGTGGAACGGCAAGTTCGTGATGGGCGGACAGGGCGGCTTCGCTGGCCGCGTCGATAGCCAGGCCATGGGCATGAACACGCTGCAGCGCGGCTACGCCATCGCAGGCACGGATACGGGCCACTCTGGCCCGGCGGGTGTGACGGACGGCGGCTGGGCGATGGGCGACCTCGAGCGGATCGCAAACTTCGCCCACGCCGCGATCCATCGCGTTACGGCAACGTCGAAGTCGATCCTGCAGGCGCGCTATGGCCGTTCGCCAGACAAGTCCTATTTCGCCGGCTGTTCGAACGGCGGA
>Ga0208460_10000376_pt1 | contig 31697 bp, 29 predicted proteins | sample AD_STIC10_MetaG_FD_184436 | JGI IMG/M metagenome (GOLD analysis project Ga0208460, IMG submission 184436) | Active sludge microbial communities of municipal wastewater-treating anaerobic digesters from USA - AD_STIC10_MetaG (SPAdes) (version 2) | ecosystem: Engineered > Bioreactor > Anaerobic >... | reverse complement strand
CCTTACAGATCGACTCGCGCGCCTCGATCCTGCAAGGCATGCTGCGCGGCCTGCTCGCACCGCTGCTGGTCGCCCTGCCGCTGATGGCGCTGCTGCTGTGGTGGGCGGTGCGGCGCGGCCTGCTGCCGCTGCACCGCATCGGCCAGACGATCGCGCAGCGCGAGCCGCAAGCGCTGCAGCCGATCGCCGCGGACGCCGCCGGCGAGAACATGCCCAGCGAGCTGGCGCCGCTGGTGGGCGCGTTGAACGGCCTGTTCGAGCGCATCGCCACCATGCTCGACAGCGAGCGGCGCTTCACCGCCGACGCGGCGCACGAGCTGCGCACGCCGATCGCGGCGATCCGCGCGCAGGCCCAGGTGGCGCAGGGCGCGGGCGGCGACGAGGCCGGCCGCCAGCATGCGCTGGCCGCGACGCTGGCCGCGTGCGACCGCGCCACGCGCCTGGTCGAGCAGCTGCTCACGCTGGCGCGATTGGAGTCGTCGGCCGACGGGCCCGGCGACGCGGTGGACCTGAGCCACGTGGCGCGCGACGTGCTCGCCGAGCTGGCACCGGCGGCGCTGGCACGCGGCCAGGCGATCGAGCTGGAGGCCGACGCGGCCGTGCCGATGCGCGGCAGCGCCACGCTGCTGTCGGTGCTGGTGCGCAACCTGGCCGACAACGCGCTGCGCTACAGCCCCGACGGCGCGCGCGTCATCGTGAGCGTGGGCCGCCGCGAAGGCAGGCCGGTGCTGACGGTGGACGACAGCGGCGGCGGCCTCAGCGACGCGCAGCAGCAGCGCCTGGGCGAACGTTTCTTCCGCGTGCTCGGCAACGCGGCCCCGGGCAGCGGGCTGGGCTGGTCGATCGTGCGGCGCATCGCCGCCGTGCACCGCGCCGAGGTGACGACGGGCCGCTCGGCCGCGCTCGGCGGCCTGTCGGTGCGTGTGGCCTTCGCCGCCTGACAGCGGGGCGATCAGACGCCCAGATAGCCCGCCAGCGCCGGGCTTGCCGCCACCTCGTCGGCGCCGCCTTCGAGCACCACCTGGCCCTTCTGCAGCACCAGCGCGCGGTCGCTGTGGGCGAGCACGCGGCGGTAGTCGCGGTCGACGATCAGCGTGGCGATGCCGCTGGCGCGGATCTCGCCGATGACGCGCCAGATGTCGGCCACGATCAGCGGCGCCAGGCCCTCGGTGGCCTCGTCGAGGATGATCAGTTCCGGGTGCGTCATCAGCGCGCGGCCGATCGACAGCATCTGCTGCTCGCCGCCGGAGAGCTGCGCGCCGAGGTTGCCCAGGCGCTCCTTCAGCCGCGGGAAGGTGTCGAGCACCCGCTCGTAGCTCCATTCGTTGCGCCCGTCGCGGCCGCGCCGCGCGGCCATCACCAGGTTCTCGCGCACGCTGAGGTTGCCAAACACGCCGCGGCCCTCGGGCACGTAGGCCACGCCCAGGCGCGCCACCTGGTGCGGCTTCGCCTTCGAGGCGTCCTGGCCGAACAGCGCGATGCGGCCCTCGCGTTGCGTGACGTGGCCGAGCAGGGTGCGGATCAGCGTGCTCTTGCCCATGCCGTTGCGGCCCAGCAGGCCCAGTGTCTGGCCGCGCGCGACGAGCAGGTCGACGCCATGCAGCACATGGCTGGAGCCGTACCAGGCGTGCAGGCCGCGGGCCTCGACGAGGAAGTCGTGGTTCACGTCAGTGGTCTCCGAGATAGGCGGTCAGCACCTGGGGATGGGTGCGGATCGCCGCTGGCACGTCGGAGGCGATCACGCTGCCATTGACCATCACCGTGATGCGGTCGGCGATGCGAAACACTGCGTCCATGTCGTGCTCGACGAGCAGGATGGCGTGGTCTGCACGCAGCTGATCGAGCAGCGCGAGCATGCGTTCGGTCTCCTCCGCACCCATGCCGGCCAGCGGCTCGTCGAGCAGCAGCACCTCGGGCGCGGTGGCCAGGCACATGGCGATCTCGAGCTGGCGCTTCTGGCCGTGGCTGAGCAGCCCGGCGGGGCGCTCGAGCAGCTCGTCCAGCCCGGCGCGCGCCGCGGCGTCGCGTGCTGCGGCGGTGCTCGCCTCGCAGCGCTGCGCATCGCTCCACCAGCGCCACGGCTTCTGCGCGCGTGCCTGTGCGGCGAGGCGGCAGTTCTCGAACACCGTGAAGCTCGGGTAGATCGTGTTGCGCTGGTAGCTGCGGCCCAGGCCGGCGCGGGCGCGCCTGGGCTGCGCCCAACGGGTCACGTCCTGGCCGAGCAGCTCGACGCTGCCGCCCGAGGGCGGGATCTCGCCGGAGAGGATGTTGATCAGCGTGGACTTGCCCGCACCGTTGGTGCCGATCACCGCATGCACGCTGCCGCGCGTGAGTTCGATCGAGACGCGATCGACGGCAACGAGGCCACCCCAGCGGCGCGTGATGTCGCGGCCGCGCAGCAGCACGGGCGCATTCGTTTCAGGCTTCATTCAGTGCCTCCGTGCCGACGGCAACCGGGCGGCTGCGCCCCACCAGTCGTTCGCGCCATTGCCCGGGCAGGCCGACCAGCCCGCGCGGCAGCAGCGCCACGCTGGCGATGATGGTCAGGCCCAGCCCCAGGTGCCAGTGCCGTGCGAAAGCGCCGAAGATCGCCTCCGACTTGAAGAACTCCTGCAGCAAGGCAAAGGCGAAGGCACCGATCAGCGCGCCGCGCAGGTGGCCGAGGCCGCCGAGGATGATCATGATCAGCACCGCGCCGGAGAGGTGCCAGCTCATCAGCTCGGGATTCACGAAGCCGTCCTTCACCGCGAAGAGAAAGCCCGCCAGCCCGGCGATGCCGCCCGACAGCGTGAAGGCCGCGAGCTTGTACGGGTAGGTGGAGAAGCCGGTGGCGCGCATGCGCTGCTCGTTGACGCGGATGCCGGCCAGCGCGCGGCCGAAGCGCGAGCGCAAGAGCACGGCGAGGAAGGCGAACACCGCCACGAGGCACACCAGCGTGAGGTAGTACAGCGACAGCGCGCCGTCGAGGTCGAGCCAGGTGCCGAGCACCGGCTTCATGGTCAGGTAGATGCCGTCGGTGCCGCCGCCCAGCGGCGTGTCGTGCACCACGTAGTAGGCCATCTGCGCAAAGGCCAGCGTGACCATGATGAAGTAGACGCCCTTGGTGCGCAGGCTCAACGCACCCACGGCCAGCGCATAGAGCGCCGCGGCCATGATGCATGCCGGCAGCAGCCACAGCAGCGAGGCCGCCTCGCCGGCCGGCGACAGCAGCACCGCCGCATAGGCGCCGATGCCGAAGAAGGCCGCCTGGCCGAAGCACACCAGGCCGGTGGCGCCGACCAGCAGCTCGAGGCTGAGCGCGAAAACCGCGTAGACCATGATCTTGGTGACCAGGTCGACGCCGTAGCTGCCGGCCAGCCAGGGCAGCAACGCCAGCGCCGCGAAGCAGGCGACGACAAACGCGGCCTTCGAACGATCGATCGTGTTCATCATCATCACCCCGCCTTGAACAGACCGTCCGGCTTCCACAGCAGGATCAGCGCCATCAGCACATAGACCAGCACGCCGGCCGCCTGCGGCACCAGCACCTTGCCGAAGGTGTCGACCGCGCCGATCAGCAGCGCCGCGAGCAGCGCGCCGCGGATCGAACCGATGCCGCCGATCACCACCACCACGAAGCAGATGATCAGCACCGTGCTGCCCATGCCCGGGTAGACGCTGGACACCGGCGCGGCCACCATGCCGGCCAGCACCGCGATGGCCACGCCCGCGGCGAACACCACGCGGTAGAGGAACTGGATGTCGATGCCCAGGCTCTGCACCATCTCGCGGTTGGCGCTGCCGGCGCGGATCATCATGCCCAGCCGCGTGCGCGTGAACACGAACCACATGCCCAGTGCCAGCGCCAGGCACACGCCGCTGACGAAGAGGCGGTAGACCGGGTAGGTCATCAACTCGCCCAGCGGCAGCGTGCCGGCCAGGATGTCCGGCGGCTGCACGCCGTGCACGTCGTCACCGACGAGCAGGCTGCGCAGTTCCTCGAACACCAGGATGAGGCCGTAGGTCATCAGCACCTGCTGCAGGTGCTCGCGCTCGTAGAGGAAGCTGAAGAACGCCCACTCGAGCACGTAGCCCAGCAGCACGGCAAGCACCGTGCCGACCAGCAGCACCGCAAAGAAGCCGCCGCCGAAGGTGGTTGCGACCACCGGCGCCAGCGCGAAGGCCATGTAGGCGCCGATCATGTAGAAGCTGCCGTGCGCCAGGTTGATGACGCCCATGATCCCGAAGATCAGCGTCAGGCCACTGGCCACGAGGAACAGCAGCAGGCCGTACTGCAGCGAGTTCAGGCACTGGATGAGGAACGTGGCGAGATCCATGGGCGAAGCCTTCCCCTGCGGCCACCGTGGCGGTGGCCGTTGGTCGGTTGAAACGGGTGTGCCGGAGAGGCCTTACATCTTGCAGCCGCGGGCCGGGTCGCTCAGCGCCTTCGAGGCGACGCTCACCAGCTTGTTCTCCTTGCCGCTCACCTGGCGCAGGTAGATGTCCTGCACCGGGTTGTGCGCCTTCGAGACGCTGAACGGCCCGCGCGGGCTGTCGATCTTCGCCTTCTCCACCGCGGCGGCGAAGTCGGCCTTCTTGCTCACGTCGCCCTTCACTGCGGCCAGGCCGATGCCCAGCATCTGCGCAGCGTCGTAGCCTTGCACGGCGTAGACGTCGGGCTGCAGCTTGTAGGTCTTCGCATACGCGAGGCGGAAGGCGTTGTCGCGCGGCGTGTTCAGCGCGTCGCTGTAGTGCAGCGTGGTCAGCAGGCCGTCGGCATCGGCGCCCTGCGCTTCCAGCGTGCCGTCGGTGAGGAAGCCGGCCCCGTACAGCGGAATGCTCTTCTTCAGGCCCGCGGCCGCATAGTCCTTGACGAACTTCACTGCGCCGCCGCCGGCGAAGAAGGTGTAGACCGCATCGGGCTTGCTCGCCGCGATCTCGGTCAGCAGCGCCTGGAACTCGACGCCCGGGAAGGGCAGCGAAAGCTCCTTCACCACCGAGCCGCCGGCCTTCTCGAAGGCTTCCTTGAAGCCGCGCACCGACTCATCGCCGGCAGCGTACTTCCAGGTGATGGTGACGACCTTCTTGTGGCCCTTCTTCGCCACCACCTCGCCCATCGCGTAACCCGGCTGCCAGTTGCTGAAGCTGGAGCGGAAGATGTTCGGCGCGCACATCGGGCCGGTCACCGCGTCGGCGCCGGCGTTGGGCACGAGCAGCAGCGTGCCGGTGTCCTTGGCGACCTTGGCCATCGCCATCGCCACGCCGCTGTGCACGGTGCCGACCAGCACGTCGACGTTGTCGCGCTTGATCAGCTTGTTGACGTTGTCGGTGGCCTTGGCCGGGTCGCTCTCGTCGTCGACCTTGACGAACTCGATCTCGCGGCCGGCGAGCTTGCCGCCCTGCTCCGTCACGTAGAGGCGAAAGCCGTTCTCGATGGCCGTGCCCAGCGCGGCGAAGGTGCCGGTGGCCGGCAGCATCAGGCCGACCTTGAGCTTGGCCGTCTGGGCCTGCGCCGAGGCGGTGGCGACGAGTGCGGCGGCGAGAGCGATGAGCTTGAGCTTCATGGGGTGTCTCCGGGGTTGTTCGAACGAATGAATCGGGTGGCAGCGTCGATCAAGGCGTCGGGCTGGTCGCGGTGCGGGGAGTGGCCGCAGGCGGGCAACTCCAGCAGCTCGGTGTGCGGCACGCGCCGCGCGATGCCGCGGATCTGCTCCAGCGTGCCGTACTCGTCGTCCAGGCCTTGCACGGCCAGCAGCGGGCAGCCGATGGCGCGGATTTCTTCCTCGATCGACCACTGCTTGAAGGGCGGGTGCAGCCAGATGCGGTTCCAGCCCCAGAAGGCGGAGTCGGGGTCGTCGTGGTGCCTGGCCAGGCGCTGCTTCAGGTCGGTGGTCTCGTAGGCCGTCTTTGCCTTGGCGATGCTGGCCACCGACAACTCCTCGACGAGGATGTGCGGCGCCAGCACGATGGCGCCGGCGATCGCCTGCGGAAACTTCGCCGCGTAGAGCAGCGTGATCGAGCCGCCGTCGCTGTGGCCGAACAGCCAGGGCTTGTCGCGAGTCGCATCGATGTCGAGCGCTTCGAGCAGCGCCGGCAGCACCTCGTGCGCCTGGCGATGCATGAAGTCCAGGTCCCAGGCCTCTTCGGCATCGCGCGGCGTCGAGCGGCCGTAACCCGGGCGCGAGTACACCAGGCCGCGCACGCCGGCGGCATCGCACAGGCGCTGCGGGAAGTCGCGCCACATCGACACCGAGCCCAGGCCCTCGTGCAGGAACACGACGAGCGGCCGGTCGCGCCGCTCGGGCGCGATGAACGCGTGCTCGATGCGCACGCGCTTCCCTCGCCATTCGACGTGGGCGAAGTCGCTCACGCGTCGCCCTTTTCCGCGTCACGCAGCTTGAAGCGCTGGATCTTGCCGGTGGCCGTCTTCGGCAGGTCGCTCACGAAGACGATCTGGCGCGGGTACTTGTAGGGCGCCAGCTTGTCCTTCACAAAGGCCTTCAGCTCGGCGTCGGTGGCGCTCGCGCCCGGCTTGAGCACCACGAAGGCCTTGGTCTTGGTCAGGCCCTCTGCATCCGGCACGCCGATCACCGCGGCTTCGAGCACGGCCGGGTGCTGCACCAACGTCGCCTCGACCTCGAAGGGCGAGACGTAGATGCCGCTGACCTTGAGCATGTCGTCGCTGCGGCCGCCGTAGGTGAAGCTGCCGTCGGCGTTGCGGATGTACTTGTCGCCGCTCTTCGTCCAGCCGCCCTGGAAGGTGTCGCGCGTCTTCTGCCGGTTGCCCCAGTACATCATCGCGGCCGAGGGGCCGTGGATGTAGAGGTCGCCCGGCTCGCCGTCGGGCACCGGGCCGCCGTCGTCGCCGCGCAGCGAGATCTCGTAGCCGGGCACCGGCCAGCCGGTGGTGCCGTAGCGCACCTTGTCGGGCCGGTTGGAGATGAAGATGTGCAGCATCTCGGTGGAGCCGATGCCGTCGACGATGTCGGTGCCGAAACGGGCCTTGAAGCGCTCGCCGAGCTCGGCCGGCAGCGCCTCGCCGGCGGAGGACACGAGGCGCATCGCCACGTCGGTGCGCTTGGGCAGGTTCGGCGAGGCGAGCATGCCGGCGAAGCCGGTCGGTGCGCCGTAGAACACGGTCGGCTTCACGCCGCCGATGCCGCCGGTCCAGCGCTTGAAGGTCGCGTCCGGTGTCGGGCGTTCGGCCATCAGGATCACGGTCGCGCCCACGCTCAGCGGGAAGCTCAGCGCATTGCCCAGGCCGTAGGCGAAGAACAGCTTGGCGGCGGAGAAGCAGACGTCTTTCTCGGTGAGGCCGAGCACGCGCTTGCCGTACAGCTCGCAGGTCCAGTAGGGGTTGGCGTGCGAGTGCACCGTGCCCTTGGGGCGGCCGGTGGAGCCCGACGAGTAGAGCCAGAAGCCCGGATCGTCCGGCCCCGTGGCGGCGGGCTTGGCCATCGGCCCGTGCGCGGCGATGAACGATTCGAACTCCACCTCGGCCGGGTGCAGCGGCGCAACCGGGCGCGACACAATCACCTTGCCGACCTCGTGGTCCGACTTGATCAGCGCTGCTGTCAGCGCCGGCAGCAGCGCACCCGACACCAGCACCGCCTGCGCGCGGCTGTGCTCGAGCATGTAGGCGTAGTCGTCGGCGGTGAGCAGGGTGTTCACCGCCACCGGCACCAGGCCGGCGTACATGGCGCCGAGAAAGCTCACCGGCCAGTCGTTGCTGTCCTGCATCAGCAGCAGCACGCGCTCCTCGCGCTTGAGGCCCAGCGAGCGCAGCCCGGTGGCCAAACGCCGCACGCGCTCGGCGAGCTCGCCGTAGCTCAGGGTGGCGACGTCGTCGATGAAGGCGGCCTTCGCCGCGCGCGCCGCGTTGGCGGCGATCAGGTGCTGCGCGAAGTTGAAGGTGTCGGGCGGCGCGGCGACGTCGGCGATGTCGATCTGGGTCATGGCGGTTTCCTCGTCTTCAGGCCAGCGCGGCCAGTGTCGTGTTGCCGGCCTGGATGGCGGCGCGACGGTGATAGAAGTTCAGCGCACGCAGGCCACCGAGCTCTTCGCCGCCACCGGCGCGGCCGGGGCCGCCGTGCAGCGACTGCGGCATCACGTTGCCGTGGCCGGTGTGGTGGGCGGCGGCTTCGGGGCTGATGACATGCACGCGGCCGTGCAAGGGCGCGAGCTCGATCGCCGCGTCGGCCAGCGCCTGCGCATCGCTGCCGTACAGCGAGGCGACCAGCGACCCTTGACCGCGCTCGATGAGCTGCAGCGCATGCGCGCGGTCGCGGTAGGGCAGCAGCGTGGCCACTGGGCCGAACACCTCGGTGTCGTGCACGCGGTCGCTGGTGTCGCTGCCGGCGGCGTTTCGGGTGCCCAGCAGCGTGGGGCCGACGCAGCAGGCGACCGCCGCATCGGCGTCGAGCAACCCGTGTTTCGCGCCGTCGTGCAGCACTTCGGCCTGCACCTGCAGGTGGGCGAGGCCCTCGCGCACCGCGGTGAGCTGCGACCGGCTCACCAGCGCACCCATGCGCACCGATTCGTTGCGCGGGTTGCCCACGTTCGTCTTGGCCAGCCGCGCCGAGATGGCTTCGGCGGCCTGCGCGTAGAGCGCCTCGGGCACGAAGACGCGGCGGATCGCGGTGCACTTCTGGCCGGACTTCTGCGTCATCTCGCGCGCCACTTCCTTGGCGAGCAGCTCGAAGGCTTCGCTGCCCGGCGCCTCGCCCGGCAGCAGCAACGCGCTGTTGACGCTGTCGGCCTCGATGTTGACGCGCACCGAGCGCTGCGTCACGGCCGGGTGCGAGCGGATCACCGCGGCCGTCTCGGCCGATCCGGTGAACGACACCACGTCGAAGGGCTGCAGCGCGTCCATCAGTCCGGCGGAACTGCCGCACACCACCGAGAGCGCGCCGGCGGGCAGCACGCCCGCGTCGACCACGTCCTTGACCATGCGCTGGGTCAGCCAAGCCGTGGCGGTGGCCGGCTTGATGACCACCGGCACGCCCGACAGCAGCGCCGGCGCCGCCTTCTCCCACAGGCCCCAGCTCGGGAAGTTGAAGGCGTTGATGAACAGCGCCAGGCCGCGCGAGGGCACCAGCACGTGCTGGCTCTGGAAGACCGGTTGTTTGTCGGCACCCGCGGCCAGGCGTGCGGGCTCGCCATCGAGCAGGTACTTGCGGTCACCGAGCGAATCGCCGAGCTTGGCGTAGGTCGACAGCGTGTAGATGCCGCCGTCGATGTCCACCGCCGAGTCGTTCTTCACCGTGCCGCTGTTGGCGGTGGCGATGGCGTAGTAGTCGTCGCGCCTGGACTGCAGCACCTTGACCACCGCGGCGAGCATTGCGGCGCGCTCGCGGTAGCTCATGGCGCGCAGCGCGGCGCCGCCTTGCTCGCGGGCGAAGGCGAAGCCGGCGCGCAGGTCGAGGCCGGTGGCATCGACACGCACCAGCTCGTTGCCGAGCACCGGGTCGAACAGCGCCGTGCCGGCGCCGCTGCCGGCGACCCAGCGGCCGCCGAGGAAGTTGTCGAGCTTGTCGGTCATGTGGAGGTCACTTGGTGAATTCGATCGCGCCTTGCGGCAGCAGGTAGAGCACGAGGGCGCGGCCCTGGCTCACGGTAGGGCGGTGCGCGCTGCCCGGAGGCATGACCACCCAGCCGGCCGGGCGGCCGTCGAACTGCGCGGCGCCGCCGATCGGCATCACGAGATCGATCTCGCCGTTCGGGTGCACATGGTGCGGGCCGGCGATGTCGGTCATGTCGACCACGTCGACCGAGAAGCCGTGCAGGTCCTCGGCCGGTTTGAAGATTCGGCCGTACTTGATGCCGCCGCCTTCGCGGTTGCACAGCCAGCCTTCGGCGACGCCGGCTTCGCAGCTCGCCTTCAGCGCGGCGTAGGTCGCGCTGGTGGCGCCGTGTTCGCGGTTCAGCCAGGCGTCGAGATCGGCGTCGATGGGGCGGCCGGCCAGCTGCGCGGTCAGCGCGGCGATCTGTGCGCGGAACTTGTCGGGGGTCATGGATGCGTCTCCGGGGCCTGCGCTTTCCTTGCCATCGCAAGGTTGATGCAGTATTGTGCGTGCAGGCACTTTAGGGCGCGGATCCCACCATGTCAAGCACTATAATGCAGGCTCCCGGGTTTTCACCGGGAGAGGATGCAGTCATCGAAGAGGACGAGGCGAAGAACCCCTTCCTCGTCGCCCTGGGCGAACGCGCCCGCGCGCTGCGCTCGCGCCGCGGCATGACACGCAAGGCGCTGGCCGCTGCCGCCGACGTCTCCGAGCGGCACCTGGCCAACCTCGAATACGGCGTGGGCAATGCCTCCATCCTGGTGCTGCTGGACGTGGCCCGCGCGCTGCAATGCTCGCTGGCCGAGCTGCTCGGCGACGTCACCACCACCTCGCCCGAGTGGCTGATGCTGCGCGAGCTGCTCGAAAACCGCGACGAGGCCACGCTGCACCGTGTGCGGGTGGCGGTGGGCGAACTGCTTGGCACCGGCGGCGCGAACGCCAGCCATGGCCGCCAGCGCAGCCCGCAGGTGGCGCTCATCGGCCTGCGCGGCGCCGGCAAGTCCACGCTGGGCGCGATGCTCGCCGAAGACCTCGGCTTCCCCTTCGTCGAGCTGAGCCGCGAGATCGAGAAGTTCGCCGGCTGCAGCATCAACGAGATCCAGGCGCTGTACGGCCAGAACGCCTACCGCCGCTACGAGCGCCGGGCGCTGGAAGAGGCGATCCAGATCTACCCCGAGGCGGTGATCGCCACGCCGGGCGGCATCGTCTCCGACCCGGCCAATTTCAACCTGCTGCTGCAGCACTGCACCACCGTGTGGCTGCAGGCCGACCCGGAAGACCACATGAAGCGCGTCGTCGCCCAGGGCGACACGCGGCCGATGGCGGCTAGCCGCGAGGCGATGGACGACCTCAAGTCCATCCTCGCCGGCCGCGCCGCCTTCTATTCGAAGGCCGAGTTCCAGCTCGACACCAGCGCGCAGGAACTGCAGCCGACCTTCACGGCCCTGAGATCCCTGGTGCGCAAGGCGCTCGAACTGCCGGCCTGAGCCGCCGCAGCGAAGCGCCTGTGAAACTGCGCAGCGCAGGCGGCTCACCTCAGACCGGCGCTGGCCAGCTTCGCAGGGCCTTCGCTCTGGTCTGAGCTCTCATGCATAAAACTGCATGATATTGCTTGACGCACGAGAATTCGTGCACTATGATGCTCATCAGTGTGTGGGCCAATCGTGTCGCCCGCCGCAGACTGACCAGGAGACAGCCGTGACCCAAGACCTTCGCGTCGAATACCAGACCTCCCCCGACCAGTACCGTCACTGGAAGCTCAAGTTCGAGGGCCCGGTGGCCACGCTCGCCGCCGACTTCGACGAGAACGGCGGCCTGCGTCCCGGCTACAAGCTCAAGCTGAACAGCTACGACCTGGGCGTCGACATCGAGCTGAACGACGCCATCAGCCGCATCCGCTTCGAGCACCCCGAGGTGCGCACGGTGGTGATGACCAGCGCCAAGGAAAAGGTGTTCTGCTCCGGCGCCAACATCTTCATGCTGGGGGTCAGCAGCCACGCCTGGAAGGTGAACTTCTGCAAGTTCACCAACGAGACGCGCAACGGCCTGGAGGACTCTTCCAAGCACAGCGGCCTGAAGTTCCTCGCTGCCGTGAACGGCGCCTGCGCCGGCGGCGGTTATGAGCTCGCACTGGCCTGCGACGAGATCATCCTGGTCGACGACCGCAGCAGCGCGGTGAGCCTGCCCGAAGTGCCGCTGCTGGGCGTGCTGCCCGGCACCGGCGGCCTGACCCGCGTGACCGACAAGCGCCACGTGCGCCACGACCTCGCCGACATCTTCTGCACCACCACCGAGGGTGTGCGTGGCCAGAAGGCGAAGGACTGGCGCCTCGTCGATGCGATCGCCAAGCCGCAGCAGTTCGCCGCCAAGGTGCAGGAGCGTGCGCTCGAGTTGGCCGCGCAGAGCGACCGCCCGGCCAATGGCAAGGGCGTCAAGCTCGCGCCGCTGGCACGCACCATCGAAGCCGATGCGCTGCGCTACAAGAACGTGACGGTCGAGATCGACCGCGCCAAGCGCACCGCCGTGTTCACCGTGAAGGCGCCCACCGGCGCGCAGCCGACCGACGTGGCCGGCATCGAGGCCGCCGGCGCCGACTGGTACCCGCTGGCGATGGCCCGCGAACTGGAAGACGCCATCCTGTCGATGCGCACCAACGAGCTCGACATCGGCCTGTGGCTGATCAAGACGCAAGGCGATGCCGCGAACGTGCTGGCGATGGACGCCACGCTGATGGCCCACCAGAAGCACTGGCTGGTGCGCGAGACCATCGGCCTGCTGCGCCGCACCTTCAGCCGCCTGGACGTGTCCTCGCGTTCGCTGTTCGCGCTGATCGAGCCGGGCTCCTGCTTCGCCGGCAGCTTCCTCGAGCTGGCGCTGGCCTGCGACCGCACCTACCACCTGGCGCTGCCCGACGATGAAGCCAAGGCGCCGAAGATCACCGTGGGCGATACGAACTTCGGCCTGTTCCCGATGGTCACCGGCCAGAGCCGCCTGCAGCGCCGCTTCTACGACGAAGCGCCGGCTCTCGATGCCGTGCGTGCCCAGGCCGGCAAGCCGCTGGACGCCGACGCCGCCTTCGCCGTCGGCCTGGTGACGAGCAACCCCGACGACATCGACTGGGCCGACGAGACGCGCATCGCCATCGAGGAGCGCGTGGCGATGAGCCCGGACGCGCTGACCGGCATGGAAGCCAACCTGCGCTTCAACGGCCCCGAGAACATGTTCACCCGCGTCTTCGGCCGGCTCACCGCCTGGCAGAACTGGATCTTCCAGCGCCCCAACGCCGTCGGCGAAAAGGGCGCCCTGAAGGTCTACGGCAAGGGCGACAAGGCCGCCTTCGACTGGAACCGCGTCTAAGCCGCGCACGACACGAATCACGACGGAGCAGACATGAGCACGATCAGCTACAGCGACAAGATCCCGAACAACGTCAACCTGAGCGAGGACCGCACGCTGCAGCGCGCGCTCGAGCAGTGGCAGCCGAACTACCTGGCCTGGTGGGACGACATGGGCCCGGACGGCTCGCAGAACTTCGACGTCTACCTGCGTACCGCGGTCAGCGTCGACCCGCAGGGCTGGGCGCAGTTCGGCCACGTGAAGATGCCCGACTACCGCTGGGGCATCTTCCTGAACCCGGGCGAGAAGGACCGCAAGATCCACTTCGGCGACCACAAGGGCGAGGACGCCTGGAACGACGTGCCCGGGGAATACCGTGCCAACCTGCGCCGCATCATCGTCACGCAGGGCGACACCGAGCCGGCGAGCGTCGAGCAGCAGCGCCACCTGGGCCTGACCTGCCCGAGCCAGTACGACCTGCGCAACCTGTTCCAGGTGAACGTGGAAGAAGGCCGCCACCTGTGGGCGATGGTCTACCTGCTGCACAAGTACTTCGGCCGCGACGGCCGCGAGGAAGGCGAGGCGCTGCTCGAGCGCCGCAGCGGCAACCAGGACAACCCGCGCATCCTGCAGGCGTTCAACGAACAGACGCCGGACTGGCTGTCGTTCTTCATGTTCACCTACTTCACCGACCGCGACGGCAAGTTCCAGCTGTGCGCCCTGGCCGAGTCGAGCTTCGACCCGCTGGCCCGCACGACGAAGTTCATGCTGACCGAAGAGGCGCACCACATGTTCGTCGGCGAGTCGGGCATCAGCCGCGTCATCCAGCGCACCTGCGCGGCGATGAACGAGCTGAAGACCGACGATCCGGCGAAGCTGCGCGCGGCCGGCGTGATCGACCTGCCGACGCTGCAGCGCTACCTGAACTTCCACTTCTCGGTGACCATCGACCTGTTCGGCGCCGACGAGTCGAGCAACGCCGCCACCTTCTACTCGACCGGCCTGAAGGGCCGCTACGAGGAAGGCAAGCGCGTCGACGACCACCAGCTGCGCGGCCAGACCTACAAGGTGCTGCAGGCCGTGGGCGGCAAGCTGGTCGAGCGCGAGGTGCCGATGCTCAATGCGCTCAACGAAGTGCTGCGCGACGATTACATCGCCGACTCGCGTGCCGGCGTGGAGCGCTGGAACAAGGTGATCGAGAAGGCCGGCATCCCGTTCCGCCTGAAGACGCCGCACAAGGCCTTCCACCGCAGCATCGGCGCGCTGTCCGGCGTGAAGGTGTCGCCCGAGGGCCAGGTGATCAGCGAAGCCGAATGGAACGCCAAGGTCGACGACTGGCTGCCCAGCGGCAGCGATCGCGCCTTCGTGGCCAGCCTGATGGGCCGCGTCGTCGAGCCGGGCAAGTTCGCCAACTGGATCGCCCCGCCGGTCATGGGCATCAATCGCCAGCCGGTGGACTTCGACTACGTGCGTTTCGCTTAATCTCACGCTGCGCCAGGCAAGGGGGCCGCGAGGCCCCCTTTGCACAAGGAGACATGAGCATGGACATGGCTGACACGGCCGTCATCAAGCAGCACCTGATCGACCCCGAGATCTGCATCCGCTGCAACACCTGCGAGGCCACCTGCCCGGTGCAGGCGATCACGCACGATTCGCGCAACTACGTGGTCGACGCGGACAAGTGCAACTTCTGCATGGCCTGCATCCCGCCCTGCCCGACCGGCAGCATCGACAACTGGCGCAGCATGCCGCGCGTGAAGGCCTATGGCCTGGCCGAGCAGTTGGTCTGGGACAGCTTGCCGGCGGAACTGACACCCGAGCAGATGGCCGAGTCCGGCGTGGCCGCCGATGCGGTGCCCGTCGCCGAGCCGGCGGCGGCTTCCGCTTCTGCGAGTGCGACACCCGGCAGCGAGTCCGCCTTCAACAGCGCCCAGTACAACGCCACGCTTCCGCCCTGGTCGGCGGCGCATGCCTACGTCAACCTCTACGGGCCGAAGTCGGCCGAGAAGAGCGTCACCGCCACGGTGACCGGCAACGTGCGCGTCACCGAGGTCGGCCGCGAGTACGACACCCACCACGTGGTGCTCGACTTCGGCGCCATGCCCTTCCCGGTGCTCGAAGGCCAGAGCATCGGCATCGTGCCCCCGGGCTCCGATGCCAACGGCCGCCCGCACCATGCGCGCCAGTACAGCATCGCCAGCCCGCGCAACGGCGAGCGGCCGGGCTACAACAACCTCTCGCTGACCATCAAGCGCGTGCTCGAGGACCACCAGGGCAATCCCGTACGCGGCGTGGCCAGCAACTACATGTGCGACCTGAAGGTGGGCGACAAGGTTCAGGTGATCGGCCCGTTCGGCAGCACCTTCCTGATGCCCAACCATCCGAAGAGCCACCTCGTGATGATCTGCACCGGCACCGGCAGCGCGCCGATGCGGGCGATGACCGAGTGGCGCCGGCGGCTGCGCCAGTCGGGCAAGTTCGAGGGCGGCAAGCTGATGCTCTTCTTCGGCGCGCGCACCAAGGAAGAACTGCCCTACTTCGGCCCGCTGCAGAACCTGCCGAAGGATTTCATCGACATCAATTTCGCCTTCTCGCGCGCCGCCGGCCAGCCCAAGCGCTACGTGCAGCACGCGATGGCCGAGCGTGCTGCCGACCTGGCCGCACTGCTCGCCGATCCGAACGCCTGCTTCTATGTCTGCGGCTTGAAAGCCATGGAAGAGGGCGTGGTCGCCACGCTGCGCGACATCGCGCGCGGCGCCGGGCTCGACTGGGACACCGTCGGTGCGGCGCTCAAGCGCGAAGGCCGCCTTCACCTGGAGACCTACTGACCATGACGACCGATCTTCGCGGCGCCCCCGTGCTGGTGGTGGGCGCCGGCATCATGGGCATCGGCATCGTGCAGGTGGCGGCACTGGCCGGCCACCCCGTCAAGTTGTTCGACATGCGCGAAGGCGCGGCGAGCCAGGCCCTGGACAAGCTCGCGGCCACGCTGAAGTCGCTGGTCGACAAGGGCCGGCTCGACGCCGACAAGGCACGCGAGGCGATGGGCCGCACCGCGGCGATCAACTCGCTGGCGCAGGCGCGCGACAGCGCCCTGGTGGTCGAGGCGATCGTCGAGAAGCTGGAGGCCAAGCGCAGCCTGTTCAATGAACTCGAAGGCATCGTCGCTCCGGGAGCGGTGCTGGCCACGAACACCTCGTCGATCAGCGTCACCGCCATCGCCAACGGCCTGCAGCACCCGGGCCGGCTGGTCGGCATGCACTTCTTCAACCCGGTGCCGCTGATGAAGTTGGTCGAGGTGGTCAGCGGGCTGCAGACCGATGCGCCCGTTGCCGACGCGATCTTCGAACTCAGCAAGGCCTGGGGCAAAGTGCCGGTGTATGCCAAGAGCACACCGGGCTTCATCGTCAACCGGATCGCGCGGCCCTACTACGCCGAGACGCTCGCGCTGCTGCAGGAGCAGGCCGCCACGCCGCAGGTGCTCGACGCCTGCCTCAAGGCAGCAGGCTTCCGCATGGGCCCCTGCGAGCTGATGGACTTGATCGGGCACGACACCAACTTCGCGGTGACGAACTCCGTCTACGAAGCCAACTTCCAGGACAAACGCTTCGTGCCCTCGCTGGTACAGCGCGAGATGGTCGCCGGCGGCCTGTTCGGCCGCAAGAGCGGCCGCGGCTTCTACCGCTACGAAGCGGGCAACAGCGGCCCGGCACCGTTGCCGGTGGCGGTGCACGAGGCACCGGCCACGGCACGGCAGGTCACGGTGCATGGCATCGGGCCGATCGCCGACCACCTGGAACACGCCGCCATCGCAGCGCTCGCTCCGCAGGGCTGGGGCCCGGCGCGCGAACTCGCCAGCGACTGGGTCGGCCTGTCGATCGACGGCGCGCGGCTGGTGCTGACCGATGGCCGCACCGCGCAGCAACTGGCGCACGATCTCGGCACAGCCGACGTCGCCGTGTTCGACCGCCCGCTCGTGTTGCCGATCGCGCCCGGCAGCGCGCTGGCCTACGCCGTCGCGCCGGGAGCGCACGCCGCCTGGCAGACGCAGGCGGGCGCGTGGCTCGCCGCGCTGGGCTTCACGCCGCTGCATCTGGCCGATGCGCCTGGGCTGGTGGTGGCGCGCACGATCGCCATGCTGATCAACGAAGGCGCCGACGCCGTGCTGCAGGGCGTGTGCGACACCGCCGGTGCCGATGCGGCGATGAAGCTCGGCGTCAACTACCCGGCCGGCCCCTTCGAGTGGCTCGCGCACTGGAGCGTGGACGGCGTCGTCGGCGTCCTGCGTGCACTCGATGCCGAATACCGCGGCGAGCGTTATCGCGTCAGCCCCTGGCTGCGCCGCCACGCGCATCGGCAGGCATGAAGTTCGCGGAGTTCAGCGTCGGACAACTGATCGACGCCGGCCCCTACGAGGTGAGCGAAGAAGAGATCGTGCGCTTCGCCACCGCCTACGACCCGCAGTGGTTCCACACCGATGCGCAGGCCGCGAAAGGCGGGCGCTTCGAGGGCCTGATCGCCAGCGGCTGGCACACCTGCGGCATCGCGATGCGGCTGGTGGCCGACGCGGCGCTGGCCGGCAGCGAGTCGTTCGCCTCGCCGGGCCTCGCCTACGTGAAGTGGCCGCACCCGGTGCGCCCGGGCGACCGGCTCACGGTGCGCGCCACCGTGGTCGAGGTGCGGCGCTCCAAGGGCCAGAGCGCGCTGGGCATCCTGCGCTGGCGCTGGCAGCTCTTCAACGCGATGGGCACCGAGGTACTCGACCTCGAGGCGACGAGCCTGTTCGACCTCGCCCCCTGACCCTCAGCGCCGCACCAGCGGCAAGGGGTAGGCGGCCAGGCTGGCGTGACCGCGCGCCGACATGGCCATCACGCCGAAGATGACGTTGTCCTTGCTGATGTCGTCCATCGTCGCTCGACCCGTGCGGCCGACGTCGCGCGCGTGCTGCCAGGTCGCCGAGTCGGTGGCGCGCCAGACGATGCGGTAGCCGGCCACGGCCGGATCCACGTCCCACTGCAGCGTGCTGCTGTTGGTCAGCTCGCTGGCATCGAGCTTGACGTTGCGCGGCGGCGGCGGCGCCAGCGCCAGCGTGGCCAGGCCCGCGGCGTTCACGCGCGTCACGTCGGCCACGTAGGCCATGTCCACATGCTCGGGCAGGTCGCCATAGGCCACGCCGTTCTCGACACGCACGTTCTGGTGCTGGTGGCGGAAGTTCTCGAACGGCTCGGTGAAGCGCACCGCCGCATAGCCGCGCTCCAGGAAAGGCAGGTGGTCGCCGCCGCGCAGGTAGCGGTCGCGCCGCTGGATCAGCTGCACCTGGAAGCCGGGCACGTAGCGCTCGCCCGCCGCCTTGAGGTGCCGGCCGAGCTGGTGCGTCGGCAGGTCTTCGCCGCCGCCGGCCAGCGCCAGCGCCTGCAGCGCCTCGCGCGTGCCGGCCATCGCACGCGCCTCCTCTTCGCCCGGCCCCGCGTTGCCCTGCGACGCGACGAGCATGCGCAGCAGCGGGTCGAAGCCGTCGGCGAACAGGCGCAGCCGCTTCGGATCGTGCTGGCCGAAATCGCCGCGCGAACTGCCGACGATGTCGTTGGTGATCATCGCCTCGATAGCGACGCCGTCGCGCCGCGCCTCGCGCGCCATCTGCGCGGCGCCGAGCAGGCCCTGCTCCTCGCCGGCCACGGCCATGAAGACCAGCGTGGCATCGAAGCGGTGCTTCGCCATCGCGCAGGCCAACTCCATCACCACCGCCGTGCCCGAGGCATCGTCGTTGGCGCCGGGGGCGATGCCAGTCGCATCGTTGACATCGGTGTTGCGCGAGTCGTAGTGGCCGCTGACCACCAGCACGCGCTCGCGCCCGACAGAGGCCGAGGCGCCCGGCAGCGTGGCCACCACATTGACGATCTCGGTGGGCTTCGACAGCCGCCGGCCGGCCGGCTCGACATGGCTGCGCATCTGCACCTGCAACGCCCCGCCCGCGTCGTGCGAGCAGGCGCGCAGCTCACGCTCGATCCAGCGCCGCGCGGCGCCGATGCCGCGGGTGTCGGACGCAGTCTCCGAGGCGGTGTGCCGCGTGCCGAAGTCCACCAGCGTGCGGATGCGCTGCTCGATGCGCTGCGCGGAGATGTCCGCCAGCACGGCGGACACCATCGGGTCGTCAGCCTGGGCGTGGGCCGTGGCCGCGGTGGCGGTGGCGGTGGCGAGCGTGGCGGCCGCGGCGAGGCGGCGCAGGGTCGAGGGCAGCATGGAGGACTCCGGGATCGGGCGACCCCGGATTCCAGCACAGCCCGGCGAGCCTCCCCGTACTGTGAACAGGCCCTAGCTTCGCCCGTACCAGCGCTGCGCGAACACGCCCAGGCCGGTGGCCACGCTGGCGAATCGGTCGCCGCGCACGGCGCGTGCCTTCGGGAAGGCCGCGGCGATGCGCTGGGCGAGCAGGCGCAGGCCGGTGGAGCCGCCGGTGAAGTAGAGCGCGTCGATGGCGTCGGGCTTCAGTCCGGCCTGGCGCGCCGTGTCGCGCGCGGCGGCGATGATCTTCTCGATGTCGGCGTCGAGCGCCTGCAGTGCCTGCGCCTCGCCGAGTTCGACGGCGAAGCGGTTCTCCACGTGCGACAGGTCGATGCGCGTGCTGCCGCCGTCGGCCACGGCGATCTTGGCGCCCTCGGCGCGCGCGGCCAGTTCGTGGCCGAGGCGCTCGGTGACCACCGTCATCAGCCGCTCGTGGTGGCGCGGCTCGGCGTAGAAGCCACGCATGCTGCGCAGCTCGGCCACGCGCGCCGGGTTGTAGACGGTGTTGATCAAGTGCCAGGTGGCGAGGTCGAAGTACACGCCGCTGGGCACCTCGCGCGGCGGCGCGCCGGCCACGCTGGGCCCGAAACCGCCGTAGCCGAACTCGGGCAGGATGGCGGCGAGCTCGACACGGCGGTCGAAGTCGGTGCCTGCGATGTGCACGCCATGGTTGGCGAGGATGTCGTCCTTGCGCTCGAGCCTGGCGGCGTGCTGCGGGCCGACGCGCACGATGGAGAAGTCCGAGGTGCCGCCGCCGATGTCGGCCACCAGCACGACCTGCTCGGTCTGCACGCTGCGTTCGTAGTCGAAGGCCGCGGCGATCGGCTCGTACTGGAAGTGGATGTCGCGGAAGCCGACCTGGCGCGCCGCCGACTCCAGCGCCGCCTGCGCCTGCGCATCGCGCGCCGGATCGTCGTCGACGAAGAACACCGGGCGGCCCAGCACCACGCGGTCGATCGGCTGGCCGGCGTCGGCTTCGGCGCAGCGCTTCAGGTGGCGCAGGTAGCCGGCGACGATGTCGAGGTACTTCACGCCGCGCCCGCCGCCCACGTCGGTGGTCTGGTCGATCAGGCTGCTGCCCAGGATGCTCTTCATCGAGCGCATCAACCGGCCGTCCAGGCCGTCGACATAGGCCGCCACCGCGGCGCGGCCGAAGGCGCGCGGTGGGCCGTCGCGCTCGGGGCCGTCGACGAAGTAGAAGACGGCCGTGGGCATGGTGCGCTGGCCGGGTTCGAGCTCGACCAGGCGCATGCCCAGTGCCGCGTCGGGCGCCGCGACAGCGGAATTGGAGGTGCCGAAGTCGATGGCGCAGTACATGGTCGGGAGTTCGGCTGACGCGAGGGGGCGCGATTGTAGGCGCGTGCCGCGCTGCCCCCACAATCCTTCGCTGACATGGATCGACGCGACCTGCTCCGCCAGCTCAGCCGCCAGGCCGCCGCCGCGGCGCTGGGCAGCCTGTTCGGCGCTCAGGCGCGCGCGCAAGGCACCGCCACGTTCTGGCCAGCGAACCTGGACTATCCCTTCACGCTCGGCGTGGCCAGCGGCATGCCGCGGCCCGGCGCGGTGCTGCTGTGGACACGCCTGGCCCCGCGGCCGCTCGACCCGCTGGGCGGTTTGCCGGGCACGCTGCTGGCGCTGCGCTGGGAACTGGCCGAGGACGAACGCTTCGCCACCGGCCTGCGCCAGGGCGAATTCACGGCACGGCCCGAACATGGCCACAGCGTGCACGTCGAGGTGGACGGCCTCCCCCCCGGCCGCACGTGGTACTACCGCTTCATCGCCGGCGACGCCGTCAGCCCGATTGGCCGCACTCGCACGGCACCTGCCGACGACGAACCGGTGCAGCGCCTGCGTGTCGCGCTGGCCTCCTGCCAGCACTACGAGCAGGGCTGGTTCGCGGCGCACCGTGAGATCGCCTCGCGCGACATCGACCTGGTGCTGTTCGTCGGCGACTACATCTACGAGTCGAGCAACGCGCGCTACCGCGTGCGCGCCCACGAAGGCCCGATCCCGCAGACGCTGGCGGCCTACCGTGCGCGCCACGCCACCTACAAGCTCGACGCCGACCTGCGCGCCGCGCATGCCGCGCATCCCTGGCTGCTGACCTGGGACGACCACGAGGTCGAGAACGACTACGCCGGCGAGGCCAGCCCGAGCGGGCTGGACCGCGAGGGCTTCCTGCGCCGCCGCGCCGCTGCCTACAAGGCCTACTTCGAGCACCTGCCGTTCGCGCCGTCGATGGCGCCGCAGGGCGCGGCGATGCGCATCCATCAGCAGCACCGCTGGGGCCGCCTGGCCGAGCTGTGGACGCTGGACAACCGGCAGTACCGCAGCGTGCAGGCCTGCAGCCCGCCCGAACAGGGCGGTGGGCGGGTGCTGTCCGACTGCGACAGCCTGAGCGATGCCTCGCGCACGATGCTCGGCGCCGCGCAGGAGCGCTGGCTCGCGCAAGGGCTGGCCTCGAGCACGCGGCAGTGGAAGCTGATCGGGCAGTCCAGCCAGATCGCGCCCGGCGGCATCGACCTGCCCATCGGGCGGCGCGTACACACCGACGGATGGGACGGCTACCCGCGGGCGCGCGAGCGGCTGCTCGACGGCATCGCCGCGGCGGGGTCGCGCGACGTGCTGTGCCTGGGCGGCGACGTGCACCGCCATGTCGCCGCCAACCTGCGGCTGCGGCCGGAGGATCGCCGCTCGCCGGTGGTGGCCACGGAGTTCGTGTGCACTTCGGTGACCAGCCGCGGCCTGTCGGAAGCGGTGATGGCGGCTATCCGCGCCAGCAACCCCGACCTCGTGCATGCGCGCAGCGACGAACGCGGCTACGCCCTGATCGAGCTCACGCCCGCCGGCGCCTCGTGCGACTTCCGCGCCACGCCGTTTCCGGCGCAAGCCGAGGCGCGGCTGCATTCGCAGGCACGCTTCCAGGTCGATGCTGGCCGGGCCGGTGTGGTGCGCGACTGACGGCGAAGCCGCCTTTTGTCACGCGCCGAAGCATCGCGTCACGAAATGCACGCGAGCGGTGCAGTTGTTCCGCGGACCGGCCCGCGCAAGCTTGCAGACACTGGAATCATTCGGACATCGAGTGTTCGGTCGGTCAGCCAGTCAGCGGGGTTCTCATGAGCAAGTCGTCTTCGGTTCCATGGTGGTCCTCCCTGGGCTTCGGCAAGGCCGCGCCCGCCAAGGACACCGACTACGGCGACATGGGAACGGCCTTCGGCCTGGATGCCAGCATGGACACCCTGCCCATGCCCGTGGACGGCAATGCGTCCAAGAAGGAGAACGGCCGGACACCCCCTGAGGGCGCCGGCCGTCGATCCAAACGCTAGCGGGCTGGCCCGCCAGCGATTGGCCGGTCACTTCGGCAGCACGACGCTGTCGATCACATGGATCACGCCGTTGTCGGCCACGATGTCGGCCTGCACGACCTTCGCCGCGTCGACCGTCACGCCGCCGGTGGTGCCCAGCATCAGCTCGCTGCCCTGCACCGTCTTCACCTTGCCGGCCTTCACGTCTTTTGCCATCACCTTGCCCGAAACCACGTGGTAGGTGAGCACGGCGCTGAGCCTGGCCTTGTCTTTCAGCAGCGCGTCGAGATCGGCCTTGGGGATCTTGGCGAAGGCTTCGTCGGTGGGCGCGAACACGGTGAACGGGCCAGGCCCCTTCAGGGTGTCGACCAGCCCGGCAGCCTGCAGCGCAGTCGCCAGCGTGTTGAACTTGCCGGCCGCCACGGCGGTGTCGACGATGTCCTTGGCCGAGGCCGAGAGGGCGGCGAACGAGAGCGCGGACAGAACGATGATCTTCTTCATGGTGGGTACTTTCTGGTGGAGTGAGGGTTGTGGGGCGAAGTTGCGCGCGCTCAGGGCGCGGGCAGGATCACCTTGTCGATGACGTGAATCACGCCGTTGCTGGTGAGCACGTCGGTGGCGACGATGTTGGCCGTGCGGCCGCGCTGGTCGGTGATCGCCAGCGATGCATTGACGCTGAAGGTCTCACCCTGCACCGTGGTGATGGGCGCACCCACCGGCACACCGGCCTTGAGCACGCGGCCGGGCACGACGTGGTACTTGAGCACCTTGTCCAGCAGGGCCGTGTCGGCCAGCAGCTGCGCCTTGCTGACACCGAGCTCCACGAGCAGCGCGGCGAAGGCAGCGTCGGTCGGCGCAAACACCGTGAACGGGCCGGGGCCGCTGAGCGTGTCGACCAGGCCGGCGGCCGTGACGGCCTCGACGAGGATGCCGAACTCCGGCGCGCTGGCCACCGCGGTCTGCACGACGTTCTTGTCGGCCGGCAGCAGCACCGTGTCGACGGCATGGATCACGCCGTTGGCGGCCGCCACGTCGGTGACGACGATCGTCGAAGTCCGGTTGCGCCCGTCGGTGATGACCAGGTCGGCGCCGACGCTGTCGACCTTGAAGATGCCGCCTTCGAGCGGGCTGATCGCGGCGCCCAGCGGCACCGCCGCCTTGCGCACCGTGCCTGACAGCACGTGGTACTGGAGCACCGCGGTGAGCAGCGGCTTGTCGGCCAGCAGCTGGGCCTTGGTCAGGCCGAGCTCGGTGAGCAGTGCGGCGAAGGCGTCGTTGGTCGGTGCGAACACCGTGAACGGGCCTGGGCCGGCCAAGGTCGTCGCCAGGTCGGCGGCCACGACGGCTTCAGCGAGGATGCTGAACCGCGCATCGGCCTGCGCGATCTGGACGATGTTGCCGGGGTGAGGATCATCGTCACCGCCACCGCAGGCGGCCACGAGGGCGAGGGCGGACAGGGCCGCCAGTCTCTTGAACCAATCGAACATGTGTACTGCTCCAGTCGAGGTGGGTAGAGGCCGGCTGCGAAGCTGCCGGGAGTCGAACCGTGAACTGCGTCACGAGACCGACAGGACGCAATTTAAACTACTTGGTACTCATTGACTACTGTATGGTCTCTCTTCTGAACTATGTAGTCATTCAGAGACTCCGGCGTACGAATGCAGTCGCGCCCGCCTAGAATCGCGGCATGGCCAAGGTGTCTTTCCGGGAACAAGTGCTGCGCGCTCGCGAGGACGCGATCGTCTCGTCGGTGAACCGGCTGCTCGCCGAGAAAGGCTTCGACCTGATGACGGTCGATGAGGTGGCCGCCGACGTGGGCATCGCCAAGGCGAGCCTGTACAAGCACTTCACCTCGAAGGAAGAACTGGCGGCGGCGGCGATGATCCGCGTCCTCGACCGCGCCATGGCCTTCATCGACAGCCTGGCGAGCCAGGAGCCGGCCCGCGCGATCGAGCAGCTCAAGTCGGTGGCGCGCTGGACCATGCAGGTGCAATTGGCCGGCGAGATGCCTTCGCTGCCGGCGCAGAACTCCAGCCTGCGCGCCGCACTGACCACCAACAAGGTCTACCTGGATCGGCTGATGGAAGTCAGCGACCGACTGGGCGCCTGGATAGGCGCCGCGCAGGCGGACAAGGACCTGAACCCCGCGCTGCCGCCGGAGGTGATTCTGTACACGCTGTTCGCGCGCGCCTGCGACCCGGTGCTCGGCCTGCTCAAGCTGACAGGCCAATACAGCGACGAGCAGATCATCGAACTGCTCGTGTCCACCTGCTTCGACGGGCTGTCGCGGCGCTGAGCGCCGACCGGAGCGATCAGCGGACCAGCAGCACCGGCGTCTTGCAGCTGGCGAGCACCTTGGTGGTCACCGAGCCCATCACCAGATTGCCCAGCGTGCCGTGGCCGTGCGAGCCCATCATCAACAGATCGAAATCCTGGCCGTCTGCCATCTTGGCGATGACCTCCGGCGCGTGGCCGACCTTGCCGACGAACTCGGCTTCGATGCCCTGCTTCTTGAAGAAGCTGCGGATCGGCTTGAACACCGCCTCGCTGGTCTCGGCGTAGTAGGACTTCAGCGTGTCGCGGTCGATCACCGCCGCAGCGCGCGCGGGCACCGGCGACACCGTGTTCAGCACGGTGTACTGGTGGCGGCCACCACCGAGCCACTCGTCGTGGGCGGCCAGGTAGGCCAGCATGCGCTTGGTGTACGGGCTGCCGTCGACGGCAATGAGGATCTTCATGGTGGGTCGTCTCCGAGGGAATATTCGGGTGCGATCCTAGTCTCCCACAGCGCCCGACACCGTCCTTGACAACCCGCAATCACGCCGGGCCTTACCATCCGCACCGATGAATGCACGAATCGAAGATTTGAAGCGCCAGTTGCGCCAGCTCGACGAGCTGGCCGCCTCGGGCACCCTGCCCGCCGATCAGGCGGCCTCTGCTCGCGCCAAGCTCGAGCAGGAGCTGGTGACGCTGGTCATGAACTCCGGCGCATCGACGGCCACCGGGACCGGCACACCGGCTGCGCCACCCATCCCGGCCGCTTCCGCTGCTGCCGCAGCGCGCCCCTCGCGGCGGCTGCTCGCCGGGATGTCGGTGTTCGTGCTCGCCGTTGCGGCCGCAGGCTACGCGGTGTACGGCACCCCCGGGGCCTGGCGAGGCGTTCCGGTCGCGCAGAGCGAAGACCAGGCCGGCGCAGGCCATGGCAGCGCGGCTGCCCAGATCGAGGACATGGTCGCCAAGCTCGAACAGCGCATGAAGGCCCAGCCCGAGGACGCCGAGGGCTGGTCGATGCTCGGGCGCAGCTACAGCGCGCTGGGGCGCTACCCGGAAGCGGTGGCCGCGTTCAAGCGCGTGTCAACGCTGAAACCGAAGGACGCCCAGGCGCTGGCGGATCAGGCCGACGCGGTGGCGATGGCCGCCGGCCGCAAGCTCGCCGGCGAGCCGGCCCAGCTGATCGCCCGCGCGTTGGAGCTCGACCCGAAGAACCTGAAGGCGCTGGCGCTGGCGGGCACCATCGCCTTCGACGCCAGCGACTTCACCAAGGCGGCGCAGCTGTGGTCCGCCGCGGTGGCGGTGGCCGAGCCAGGCAGCGAGCTCGAACGCAACCTGCAGTCGGGCGTGACCGAGGCGCGCTCGCGTGCCGGCATGCCGCCGGTAGCCGCGGCAGCGGCTTCAGGCCCGGCCGCGACCCCGGCCGCGGCAGCCGGTGCCTCGCTGGCCGGCCAGGTGGACATCGCCACCGCGCTGAAGGCCAAGGCCTCGCCGGAAGACACGCTGTTCGTCTTCGCCCGCGCCGTCGACGGCCCGCGCGTGCCTCTGGCCATCCTGCGCAAGCAGGTGAAGGACTTGCCGCTCACCTTCACGCTCGACGACTCGATGGCGATGAACCCGGCGATGCGTCTGTCCACCGCCACACAGGTGATCGTCGGAGCGCGCATCAGCAAATCGGGCAACGCGATCGCGCAGCCGGGCGACCTGCAGGGCTTCACGAAGGCCGTCGCGGTGGGCGCCAGCGGGCTGAAGATCGAGATCGCCGAAGAGGTGAAATAACGCGCTGCGGCGCGCCCGAGGCCCTCAGACCTCGAAGACACGCAGCGGGTCGTGCCGGTCGGCCTCGCCCTTGCGGCCGTGGCCGCGCGCATTGCACACCACCCGCGTGCGACCCTGCGCATGCTCGACCAGGTAGTCGTGGCGGCAATGCAGGTGGCCGTGGATCCAGGTGCTCGCCGCGGGCAGCAGCTCGTCGTCGGCATTGCAGAAGCTCGCCGTGCCGGGCTGCGCGCCATAACGCGGGTCGGCGCTGAGCAGGCTGGGCGCGAAATGCGTCAGCACCACGGTGCGGTCCCAGTCGCCGCGCGGTTTCTGCAGCTCGGCGGCCAGCCAGTCGCGGCAGGCGAGCGCCTCCTCGCGCACGCCGTCGGGATCGAAAGCCACGCCGTGGCGCGTGCTGCGCATGATGCGCATGTAGTAGCCGGCGGCGCGCATCGCGGTCGCGCGGCCGGCCTCGCCGTACAAATCGAAATCACACCAGCGCACCGTGGCGACGAAGCGGATGCGCGCGCCATCGGCGTCTTGCACGACGCGGCTCTCGCGCTCGAGCAGGCCGATGCCCAGCGAGTCGCAGCGCTCGCGCAGCGCCGGCCAGGCTTCGTCGACCTCGCGGCCGTCGAACTCGTGGTTGCCGGCCACCATCAGCACCGGCACTGGCCAGTCGCGAAAGCGCTCCAGTTCGGCCCAGGTGCTGTCGATGTCGCCGCCGAGCACCAGCAGTTCGGCGGCCGGGTTCGGCTCGGGCGCGAAGGTCTCGGTCTCGAGATGCAGGTCGGAGAGCAGCTGGATCCGCATCAGCGCAGGCCGTGCCGGCTCAAGCCTTGCCGTGGCACTGCTTGAACTTCTTGCCGCTGCCGCAGGGGCAGGGGTCGTTGCGGCCGACCTTGGGCTCCTCGCGCTTGACGGTCTCCACCTTGTAGCGGAGGTCGCGCGTCAGGTCGTCGAGGTCGGCGACGACGACGATCAGGTCCTCGATGGCGTCGTCCAGCGTCGGCAGCGGATGCTCCTTGTCGAGCGTGGCCACCACCTCGCGCTCCTCGTCGGACTGCGCCGGCAGGTGCCGGTACAGGCGCGCCAGCGCGATGTCGACCGCCGGGTCGGGCAGCTCCAGCAGGTCGGGGAAAGACTCCAGCGCATGCTGGAAGCCGGCCACCCAGGGCATCAGCGACTGCGACACCGGGTTCAGGCTGGCAGCAGGGTCGTCGGTGCGCGGCGGGTTGAAGTCGTCGGGCTCGAGGATCAGCGGGTCGAACCAGCCGTCCTCGGTCATCGAGCGGTTCAGCGCCGCGTGGCGGCGCACGATCAGCGCCGTGACACGCTCGCGCCACACCGGGTCGGCCTCATCGGGCAGCGGCTGGCCATCGAAGTCGAACACGTGCGGCAGCCAGGCCTCGGTCTCGATCAGCACCGGCTGCACGAGCACGCCGCAGAGGTAGCCGTCGAGCATCACCGCGTCGAGCGGTTCGAAGGGCTCGGGCGTGGCCGCGAGCAGCTGGTCGAGCTCCTCGAACTCGGCGTCGGTGAGGTCGCGGGTCGGGGCTTGCTGGTGGGGGGTCTGCATGGTGTCGGGCGGCGGTTCAAGCCGGGGTCAGACCGAAAAGCGGCCGATCAATCGATAGCGTGATCCTGGATGGTACAGGCGCGCCACCGAGGCCACTGTTCCCTGCGACACCGTGCGCCGAGACACCATCAGCAGCGGGCTACCTTCGGCGACGTCGAGCCAGCGCGCCTGCTCGGCATCGGCCAGCACCGCCTCGACCACCTGCTCGGCCTCGGTCAGCGGCGCATGCTCGAACAGCACGTGCGAAGGCGTGACCTGGGTGAAGTCGCGCTCCATGAAGTCGGGCGCCAAGGCCGGGTTGACGTGGCGGTCTTCCAGCTGGATGGGCACGCCGTTCTCCAGGTGCACGAGGCGGACGTGGAAGACGGCGGCACCCTTGCGCAGGCGCATCGCCGCGGCAATGTCGGCGCCGGCCTTCTCGCGCTGCACGCTGCACACCCGCGTCGCGTGCACATGGCGGCGCTCGGCGATCTCGTCGCGGATGTCGCGCACCTGCAGCACGTTGGAGATCGGGTGCAGCTGCGCCACGTAGGAGCCCGAACCCTGGCGGCGCTCGATCAGGCCTTCGTCCTCCAGGTCGCGCAGCGCATGGTGCACCGTCATGCGCGCGCAGCCGAACTGCTGCACCAGCTCGCGCTCCGACGGCAGCTTCATGCCGGGCTGCCAGCCGCCTTCGGCGATGCGCTGCCGGATCGAGGCCTTGACCTCCTCGGAGGGCAGGCGGCGCGGCGCGGCGGGGGTGGTCATGGTGACATTCTAGCTGCGCTCATGCTAAAGTTGTCTAGGCCACTTTGCGGAACCCGACCATGACCATGCACACCCTCGCGCCCGGTGCCCTCGACAAGCCGCTGCTCGAACACGCCGCCGCCGGCCCCTTGAAGCTGGCCATCGCGGCCTCGGCCCGCGCCGGCATCGAGGCCAGCGTGAACACGGTGCGCGAACTGGTGTCGCGCAACGAGCCCGTCTACGGCATCAACACCGGCTTCGGCAAGCTGGCGCAGACGCGCATCGCCGACGACCAGCTCACGCAGCTGCAGAAGAACCTGGTGCTGTCGCACAGCGCTGGCATCGGGCAGCCGCTCGCCGCCCCCGTGGTGCGGCTGATGCTGCTGCTCAAGGCGGCGAGCCTGGCGCACGGCGTCTCGGGCGTGCGTTTGGAGGTGATCGAGGCGTTGCTCGCATTGCTGGCCCACGACGTGCTGCCCGTCATCCCCGAGAAGGGCTCGGTCGGCGCTTCCGGCGACCTCGCACCGCTGGCCCATCTGGCCGGCGTGCTGATCGGTGTCGGCGAGGCCTTCGTCGGCGGCCGCCGCATGCCGGCACTCGAGGCCCTGCCGCACGCCGGGCTGAAGCCGCTGCAGCTCGGGCCGAAGGAGGGCCTGGCGCTGCTGAACGGCACGCAGGCCTCGACCGCACTGGCGATCCACGCCGCGCAGCGCCTGGAGCGGGTGTTCGACACCGCGCTGGCCGTCGGTGCCATGACGGTGGACGCCGCGAAAGGATCGGACACGCCCTTCGACGACCGCATCCACGCGGTGCGCGGCCAGCGCGGCCAGCGCGAGGTGGCGGCACGCTACCGCGCCTGGTTGAAGGACAGTGCGCTGCGCGCCTCGCACATCGACTGCGAGAAGGTGCAGGATCCGTACTGCCTGCGCTGCCAGCCGCAGGTGATGGGCGCCTGCCTCGACCAGATGACGCATGCCTGGGGCATCCTGCTGATCGAGGCCAACGGCGTGTCGGACAACCCGCTGGTCTTCGCCGACACGATGGAGGCGCTGTCGGGCGGCAACTTCCACGCCGAGCCGGTGGCCTTCGCGGCCGACAACCTGGCGCTCGCCATCGCCGAGATCGGCGCGCTGTCCGAGCGGCGCACGGCGATGCTGATGGACCCGGGCATCTCCAACCTGCCGGCCTTCCTGGTCGAGCACGGCGGGCTGAATTCCGGTTTCATGATCGCGCAGGTGACGGCCGCCGCGCTGGCTTCCGAGAACAAGTCGCTGGCGCATCCGGCCAGCGTCGATTCGCTGCCCACTTCGGCGAACCAGGAAGACCATGTGTCGATGGCCACCTACGCGGCGCGGCGCCTGCACCAGATGCTGGACAACACCGCCGGCGTGGTCGGCATCGAGTGGCTGGCGGCAGCGCAGGCGCTGGACTTCCACCGCCCGATGCACTCGTCGCCCGCGCTGGAGGCTTTCCACGCCCGCCTGCGCGCCAAGGTGCCGCACCTGATCGAAGACCGCCTGATGGCGCCGGACATCGCCGCCGCCACGGCGATGGTCGAAGAGGGCATGGCCCCCTGATCAACGCTCCATCTGCGCCGTCTTCAGGCTCTCGGCGCGGATGTCCTCGGTGACCACCGCCTTGAGCTCCGAGAAGCGTGGCGTGGTCTTCACCGTGTAGTGGCGCGGGTAGGCCAGGTCGATCGCTAGCTCGTTCTTGATGCGCCCCGGCCGCGCGCTGAACACCACGCAGCGATTCGCCATGAAGATCGCCTCGTCGACGTCGTGCGTCACGAACAGCACCGTCTTCCTGTGCAACTCCCAGATCGACAGCAGCAGCTCCTGCATCAGCGCGCGTGTCTGGTTGTCGAGCGCGCCGAAGGGCTCGTCGAGCAGCAGGATCTTCGGGTCGTTGGCCAGCGCACGGGCCAGCGCCACGCGCTGCTGCATGCCGCCGGAGAGCTGCTTCGGGTAGTGGCCCTCGAAACCCAGCAGACCGACCTCGGCGATGAAGCGCGCGGCGATCTCCGCCTGCTGCGCCGGCGCCATGCCCTTCTCGCGCAGGCCGAAGCAGATGTTCTCGCGCACCGTCAGCCAGGGAAACAGCGTGTAGCTCTGGAACACCATGCCGCGCTCGGCGCCGGGGCCGCGCACCGGCTCGCGGTCGAGCCGCACCTCGCCCTGCGTGGGCGTGTCCAGCCCGGCGACGATGCGCAGCAGCGTCGACTTGCCACAGCCCGAGGGGCCGAGGATGGTGATGAAGTCGTTGTCGGCGACTTCCAGGTCGGTGGGCTGCAGCGCCAGCGTCGGCGCGCCGCGGTTCACGCCGGGGAAGGTGCGGCCGACGCCGCGGATGCTCAAACGGCTCATGTCATGACCGCCCCTCGGCTGCGGCGTACCGCAGCCGATCCCCCGAGGGGATTTCGCCCGGCTTGAGGCGGCTCGGCGCCGGACTCACAGCGCGGCCCAGCGGAACAGGGCGCGGTTCGCGCGCTTGAAGGCGAGGTCGGAGACGAGCCCGATGACGCCGATGGTGATGATGCCGAAGATGATCTGGTCGGTGGCCAGCAGCGCCTGGCTGTCGGTGATCATGTGGCCGATGCCCTGCGATGCGCCGATCAGCTCGGCGACGATCACGTAGGTCCAGGCCCAGCCGAGCACCAGGCGCAGCGTCTCGGCGATCTGCGGCGCACTGGCCGGGATCAGCACCCGGCGCACGATGCCCCAGTCGTCGGCGCCCAGCGTGTAGGCGGCCTCCACCAGGTCGCGCCGCGTCGCGCCCACCGTGACGGCGATCATCAGCACGAGCTGGAAGAACGAGCCGATGAAGATCACCGAGAGCTTCTGCGCCTCGCCGATGCCGGCCCACAGGATCAGCAACGGGATGAAGGCCGAGGCC